>Ga0075431_100003587_pt1 | contig 15040 bp, 9 predicted proteins | sample RhiMetdeltSRZDD5_FD_75297 | JGI IMG/M metagenome (GOLD analysis project Ga0075431, IMG submission 75297) | Populus rhizosphere microbial communities from Tennessee, USA - Rhizosphere MetaG P. deltoides SRZDD5 | ecosystem: Host-associated > Plants > Roots > Rhizosphere > Soil | place: USA... | reverse complement strand
TGGGCCACCGTTCGTGAGCCTGCACCGCCATCCCCCGTTCGGAAGCCTGGTGGAGTTGAGAACGATGTCACTGGCCTCCGGTGCCGCCTCGACTGCGTTCGAGAGGATGCTCCTGAAGGCCTGCGCGAGCTGCTCGGCATCGATGGGGAGAGCGACATGTGGCTGCGCCCGAGTGCGTTGCACGGCGACGGCGCGGCTCTCGAGGCGTCCTCGTTCGACTTCCAACACATCGTCCCACACCGCGTCGGGATCGGCGGGCGAGCGCTTCAACGACACGGGACGCCCGAGCTCTACGAGCGTCGCCACCATGCGATTCAGTCGCTCGACCTCGCGGAGGATGCGGCCGGCGTTCTTCTCCATCACTGGATCTTCGCGCGCGCGGAAGCGTAGCAATTGCGCCGCGGATGAGATTCCAAAGATCGGATTCCTGAGCTCCTGGGCCACGGCGGAAGCAATCTCGCCGATGACATGAGCGCGCTGCCGGCGCTCAGCACGAGCGACGGCGTTCGCGCGTTCGATCGCGGCGGCCAGATGCGCGGCGATGCCGGTGAGCAGTGGGCGAGCATCGGCGAGCTGCTCTAGGGACGCGCCATCATCCGCGGCCACCGTGATTACGCCGAGGGCCGCGTCCGACCCAAGCAGCGGGGCAGTGAGTGTCCATGTCGAATCGGTCCGCTCACCGTGCAGCTCTCCGCGGTGCAGTGCGTCGCGCCATTCGCCGATCAATCGGCGCTCGATCGCGCGCCGGTCGTCGACTGTGCCGGAGTCGTACACGATGCGCGGCAGTGACGATTCATCGGTGGGATCGACGAGGGCTATGACAATGACGTCCGGGCGCAGGAGCTGGCGAAGCTGATGCGCGGTTTCGTGGTACGCGCGATCCAGCTCGATGGTCCGACTCAGTGCGGTGCCTGCAGTGTCCGTCACGGTGTGAACGCGTCGACTCGCTGTCACATCGACGGACAGCACCACGAATCCAGTCACCGCGTGCGAGTCGTCGTGGAGCGGTGTCACCTGCACCTGCATCATGCGCCCGTCACTCCCGGCGCCACGGCTCGTCTCCCACTGCGCGATGGGGCTCCGACCCGTGCGCAGCTGACGCATCGCGCCCTCGACCTGCTCCTTGGAAAAGAGGTCGGCGGACAGCTCCCAGAGATGCCGCTCTCGTACGTCGTCACCGTGAGCGACGGAGATGGCAGCCTCGCAACCATACCTGGTTGCCGGTTGATGGACGCTCGTGATGCGACCATCGAGGTCGAGCACGCAGACGCTGACAGGCAGCGCATCGAGGAGTTGGCGTTCCAGGACGTCCGTGGAGAGCATCGGAGGATCCAGGTTGCAGAGGACCGCGAAGGAACGGCGAGGGGAGACGAAACCGCGGGGCGCCCGGTTCGAGCCGGCAGCACCCCGCGGTCGATTTCAGAACGTTGGCGCTCGAGGCGCCGGAGCACTGCCCGAGCTATTTCTTCCTGGCGCGACCCGCGGATTTGGACGCCCCCTTCCGTGCTGCCTTCTTTCCTGCCTTCTTCACCGCCCCGCGAGCAGCGGACTTCTTGGCGCCCTTTGATGCTGCTTTCGACTTGGCACCTGCCTTTTTCTTCGCACCACCGCGCGACGCGGCGGCCTTCGACGTCTTCTTCACCGCGGGGCGCGCACTCTTACCGGCACCCTTCGTCGCGGCTTTCTTCGCCGGGGCTGCCTTCGAAGTGGCGGGCTTAGCAGCCGGCTTGGGGGCTGCTACCGACGGCGGTGGCGGTGCCGGCGTGGAAGGCGGAGGTGCCGTTGGCGGCGCGGCAGCGCCACCGCCCGTCGCCGCGTTACGGCGGGGTCTTCCGGGGCGGCCGGGCCGCGGAAACAGATCTGCCTCTTCCTCTTCCTCCTCTTCGACCCCGGAATCGCTCTCATCCTCATCGTCGTCGCCATCACCTTCGTCGGCGTCGTCCCAGAGGCTCTCGTCACGTTGATTCAGGACCCAGCCGCCATCTTCGTCCTCGTCCTCGTCGAACGAGGACCCGCCGCCGTAGCCCAGGTCGTCTGATTCGTCATCCCGATCGGAAAACTTGTACTCACGATCCAACTCGTCACCGCGCGGCATGACCGCCTCCTGTGAGATAGCCGTCCGGGCTGAACCAGTCGTAAGGCCGGACGGAAGGTGCAACGTCACATGCCCATCAGATTTCGTATATCGGGCGCGTGTGAATGCGCCCACCACACGTCACCCTAGTACAATGGCGAGGTCGTAGAGTCAAGCGACGCGCGACACAATGGAGTGTCGCGCGCCGTGATCAATCGCCGTACGCGGCGCCGTCAGTGACGGGAGGCTTGGCCGGTGATGGGGTATGCGCGGTGCGGCGTCGACTCGCGGCCCAGGCGGCGGCGTCATCGAGGATGGTGTACATCACGGGCACGACGAACAGCGTGAGCAAGGTCGACGTGATCAGACCGCCGATCACAGCCCGGGCCATTGGCGCACGCTGTTCGGCGCCAGCGCCAATGGCCGCCGCGAGCGGAATCATTCCGAAGATCATGGCGACTGTGGTCATGATGATCGGCCGCAGCCGCGTGCGCGCTGCCGTCAGAATCGCGGCTTCGCGTTCCCTGCCGTGCTCGCGCTCCTGATTCGTGAAGTCCACAAGCAGGATGCCGTTCTTCGTCACGAGCCCCATGAGCATGATGATCCCAATCATCGACATCACATTCAGGTTGCCCTTCGTGAGCAGGAGCCCCAACGCGACGCCGATGAAGCTCAGCGGCAACGCGAGCATGATCGACAGGGGCTGCAGGAACGACCCGAACAGCGATGCGAGAATGAGATAGATGAAGATGACGGCGAGAACGAGCGCTTCGGCGACGTAGCCCTTGGTGTCGTTCAGGTTCTGCACGTCGCCGGTAAAGACGGCGTGATAGCCGGGTGGCAGGTTGAGGGAGTCAATGGCTGCCTTCACCCGTGCTGCGACGTCGCCAAGCGGATTTCCGGGAATGACGCCCGCGGAGATGTTGATCTGTCGCTCGAGCTGCCGCCGCTCGATCTGCTGAGGTCCCACGCCTGCGCGGACCTCCGCCACTTGCGATAGGGGGATGACGGTGGGCTGGCCGGTGGCGGGGTCGGTGTTCAGCGTGGTGATTGGGATGTTCGCGACGTCAGCGGGTGTTCGGCGGAGCGAGTCAGGGTACACCACGATCACGTCGTGCTGGTACCCCTGTGGGTCTTCCCATCGTGTCGCGCGCGTCCCCGAAAAGAGCGGCTGCAGCGTGGTCCCGATGGCGTTCACGCCTACGCCCGCTGCCCACGCCTGTTGGCGATCGACGCTGACGTCCAGCTGCGGGATGTCGCCCTGGTCGCTCGAGTTGGGCTCAGCGACGCCGGGAATCAATTTCATCGCCTCGTACACGCGACCGGCGGCGATCTTGAGCCGTGACTGCTCCGGCCCCTGGATGTTGACGCGAATGGGCTGGCCTCGGCCGCCGAAGATGCTCTGCGGCGGATTGATCGTCGCGATCACGCCCGTGATTTGACGGAGCTTGCCGCGCAGGTCGTTCTGGATCTGGGTCAGCGTGCGTTCACGCTCGTCGTGCTTCTTCAGCTGAACGTTGATGTTGCCCTGATTGGGCGTGCCGCGGAATCCACCACCGGCGGTCAGGTAGGTGTACTCGACGTCAGGTTGCGTTCTGAGGAAGTCGCTGATCTCGCGCCCCTTCCCCATCGTGTAGTCGAGGTTGGAACCGGGTGGCGTGCGGAAACCAACGGTGAAGTCATCGCCATTGGAGTCCGGCATCCAGGTGAAGCCGAGCCGCGGAATGATGAGGAACGCGATGACAATGGATACGGCGGCCACAGCCATCACCGTGGGCCGATGGTGGAGCGCCCATCGAAGCAGCGGCGGGTACCGATCCGAGACTCGCTCGAACCAGTTGTTGAAGGCGATCGCGAAGCGACGGATCGGTGACCGCACGCGGCGTGTCGTGCCCGCATTCTCTTCACCGTGCCCCTTGGCACCGTGCTCGACGTCGGGATCGTACCACACGCTCGACAGCATCGGATCGAGCGTGAACGAGACGAAGAGCGAGACGAGCACCGCGAATGCCACGGTGACGCCGAACTGGAAGAAGATCTTTCCGATCATGCCGCCCATGAAGGCGACGGGGACGAACACGGCGACGACGGCAAGCGTCGTCGAGAAAACGGCGAGACCGATCTCGGATGTTCCGTCTCGGGCGGCCGAGTAGTGATCTTTCCCCATCTCCATGTGGCGGACGATGTTCTCACGGACGACGATGGCGTCATCGATGAGGAGGCCGATCGCAAGCGACAGCGCGAGCAGCGTCATCGTGTTGATGGTGAAGTCCGCCACCCACATGATGAAGAACGCCGAGATGATGCTGATCGGCAGGGCGAGGCCGGTGATGACGGTCGAGCGCCACGAATTGAGGAAGAGGTAGATGATCGCGATCGTGAGAATCGCGCCGAGGACGAGGCTCACCTGAACGTCGAGCAGTGACTCGCGAATACGGCGCGAATCATCGCGCGTGATGCGCATCGCCACGTCACTCGGCAGCTGGCGCGACAGGTCGGCGACGGCCGCCCGCACGGAGTCGGCCACCTGCACGGTGTTGGCGCCCGAGATCTTGAGGATGTCGATGGAGACGGCGGGGTTCCGGTCGAGCTCTGCGGCGGTGCGTTTGTCCGCTTCCCCATCGATCACAGTTCCCAGGTCCGAGATACGAATCGGAACGTTGTTGCGGACGGCGACGACGATGTTCGCGAACTGACGTGGCTCGATGACGCGTCCGGTGACGCGGACGAGTCGCTCCATGGTGCCCTGGTCGATACGTCCAGCTGGAACCTCCTGATTCTCGCGCTGGAGCGCCTGCATGACTTGCTGCGGGCTGATCCGGTACGCGCTCAGCGCCGTTGGGTCGACCTGGACGCGGATCACGCGCTCGCTGCCGCCCGTGCGGTTCACGGCGCCGACGCCCGGGACGGCCTGGAGGCGCGTCACGATGGTCTCGTCGGTCATGTCGGTGATCTCGCGCAACGGGCGCTCGGTGCTCTGAATAGCCACCGACATGATGGGGCTGTCGTTAGGGTCGAAATGGCGGACGATCGGCTCGTCGACGTCGGGCGGAAGCTGTCGCCGGACGCTCGAAACCTTGGCTTGCACATCCTGCTGTGCCGCCTTCACGTCGGCGCCGAGGTTGAACTGCAGCCGCACCATCGAGATGCCCTGCAGTGAGGTGGACGTCACCTCGTAGATGCCCTGCACGGTGTTGACGGCCTGCTCGATGGGGCGCGAGACCTGCCGCTCCATGACCTCCGGCGACGTGCCGGGATAGCTCGTCTGGACGAGAATGACCGGGTAGGTAACGTCCGGGTACTCGTCCAGAGACAGGCGCTGATATGCCACGATGCCGAGCACGACGAGCGTGACCATCATCATGGTCGCGAAAACCGGCCGGCGGATTGAAATGTCGGAGAGGAACATCTAGCAACCCGGAAACGGGGAACAAGGAACTGGCAACTGAAGGCCGCGTCGCTGGCTGTCGTTAGGGTCCGGGTGGGCGTCGGTTCCCAACTCCCTGCGCTCCGCCCTCCCCGCCGCCGGCGACCGTCACTTTCATGCCGGCGCCGAGCGTTCCGACGTTCCCGACGACGATACGGTCGCCCGGGGTGAGGCCTTCAACGATCTCCGCGACGGCGGCTGCCTCATCGACGATGCCGACGCTGACCGGCGCGCGTTCGAGGGCATCACCGGCGCCGATCCGGTACACGAACGGCTTCTCATTGCCCTGCGCCTGCCGGATCGCGGTGGACGGGATCACGATGGCGCCGTCGACCGTGCGCGAGACGATGCGACCCGTGGCGAAGGAGTTGCCCTTCAGCTCGCCAGACGCGTTAGGCACCTGGACGTACACGGTGACCGACCGGCTCGTCGGGTCGATGGTCGGGTTCACCCGCGCGACGCGGCCGTCGAGCTGACGGCCGCCGGCGGCAAAATGGACGCGCTGGCCAACGCGAACCTCGTTCGCCTGTCGCGCGGGAACCGCCGCGGCGAGCTCGAGGACATCGGAACGGACGACGGTGAACATGTTCGTGCCGCGCGCCACATGCTCCCCGTTCTCGACGGAGCGCTCGGCAATCACGCCGGTCGTGGGTGCGAGCGCTCGTGTATCCGCCAGGAGTGATGAGGTCGCACGGACGCGCGCGTCCGCCGCCGCGAGTCGCGCGCGTGCCGCCGCGAGGCCTTGTTGCGCCGTCCGGTTATCGCGTTCCGCGATCGCGCCGGCCTTGAACAGCTCTTCCGACTGGTCCGCGTTCCACTTGGCCGTTTCGAGGTCGCTTTGTGCGGCTTCGCGATCAGCAAGCGCCGAGCTGCGGTTGCTTTCCTGCTCGCTGTCCTCGAAGCGCGCGAGCAGCTGGCCTTGTCGGACGCGATCACCTTCGCGGACGTAGACGCCCACGAGATCGCCTTCCAGGCGGGCGCGGACCACGGCCTCTTCGATCGCCTTCAGATCGCCCGAGACCTCGACGCCAGCTTCGATGGTGCCGCGGTCGACGGTTTTGACGTCGCTCGCCGCGAGGATGATGGACGACGCGCGGCGAGCGCCGGCCTCTCCCAGGCCACCCGGCGTGCTCGGGCCGTTGGGGCCGCGTCCAGCGTTCCCACCGGCGGGTCCACCAGGCTGGTCACCCTTGGTCGTAGCCGCTGCCGCAGCGGCCGGAGAGACATCATCCGCGTCTTTGGAGCAGCCTGCGAGGGCCAACCCCGCGAACGCGATGGTAAGCGGCGACCGAACGATCAATCGAAGGGAAAGGAGCACAGTAACCAAGGACGTCACCGAGGAGGCGCAGCTGGACGAGTTGGCGGCAGCGGGATTGGAAGCCCCCGCGCGCGTGCGAGCTCGGCAGCTGCCATGTACAGGTCGAAAACTGAACGCGCCTCGTTTGTCTTCGCGACGAGCAACTGGAGTTGTACGGCGGAGGCGTCGAGCTGCGTGTCCAGCCCGCGCTCGAATCGCAGGGCGGCGAGGCGATAGGCTTCTTCCGCTTCGCGCGCGTTGTCGCGCTGTGCTTCGAACGCAGCCTGCGCGCGGGCGAACTCCGCTCGTGACTGGGCGCGTTCGAGCTGAACCTGCTCCCGTTCCTGCGAGAGCTGAATCTCCGCGACGCGACGCTGGGCCTGCGCGAAGTCGACGTTGCCCTTCGCACGGAACCCGTCGAACAACGGCCACTGAATCTGCACCCCGAAGTTGCGGTCGGGGAACCACCCATTGTTCTGACAGACCAGATCCGGTCGGGATCCTGTTGGGCAGAGCGACGTCGACGCATCGCCCCAGAAGGTGGGGAGGCCGTTGTTCCTGGGGAGCGCGAGGTAGCCCGTTTGGAAGAAGGCGGACACCGTGGGCAGCATGTCAGCCCGAGCGACCCGGATACCCTCCTCGCGTGCCTCGAGCGACGACTCGGCGGACCGCACCGCCGCCCGGACCGGGTCGGGACTCGAATCGTTGGCGACGCTGGTGACGAACGCCTCCAGCGCGTCGGGATCGAGCGCGCTCGTCAGCACCATGGGCTGTTCGACCGGGACGTTGAGCAGGCGCTTCACCTCGAGCAGCGCGATCTCGCGATCACTCCGTGCCTGGATGACGCCGGGCTCCTGGTTCGTTCGCTCGACGCGAGCGCGGAGCAATTCGTACCTGGAAGCACGTCCACCCGACTGAAGCCGCTCTACCTGCTTCAATCTCGCATCGACGAGCTCGTAGTTGCGAAGCCGGATCTCGAGGAGGCGCTCGGCGAGTTGGGCGTTGAAGTATGCGCGCTGCACATCGACAGCAATACGCGCGCGGACTTCGGTCTGGTCGAAACGCGCGGCGCGGCGGGCGTCAGCGGCAGCCCGGGTGCCGGCGAAGATGCGGCCGCCCTGGAAGATGGTCTGCGAGATGTTCGCGTTCGTGTTGTACGTGAAGGGCTGACCGAAGACCTGGCCGACGATGTTTGCGCGGGCGTTCTCGATGACCTGCGTGTACGACCCGTTCAGGCGAAGCTGCGGCAACCCCGCGGCCCGCGCCGTAACGATCTGAGCTTCCGTAACGTCCAGCTGCGCAGCCGCCAGGCGGGTTTCATCGCCCTGCCGGACCGCTCGGGTAACGGCGTCCTCGATGGCGAAGCGAAGTGTGTCTGTCGTCGCGAGGCTGCCACGGCGGCTCTGAGCGCCAGCGGCGGAGAGCGCCTGGGCGAGACTCATGCAGAGGAGGAAAACGGTCCGACAAGGCGACATGCTGCTTAATACGGGTCGGGGGCGGAAATCGATGGGATTACGTCACATCCAGTGACAATCTACCCCCGTACCCGTAAGCCGAGTGACCGGCCACGTGTCAGGAACCTTTCCGCCTCTCCGCGGGCGGTCCGGCGGTCAGACCCCGTCGATGAAAACGAGCGCTCGGCCGCGCCGCACGACGGCCGCCAGCACGTCGAAAACGGTCGGATCGATCAACGCGCCGCTATGGGCCGCGAGGTACTCGATCGTCGCCTCGGGAGAGAGGGCGCTGCGGTAGGGGCGGGCGGAGGTGAGCGCGTCGAACGCGTCCGCAGCGCAGAGGATGCGCCCCCCGAGGGAGATGTTCTCGCCAGCGAGCCCACGCGGGTAGCCGGACCCGTCCCAGTGCTCGTGGTGGTCGTGCACGTAGAGGACGGAATGCCCGAGATGGCGGAGTGGGGTGAGAATGTCGACGCCAATTCGGACGTGGGCGCGGACGTGGTCGAACTCTTCAGGAGTCAGCGGTCCGGGTTTGTTCAGCACCGATTCCCGAATGCCGATCTTCCCGACGTCATGGAGCCGGCCGGCGAGTCGGACCTCTTCGACCGCGTCCTCATCGAGCCCGATATCCTGCGCGATGGCCGCCGCAAGGTGTGAGACCCGCTGCGAGTGGCCTCGGAGGTACACATCCTTCGCCTCGAGCGCATTGATCAGCGCCTCCACCACATCGACGCTCAAGGCGCGCAGGGCGAGCTTCTCGCGCTCCAGCTCGGCCGTACGAAGTGCGACCTCTTCTCGGATCAACCGCTCGACGTTGCGCTGCTCGATGGACAGTTCACGCCGATGCAAAACGCGCTCGATGGCCCGCTGCAGGTCGGTGAGCTCGATGGGCTTCATCAGATAGTCCATCGCACCGGCGGACAGCACCTCCGCGGCCGTTGGCGCATCGTTCACCGCCGTGAGCATGACGATGGCCAGCTCGGGGTCGATCGCGAGCGCACGTGGGACGAGGTCGACACCGCTCCCGCCCGGCATGCGGACGTCGCAGAGCATCAGCACGTACTTGCCGCGCTGCAGCAGGTCGAGCGCAGCGGCGCCCGACTCCGCCGTCTGCACGTTATAGCCGCGCGAGCGAAGGAATTTGGTGAGCGCGAGGCGTATGGTCTCCTCGTCGTCGACCACGAGCACGCGCCACGGCCCGCCATCGCCGATCACGCGATTCGTGAGTCCACCGGTTGGTTGTGCGACGTCGGTCATTCGGGATCTCCGGCGTCTCGCGCACGGGCAGGCAGGAGAACGCGGAAGGTGGTACCTCGGCCCGCACTGCTCTCTACGCTGATCGTGCCGCCGTGCGCTTCGATGATGCCGTAGCTGACGCTCAATCCGAGCCCGGTGCCTTCGCCGGCAGGCTTCGTGGTGAAGAACGGCTCGAATGCTCGATTCAGGGTTTCCTCGGACATGCCCGCGCCGGTATCTGACACTTCGATGAGGATATCCTCGCCCTCTCGTGCCGTCCGGATCACGAGCCGGCGTGCCGGGGACTGACGCATCGCGTGTTCGGCATTCGCAACGAGGTTGAGGATGACCTGCTGCAGCTTCTGGTCGTCACCGGCGACTTCCGGCACGTCAGGATCCAGGGAGGTGTCCACCTCGACACCTAACGCGCGCAGGCTGTACGCCCGGAGACGAAGGGTCAGCTGCACGAGCGCGTTCAGATCCACGGCGACACTTCCCCGACTTTCCTTGCGGGAGAACAGGAGCAGGTCCCGAATCACGTTGACGGCGCGGTCGGCTTCGCGCTTGATCAGCCGCGCCGATTCCCGCTGGTCGTCGTCGAGCGGTTCCTCGAGCAGCAGCTGCGCGAACGCCGAGATCCCGGCCAGCGGGTTGTTGAGCTCGTGGGCCACGCCGGCCACGAGCTCGCCTAACGCGGCCAACTTCTCGCTCTGCCTCAGATGCTCGGCGATGCGACGCTCGTCCGTGAGGTTGCGAACGCTGACAACGTGGCCGATCGCCGCGCCGGTATCCTGACGAATGACGCTCATCGCGACAGCAGCCGGGAACTGCGAGCCATCACGGCGGCAGTGCACGTGCTCGGCGACCGTGACGTTGGCGGTCGGCCCGGCGATGTCGTCGTCCCCTGGGCGCATCGGGACGGTCGACGTGACGAGACGATCGATCGACATCGACGTCAGCTCGTCGAACGAGTAGCCGTACTCCCGGACCGCGGCCGCGTTGGGATACAGCACGCGCCGGTCGAGCGACAACACGAACACCGGATGATCCATCGTCGCCAGCGCGGCGGCGAGCATTCGCTCGCGCTCGTGCGCGGCGCGGATGGCGCGAGCCGCGGCGTTGGCCATCTCGTGTTCGTTCCGCTGTGCCTCGAAGAGGCGGGCGTTGTCGATTGCGGCTCCCGCCTGACGACCGATGATGGACAGAAGCTCCACGTCCTCGGCGGTGAACACGTCATGATGCGTCGATTGCACGACCAGCGTGCCGAGTGTGCGGTCGCCGTGCACGATCGGCGCGGCGAGCTCGGAGGCAGGAGCAGCGGGTGAGGCCGCTCCGGGAACCAGCGCATCCCACGCCCGCATGGGCGCGTCCGATACGACCGGCTGCCCCGTGCGCAGGGCCGTCGTTGCCGCGCAGTCGCTGAACGGCGCGGTTGGAAGGGCGCTCGCGCGGGTGACTACGCCTCCCACGACGACCAGCTGCGGGTGGAACATCGACGCGGATTGGTCGGCGAGCAGGAGGGCGAAGCACGACGCGTTGGACACGGACGAGACGACGGCCCGGTAGACCTCGGCGTAGACCTCGGACAGCTCCGTGCGCGACATCGCGAGCTGCACTTTCGCGACGGCCGACAGTCGGGCGGCGCGGCGTTCGAGGTCACTCACCAGGCGCGCGTTTTCGAGCGCGACCGCACGAGCCGTCGCGAGCTGCTCGGGGACACTCGGCGACATCGTCTCGCCGAGGAGGATCAGCGCGCCGCCGTCGGCGATGGGGACGAGTCTCAAGTAGTCGACGTTGAACGGCGCTCCGGCGTCAGCATCACTCACTGTCAGCACCTGCTCCACCCCGTGCTGGAGCACGTCGCTAATGGCGCGCTCGAATCGTCGCCCGGGATCGCCGCTCGGCCCAAGGAGGGTCAGGATGTCTCGGCCGGTCAGTGCGGCGGTGGGGGCGCCGAGGAGGCCGACGGCGATGCGATTGACGTAGGTGACGGCCCGCCGGGCGTTGATCGCGATCGCGCCTTCGGCGAGGTAGTCGCCGATGGCGGCAACGGCGACGATGGGATGCACCGCGGGCCCGCCGCTACGGCGAGGATTCTCGAGGGCGAGGTTCGGGCGGGCGGAACGCGGCAACGGAAGCGAGTTTGACGGCGACCGAGGCGCTTTGTAGGGGATGGCGGGACGGCGGGGCGGCCGTCAGCGCCGTGGGAACCACAGGGTCGCACGGCGTTGACGCATCAAGCCGCTAAGGTGCAACGTCGCTCGAAGGGGAATCCTCTAAGGTATTGTCGGCGAACACCATAACTGGTATCGCGCGGACCGCGGGTCGTAGCTCAATCCCCAACAAACTCGACATTGACACGCCGGGCGATGATCCCGGCACTCGCGCCGCGGTCAAGGAAGGCGCGCACAGCCTCCCGCCCGCGTTCGCCGTAGTCCAGCGTCCAATCGTTGACGTACATGCCGACGAACGTGTCGGCCTTTCCACGATCGAGGCCCCGCGCGTAGCGCATCGCATGGTCGAGCGCGGACGTCCTGTGTTCCAGGCCAAACGCAATGCTGGCGCGCAGGTGTCGTGAAATCTTCTCGATGAGCTGAATCCCGAGGTCCTTTCGAACGACATTTCCGCCCAGCGGGAGGGGCAGCCCGGTTTCCTGATACCACCATTCGCCGAGGTCGGCGACTAGATGCAGACCTCGGTCGGCGAATGTCAGCTGCCCTTCGTGGATGAGAAGGCCGAGGTCGACGCTCCCGTCGACGACGCGGTCCTCGATCTCGTCGAAGGGGGTCGGGATGGGTTGGAAATCGGGTTCGTAGAGTCGGAGCGCGAGATATGCGCTGGTAAGCGGACCTGGGATGGCGATGCGCTTACCGCGCACGTCGCTACGGTCGAGTGGCGTACGAGCGACGAGGCGCGGACCGTAGCGATCACCCATAGACGCGCCGTGAGGAAGCAAGGCGTAGCGGTCGGCCAGATACGCGTACGCGTGGATGGACACGGCGGTGACTTCGAGCTCGCCGCGCATGGCTCGCTGGTTGAGCGACTCGATGTCCTGGAGCTCGTGCACGTACTCGAGGCCTTCGGTGTCGATGCGACCGTCGGCGAGCGCGTAGAACATGAACGCGTCGTCGGAGTCGGGGCTATGGGCGACGTGGATACGCATGACGATAACCGTGGGTACTTGGAGGGCTGCTCGGCAACTCGCGCCGCGCGGCCGAAGCAGAATGTCAGCGGCGGCGCGCTTCGGCGAGTGCGTCCAGTATGTCGCTCTGGTGACGTTGGTATTCGGGAAGCTGCTTCGCCGACTCGGTCGGCTCTGCGGCAAGCAATCGCCGCGAAAACCCTCTTGCGGCTACGGTGTCGCCGCGGAGCTGAGCGGCGCGGATCCCGAGGACGAGGCCGAGGAGATGGGTGGAGTCGGAGCGCAGGATGGTGTCTGCCTGGGCTCGCGCGACTTCGACCGCGCCTGCCGTCTCGGCGATGCGACCGAGGTCGTAGCGTTGGTCGGCGTTGAGCGGCCCAAGTGTCTGGTAGACCGACATGGCCATGGGGGCGAAGAACTGGACGCTGTCGGGCTTGCCTTCGGCGCTCAAGCGCATGATGCGATCGAAGAGACGGTCGGCGCGCTCTTGAGGCGACAGGTTGGAGATGTCAGGAGCGCGGACCGTCTGCGGTGGCTGTCCTTCCACCGGCGGGGCGCCGCCAGTGACGCCGCTCGACGCGCGCTGTCCGCCGAATCGTTGGCCGGCAACGAAGGCGATCAGGGCGAGCAACGCCATGGCAGCGACGGCCCACGGCACCGCGGAGGAGATGGTTCTCGCGCCTCCGACTCCCGCGGCCCTCATCGGTGCGAGCGATGGTTCCGTACCGGCGGCGGTGCCGCAGCGGTGGCAGAATCGCGCGCCGGGCGTGAGGAGCGAGCGGCATCCGGAGCAGGTGGCCTGGCCAAGTGCGGCGCCGCATTCGGAGCAAAAGCGGCCAGCGGCGGCCGCCCCACAATTCGGGCAGGTGACGGTGTCCGTCTGCGCGGATGCCATGGCGCGAAACATACGACGGACGATCGAGAACGGGCGAGGGGCGTCGCGATCGACGTCGCGCGCCATCCTCGCCCCGGCGTGCTGTTACTGCGAGTGCTTCCCGCTCGGTTTCGAGATGCGTTCGACCGTCTGTTCGGCCTTCTTGTCGTCCTTGGCCTCGAGCACGATGTCGGCCTGGGCAACGATCCCCACGAGCGCGCCACGCTCATCGACGATGGGGACTCGCCGCACCTGCTCGCGTCCCATCAGCGCCATGACGTCGTTGACCGAGTCGTTTGGCGAGGCTGACCGGACTTCCGATGTCATGACGTGCCCGACGGACGTTGTCGCTCCGTCGCGTCCTTCGGCGACTGCGCGGATGGCGATGTCACGGTCAGTGAGCACACCGACGAGGCGGCGAGAGCCCTCGGATTCGACGACGGGGACGACGCCGATGTTCTCGCGCTTCATCAGGCGTGCGGCGTCAGCGAGCGGCGTATCGGGCGTCACGCAGGTCGGGTTCCGCGACATGATGTCTTGAGCCTTCATCACTTCCTCCGTGTCACGTGTTGCGTTGGCGAGCCGGTCAGGAGGGGCAAGGGGCAGGCCATCATCGGTTCGGGAATCGGGAATCGCCCGCCGCAGGCGGGCTGAGGAAACCGGGAACGGGGAACCGGGAGACGGCGAGGGTGCCGAGGCTCTTTGACGAAGAGGCGAGCAGGGGTTGCGCGATCGACGTGAGCGGGGCAGCGTCCGGCGCGTCAGGCCGCCCCGAGTTTCCGTTCCCAGTTCCCCGTTCCCGCTCTTGGCTCATCCACATCGCTCCCCGGTGCGCGATCTCACCGGCGCCACGAAGAAGGACATTCTCGGACTCGCGCGCGACAGCAACGTGCGCTTTCTGAGACTCCAGTTCACCGACATCCTCGGGGTGAACAAGAATGTCGAGATTCCGGCGTCGCAGTTCGAGAAGGCGCTCGACGGCGACATCATGTTCGACGGGTCGTCGATCGAGGGGTTCGTTCGCATCGAGGAGTCGGACATGCTCCTCGCGCCGGACCTCTCGACGTTCCAGCTCTTTCCCTGGGGCAACTCGGAGAACCGGGTTGCCCGCCTCATCTGTGACATCAACACGCCCGATGGCCAGCCGTTCGACGGCGACCCGCGGGCGGCGCTCAAGCGGCAGATCGCGCGGGCGGCGTCGTTAGGCTACACGATGAACGCGGGGATGGAAGCCGAGTTCTTCATGTTCCGCCCGGGGACGGAAGGTGAAGGGACGACGATCACGAACGATGTGGGCGGGTACTTCGACCTCGCGCCGGCGGACCTCGGCGAGGATGCGCGGCGCGCGATGGTGGACATCCTCGAGCAGATGGGATTCGAGGTGGAAGCGGCGCACCACGAGGTCGCGCACGGGCAGCACGAGATCGATTTCCGGTATGCCGATGCCCTGAAGACGGCGGACAACATCGCGACGTTCCGCTTCGTCGTGAAGCACGTCGCGCGTCAGTTCGGCCTCGTCGCCTCGTTCATGCCGAA
>Ga0075431_100003586_pt1 | contig 15040 bp, 8 predicted proteins | sample RhiMetdeltSRZDD5_FD_75297 | JGI IMG/M metagenome (GOLD analysis project Ga0075431, IMG submission 75297) | Populus rhizosphere microbial communities from Tennessee, USA - Rhizosphere MetaG P. deltoides SRZDD5 | ecosystem: Host-associated > Plants > Roots > Rhizosphere > Soil | place: USA... | reverse complement strand
CCGCCCAGCGTCACCGCCTGGAACAGCGGGTTGGTCCACACGTCTTCGCGGTGGCCCATCGACGTGTAGAACACCCGGCCGTTGCCCTCCTTGCGGGCCCAGGTCATGGGGTAGTCGGGCTGGGAGGTGTACGCCTTTTCCCTCATGCTCTTCGTGTTCTGCACCAGGATGACGTGCATGTCGGGGTTGAGGTTCTTGAACTCGTACCACTCCTCGTGCATCTCGTATTCCTTGAGGTCCTTGATGGGGAACTTGGTGTTGGGGGCGACGAGGATCTTGGAGTTCTGCTGTGCGCCGTGGCCGGCGAACTCCCCGCCGCACATGCGGATGTAGGGGTCGACGACGTTGTCCTTGCCGTGGAAGGTGTCGGAGGCGCAGTGAAAGCCGACGAAGCCCTTGCCGGAGCGGACGAAGTCGAAGAGGGCTTCCTTGCCGCCGGCGGGCATGGGGGTGGACTTGTCCGTGCCCGGAGTGGTGAGGTCGCCGGTGGTGTAAAAGGCGATGACGTCAAACTGTTTCAGGGCGTCGGCGGTGAAGACGGAGCCGTCCTTGGTGGCGGTGACGTCGAAGCCGCTCTTTTTGCCCATCTCGATGAGGACGCGCTCCGCGTGGCTTAACTCGTTGCCCTTGCGCGTGATGCAACTGTGCTGGAAACCGGCGGACTTGGTGAAGAACAGGACTCTGCGGGTCTTGCCGTCGGCGGCGCGGGTCCAGCCGATCGGGATCGAGCCCGTCGCGAACGCCGCGGCCGCCGCGGCGACGGTGAGCATGGCCTGCCGACGGGTTACGCCTTCAGAATTAGTGCACATTCGAGTTTCGCTCCTTCCGCGGGGATGAGAACTTGCCAATCGAGATTGGAAATTAGCGCTGGTACACCGGCAGCAGCCGGTACGGAACGGACAAAGTCAGGACGGCCATCGACGCGGCGTACGTTTCTCCGGGCTCCTGCCCGTTCTTCGGCCACGACCCGTCCGTCGCCTGCGCGCCGAGCAGCCGGGCGAAGTTCGCCTTGGAGACCTTCTCCCAGACGGGGCCGCCCGCCTGGTACGCGGCCAGTGTCGAATAGTACGTGGAATAGTACTGGAACGGCGTGCCGTCGTTAACCGGGTTGTCCGCCAAGTACTTCGCCGCAGGTCCAAGTTCGGGCCGCGCCGTGCCGTCCAGCACGTATAGACCCAGCACCCCGATCCCCGTTGGTCCCACTTGCGCCCCGCCACCTGCTTGGTAGGAGAACCCGTTCTGTTGCGTGTTGTAGCACCGCAGCAGGAACCCGATTGCCTTCTGCACCGCCTCCTTCGGCACGTCCACCCCCACGTCCCGCGCCGCGCGGAGGGCAAGCGCGTTCCAGCCGGACAGGGAGATATCGCTGTCGGGCGAATTGCGCTGGTAGCGCCAACCGCCGGCGTGCTCCTCCGCTTTCTGGACCGCCTGGGCTTCGAGAATGACTTTCACCGCCTTGGCCAGCGCGCCGAACATTCGCCGCCGCCGTTCGGGATCGGGCTCCACGCCACACGCCTCCGCAAGGGCGAGTGTGACGATGCCCTGGTCGTACATCCCTTTGCCGTGGTGCCGCCCGAAGTAGCCGTCGTCTCCGGCCTGGGAGAGGAGGTAATCCACGCCGGCGCGAACCGTCAGCCCGTACCGCCCCGCGTCCGGCGTGTGGCCGCAGGCGAGGTAGGACATGACCGCCAGTCCGCTGAGAGCGACGCGGTGTTCTCCGGCGTCAAACGACCCGTCCGAATTCTGCCGCTTCGCCAGGTAATCCAGCGCCCGCGCCACCGCGGGGTCAAGCCCCTCTGGCACGTCCGGCGCGCCCTGCGCGAATGAGTCCGTGCGCCAGGGCAGCACGCACAGCATCACGGCGAGAGAAACCAATGACGTGGAACTTCCCAGGAATTTGAGATCTTCAATTCGCAATTGCCAATTCGCAATAAAACCGCGTCATTCTCCCGCCGGTTCCACCGGGTCCACCGGCAGCACCGCCGTCGCCAGCGGCGCGAACGCCGCCTTCACGTGCGGCCGGGTCATCACGACGAACGCCATCGCCGGGAACAGGCTCAGCACCGCCCACCGGACGACCCACGGCACGTATACGTTCGTCTGAAGCCGCCCCAGGTCCGCCGGCGCCCACCCCCCTTGGGAAGCAAGCGCGTTCACCGTCACCGGCGCCACCCACGCCAGCGCCGCCAACAGCACCAGGAACTGAAACACCAGGTCGGCGGCGGCGTAGCGTACGAGCAGCCGGCGGGCCCACGGCCGCAGGCGCGAACACCCGGACCCGCCTACCACCGCCAGGATCGACAGCACCAGCGACACGATCGCCACGCCCACGAGCCACAGTGACACGCCGGCGTGGTTCGGCGGCGTCGGGACGGAGGGGTACTTGCCGCTGATCGCGCCGATCACCTCGCCGATCACCCAAATCGCCAGCAGCGCCCCGTACACCACCGCCATCACGGACACCGCCAGCACGGGCCCTTGCGCGTTGCCCGCCGCGCCCGCCTCGATCGCCCCTCCGCCGTACCCGAGCGTCGGTGGCACCGGGGCGCCCGGGACGGAAGCCGATGTCGTGGCCGCGGCGGCCAGGTCTGCCGCCGTGTGCAGCCGCCGCTCGCGCTTGGCACTGACGATGCGCGAGATCGTCTGCTCGTACAGGTGGAACGACGAGCCGGGGTCACCTCCCGCACCGGAGCCGGTCCCGCTCCCGGTGCCGGTGGCCGACCGCTCCGCCGGCAGCGTGCGGCCGTCGCTCGAGCCAATGAAGGGCGACTCGGTCACCGGATCGTCCTGCCCCGACTCCGCCCGCCAGCGAGCGACCTGGTCGCGCAGCGGCTTGCGCGCCCGCGACAGCTCCGGCTCGCCGCAATCGGCCGCCTGCTTCAGCGCCCGCGCCAAGTCGAGAGGCGTCTTGTACCGGAACATCGCCTGCTTGTGCGTCGCCCGTTCGATCACCTCCACCACGTCCGACGGCACGCCCCGCTCGTGCAGCTTGTTCGACGGCAGTCGCCCCTCGTGGTGTGCCGCCCGGAGCTCGTGGAAACCGCCCGTGAACGGCAGTTCGCTGGCGAGCAACTGGAACGCAGTCACCCCCAGCGCGTAGACGTCGCTCCGCGCCGAGACCCGCCCGTCGAACATCTCCGGCGCCATGTACGCGGGCGTGCCCGCGAAGTCGATCTCGCTCGACGCGCCGGCACCGCCCGGCGAGTGCGACCGGCGGACGGCCAGGCCGAAGTCGGTCACGAACACGCGCCCGTCCTTGTCCAGCAGCACGTTGCTCGGCTTAATGTCCCGGTGAATCACACCACGCGCGTGCAGCTCGCCCACCGCTGCGCACACGTCGCTCACGATCGCCACGGCGACCGGCACCTCGAGCGGCCCGGCGGCGTCCAGCAACTGCCGCAGCGTTGGCCCGTGGACGAACTCGAGCACGAGGTACGGCACGCCGTCCTCGACGTCCGCGTGGTAAATCTGAGTGAGGTTGGGATGGCGCACCGCGGCCGCGGCGCGGGCCTCGTCGAAGAACCGCTTGTGCCGCGCCAGACCGTCGGGCGAGCGGGCGTCGCCCGGCGAGACGTTCACCAGAAATTTAACCGCCACGTTGCGACCCAGGACGCGGTGGTGGCCGAGGAACACGGCGCCGGTGGCACCGCGGCCGATTTCGCGCGTCAGTCGCACCGCCCCCACCTCCCGCCCCGGCTCCATCTGGCGCCGCGCCGAAGATCCCGCGCCCCCGGGGCCGGGCCACACGCTGACGGTAGAGGCGACCGGGTCGGCGGCGGGCAGCGTCACGTCCGACGACGAGGCGCCGTCGGCCGCCACCGGGCCCGTCACCTCGGCGGCCGGATGGTCTGACGGGTCAGAGTCCAGGGGCGACTGCACCCCCATCCGCGTCGGCCCGCCGAGACGCCGCGTCCGTTCTTGTTCAGGATCGTCACCCATAGGGACCCAAACGAGCGACGATTGTAAACCCGCCGGGCACTGCGGCAATCCGTTATAGTTTTTCCCTTCGCGTATAGACGGCGGCCGACTGCCATTCCTCATGAGATGACCACTTGCGCGGGGTCTGGAACCTAAAAACTGAGACGCACACCCAATAGCCCTCCCGCTATTTCTCCCCCTCATGCGCCCGATTCAATGATTCGAAATAGAGCTGCAGCGCCTTCTCGTACCCTGCCGGCTCCGACTCGCGCACCGGCGCGTTGAGCTCCTCCATCTCGCGGGGGCGCAGGCGGCCCCATTCCCGCACAGACGCCAGATTCGATGCGGGCGACGTTTCCCCCCCCTTGGCGCCCGCCGCCCCTCTTCCCTTGGCCGCCAACACAGGCGGCGGCAGCGGCAGCGCGTACACGGGTTGCATCGACGGCAGCATCGCCAGCCGCTGCGCCGCCGCCTGGTGAACCGTCCGGTCCCACGCCCGTGACAGCGCCATCGACGTGTCTAGTTGCCTTCGGTGCGCCGCGTTTACGTCCGGCGGCGACTGCGAGAGCGACTCGGCCGCGGCGCGGGCGAACCACTTCGCGGCCACCAGCGGGTCACGCTCTGTGAACAGCTCCTGCGCCCGGGCCAGTTCGCGCTGCGCCGCGTCGATTGCCTGCCTCGCCGCCCCCGCCGCCCGCTCGGCCACGACCGGGTCGCCTCCGCGCCCGGCGGACTCCAGCTCCCTCAGCGCCAACGCCAGTTCATTCCCGATGACCTCGCGGGCGGCAGTGCTCTCCGGCTCGAAGGGCGCCAATTTCGCCGCCAGCGCCTCGGCCGTCGCGGGGATCACCGGCAGCGCCGCCGTCCGCAGCCGGTCCTCCCCCGCCTTACGCTCCTGCTCCGCCTCCGCCGCCGCGCGCTCCAATGCAGCCCTGCGCTCCGGGGGGGAGGATGCGGCTTCACCGCGGATCATCGCCACACGGTTTTCCGCCTGCCGTACCGCGGCCGCCGCCTCGAGCGTCCTGGTCAGGTGCTGGGGCATCGCGGCCAGTTGCTCCTGTGCCCGCAGGATGGACGCGGTCGCGCGGCCCCGCCAGCTGGGGTCTTCTGCGTCACCCGCTGTCGGCGCCGGAGACGGTCCCACCGGCGCGGGAGGCTGCGCCGTCTCGGTCGTCCCCACTTCTGCGATCCGCTCCGCCACCCGCACCTGCTCGTCCGCCAGCACCGGCGGCGGCACCTGAGCCCGGTTCGGCGAGGCCGTCTGCGCCGCAAGCTTCTCCTGGTCCGACTGGATGTCATCCATCTTCTCTGCGCGTTCGGTGAGCTGCTCAACCCGCCGCGCGTCCCGCTGGAGCGAAGGAGAAACCTCCCCATTGCCCGTGGCCGTGGAAGACGGTGGCGCGGTTGCCGGACCGGTCGCCGAGGCGGGACTCTTGGCAAGACCTTGGACGAGCTGCCGGTCCGCTTCGCGCGCCGCCGCGTAGTCACGGGATGCAAGCGTAGCGCTGCCGCGCAGCGCGAGGTCCTCCCACCTGCGCCCCCGCGAGGAGGCGTGCGTGAACGACCAGACCCCGGTCCTTCCGCCGGCAAATGGCGCCTCCCCCGCCCATTGCCCCACCAGGGTCCGTGCCTCCGCCGCCGCCTGCCGGACCAGTTTCGCTTCTTCCGCCGGTTGCAGGTCCTTGATCTTGCGGTTGAACGCGTGCTCGCGTTGTAACGCCGCCACCGCCGCCGCGAATTGGTTTGGCGCCCCCGCCTGTACCGGCCGGCCCGCGTACTTGTCCGAAGCGGCGTCCGAAACCAGCCGGGCAGCCGCGCGCGAGCAAGTCTGCAGGTCGTGCGCCCGCACCAGGTCAGCCCCCGGCCTCACGGCTTCCGCCTGAGCCGCCGCGGCCAATCGCTCGTCCAGCCCCAGCCGCCGCAGCGGATCCTTTTGAACCTCCTGCGACCAGTCCCGCGCCGCGGCGGCGAAGTCTACCGGCGACTGCCCCTGCACCAGCGCCATCGCCGCCTCCGCCTTCGCCTTGAGCTGTGCGTCCAGGTCCCCCGCGCCGGGGTCGAGGTTCAATGCTTTAACGCTGACGGCCACTTCCTCGCGCGCCCTCTCCAGCGATTTTCGGATCCGCTCCGCCGACCGTTGGTCGCCTTCGCCCGCACGATTCTCGGCGGCGGCGAGGTTCTCCCGGTCGGCCAGCACCGCCGCCGCGCGCTCGCCATCGGCGATGACGCGTATCTGTCGCTGTACCACTCGGCAACGCTCCTGGAGCTTCTGCACCTCGCCGCCCACGTCTCCCCCCCCCGAGCCTGCGGGGCCATGACCGCGGATGACCGCCTCGGCGCCCGCCGTCAGCAGCTGGCTCGCGTCCACCAGGTTCGCCAGCACCGTCCCCAACTCCGGCTGGCGGCTGTTGACGATGCCGCGTAGCAGCGCCTGGCGCATCAGGACGGCGGTTTCATTGGCCGTCGTAAGGTACCGGTTGCCCCGTGCGGACGCCGCCGCCGCGGCTTCCACGTCCCGCCCCTTCTTCGCCGCAGCCTCCGCAAACGCCTTTGCGGTCGCCTCCAATTCCTCGTTCACCAGCCCCGCGAGCTGCGCCGCCGCGTCCAGTTCGTTCACCCGCCGGTGCGTCTCCACGTCAACCGACCGTGGCGCGACGAGTACCTGGAGCGACTCACTCGCCGACTGCTGCCCCGCGCGGTCCTTCGCCGCCAGCGTCACGCTGACCACGTCCCCCACCCCGAGCTTGATCGCCGCGAGGTCGAGGTTGAACGTGCCCTCGTTGCGCCGCGGGTCGGGCGACCGCTCGACGGGAAACTCCGCCGTCGCGCTGCCGTTCACCTGCGCGCGCACCGCGAGCGACTCGATGCCGTAGTCGTCCAGAGCCTGGTACGCCAGCGGCACGATGTCGCGCGGGTTGAGCCGCAGCCCCTCCCCGGCCTGGACCAGGCGCACCAGCGGCTTCTGGTCCGCCAGCGCCCGCACATACATCCCGGCCGGACCAGTGCCGGCGACGTCGCGGGTGCTGATCAGGTCCAACTCGTAAGGCCCGGTCTCCGTGATCTTGAACGTCGCACGGCGGACGTTGTTCCGCTCGGTGCGGCCCATCAGGATCTTCTGCCGCCCGATGCTCAGGAGCGCCGACTGAAGCGGCTCCGTCGCCGTCACGGTGACCGTCGCCTCGGTGTCGCGCGGCGCCTCGATCAGTCCGTCGGAGTTCGTTACCACCAGTGGCGGCCGCGCGGCGTAGGCCGGGTAGACGTAGCGGATGTGGAACTCCGAAACCGCCGGCTTTCGCAGCACGCGCACCCGGAACTCCCGCGTTCGCGCGTCGCCGCCCTCCACGTAGTACCGCAGGTCTCGGTCCACCGTAGACAGCGTGAACGCGAACCGGTCGGCGCGGAGGCGGGACATCGCCCGCTTCGTCCACTCGCCCCCCTCCTCCCGAAGCCAGACCCACGGGGTGAGCCCGTCCAGCCGCCGGGCCGTCAGCTCCACGCGAAGCGGTTCCGACTGAAGCAAGTCGGCCTCGCCTGGGGAGACACTCAACTGCACGGTCGTAACCGGCGGCACGTCGGCGAGCGGCGCGACGAACCGGAACAACAGTCGGGGCAGACCAAACGACTCGACCCGCATCAGGTAAAACGCCCCCGCCAGGAGGATCGCGAACAGCACCCACGGGAGCACCGCCGCGCCGATCGGGACAATGACTCTCGGCGGGTTGCCCGCAGCCGTCGCCCGGTCCACGTCGCCGAGCAACCTGTAGAGCATGTCGGCCGAGCCGCGATGCTCTGGCGGACCCAGGAGCCGTGACGTGACGGTGACGATCCGTTCGCCAAACATCGGGTTGGTGCGCTCGATCTCTGCCGCCGCGGCCGCCCAGTCCAGGTCGCGGCGCCACAGGACTGCCGCCAAGGGGCGGAACACGATGGCGACCGCCGCCGCGAGCCCTGAAACGAGCAGCAGCAGGCGGTAGTTACCGCCGAGTTGCAGGAACCGGTCCACTACGCACCACAGCAGGGCCCACGCCAGCAGGAACAAGTAGGCGAGCCCCCCCGCTCGGACGAGCGCGCGTCGCCGCGCGCGGGCGACGAAGTCGCCGATGTAATCGCGAATACGAGGCGGCAACACTGGGATGGTGGACATGGAAGCGGCTCCCCCTGAAATGATATCCACTGCCAGGGGACGTGTTGCGGCACATACTCGCGCTAAACTAATCCCAGCCGCTTCCGCGCAGCCCATTCCGCGCCGAGGCACGCCACGACGAACACGAACAGGTACCCGCTGTCCCACAGCCGCTGTTCAACATAGCGTTGTCGCCGGTCGGAGGCCTGCCGCAACCGCTCAATGAGGCTGTCGAGGTGCTCGAGCGTGTAGAACTCGCCATTCGACACGTCCGCGAGTCGGCGGAGGATCGTATGGTCGACCGTGACGTCCGCCAGTTCCGCCTCGTACCCGGTGCCGACCTGCAGCGGCAGGCGGGGCGATTGCGGCGACACACTCGCCTCCGCCGGCTCGACGACACACAGTTCATAATCCCCAGCCGGCAGCGGCCCCACATTGGCCGAGAGTCGTGCCGGATCTTTCACGTCAACGGGCGTGAGTGGGGCTGAATCCACGGCTTGGCCGCCTCTCAACACTTCCACCCGGTATCCCGCCTCCCCCACTGCGGCGCCGATGCCTTCGTACACCCGCACGCGCACCGCCACCTGTTCGCCCTCACCGACGGCGACTCGATCCGCGTCTAGAGCCAGTCGCTCCGACCGGATTGCATACGGTTCACCCGCCGCGTGTCGGATCAGTTGCAGCCAGAACCGGTCCTGCACCGCCTCACCCGCCTTGAATCGCCACCGCCACGTCTCGTCCGCCCCCAGCAGCAAGGTGCGCCCGGACCCGACGCGGTTCTGCGTCAGCACTGGGAACCCGGACGACGTCTCGATGAGCAGCACTTCCGCCGTCTGTTTCAGTCGCCCGACCGACAGGAACCGGTAGAACGCCGGCAGCCCCTGCCACCTCCGTAGCGACTCGCCAGGGTCGTCGTCGAGGCGCAGATAATCCTTCCGGACCGCCTCCGCCTGGGGCATCACGCGAAACATCGGCTGCTCTCCCGGCCACATCCGCCACGCGACCGCGGAATCCGGCAGGTGCGGCAGGAGCGAGGACGCGACGAGATGACCGCCATACTCCGCGGGCAGGTGCGAACTTCCGGCCAGCATTACGAGGCTGCCACCGCGGTCGGAAACGAGCCGGTAAACGGCATCCCACTGCAACTCGTCGAGCGCGGAAACCGGCACGTCGGACAGGACGAGCACATCGAGTTGGAGGATCTGCTCCGGGGACAGCGGCAGCGTGGCCCCGCCGCCGTCCGCCCCGGCGGGTCCCAGCACCCCCACCTGCAGCTCCACCCATGCCGTGCGCGAAAGCGCGTTTCGCAGGTATTGGAAATCCCACCCCGGCTGAGACGAGAACGCCGCGACCCGCATCCGCTGCGAGACGACTTTGACCCACCGCCGGACCGTGTTGTTCTCTCCTGTCGCCTCGTCTGGAGCGGGAGGGATGGACGCGAGGACTTGCTGCGCTCCGGGCCGCTCGAACTTCATCGTGAACGAGGCCGCAGCGGGCTCGCCGCCGCGAATGGCAACTTTCGCCATTTGCTGCGGCGATGCGGAGGGAGCGGTTGCGGGGGAAGAGGTCGCAATGGTCGCAGGTGTCGTTGCGGTACTGGCCGTTGCCGTAACATCAACTCTAACCTCTTGAGTCGCGTCTTTCTGACCGACTTGTCTCACCTCTGCCGTAAGAGTGACCGCCTCTCCCATGAACGCGGTGGCGGGACATGACACACCGCCGAACGAAAGGTCGCGGACGGCGTTCTCCGGCGCCACCGCGACGGCGAACACCGGAACTCCCGACGCCGTCAGCCCTGCCGTCACCGAGCCTTCGCCACCCACCTGGCGACCGTCAGAGAAGAACACGACCGCCGCGACGTCGCGGCCACCGGCCTGATCGAGCGCTCGGCGAACGGCGCCGGCGATGTCACTGCGCCCGCCGAGCGGCCTCGTTGACGCGGTCGCGGATAGCGTGCCGGCACGAATGCGGAGCGGTGTGACGTCATCGGCGACCGCGAATCCAAGCAACGTCACATCGCTGCCGAGCCGCGCCAGCAACCCTGTTTCCGCGCGCCCGACTGCCTGTTCCACCAGATCCGCCCGGCTCAGTCTTGCCAGCTCCTCGCACGTCCGCCGGACGGGCGCGCTTGACTGGTAAAGTTGCTCGTCCTTCACCGCCTGCGCGTGCTTCGCCGCGCCTGCCGCGGCGGTGATCTTCGTGCGCAAGCCTGCGAGTCCATCGCCCCCGGCCGGGTCCTCGACCTGCGGCACGTCCGCCAGCGCCGCAAGTCGTTCGATCAGCGCGGCGTCCTTCAACGTCTCGGCTGACCTCCGAAGCGACTCGACCGTCGCCGAGAAGTCAGCACGTGCCGTTACCGCCCGTTGCCGCGCCCCCTCCACGCCGCGGCCCGCGACGCGGGCGTACTCGAAGTCGCCGAGCGACCGGCGGAGGCGGTCCAGGTGCGTGTGCAGTTGCTCGATCTGGCGGCCCAACTCGCCGGCAGATTTGGACCGTGCGCCTTTCGGCAGCCCGCCAAGGCCGTCCGCCAACGCCATGAGTTGCGCTGGCGAACGGGCGTTGTCCGTGACGGCCATGCTGCGCGACTGGTCCACCAGGAGCAGGATCGAGCCCCGCTCGTCTTGTGTCTTCGGGCGAAGCACCCCCGGCTTGACCAGTGACGCCGCCAGCGCCAGGAGCGCCGCCGCCCGAAGCAGCGGCAGCCCCCATCGCCATGGCCAGCGCAGCTCCGTTACCTGCGGGGGGTAGAGCCATATCACTGCGGCGACGATCAGGAGCGCGGCCGCGATCGCGACCGGCAGCGCTCCTGATGAATTCCAAAGGACCTGGGCGAGGGGCATGAGGATCCGGACATTCTAAGCGCCGCGGGGGCGGGCGGTAGTATCCTTTTGCAACAGATGTCGGGCCGTTCCGTCCCCGCATTTGCCGTGCCGACGCAACTTCTACTCTTCGCCGTAGCGATGGGCGTATCGCTCGTGCTCGCACTCGCGTTCTATCCCGCGCTGCGGGCTCCTCCTGCGCGGCGACTCCCCTTTATTGTCGCTGTGGCACTCGTGGCGCTTGCGATACCCATGGTGGTGCCCCCCGACGCTCGTTTCCTGCGACTGCTGGCAGCAATCTGGTCAGTGGTGGTCGTCATGAAGGTCTACGACCTGCACCTCGGCGCGCTCGTCGGCGATCGCCCGACGCCGCGACGTTTCCTGGAGTTCCTGCCGAATATCTACGTGCTCGTCCACCGCAAAGCCGACGAGTCGCCGCGGCCGACAATTAGAGAGGACGTGTACTCCGGACTACGAAATGCCGGCTTTGTCGCGGCCGCGCTTGTGCCGTTGGCCATTGTCTTCCGGGCCGATTGGTCTGGCCGCCCTTTCGCCCTCGAGCACGCCGCGAAGGTCGTGACGTTCTTCTTGGCCTTGATCCCGCTCACGGCCTTGGGGGAGTCGCTTTGGCGGCTGGGCGGGGGCCGGGCACGAGCCTTCATGGACAATCCCTTTGCCGCCCGCACTCCGGCGGATTTCTGGCGTCGCTACAACCGCCCGGTGCACCAGTTCCTTCAGGAGGACGTTTTCAAGCCGCTGGCCGGCGCCCGCCACCCGGTGCGGGCGACAATCGTCGCGTTCGTTGTTTCGGCCCTGATACACGAGTTCGTCTTCACCGTCGCCATCGGGCGAATCCAGGGCTACCAGGCGGCATTCTTCCTGCTCCAAGGGTGTGCCGTCGCGGCCACGGCGCGGATCAAGCCGCGCGGTTGGGGCGCCGCCGTCTGGATCGCGGGCACGTTCGCATTCAACCTCGCCACCGGCGTGCTGTTCTTCGGGAGCGTCAATGAAATTCTCCCGTTCTATGACAGCCCCCCACCGCTCTGGGACCCATGATCGGATTACTTCCGAGGAGCCCGTCTCGGGAGTTTGATGGGTTCGGGCGGCTGGCCGTGGACCATTACGTCGTTTGTCTGTCGGAAGCGGCGATGGCGCAGAACTGCGCACCAGCGCTCGTTGCCCCGCCGGCGTAGCACGGCGGGGCCCGCGCGGTATAGTGCGCCAAGCCCGGCAGGGACACAATTCACCTGTTCGGGTGAGCCGCGGCAGGGGCGGCGTAGTTGTAATTCGTGTCCTCCGCACGCTCCGTTCGTCAGGGAGACCTCCGGGCTGCCCTGCGCATCCTCCGCGCCTTGGACAAGACGAAACCAGCGTCCGCGGAGGAGATGCGCAAGTCCGTCGTGTACCTGTGCCGACTTTTCGGCAGGCAGGTCGGTGCCGATACCTTCCCCGACCCTGATCCCCGTCCCCAACACAACGGCAACGGTCACGCCCGCTTGCCCCAGCTGTCTCCTCGCCTCCGACAGACCCTCGACCGGCTACTCGCCGGCGACAGTGAGAAGGAAATAGCCAAGAGCCTGGACCTCAGCCAGAACACGGTCCATGTCTACATCAAGGAGTTGTACCGTCGCCGCGAAGTGAGCAGCCGGGGCGAACTCTTGTCGCGATTCGTAGAGCCGCCGCAGTAGGGGGTGGAGCTTGATTCTCCCGTGTCGCACCCGCACATTCCCGCCGTGCAGATTCCCGAGCAGAGCGCCTGCCCCGCCTCCCCGGGCGATACCTCCCGCGGCGAGCGGCTGCGGGAAGTGGCGCGGCTGTTCACCCGCCTCGGGTTCACGGCCTTTGGCGGGCCGGCCGCGCACGTGGCGATGATGGAGGACGAGGTCGTCCACAGAAGGCGATGGCTCTCCCGCCAGCAGTTTCTCGACCTCGTCGCCCTGCTCAACTTCATACCCGGCCCCAATTCCACCGAATTAGCAATCCACCTCGGGCTCCTCCGCGCCGGTTACCCCGGCCTGGTCGTCGGCGGCGTGTGCTTTATCCTTCCGGCGGTGCTGATCATCCTGCCGCTGGCGTGGGCGTACGTCCGGTTCGGCTCACTCCCGCAGGTGCTCGAGGGGTTGGCGGGGGTGAATGCGGCCGTTGTCGCCGTGCTCGGCGCGGCGTGCTACCGGTATGCGAAGACGGCTCTCAAGGATGATTTCACGAGCGGCGTCGGCGTCCTCGCCGCGGCCGGGGCCTGGGTACTGCGGCGTAACGAGGTGCGCCAGTCGGAGTTGATCGTCCTAGCCGCCGCGGGGCTTGCGGGGACGGTGTGGCATGCGGCGACGGTTCGGCGGGCGACGCTGATGTCACTCGCCCTTCCGCTTCCGTTGACTTGGTTTGCCCAGGTCCTGCCGGTGACCGGGGGACAGCCGAAGGCCCGACTGGGGGAAGTGGCGCTGTTCTTTCTGAAGGTGGGCGCGACCTTGTTCGGCAGCGGCTACGTGCTCGTCACATACCTGGATACCGGGCTTGTCGAGCAACGGCAATGGCTCACCGAGCGGCAACTTCTCGACTCCATCGCGGTCGGGCAGGTAACGCCCGGGCCGCTGCTGACGACTGCCACGTTCGTGGGCTACCTGCTAGGACACAGGACATATGGCGGCGTCGGGGGCGGCGTCGCGGGGGCCGTGGTAGCGACCGCTTGCATCTTCCTGCCGGCTTTCGTGCTGGTGGCTCTGTTTGCCCCGCTGCTCCCCCGGCTCCGGCGCAACGCGTACGCCGCGGCGGCGCTGGACGCCACCAATGCGGCGGTGGCGGCGCTGGTGTTCGTGGTGACGGTGGAGCTGGCGACGGCGGCGCTGCGACACCCCGTGTCGCTGGCCATTGCCGCGGCGTCCTCGCTCGTATTGTTCGTGTGGAACGTGAATTCGACCTGGGTGGTGCTGGGCGGCGGCGCTGCCGCGTACGCTGCCTGGTGCATGAATCTCGTATGAGCGGCTTCCGGTCACCACTGGCGGCTGCTAGGAAAGTGCAGATGAAACGCCAGCCCCTTCTTCCGCCGCTCTGCGTCGGCGTGATTATCGTCTGCATCGCCGGCGACGCCCTGGCGTGGAGCACGAAGGAGCACATCCTGCTCACGCGGATCACCGTCTCGCGGCTGCTCGCCCGCGAAGACACACCAGCGGAAATGAAGGCGTGGCTCAGGGAGGCGGCACCGGGGCTGCCGGATCTGGCGGGGGAGAAGGACTTTCTACTTCACGCGCGCCTGGGCCCGTTCCCGCGCGGCGTGGACGGCATCGCCTACTGGGCGGTCGTGCCGGACCTTCAGGCTTTGGCGGATTCCGGCGCAGGGGACCGGGCGAAGAAGGTCGAGCCCTTCGGCGTGCCGGAACGGGCGCTGCACTTCATCGACCTTGAACTGTTCATGGAAGATGAATCTCGGCGACGCTTCAAGCCGGACCTGTCGAACAAGCCCCGCATTGAAGACATCCCCTGTGACATGGCCGACCCGCGGTTCGAGCGGGCGGGGATGCTGCCGTTTCGGGTGGAGCAGTGTTACGGGGAGTTGGTCGAATCGCTCCGCGATGGGCGGCTGAACGACCGGCCTGGACAGTTCCCGCGGGACGATCACGCGGCGAAATGGGCGGGGTACCTTGCTCATTACGTCCAGGACAACACCCAGCCCCACCACGCCACGGTGGACTACAGGAGCGCGAGCTATTTCACCGACCCCCGCACCGCCCCAAACGTCCACGCGGACATGGAATTTCGGCTGGTGGACGACGAGTACAATGACTTCGCCGACCTCCGCGTCGCCTTCTGGGAGGCGTTCGTGAAGGCGCTGGAGGACGTGCAAGACCCTGTCACTACAGAAGATCTATTTCGGGCGACACTGGAAGTGGCCATGCAGAGCTATGACGCGCTGCCTCTGATCGGGCAGGCTGCGGTCGTGGCATACGGCGCCCACGCGGGTGGGGAGCCCCGTCGGTTTCGAGATTTTGATGCACCCGCTTTCTATGGGTTCCGTGGCGTCTACCAGGGACGGGAATTGACGCTGCTGGAGTTGAAGGCCCGCCAGATGGCGTGGGCGGTGAAGCGGCTGGAGGGACTGCTGCTTCGGGCGTGGCGGGAATCACACGGCGACGCGAAAGCGCCGCCCCAGGGTTCGATTAAGTAATGCTCGCCACATGGCTTA
>Ga0075431_100003578_pt1 | contig 15053 bp, 17 predicted proteins | sample RhiMetdeltSRZDD5_FD_75297 | JGI IMG/M metagenome (GOLD analysis project Ga0075431, IMG submission 75297) | Populus rhizosphere microbial communities from Tennessee, USA - Rhizosphere MetaG P. deltoides SRZDD5 | ecosystem: Host-associated > Plants > Roots > Rhizosphere > Soil | place: USA... | reverse complement strand
GATCCTCATCGCTCACGGGACTCATCGGGCTCCTCTATTTCCGGGCCAAGCTTTGTAGCGCCGCTCGCATCAAGACCGCGACGTTGATCTGCGGGTCTTCGCGTGCCAGATGCTCGACTTCGTCGCAGGCGGCATCGGCATCTCGGGCTGACCAGCCGAGCCCCTGTAGTCCCTGGGTGACCTGTCCGCGCCAAGCCGTCGGTAGGCCGGCCACCGGTGCCGGTTCTTCGGTGTGGGCGACCGCATTGATCTTGTCTTTCAGCTCGATGACGATGCGTTGCGCACCCTTGCGACCGATGCCGGGCACCTTGCAGAGCTGAACCAGGTTCTCAGTGGCAATTGCCCGCCGCAGCTCCTCAGGCGTGAGGACCGCGAGGGCGGCCTGAGCCAGCTTCGGTCCCACTCCGGTAGCTGTGAGCAAGAGTTCGAAGAACTCTCGCTCGTCGGCAGAGGCAAAACCGTACAGCGTCAGCGAGTCTTCCCGTACGACAAGTGACGTCGCCAGCGTCGCTCGCTGTCCGAGCCGCAACCCGGCCACTGTGTTAGGACTGCATACCGCCTGAATGCCGAAGCCGCCAACCTCGATAACTGCTGAGGTCGGACCGACCTGGGCGACCAAGCCGGTCAGCTGGGCGATCATTCCTGCCGCCTCGATGGCGGATGAGATCGGTGAGATCGGCCGAAGGCGTTGCGCTGCCGCCCTGCATGGTTGGCGGCAGCCTCCACGGCTGCATTGAGTCGTGCCGTGGTGCCCCCCCGCCAAACGTGACAGATGGCGAGCGCGAGGGCATCCGCCGCGTCGGCCGGCTGAGGCGCGTCCTCGAGCTTGAGAATCTTCATGACCATGGCTCCGACCTGTTCCTTGGAAGCGCGTCCAGAGCCGGTTATGGAGGCCTTGACCTCACTCGGTGTGTGCAAGCTCACTGGGATCCCGTGCCTCGCCGCAGCGAGCATCGCCACACCCGCGGCCTGGGCTGTGCCCATCACGGTCTGCACGTTGTGCTGCGCAAAAACCCGCTCAACGGCGACCGCCGTTGGTCGGTATCGCGTGATCCAGCTTGCGATCGTCTCTTCGATGGTGAGGAGACGATGCGCGACATCTGAATCCGAGGGCGTACGTATCACATCGACCGCGACCATAAGGGGCTGGCGGCCGGGGACGCCGTCGACCACGCCGAGACCGCACCGGGTCAAACCCGGGTCGATGCCCAGCACCCGCATCCGTTCCCCTAGCAGCCGCGTGACCGGACCGCCCACGCGATCCCCCTTGCCTGAATAAACGAACAGATGTTCGGCAGCCTATGTGGTGCCCCTGACGTTGGCGACCGCGACACGCTCTCCGTTCGCAACTAGTGTTGCAGCCGGCGTATGAGCCCAGTTGGCTCCCTCACGAGAAGGGGGCGGCGCTCGTGTTCGGGCCTGACGACCTGACGATGGATCCGTGCCTGGATAGCTGCGCGATGTTGGCACTAACTGATGCTGGCGAGCACCTCGTCCGAAGCGTCGAAGTTGGCATATACGTTCTGGACGTCGTCAGAATCCTCGAGTGCGTCGATGATCTTCATGAGCTTCTCGGCCGTCGGAGCGTCGACCTCCTGGGTGTACTGCGGGACGAAGGAGACCTCCGCCGAGTCGTAGTCAAAGCCAGCATCCTGCACTGCAGTGCGTACCGCGACGGTGTTGCTCGGATCGGTAATGATCTCGAAGGTGTCGCTCAGATCGTTGATTTCCTCGGGGTCGGCGTCCAGGGTCGCCTCAAGAAGATCATCCTCTGTGATGGTGCGACCGTCTTGCCGCTTGGTGACGATCACTACGCCCTTGCGATTGAACATTCGCGCCGTCGAGCCCGCGTCGGCCATCGTTCCCCCGTTTCGGGTCACCGCGACCCGAACGTCTGAGGCGGAGCGATTCCGATTGTCCGTGAGACATTCGATGAGCAGTGCGATGCCGGCTGGCCCATACGCCTCGTACATCAAGGTCTCGTAGTCCGCCCCGCCGCCTTCAGCCCCCGAGCCTCGCTTGACGGCGCGGTCGATGTTGTCGTTGGGGACCGAGCTCTTCTTGGCCTTCTGGATCGCGTCGTACAGGGTGGGGTTTCCAGCCGGATCGCCACCACCAACGCGAGCCGCCACCTCGATGTTCTTGATCAGCTTGGCGAACAGCTTCCCGCGGCGGGCATCGACCACGGCCTTCTTGTGCTTGGTGGTGGCCCACTTGGAGTGACCGGACATATGCGAAATCCTAACCGTGCGCAAACATCGGCCGACCCGCGTAACGTCTGGACGACTTTTGTCTCTACCACAAGATGACCGCCTCGACTCGAGAGGATCCCGATCTTCTTGCGGCATGCTCGAACGGTGACGAGCACGCTCTCGGCGCTCTCTACGAGTCGCATCGCCCAGCGCGAACCGCGTCTGCGCTCACACCTGGAGGCGGTCGCCGCGAGCCACTCCACGTACGGCACGATCGCGACGAACGTTGCCTTCGTGGTCTCCCGCTGGACTGCGAGCTTGCACCCTGACGGGTACCAGACGGGCTTCTCCGCCGAGCGGGCATGGCAGCTCGACCGGCTACTCGACCGGGTCGGCCTCCACTAGCGGCGCCAGATGTGTAACTCGGGCAGCTTGCCGCCCTTGACCGGCGGGTCGCTTTGCTGCCAGATACGCCGCCAGCTAGCCGCGGGCGGCTCGGGCACCCTCGCTGTGCCACGCTGGGTCCGCCACCATGAGGCGGCGTCCTCAGCCAAAAGCTGCTTGACCGCCTCCGCAATCTTGGGCCCGAACTGCTGCGGCGTCTCAGCCGGCCTGGGACTAATGGGCGCGCCGTACCGGACGCTGACCCGCGGGCGCCCGGAAACCGGCCAATAACTTCCTCGCGGCATCGCGGCGTACGTGCCGAGAATCCCCACCGGGATGACAGGAACATGACCCTCGACGGCCAGCTGAGCAGCATTCGCGCGGAACGGGCGAACGAATCCGTCGTTCGAGCGAGTGCCCTCGGGAAAGACGACCACGGTCCAGCCCTTGGCCAGCAACCGCGCCGGCGTGGTCGTCAGCGCGCCGCGCTCCTCGAGGGGGAAGGTGTTGAACGCAATCGCCGACGCGCTCGTCCGTATCCAGCTGTCGAAGAAGTAGTCCCCCACGACCCCGACAGCTGTACGGCGACGGCGTTCGGCAGGCAGGGTCGACAGCAGGACGGCTGTGTCCAGGTGCGAGGCGTGATTGGCCACGATCACGGCCGGCCCCGTCAGCGTGCGAAGCTCGTCGATTCCGTAGACCTCCACCGCGAGCTCGTTCCGCATCACGTTCTTCACGCCGACAACCTGGACGAATTCGCGCAGCGCACGCACCGGCGCCGCGCGTGCCCATCCGGTCCGTCTCATCGGGCCATCTTTCTCACCGGACGTCGACCAGAACGTGCGGCGGGGCGTGCAGGTAGCTGATCGAGGGCGTACGCCCGACCGTCGATGCCACGATCTCAAGGGCGTCCGCAAGGGTGGAAGCCGCGCGAAAGCCCATCCGGGCCGCGCTCTCGCGATTGGCGCCTACCCAGACGATGTCGGTGCAGTGTTCCTGCGCGGCCGCGATTTGATACCACAGGTAGATCGGATGCACGCCGTGGAACGCCTGACTGGTCCGGTAGAGATGGACGTACCACGAATCTCCTGCGAACCGCTCCTCATATTCCGCTGAGATCTGCTTCGGATCAGTGGTAACCGGCAGCACTTCGGCAAAGAAGTCCACGTACGACGGATGGTGGAGCGGTGAGAATTCGGCTCGCAACGGGTGATAAATGATCAAGGCACCACCTTGGCGTACAAATGGAGTGCCGGTATGGGAGCCGAACATGTTCGCGAGCCCGCTCCATGCTGCCAACATCGGATTGATCACTGAGTCGACGCTGTACGGCGTATGCGCGCCCACGCCAAGAACCCCGACGTCTGCCGCCCCCGACACCTCCACAAGCTGCTGGGCCTTTATCTGCGCCAGACTTGCATCCTGGACTGCCGTCGGCGCTCCAGCAGTCACCAGCGTGGTGTGAAAATCACCGTCAACGCGGTTCATCAGCCGGCGGCGAGCGCGCTGCCGACTCCATTCCAGGCCCAGGCGAACGACGGACCAGGTCGCCCTGTCCCGAAGCTTCCAGTCCCACTCACGCTGGCCCAAGAAGTCCAGCGGCGGCGCAAAGACGTCGTTGTCCAGCACCGCATCGATTTGGAAGATCGGAACGGCTGCGGAGACCAGGTCCGCAATCTCAGCAGCGACCGCATCGCCGGCCTGAGCTTGGAGGCCTTTCAGCTGGCCGATGGTAGCAGCGGACCCCAGTCCGGCTGCGATCTCGGCCACGCTGCTGCTGCTCGCCGCATCGACCAGACGCACGAAGATCAACAAGTCCGAGCTGGCGACTCGCGAGTTGAGCGCAATCTCGCCGCCCGGGGTGCTCCCGACGGACGTCAAATTGTCGACATCTTCGGCGTCGTGATTACTCAGCAGGCCGTCTGCGTAGAACGACCGAAAGACGCGCTCACCCACGAGGTGCTCCAGCTCGTCCGCGGTCATCCGACGGTTCAGCCCGTTCGCACTGATCAGAGCGACATCGTCAACACCCGCCGCTCCGGCCCGGGTCAGCACGGCTTCGATCACCTTGCCGCGGATATCAGGTCGCCGCATCGTCGGGTTCGGCGTGCCAATGCCTTCGAAGGCGATCGTCAATCGCATCGCCGGTTCGAGTAGCCCCGAAAGCGGCTCGGACCCTGTCGGCGCATCGAGTGCCACATTGATCGCCTCGGCGAGGTCTGGGACGTGCGGCAGCGACTCGACGGGATAGATCACCCGAGTGCCGAGCGGAAACTTCTCCAAACGGAAGCGATCGCCGTCGGGCACCAACAGCGGCGGAGTGCGCTCGTCGATCTCGAGGACGAAACCGGGTCGGCTCATCTACCAATCTCCTTACCTCGGCAGCGCCCAGCGTGGCGTGATCGGCTTGATCTTCCACTCGACCACCGACCACCGGTTGCGGTTCGCGGCCCTCATCAAGGCGATATCTGGGCTGACCGCGACGGCATTGCCTACGGTCTCCAGCATCGGCAGATCCGAATGGGAATCTGCGTAGGCAAAACTGCGGTCGAGATCGATCCGCTGCTGCGCCGCATAGTGCTTGAGCCACGCGGCGCGCGACTCCCCCACCACGGGCGGGCCGGTCAAGAAGCCCGTGCAGCGGCCTTCTTCGTCGACAGCAAGATCGGCAGCAACAATCACGTCGAAGAGCGGCTGGATCGGCCGGGTCAGCGGCCGCACAACACCGGTGATCAGCACTGTGGTGTGGCCGGCAGCCCGATGCTCGCGAATCCGCCGCACGGCCTCCGGAGAGAGCCGATTCAAGATGTGAGGCGCCATTGAGGTGTCGACGAACCGCTCCAGCGCAGCCAGATCGGCTCCTCGATAGCGGCGGTAGACCGCCCGCAGGAACGTGCCGCGGTCCCGCTGCTCGGCGCGCAGGTAAGAGGGCAAGCGCCGCAAGACTTGGCCGATCTCGGCGAGCTGCTGGGTGCGGGAGAGCTCTGGCAGCCGAGCCCAGAGATACTGCTCGATGACGTTTGTGGACATGATCGTGCCGTCCAGGTCGAAGATCGCCACCGCTACGGCGCCTGCGGTGTCCTTGTCCAAATCCTTCATCGTGGTCGGCCGATTGCCCCGTTTGCTCCGGCTGGCATCCATCCGCCGCATCGGGGCGGTAATGGATGGGCAGTGCACTTCTTGGATGTAGGTCTTCCAGTCGTAGACGGCGGTATCGAAGGCGAATGCCGCTTGATCATCAGAATGCAGCGCCAGGGTCAGGGCGAGCGTGTTGTCGTCGACGAAGTGCAGCTCCGATTGCGCGTACTCCTTGTAGAGGGTGTGATAGCGCCGTAGGAAATCCAGGCGCACCCGGGTCCGATCCAGGTCCTTGGCGATCTTGCGAGTTCGGTCAGAGCGTGGTGCCTGCACCAACACCCGATCGGCCATTTTGTGGGCGCGTTCTGAGGTCGAGAGCAGGCGCTCAATGGACGACGCGCCCGGGAACTGCCACTGCGGCAGCCGTGCCGCGCCACGCGGACCGCCCTCGAAGGGGTGGTCCATGAAGTACGCGCGGATGTAGGTGTAGAGGTCCTTGAATATCAGCGGGTTCCGGGCGCCGGAGTTCACGTGGTAGTACTCGGGAGTCCCGATCGCAGGTTGTGTGGCGCACACCGCGAGGATGGCGTTCACCACATGATCACAGGGCACGATGTCGACGACCGCTTCCGGTGTCGCCGGAAATTCCGGAAGCTCACCTCGCCCGTACGCCAAGATCAATGGCTCGGCCATCTTGAAGCCTTCGATCCACCCGGGATACGGATGTAGCCAGGATGACTCAACGATTGCCGGTCGGACGATGGAGACTTGAACGTCCCGGCCGACATCGGCCACCACGCGCTCGCCGAGAGCCTTGGTGAAGGTGTACACGTCGGTCCAGCCCAGCGAGCGCGCTCGCTCTGTGCCGGCTTTGACCAGCTCAGCCTGAACCCAGTCGAGGCGGCGGCGCTCGGTGTCGGCCGCAGTGGTCAGGAAGCCGGCCTGCCGGTGATGACGTTCCGCCTCCTTGCGCAGCTTCGCGAGCTGCGCCGAGGTGCGTGACTCCTCCTCGATGAGGTCACGCATCGCGATGCCGGCGGTCGCTTCGGCGTCGTAGTCGATGTCGTGGACGTGCGGCGCCTCGGGAATGGCCCCGCGTCTACGACCGGCCGTGTACGCGGTCGAGATGTGTACGTAGTGCGGCACCGTACGGCGCTGGCCGTTCTCGTCTGTGACAGCCTCCAGCATTCTGTCCAGCAACGCCTTGGTGCCGATGACGTTGGTGCTAAAGGCCTGGTCGATCGGTGGGTCGAAGGAGACGTCGCCGGCGCAGTGCACCACGATGTCCAAGTCGGTGGGCAGCTGTGGCACGTTGGGCAGATCACCCTCGATGACTTCGATCCTGCTGTCGAGCAGCTCCGACGCCCCTCCCGCGGCTTCCCGAATGTCGTTGAAGATCGGCTTCTTGACGACTCCAAGCATCCGGTCCCGGGCCGAGGCGGAGCCCTTGCGGCGTACCAATACCGAAGGCCTGGTCTCAGGTAGCTCGGTAAGGATTTTCCACAACAGCTGCTCGCCGATGAAGCCGGTCACACCGGTCATCACGATCTTCTTGCCAGCGAGCAGGTCACGCAGCCGACCGTCGAGCCGTTGAACACGGAAGCGGTCGGCCTCGACAGGCGCTGCGGTCATGCGTGCTTGCTCTCTGTGGTGCTGCCCAACTGCGCAGCCACGAGGGCCTCCTCGATGGTGAAGCGTCCGACGTAGAGCGCGGTGCCAATGATCGCACCTTCGACTCCGAACTCGACCATGTCCCTCAGGGCGAGGATGTCTTCCAGGGTGGAGATCCCGCCACTGGCGATGACCGGCCGGTCGGTCTCGTCGCATACCCGCCGTAGCAGATCGACATTCGGACCGCCAAGCATGCCGTCAGCGGAGACGTCGGTCACGACGAAACGAGCACAACCTGCGCGATCCAGCCGACGCAGTGTCTCGTACAGATCGCCGCCTTCCCGGGTCCAGCCGCGAGCGGCAAGCTTGCTACCCCTGACGTCCAGTCCAATCGCGATTCGATCTCCGTAGCGGTCGATGATCTCTTCGCACCACTCGGGTTGCTCAAGCGCCGCTGTGCCGATATTGACCCGGGTGCACCCACTTGCCAGCGCGCGCTCGAGGGACTCGTCATCGCGAATACCGCCGGACAGCTCGACGTTCAGCCGCAGGTGCGAGGTGATCTCGGCGACGATCTCGGCATTGTTTCCGCGTCCGAAGGCAGCATCTAGGTCGACCAGATGGATCCACTCGGCCCCTGCATCCTGCCACCGCTGAGCCGCTGCCCGCGGATCGCCGAACCTCTGTTCCGAGCCGGCGCGGCCCTGGACCAACTGCACAGCTTGGCCGCCTGCGATGTCGACCGCAGGCAGCAACACGAGCCGGTCGGCACGAGACGCAGCCGGTGAAGGGCTTGCCGAATGCACCAGATGACCCTATCGCCACGAGCCGGCTCTACCGACCGCACTCTGACCGGCAGTCCGCCGGATTCGGCCTCCTTCGTCGCTCGCGAACATGACGAGCCGTCACACCCGAGCCGCAAGCTCCACCAGTCGGCGAGGCGGGCTGCCGCTCATAGTGCGTTAGGCCGGACGCTTGGACTTCGGCAGCTTGGCGACGATCAAGGTGTACGAGGTGTCGATCAGGTCCTGGATCTCGTCCGGCGGGATCGTCCCATCCAGTGCGAACGTGTTCCAGCCATGCTTGCCGATGTAGGCCGTCTTGGTCGCGGCTCCGTGGTAGCGGTCGAGCAGCAGGTCCGCGGTTTCGCGGTCGCCACACTTCAAGCCGATCGCGGTCCCGTTCCCGAGGAACGCGAAGATCTTGTCGCCGACCTTGGCGACGACATCGCCTTCCCATGGCTCGTCTTGCCACGCGCCCGGCTTCGCGAGGCAGTAATCCAGCCAGCGTGAGTCGGCCCAGCGTGTCCGGCTCATCATCCGTTAAGCCCCTTTGAACCTGCTGCTCGCGCATCGCGCTGGAGGCCGCCGCCCTGGTCGCTCTTCGCGAACCAAAGGTATTCGACTTGCTGGCTCCGCTCGGGGGCGCGTTCGCTCATCGTTCCTCCGATCGTCGGCGCGCAATTTGTCGACGCTCGCAGCATGTCACAGCGTTGCGACCCAATTGCGAATCAGCCGAGCACCCGCATCACCTGACTTTTCGGGATGGAACTGCGTCGAGCACAGCGCGCCCTCCTCCACCGCCGCTACGAAACGATCGCCGCCGTGCTCCGCCCAGGTGATTCGTCGGTCCCGAGCTGCCGGCAGAGCCCGTACGCCGTAGCTGTGCACGAAATAGAACCGTTCCGATGCGATTCCCGCGAACAGCAGACTGCCGCTAGGCGCCTGGATCGTGTTCCATCCCATGTGCGGCAGCCGCTCGGCATGCAGGCGCTCAACTAGCCCTGGCCAAATACTGCAGCCCTCGGCGCGCAGACCATGTTCGATGCCAGCCTCGAAGAGCACCTGATGGCCGACACAGATAGCGAGGGTCGGCCGATCGGCCGCCAAGCGCGTGGCGATGATCTCTGGGCCACCGATGGCTACCAGCCCTGCCATGCACGCGGCGAAGGCACCGACGCCGGGAACAACCAAGCCATCGGCCGCTGTCGCGAGCCGCGCGTCAGTGGTCACCGTGACTTCCGCACCGGCACGCGCGACCGCCCGTTCGGCTGAGCGGATGTTGCCCGACCCGTAGTCAAGGACGGCGACTGTGCTCAAAGGGCTCCCTTGGTGCTTGGCACGTCGTCGACCCGCGGATCGAATGCAACCGCATCACGGAGTGCTCGGGCTACGGCCTTGAACTGGCACTCAACGATGTGATGCGGATCGCGGCCCGAGATCACTGTCAGGTGCAGGCAGATCTCGGCGCGAAAGGCAAGCGTCTCCATGACGTGCCTGGTCAGTGAACCGACGTAAGGAATGCTGGCTGGCGCGTCGGCGCCTCCTTGCGAGCCACCGATCAACACATACTCTTGGCCCGGCGGTTCCCCGGAATGTACGCAGTACGGTCGCCCGGACACATCGACGACGGCTTGGGCGAGCGCCTCGTCCAACGGCACGAGCGCATTTCCGAATCGCCGAATCCCTCGCTTGTCACTGAGCGCGGAGCGAAGTGCCTGACCGAGCACGATCGCGGTGTCCTCGACGGTGTGATGGGCATCGACGTGTAAGTCGCCGGAGCTTTCGATATCGAGATCGATCAAGGAATGCCTGGCGAAGGCCGTCAGCATGTGATCGAAGAACCCGACCCCTGTGGAAACCTGGGAGCGACCCGTGCCGTCGAGGTTGAGGCTGACCCTCACTTTCGACTCCGAGGTTTGTCGTTCGAGACTGGCCGTACGGGCCTCGCTCATGAAATCTCCTTGCCCCTTTGATTTTCGAACACTGTTCCAGCCTCGAGCACCGCAGCCAGCGCGGCCTTGAAGGCCTGCATCTCGGCTGGCGTTCCGGCCGACACCCGCAACCAGCCTTGAGGCCCGGTCTCTCGAATCAATACTCCGCGGTCGAGCAGGGCCTGCCACACCATGTGCCGGTCGGCGAACCGTCCAAAGAGGACGAAGTTGGCATCCGATGCCGCGACCTGAAGTCCGCGCGACGCGAGCCAATCGGCCAGATCGTCGCGGGCCTGCCGAAGCTGATCAACCTTGGCCAGCATCTCGGGCGCATGCGCAAGTGCGACGCGGCCGGCCGCCTGGGTCAGCGCCGAGAGGTGATAAGGCAACCGCACGATCTGGAGCGCCTCGATGAATGCCGGAGCCGCGGCAAGATAGCCCAACCGCCCGGCCGCAAAGGCGAAGGCCTTCGACATGGTTCGGCTGACCGCGAGGCGCGGATAATGCGGAAGCAGCTCGAGCGCGCTCGGCGTGCCACTACGTGCGAACTCGTAGTAGGCCTCATCCACGACGACTACCCCAGGTGCCACATCACAGATGGCCCGAATTGTCGCCAAACTGACCGCAGTGCCCGTGGGATTGTTTGGGCTGGTGATCAGCACTACAGCCGGGCGAGTTTCGAAGACCACCTGAGTTGCCGCATCTGGATCAATGGTGAAGTCGTCGCGACGTGGGATGGTGCACCACTCGCTGTGGGTGTCGCGTGCGTACTCGGGATACATCGAGTACGTCGGCGCGAACGAGAGCACCCGCCGCTTCGGACCTGCGAACGCTAACAGCACGTGCAGCATGACCTCGTTGCTGCCATTTGCGGCCCAGATCTGCTCGGCGGTCAGACCGTGTCCGAGGTAGCGAGCCAGATCGCCACGCAAGCCCAGCGCGTCGCGTTCGGGGTAGCGATTCATGGAACGCGCCGCGTCGGCAACTGCGGCTGCGATCTCGCTGATCACCTGCTCACTCGGTGGATAAGGATTCTCGTTGACGTTCAGGCAGACAGGGACGTCGAGCTGCGGGGCTCCGTACGGCTTCTCACCGACCAGCTCTGGCCGCAGGGGAAGCTCATCGAGTGCCGGACGGGCAGTCGCCCTCTGGCCAGCTGAGGAAAAGGGCATCACCGAGCGCGTGTCGATGGGAAGAACCTGCGGGCGATAGCGGCGCCGTGGGCGGGCAGATCCTCGGCGTCGGCAAACACCTCCACCTTGCGGGCAACCTCGGCGAACGCGGCTTGGGTGTAGCTGACGACGTGCACCATCTTGAGGAAGCTCCGCACGTTCAGCCCGGAGGAGTGGCAGGCGCACCGGCCGGTCGGTAACACGTGGGTGCTGCCGGCACAGTAATCGCCCAGCGATACCGGGGACCATGGACCGACGAATACCGCCCCGGCGTTGGTGATCACGGATGCCACCTGCTCAGGGTTGGCGGTCTGGATCTCCAGGTGTTCTGCCGCATAGCCATTGGCGACCTCAATGGCCTGCTCGATGTCGTCCACCATCACAATGGCGGACTGGCGGCCCGCGAGTGACTGCACGATACGTTCCACATGCTTGGTCGATGGCACCTGTGCCGAGAGCTCGGACTGGGTGGCCTCCGCGAGCTCGTCTGAGTCGGTGATCAACACCGCTGCCGCCAGCGGGTCGTGCTCGGCCTGAGAGATGAGGTCGGCGGCCACATGGACTGGATTGGCGGTGGCGTCGGCAAGCACCGCGATCTCGGTGGGACCCGCCTCGGCATCGATGCTGACGTGACCCTTGAGCAGCCGCTTCGCTGCAACGGTGTAGATACTTCCAGGCCCGGTGATCAAGTCGACCTGAGGGCAGAGGCCTGGCACGCCGTAGGCGAACATCGCGATCGCCTGCGCCCCGCCGACTGCATACACCTCCTCGACACCGAGGACGTGACACAAGGCGAGGATGTTCGGATGCGGTAGACCGCCGAACTCTATCTGCGGCGGCGAGGCGAGCGCGACGGATGGCACGCCCGCGACCCTGGCGGGCACCACATTCATGATCACGCTCGACGCTAGCGGCGCTAATCCACCGGGGACGTACAAACCGACGCGGTTGATCGGAATCATGCGTCGGCGTACCACGGCTCCGGGCGCGACGCTGACCTCGCCACCCGTGTCACCCAGTTCGGTCTCGCAGACGCGCCGCCGCCGCTCGATCGCCGTGGCGAAGGCCTTCCTCAGGTCAGGATGCAGGCGTGCCGCAGCGTTTTCCAAGGCCGCGGGCGGCACCCGGAAGTTGCTAGGGCGTACTCGATCAAAACGCTGCGAGTACTCGGCGAGCGCTGCTACGCCCCGCCGCGCGACATCGTCACAGATCGGCCGGACGGTCTCCATCGCGGCGGCCACGTCGAACTCGGCCCGGGGCACGATGGCGGCGTAATCCAGCCGCTCGCCGGCCGCTCGCCGGCCGCGAAGGTTGATCACCCGAAGCACGGAGAGATTCTATGGCCAGGTGTCCCACGCCGATTTAGATAATCAAAGGCCGTCCGCGCGCCGGACTAATATCTCACTCGTCGGAGCGCCAGCTCCCTAGGGAGGTTCATGGACGAGCCGCTGCCGGAGCGCGGCGCGATCTTGAGAGCCGCGATGGGCATCGGCCTCTACGCGATGGCCTTCGGCGCCTCATTTGGGGCGATCTCGATTGGCTCTGGGTTAACGCTGCCTCAGACCATGGTGCTGAGTTTGGTGATGTTCACAGGAGCATCCCAATTCGCCTTCGTCGGGGTGGCGGCATCCGGCGGATCGCCATTCGCCGCGGTGCCGGCGGCCCTGCTGCTCGGAATGCGCAACGCGTTCTACGGCGTACCGATCTCGGAGATCTTGCACCCTCGCGGATTTGCCAGGCTGTGGACCGCGCATTTTGTGATCGACGAGACGACCGCGATGGCCATCGGCCAAGCCACACCGCGCGCGCGGCGGTTTGCCTTCTGGACTACCGGGATGATCTTGTTCTCGCTCTGGCAATTGGGCAGTCTGGCGGGCGCGCTCGTCGGCCGTGCCGTGAACCCCACGGATATTGGGCTCGATGCCGCGGCACCCGCCGTCTTCTTGGCGTTGCTTTGGCCCATGTTGCGGCGGCGGGAGGGACGTTGGCTGGCATTGGGCGGCGCCGCGGTGGCGCTGGCACTGATACCTGTAGCGCCGCCCGGTATTCCAGTGATCGCCTCAGCTGGGGTCGCTCTTGTCGGCGGCCTACTCCCGAGTCGGGAAGCCGTAACTCAGCTCCAAGACACGGAGCCCACATGACGCCGCTCTGGCTAGCGACCATCGTCGCGGCGGTGGGGTGCTACCTGCTGAAACTAGCCGGGGTTTCGCTGCCCGAGTCGATCTTGAACCACCCCAAGGTGCAGCGAGTTGCTCAGCTTCTGCCCATTGCGATGTTGTCCGCATTAGTGGCTGTAGAGCTCTTTGACGGTGGCGGCCGTTACTCCGTTGACTGGCGCACTCTGGCCGGCGTCGTTGCAGGCGTCATCGCTCTGCTGCTGCGGCGCGGTTTCCTCGTCGTTTTCCTGGTGGCGATCGGGGTCACCGCTCTTTTACGCCTGATTACTTGAGTCTGCTCGACGGCGGCGCAGCAGCGGGCGCGGCTCCTCGTCATCCCGGCCGAGCGATGAACCGAGCAGGACGGGGATGACAGCAAAGAACGGCCATGTCAGCAGGGATGCGCGGGCTCGCAGTGTCAGCGGGATCGGTACCAGGTCCCCTGGTTGAGCGGCGGCCAGGCGGGCCGAGAAGTCGCCCGGTCCGAGGCGGTAGCCGACCAGCCAGCAGGTCATCGCCGCGGCCATGGCACAGAACAGCGCCACCAGGACCACAGACCAGCCAAGTGCGCGAAACCAGCGCCACGCCGCGATGCCGATCAGCAGGCCAGCGACGAAACCGATAGCGCAGAACCACGCGTCAGCGGCGATGAACTGAGTGAGCCCGCGTTCGGAGGTCGTCGCTCCCCCGTTGCTGTTCAGCTCGTACGCCGGAGGCTTGACCACCAGCCACCAGACCACACCTGCGGCAGCACCTAGGCCCAATGAGGCGGCGGCGAAAGCGCCCAACCGCACAGCAAGTCGCCAAGAGCGTCGGGTTGGGACGGCGGGAGATTCGGTCACGACACCAGGCACGACGGTCCCAGTAATGCTTTGAGGTCGGCCATGAGCGGCTGCGACGGCGTCACTCGCAGCCGGTCGTCCAGTTTCATGACGGTCGTCTTCCCGGCGGAGCGGAGCCGTAGCCGGACCTCAGTGAGACCAGGATGGGCTGCCAGCACGTCACGAAGCTGTTGCACGACCTCCGGTGTGCAACGGTTCGCCGGCAGGGAAATGACCACTGGACCGCTCGGTGCTTGCGTGATGTCGGGCAGGCTGAGCTCGGAAGCGTTGAGCGAGACGACGTCGTCCTCGACCTTCACTTTGCCCTTGATCTTGACCACGGTGTCGGTAGCAAGCACGGTGGACACCATCTCGTACGCTCGGGGAAAGAGCAAAACCTCGATCGACGCCTGCAGATCCTCCACAGTGATCACCGCCCAGATATCTCCCCGCCGGGTGGTCTTGCGCGTGATGTTGGTGATCATCCCGGCGATCGTCACCGTGCTCTCTCGCGGACCATCTTCGGCGATCAGTTCCCCGATACCGATGTCGCGCTCTGCAGCCAAGATGTGTTCCAGGCCCTGCAGCGGGTGGTCGCTGACATACAGGCCGAGCATCTCGCGTTCGAACGCCAGCTTGGTTCGCTTATCCCAGTCAGGCAGATCGGGAACGCTGCCGGTCAGCACCGGATCGGTCTCGGTGAGCTCGCCGAACAGATCATCCTGGCCGTTCGCCTCGTTGCGCTTGAGGTCGAGTACCGCGTCGACCGCCGCCTCATAGATGCTCATGAGTGCCCGCCGTGAGTGGCCCATGGACTCGAAGGCGCCTGCCTTGATCAAGGACTCGATCACACGCTTGTTGCAGACCACCAGTGGCACCTGGTCAAGGAAGCCGTGGAAGTTCACTGCCTTGCCATTGGCCTCTCG
>Ga0075431_100003577_pt1 | contig 15054 bp, 16 predicted proteins | sample RhiMetdeltSRZDD5_FD_75297 | JGI IMG/M metagenome (GOLD analysis project Ga0075431, IMG submission 75297) | Populus rhizosphere microbial communities from Tennessee, USA - Rhizosphere MetaG P. deltoides SRZDD5 | ecosystem: Host-associated > Plants > Roots > Rhizosphere > Soil | place: USA... | reverse complement strand
CTTCGGCCATGAGTTCACGGACAACCTGCCGGCAGGACTCACGCTCCTGCCGGGAAGCTTTACGGCCACGAGCGGAACCAACGGCAGCGTCTCGAACATCTTCTTCTGGGACGGCTCGATCCCCTCCGCCGGGACCGTCACGATCACCTTCCAGGCCACGATCGGCCCGAGTGCGACCGGAACGATCTGCAACCAGGGCCAGTCGATCTTCGACAGGAACGGCGACGGCCAGAACGAGGCCGAGGAGAAGACGGACGATCCGTCGACCGGCCCCACGAACGATCCCACCTGCTTCATCGTGATCCCGGCCAGCAACGTCACCGGCACGAAGACGGTGACCGGCACTTTCGTCCCCGGAGGAAGCATCACCTACACGATCGTGCTCACAAACAACATGAGCATCCCGCAGGCCGACAACCCCGGCAACGAGTTGCTCGACGTGCTCCCCGCGTCGCTCGATCTCGTCTCGGCGACGGCCACCAGCGGCAACGCGGTGGCGACCATCGCCACGAACACGGTGACCTGGAACGGCTCGCTGGCCGCCGGCGCCTCGGTGACAATCACCATCAACGCCACGATCGACCCAGCGGTCACGCCGGGTACGACGATCAGCAACTTCGCGACGATCAATTACGACGCGGACGGCAATGGCACCAACGAGTCGAGTGGGCAGACCGACAACCCGGCGCAGCCAGGACCGAACGACCAGACGGCGTTCGCCGTCGTGGCACCTGCTGTCGACGATATCCCGACACTCGACGAGTGGGCATTGCTCGCGCTCGCGGCGATGCTGGCGATGGTCGCGATGCTGATCATCAAGCGATAGTCAAAACGTAGGGCGGGCACAAGCCCGCCCTACGTTTCAGTATCCGTCGCCGAACGAGATGCCGAGGCTGCGCGCCGCGCGCACGATCTCGCCTTGCGGATCGACGTACTTCGGCCGCGACACAGCGTCAGCGATGAGGACGGGCATGATGGTGTCACCGCGCAGCGCGACCATGTGGCCGAACTGTTTTCTGGCGATGCACTTCGCGGCCTCCACGCCGTAACGCGATGCGAGGATGCGGTCGTACGCGATCGGCGATCCGCCGCGTTGGATGTGCCCCAGAACTGTCACGCGGATCTCGAGATCGATGTGGTTCTGAATGTCCGCCGCGACTTGATACGCAACACCGCCCAGGCGCTGCGTGGCCTTGTCGAGATACGTCTCTTCGCCGCCGGTCCGCTTTGCTCCCTCGGCCACGACGATGATGTCGAACTTGCTTCCCTCTTCCTGCCGCGCCTCGATCAGATCGACGATCGCCCGCGGTTTGTACGGGATCTCCGGGAGCAGGATGATGTCCGCGCCGCCGGCGATGCCCGAGTAGAGTGCGATCCATCCCGCGTTGCGCCCCATCACCTCGAGGATCATCACGCGGTCGTGACTCTCGGCCGTGGTGTGCAGGCGATCGACGGCGTCCGTGGCGACGGCGACCGCAGTCTGGAAACCGAAGGTGTAGTCGGTAGCCTCGAGGTCGTTGTCGATCGTCTTCGGCACCGCGACCATCGGGATGCCGACGTCGCAGAGACGCTGCGCGATCCTGAGCGTGCCGTCGCCTCCGATGGCGATGATGCCGTCGATGCCGAGCTCGTGGATGTTCTCGACCACCTCGGCCGAACGATCCTCGCAGCCGCCGCCCTTGACCGGGTATTCAAACGGATTCCCACGATTCGTCGTGCGCAGCAGCGTGCCGCCCTTGGGAAGGATGCCGCGAATGCTCTCGAGCGTCAGAGGCACGATCGCCTTCGTGAGCAGTCCCTCGAATCCGAGCTGAATGCCGACGACCTCGAGGTCGTAGTCGCGGATCAGCGTGCGCACGGCCGCGCGGATGACCGCGTTGAGCCCAGGACAATCGCCGCCGCCGGTGAGGATGCCGATGCGTTTCACAGCGCGCGAAGATATCAGGTTGGCGGTTGACGGTTGGCGGTTGGCGGGAGCACGACGGTTGAGACCGGTCCTCCCGCCAACCGCCAACTGCCAACCGTCAACCCTTCTGGCACACCTAATGCTCAACCGTACCCTAGTCGGGCGCAGCGCAGCGCCGGACAAGATCTGGAGGAAAGCGCATGAACATTCTTGGATGGATTCTCTTTGGTCTGGTCGTCGGCGCGATCGCGAAGTTCCTCATGCCGGGCCGTGATCCGGGTGGTTGGATCGTGACGATCCTGCTCGGTATTGCCGGCTCCTTCGTGGGCGGCTTCCTTGCGTCGGCACTTCTCGGACGCGGAGATCAGACGGCAGGCTGGATCGGCTCGATCATCGGCGCGATCGTCCTGCTCTTCATCTACCGCCTCATCGTCGGCCGCCGCGCGATCCCCTGACGCCAGCGGCTCTCTCCTGGGTATCCCCGGCCTCGCCAATGGTTGGCGAGGCCTTTTCTTTTTCGTCACGGAACATTCGGAGCCGCGCCGCGTCTGAAACGAAGGATGGGAATGTCACCCCCGGCGTGGCACTTACGATGCTTGCACGGGGTGCAAACCGTCCCACACACCCCAGGAGGAATCAACGAAATCTATGAGTCAATCCACCAAGCGCATCCTTTCGACGATTGCCATCGTCATCGCGTCAGTGGCGTTCGGGATTCTCATCAGCGCCGATCTCGGCCTGACGCGCAAGTCGAACGCGCAGACGGCGCTGCAGACGCAGAGCGGCGCGGCGGTTCCCGCCGTCACGATCCCGTCGTTCGCCGACGTCGCCGCCCGCGTCATGCCGGCGGTCGTTTCCATCCGCTCCACCGAGATCGTGAAAGCGAGCGACCGGCGCCGGAACTTCGGCATCGATCCCTTCGAGTTCTTCTTCCCCGATCCCACCGATCCGCAGCGCCGCCGCTTCGGTCAGCAGGAACAGGAGGATGACGAGCAGGCCCAGCGCAGCGGCGGCTCCGGCTTCATCGTCTCGCCGGACGGCTACATCCTCACCAACAACCACGTGATCGAAGGCGCGACGAAAGTCGACGTGCACTTCGGCGCCGACGAGAACGGCAACGGCGGACGCACGGTCCCGGCCAAGATCATCGGCCGCGATCCCGCCACCGATCTCGCTCTTCTGAAGATCGAAGCCGACCAGCAGCTCCCTTCGATCCGCCTCGGCGACTCCGACCGGATCCGCAAGGGCGACTGGGCCATCGCCATCGGCCACCCCTTCACCTTCGAGAACACGCTCACCGTCGGCGTCATCTCCGCCAAGGGCCGCTCGCTCGGCCTCAGCCCGGAGACGCAGTCTTTCGAGAACTTCATCCAGACCGACGCCGCGATCAACTTCGGCAACTCCGGCGGTCCTCTTCTGAACATCGCCGGCGAGGTCATCGGCATCAACACCGCCATCCGCGGCGGCGGCGCGCAGGGCATCGGCTTCGCGACGCCGGTGAACACAGCCAAGACTCTCCTGCCGCAGCTCAAGGAAGGCAAGGTCGTTCGCGGTTACCTCGGCATGTCCATCGGCGACGTGAACGACGAGATCCGCGAGGCGTTCAACCTTTCCGAGGCGCGCGGCGCGCTCGTGCAGTCCGTCGATCCGGGCAAGCCCGCCGACAAGGCCGGCATCCGCCACGGCGACGTCGTCGTCGACGTCGATGGTAAGGCGATCCGCAACAACCGCGAGCTGATCGACTACATCTCGTACTTGCCGGTCGGCACGGAAGTGAAGATCGGCGTGATCCGCAACGGTCAGCGTCAGACGTTCACGGCGCGCACGGCACAGCGTCCGAACGAAGCCGAGCGCAGCGAGGAATCGAGCGCCGTCATCGAGCCGGTGCGCGACAAGCTGGGCATGACCGTCCAGAACCTGACGCCGGAACTGCGCCGCCTGCACAACGTGCCGGAGAACCTCGACGGCGTCCTCGTCACCGATGTGAAGAACGTTTCCGCCGCGGGCGATGCAAACATCAACGAAGGCGACGTGATCAGCGAAGTGCAGGGCCAGCGGATCACGAACGTCGACGAGTTCCGCACCATCATCGACAAGGTGCGCAGCGGCCAGCGCGTGCGCATGTACGTTTCGACGCCGACGCGCGGCGGCCAGGTCGTTTCGACCTACCGGTTGTTGCAGGCGCCGTAATATTCATCCATCGAATCGTACGAAGGCCGGGCAAGTTGCCCGGCCTTTTTGTGGAGTGCGGAGGCAGCGCCTCCGCTTTTCTATTCGCGCGCAATCAAAGCGGAGGCGTTGCCTCCGCACTCCACATCGCCACTACAATCCGCGCGTGACTGACGAAAACTTCATGCAGCACGCACTCGCCCTCGCGGAGCAGGGCCGCTATTCGGTGAGCCCCAATCCGATGGTCGGCTGCGTGATCGTGCGTGATGGCGTTGCGATTGCCGAGGGGTGGCATCGGCGTGCCGGGGAAGCGCATGCGGAGATCGAGGCGCTGCGCCGTTGCGAAAACGCGCGCGGCGCGACGATGTACGTGACGCTCGAGCCGTGCTCGCATCACGGACGCACCCCGCCGTGCGTGGAGGCGGTCATCGCGGCCGGCGTGTCGCGAGTAGTCATCGCGATGAGTGATCCGAACAGAGTTGTGGACGGACGCGGGATCGCGGCGCTGCGCGCGGCGAACATCGAAGTCGTCAGCGGCGTGCTCGAGCTCGAGGCGCGGAGGCAGAACGAGAAATTCATTTGGTCGATGAGGCAGAAGCTGCCGTTCGCGCTCGTCAAGGCGGCGATGACGCTCGACGGCAAGCTCGCAACGGTCGCGCGCGAGTCGCAGTGGATCACCGCCGAAGCGGCGCGCGAGCGGAGTCTCGCGTTACGCGAGGAGTACGACGCGATCCTCATCGGCGGCGGCACGGTGAAAGCCGACAACCCGCGACTCTCGCGGCGTCTCGGACTGGCGACGACGCCGTGGACGCGGGTCGTCCTCGACGGCGATGGCGACATCCCCGCGCACGCGCAGCTCTTCACCGACGGCGGCCGCACGATCGTCTTCACCAGCGCGCCCGCGCGTCTCGATCCCGCGCCCGGTCTGGAGATCGTTCCAATAGAAGACCGCGCCGATCTCGCGGGCGTGTTCGGCGAGCTCCACGCGCGCGGCATTCACTCGCTGATCGTCGAAGGCGGCTCGATCGTGCACTCGGAAGTCATCCGCCGCGGCCTGTGGCAGAAGATGATGCTGTTCATCGCGCCGATGCTCGTCGGCGGCGCCGAAGCGCCGGCGATCTTCGCGGGAGAGGCCGTGAGCCGGTTGACAGAGGCGTACACCTTCCGCTTTGATCGCGTGGAGTTGCTCGAACGTGACCTGATGGTCACGGCGTATCCGACCTGATCATGTTCACCGGGATCATCCTTCACACCGGCACCATCCAATCCTTCGACCGCCTTCCCAACGGCGCGCGCATGCGCATCCGCACGACCGATCCGGAGCCGTTCATTCGCGGGGAAAGTCTCGCCGTCAACGGCGTCTGTCTCACCGTGCTGCCGGAGAGCGACGGATCGCTCATCGCCGATCTCTCCGATGAAACGCTCTCGCGCACGACCCTCGACACCTTCGACAGGGAAACGATCGTGAACGTCGAACGGGCTCTGGCCGTCGGCGATCGCATGGGCGGACACATGGTGCAGGGGCACGTCGACTGCGTCGGCGCGCTCAGATCGATCACGCACGAAGGCGAGTTCGCCGTGTATCGCTGGAGCCATCCCGCGGAGTACGCGGACCTGGTCGTATCGAAGGGCTCGATCGCCGTCGACGGCGTGTCGCTGACGATCGTCGATCCGGAGCCCGGCTCGTTCGGCGCGGCGCTGATCCCGGAGACTCTCCGCCGCACGAACCTCGGCACGGCGCGCATCGGCACCTCCGTGAATCTCGAGTTCGACATGATCGCGAAGTACGTGCACAAGCTCGTGACGCCTTACCTGCCGAAGTGATCCTCTATCGCAAAGTTCCGCAGCTCCGCATGCGCCGCGCGTCGGCGCCCGAGCCGCCGTTCTGGGCCGCGACGACCATCGCTCCCTACGGACCGCGCCGTGCGACGCCCATCGCGATCGACTACGTTGCATTGCGCGCGAGCGGCGCGGAGAAGCTCGAGGTGACGGTGTGCGAGGACGTGCGCGATGAGCTGGAACGCGCGCGCACGATCGCCGCTCCCGTGTTGATCGACGCTGCGGAAAACGGGGAAGTGGTGTTCCGTCGCGGCGCGGAAGCTCTCGAGTGGTGCAACGAGAATGATCTCGCCGCGCAGCTCCTCACCTCGGAGGGCAACGTGGTGCGTCTCTCCGACGCCAACCGCTGGGGCATGGCCGTGCCGGTGATCTTTCCGATGACGACGGACCTCGCGCTGCTCGAATCGCTCGCCGACGCTGCGCAACACGCGGGCGCCGCGTTCTTCGCCGCCATTCCGATCGAGGTCGAGCCGACCGCGAAGCAGGCGATCGCGCAGTCGACGTCCGTCGACGACGATCTCTACGCGATGCTCTTCCACTCCGACGTCGCGCCGATCCAGCTCGCGACCGAGCGCCACATCGCCGCACTCGCGACCGAGCGCGGCATGGCCGACTTCATCCCTCCGCCGCGATGGGAGGAACGCTCGAACTGGAACGCCGCGGTGCTCCTCACTCTCGTTGCCTCCCGCATGATCGCGATGGAGCTCGACCTCGACCTGGCCGGCGTCATCGCCCGATCCGCGCGAACGATCGCGGAGCTCGACAAGCCGCTCACGCGCATCGCCGAATCGGCGAGCCTGTCGATCGTAGGAGGATTGGACGAGACGAGCGTGGAGATGCTTTCCGAATGGCTTGCCACCGGCTCCGCGTCGTTCGCGGAGTACGTGCACGAGCAGTGGAGATTGCGAAGGGTGTAGGACGAATAGGACGTAGAGGACGAATAGGACCTATATGTCCTATCTGTCCTATTCGTCCTATTTCCTATGCTCGACCTTCACCTTCGTGCTGATCCCGCCCCGCACAAAAAAATCCCCCTCCACCATCAAGAACCGCGGGTCGATGGCGGCGATCAGGTCGTCGGCGATGCGGTTCGTCACCGCTTCGTGGAACGCGCCTTCGTTGCGGTAGGACCAGAGGTACAGCTTCAGCGACTTCAGCTCCACGCATTTCGCGTCCGGCGTGTAGCGGATGCGGATCGTGGCGAAGTCGGGTTGCCCGGTCATCGGACAGAGGCAGGTGAACTCGGGCGCCTCGAACGCGATCTCGTAATCGCGCTGAGGGTTGGGATTGGGGAACGTCTCGAGTTGTTTGGAAGGCTTGGTCGTCATCGCTTCGCGGGGCTCGCCGCCATCAACTTCTGATTCAGCTCCTTGATCCGTTCCTGGAGCTGCGTGATCTTGGCCTGCGCGTCTGCGCGCAGCCGTTCGGCTTCGCCGCGAAGGCGGGCGATCTCCTCGTCCTTCTGCTTGTCGCCGCCGGAGGCCTGCGCGACCTGGGCGCGGAGATACTCGACGTCGTGGCGGACGCCTTCGAGCTCTTCGTCCTTGTCCGAGAGGCGCTGGCGCCACTGCACTTCCTGCTCCTCGTACAAACGCTTGATGTCCATCAGCTCGGTGATCTGCGAGAAATCGGAGTAACTGGGGGCCATGTCTCCTCCCTGGCGAACGCGCTCTTCGATCTGCGGGAAGAGCTTTCTCAGTTTCAACGAAAGGTCGTCGGCGTCGCTCGAGAGCTCCATCGCGTCCTGGTATGTGATCTTCTGATGTACGAGCAGCGCGATGAGCGACTGATTCATCGACTGCATGCGGTAGAGGCCGACCGAGCTCTCGATCTCCTCGAGCAGGTCCTTGGTGTGGCCTTCTTCGATCAGCTTGGCCACGCGCGGAGAGTTCTTCAGGATCTCGACTCCCGCGGTCATCTTCCCCGAGGCCGTCTTGATCAGCTTGAGGGAAATGACTCCGCGCAGGACCAGCGAGAGCTGCGAGCGGATCTGCTTGTGCTGCTCCGGCGGGAAACCGTCGATGATACGGTCGAGGGTCTGCGCGGCGTTATTCGTGTGCAGCGTGGAGAAGACCAGGTGCCCCGTTTCCGCGGCGGTGAGCACGGTCTGCATCGTCTCGACGTCGCGCATCTCGCCGACCATGATCACGTCCGGATCCTGGCGCATGGCGTTGCGCAACGCTTCCTTGAACGTGGGCGTATCCGTGCCGACCTCGCGCTGCGAGATGGCCGCGGTCTTGTCCTGGAACAGGAACTCGATCGGATCCTCGATGGTCACGATGTGCAGCGGCTCGTGCTCCGAGATCTCGACGATCATTGCCGCCAGCGTCGTCGACTTCCCCGAGCCCGTGGGGCCGGTGACGATCACGAGACCGTCCGGGATCTGAGTCATATCCCGAACGGCGGTCGGCAGCTCGAGCCCGTCGATCGACTGCACCTGAATCGGGATGCGGCGGAAGACCGCACCGCATGTGCCGCGCTGCATGTAGATGTTCGCGCGGAACCGCGCCACGCCCGGGACGCCGTACCCGAAGTCGACCGACTGCGTGGCGTCGAACTTCTCCTTCTGCACGCGATTCAGCAGCGGCAGCAGCATCCGCTCGAGGTCGGCGGGCTTGAGCGGCTCGGTCTTGACGGCGATCAGCTTCCCCTGCACGCGCACGAGCGGCGGCCGCATCGGCTTCAGATGAAGATCCGACGCCTGCTGCTTCGACATGTAGACGAGCAGGTCGTTCAGCGAGAATGCTGGGGCCTGGGGTTCGGGTACTGCGGTCACGGCGGGGATTATAAGTGCTGAGTGCTGGGTGCTGGGTGCTATCGCCGCATGATGCTGTCGAGAATCATCAGGAACGCCTCCTGCTGCTTCGGCTCCGTCTTGTTGATCACCGCGATGGTCTCGCCGATGCGGAAGCGTTGATGAAGGACGTCCGAGGAATGCGACGACGTCACGACGATGCGTCGCGGGGAGAGGCCTTTCGCCCGCGCGTACTCGACGAACTTCTTCCCGTCCATGCCCGGCATTTCCAGGTCGACGATCAGCAGGTCGATCGTGTCGTCGATCTTCGGGAGTGCGTCGTAGGGATGGCTGTAAGTTTCCACGGCGGCGAGGTCGGCGTAGCGGTCGAGGATGAAGTTCGACCAGAGATCGCAATACGACGCGGAGTCATCGACGATCACGACGCGCTTCATTTTCGTTTGCGCTTCTTCGCATCCGCGACTCGGATGTCATGCTTGACGGCGCCGCCGACGATGGTCATCACGACGCGTCCCTGCAGCGTCTCGCCGACAAACGGCGAGTTCGCGGCCTTCGACACGAACGTCTCGCGCTTCACCTCGTGCCGGGCTTCGAGATCGATCAGCGTCACGTCACCCAGCGCTCCTGCGTGGAGCGTGCCGCCCGGCAGGTTGAACACCCGCGCCGGGCCGCTCGAGAAGAGCTCGATCAGCCGCGGCAGTTCGATGATCTTCGCGCGCACGAGCCGGTCGTAACAGACGGCGAACGCCGTCTCGAGCCCGATCACCCCGAAAGGGGCCAGATCGAACTCGACGTTTTTCTCGTCGAAGTGATGCGGCGCATGATCGGTAGCGATCGCGTCGACCGTCCCGTCGGCGATTCCAGCGAGCAGCGCCTGCCGGTGCGCCTCGCTACGCAACGGCGGATTCATCTTCAGGTTCGTCGAGAACGACTGCACCGCGTCGTCGCCGAGGGCGATGTGGTGCGGCGCCACCTCGCATGTGACCTTCACCCCGTCCAGACGCGCACGGCGCACCGCGTCGATCGCACCGGCGGTCGAGAGATGCGCGATGTGCACGTGCGCATTGGTCAGCTTCGCGAGGATCACGTCACGCGCGACGAGCGTCTCCTCCGAGGCCGCGGGGATGCCGCGCATGCCGAGGAGCGTCGAGTAGAAGCCCTCGTGCATCACGCCGCCCTCGTTGAGGTTCGCGTCTTCCTCGTGCGCCACGACCGGCATGCCGAGCATCGAGCAGTACTCGAGCGCGCGGCGCATGAGCTGCGCGTTCCACACCGGCTTGCCGTCGTCGCTGACCGCGACGCAACCGGCCGCACGGAGCTCAGCGAGCTCGGCCAGCTCCTCGCCGAGCAAGCCCTTGCTCACCGCACCGACCGGATACACGCGGCACCAGCCATTGCGCGCCGCCTCGGCCAGCACCATCTCCGTCACGGCACGCTCATCGTTCGGCGGAACGGTGTTCGCCATCGCGCAAACGGCCGTGTATCCGCCCGCGACTGCCGCGCGCGTGCCTGTGGCGATCGTCTCTTTGTGTTCCTGTCCCGGCTCGCGGAGATGCGTGTGGAGATCGATGAAGCCGGGAGTCGCGATCAGCCCCGTCGCGTCGATCGTTTCGACGTCCGTCGCTTTGATCTTTTTGTCGACGCGCGCGATCGCGCCATCCTCGATGAGGATGTCCATCGTCGCGTCGAGCTCGCGGCTGGGGTCGATGACGCGTGCGCCGGTAATGAGCAGGTTCATGATTCGGTCGAGTGGGCTCCGCCGAGGAGGTACAGCACCGCCATCCGCACGGCGACGCCGTTGGTCACCTGTTCGAGGATCACGGAGTAATTCGGATCGTCCGCGACGTCGGAGGCGATCTCCACGCCGCGATTCATCGGGCCGGGGTGCATCACCAGCACGCCCTTCTTCGCGCGGCGCAGGCGCTCGCGCGTGAGACCGAAGGTGTTGTAGTACTCGCGCAGCGACGGGAAGCTGAGCTTCCCCTGCCGCTCGAGCTGGATGCGCAGCATCATGACCACGTCCGCGCCCTCGATGGCTTCATCGAGCGAGTGCACGACGCGCACGCCGAGCTTGTCGATCTCGACCGGCATGAGCGTCGGCGGCGCCGCGAGAGTCACGTTCGCGTTCATCTTCGTCAGCAGATGAATGTTCGAGCGGACCACGCGCGAGTACTTGATGTCGCCGACGATGGTGACGTTGACGCCGTTCAACCGGCCGAGGCGCTCGCGCATGGTGAAGGCGTCGAGGAGCGCCTGGGTCGGATGCTCGTGCGATCCGTCGCCGCCGTTGATGATGGAGATGTTCGGGTAGCGCTCGGCCAGCATCCTCGCCGAGCCGGGATGCTTGTGGCGCATCACGATCATGTTCGGCTGCATGGCCACGAGGTTGTCCGCCGTGTCGATGAGCGTCTCGCCCTTCTCGACCGAGGAGCCGGAGGAGGAAAAATTCAGTGTGTCGGCGGAGAGACGCTTCTCGGCGATCTCGAAGGAGACACGCGTGCGCGTCGAGGCTTCCATGAAGAGGTTGATGACGAGTTGCCCGCGCAGCGCCGGCACTTTCTTCACGTGCCGCTCGCTGACTTCCTTGAACCCCTCGGCCGTATCGAGGATCAGCGCGATCTCTTCGGGAATGAGCGTCTCGATGCCGAGAAGGTCTTTGGACCGGAGCGAGGTACTGGAAGCTCTCATTTCTCCATGATCAACACTTCATCTTCCCCATCCGTCTCCGCCAGCTTCACCTTGATCACCTCTTCGGCGTCGGTGGGAACGGTCTTGCCGATGACGTCGGCGTGGATGGGGAGCTCGCGATGGCCGCGGTCGATGAGGACGGCCAGCATGACCCGCTTCGGGCGGCCGAAGTCGATCAGCGCGTCGAGCGCGGCGCGCACGGTGCGGCCGGTGTAGAGGACGTCGTCAACGAGCACGATCACCTTGTCGTTGATCGGCTCGGGGAACTTCGTCGGCTTCACCACCGGGTTCGGGGCGATGGTCGTGAGGTCGTCGCGGTAGAGCGTGATGTCGAGGATGCCGAAGGGGACCGGATGTCCCTCCATCTGCTCGATCTCCGCGGTCATCCGCTCCCCGATGGGAACTCCGCGGCTGCGGATTCCGACGATCATCAGATCGTCGAGGCCGCGATTCTTTTCCACGACTTCGATGGCCATACGACGGATCGCGCGATTCATCCGCGCGCCGTCCAGCAAACGTTTTTTTACATTCATAGCAGGAGTGCCGGAGAGGCGCGCGGAGGATAGCACGAAGTGTTACTGCAATTTGAAGGTCTCGTTGGGTCCCACGGTCGTGGCGCTCACGGTCAAGCTGCTCCCGCCGCCATTGGTCGCGGACATGTAGTAGTTCGACCAGGTGTGGCGGAAGGCCACGCCGCCGTTCACCGGCTCGAAGGCATATGTCTCGTACGGGCCGCACGATTTTGTGTTCGTGGTCACCGTGCCCTGGCCACCGATGGCCTGGAGGTAGTAGTTGCGGTTCGTGTAGATGCAGACGTTGTCGCCGGCGTTCAGCGTGCCGCCGTTGATGTCCTGCAGCTTGAACTGCGTCTCCCACGTGTTCGTCGAACCGTTCGCGGCCAGGGTGCCGGCCGCGCCGCCGTCCGGCGCCTTGAAGAAACTGTTGTTGGCCGTGAGGATGTTGCTCGGCGGCGAGTTGGGGTTCCACGTGGTGCTGAAGTGGAGTACCTGCGAGCTCTGGGCGAAGTACGCGTTCTCGAAGCCCGCGTTCTGCACCGGAAGGGAAGACCTCAGTTTGGCCACGACGCGCCACTGATAGCGGACTTCGTTCACGAGGTTCGGGATGGGGACGCTGCAGCGATTCAACGTGTACGCCAGAGGACAGGTCAGGTCGGACAGCACCTTGATCTCCGGATACTCCTGGCCGCTCGCGTAAATGTCGTAGGTGATCGGCCATACGGGATTGTTGCGGTAAGCGTCGTCGATGCCCGCCGTCCATTCGAGCTGGATGAACGGCGCGGGAACGTCGTGCGCGCCGTCCGGCGGATAGATCGCGCGCGGCGGATACGGGCGCGGAAGGACCTGGACTTCCCAGATCGCGTACGACGGAGGAGCCGGCGCGTTGGCGAAGAAGTGCGGATAGTCGGCACTGCCGTAGTACGGTTCGCCGTCGTACCAGAGGTACCCGAAGTAATTGCCCGGCGCGATGCTGAAACTGAAATAACCGGTCCCGTTGGTCATGAAAGTACTGCAACTGTTCGACGGGGTCCCGGCAGGAGTGGGAGCGCACAGTTTGATCTTCCCGTTCGAGAAGTGGTAGCAGTAAGGGACCCCAGGTGGACAGTTCGCCGTGTACATGTGGGCGTGCCCTGTGACGTTCTGCGCCTCCGCCATCAGGCCACACAGAAAGATAACGACTAAAACCAGAAGTCGACGAATCATGAATGATGTTCCTCTCTCCTGCCGCAATTATTAGTAGGTCTGCCTCTACGGTTTGACAACGCTCAATCGCGGCAGTTGAAGCTGCTGTCGTGGCACACCAGTTGGCCGGGAATCTGCACGGTCGTCCCGTTCATGGGCACCAAGCTGAAGGTGTTGCTTGTCGAAGACAACGCCGACGTCCGGAGGCTGTACGCCATCGGGCTGAATCAAAGAGGATTCGAGGTCAAGCTCGCCGCAAATGGTGCCGAAGCGGTGGACCGTGTGGCCTCGGAAAGGCCCGATTACATCCTCCTGGACTGGATGATGCCGCTCATGGATGGGCGCGAGGTCGTCGAGCGTTTGGGCACGCAGGACAGCGCCCGGGACATCGAGATCATCGTCATCAGCGGACAACCGGCACCGACCGCTCTGCCCTCGCGCATCCGCTCCTGGCTGACCAAGCCGCTCACCGTCGACGAGCTGGTCAGCGAGATGAACACCGCGGCGAAATAGCCAAGGCCGCCGCACTACGCTTACAATCCGGCCCCGAATGGCCAAGATCTTCTTCGTCGGCCTCGACGGCGCGGAGAAAAGCTATCGCCTCCAGACGCATCGCCCGTTCACTCTCGGGCGCGATCCGGGGAACGACATCATCCTGCGCGATCCGAAGGTTTCGCGGCATCACGCCGAGATCGTCTTCGAGCGCGGGTTCTTCGTGCTGCACGATCTGGCGAGCGCCAACGGGACCTACGTCAACGGAAAGCGCATCCGCGTCGCGCCGCTGACGCATGGCGCGCGTCTGCGCATGGGCAATACCTACGGTCGCTTTTCCGAGGAGCTCCCGACCGAGTCCGATGCCGCACCGCTCTCGGCCGCGCCGGAGCCGTTCGATCAGCCTGTGCCGCCGACCGAAGATCTCGCGGCGATGGACATCCTCCCGACGGGTGCGATCGAGCGCGTGAACCTGCAGACCGTTCCGCACGAGCAGGTCGATCCCGCAGAGTTAAAAAAAAAGTAGCTGAACCGGAGCTCGAGCTACCGACCGAGCCTCTGCCGCCGAAGCTCGAGACGAACCCCGCATACGTGCCGCCGCTCTCGAAGCCTGTTCCGTCGCCCTCGCCTTCTCCGCCTCCCCCTCCGTCCCTCGGTGCGTTTGCGCACACGCTCTTCCGCTTCACCACCGGCCTTCGCGCCGGCGAGGTCGCGCATGTGCGCGGCGCGGACGATGAAGTGCTGCTCACCTATCGCAGCTTCGCGAGCGTCGTCGGCGTCATCGCCGCGTTCCTCGCGGGCATCGTTGCGGTGGCGGGAATCGCCGGCATGGTCCTTCTCGTCGCCCAGGGTGCGCCGCTGCGCGCGCTGCTCGTGCTCGTGCTGACGATCGCGTTCTCGATCGTCATCGCGATCCTCGTTCCGCGCGCGAATGTCACGCTGTACGAGGAGAGCCATCCCGCGCTGACGATCTCGCAACGCGCGGTGTTTCCTTCGGCAACGTACATCGTCGCCACGCCGAACGGCGCGCACCTCGCCGAGCTGCGCAAGTCGTTCCTCTCCCGCCTCGGCCGCAACCGCTGGACGATCACCCAGGAAGGCCGCTACGTCGGCGAAGCACACGAGGAGTCGTTCGGCGGCGCGTTGCTCCGGAAGTTGTTCGGAAAGTTCAGCCGCACATTCGAGACGAACGTGCGCATCACCTACGGCGGCGTCGACGCGGGCCGCATCGTCCGGCGTCCCGACGCATCGGGACGCACGGACGTGCTGGAGCTCACGGGCGACGCGTTGGATCGGAGAGTGGCGGTGGCGCTGGCGACGCTGATGTTGGGAAGAGAGCCGTAGGAGCGTTACTCGTTTCTCGTTACTCGTTACTCGTTCCTAGTTGTTGGGTCTCAGGACGTTGTTCATGATGCGACTGATCGGCGGGAGATCCCCGAGAGACCTGTGAGATCGATGGTGATTGTAGAAGTGCAGATACGGACTGAGAAGGCCAATGCGTTGCG
>Ga0075431_100003575_pt1 | contig 15056 bp, 13 predicted proteins | sample RhiMetdeltSRZDD5_FD_75297 | JGI IMG/M metagenome (GOLD analysis project Ga0075431, IMG submission 75297) | Populus rhizosphere microbial communities from Tennessee, USA - Rhizosphere MetaG P. deltoides SRZDD5 | ecosystem: Host-associated > Plants > Roots > Rhizosphere > Soil | place: USA... | reverse complement strand
GGACGACGACGTCCTCGACGCCGGCGTCGCGCAGGCGCTCCGCGATCAGAGCGGCGTTCTCGCGGTTGGCGGCCGACCCCGCGGGCCTCGGCCCCAGCTCGACCTGAGCCTCGAGGTCGGCGAACGCGCGCTCGGAGTCGAATCGTCCGGGATCGGGCTCGCTGTCCTCGCCCCCGCATCCGGCGAGCGCGACGGCGGCGAGGATGCCGATGGCGAGGCGACGCATCGGCGGGTAAGTTAGGCCCATGACGCAGGGACACATGGACCGGTTGAGCGCGCTCGACGTCTCCTTCCTCACCAACGAGAGCTCCTCGGCTCACATGCACGTCGGGGGGGTCTGCATCTTCGAGGGCCCGCCGATGAGCTACGAAGACCTGCTCGAGCACGTCCGCTCGCGCCTTCACCTCGTGCCGCGCTTCCGCCAGAAGCTCGCCTATCCCCCGGCGCCGACCGGTCGCCCGTTCTGGGTCGACGACCCGGCGTTCAACCTCGAGTACCACGTCCGCCACTCCGCCCTCCCCTCCCCCGGCTCCGAGGAGCAGCTGCGCAACATGGCCGCGCGCGTGTTCTCGCAGCAGCTCGACCGCACGAAGCCCCTTTGGGAGCTCTGGATGGTGCAGGGGCTGACGCGCAAGCGCTTCGCGTTCGTCACCAAGACGCATCACGCGCTCGTCGACGGGGTCTCGGGGGTCGACATCGCAACCGTCCTGTTCGACCTCAAGCCGGTCCCGGAGCCGGCCGAGCCCGAGGACGACTGGTCCCCGGGCCCGTCGCCGTCGGGCGCGCAGCTCCTCGCCAAGGACGCCGAGGGCCTGATCAAGGCGCCCGTTCACCTGCTGCGGCGGATCGAGCAGGTCGTCGAGCATCCGCGAACCGCCGTCGGCCAGGTCTCCGAGGCGGCCGAAGCGCTAGGCCAGGTCGGCTGGAACTTCGCCAACCCGGCGCCCAAGGTGCCGCTCAATGTCGAGATCGGCTCACACCGCCGGTTCGAGTGGGTGCGCGCCGACCTCGCCCGGTTCAAGCGAATCAAGTCGGTCCTCGGCGGAACCGTCAACGACGTCGTGCTCGCGGTTGTCACCGGGGCGTTGCGGCGCTGGCTGCACGCGCGCGGGGTGCGGACCGAGGGCGTCGAGCTGCGGGCCCAGGTGCCCGTGTCGATCCGCGCCGAGGACGAGCGCGGCCACCTCGGCAACAAGCTCGCCGTCCTGCGCGGCCCGATCCCGGTCTATGTAGAGGACCCGGTCAAGCGCCTCGAGATCTGCCGCCGGGGCATGGAGGGGATCAAGCAGTCCAAGCAGGCCCTCGGCGCCGAGGTGATCACCCGGTTCAACGACTTCGCCCCGCCGACGCTGCTCGCCCAGGCGGCGCGGATCAACTTCTCCACCCGGCTGTTCAACCTCGTGGTGACCAACGTCCCGGGTCCGCAGATCCCGCTCTACGTGCTCGGGCGGGAGCTCGAGGACATCTTCCCGGTCGGCTTTCTGCCGCCCAACCAGGCGCTCTTCATCGCGATCATGTCCTACAACGGCGGCATGAACTTCGGGCTGTTGGCCGACTACGACGCGATCGACGACGTCGCCGCGATCGCGGACGGGATCGAGGGGTCGATCGCCGAGCTCACGGAGGCCGCCGACGAGGCGTCGAGCGAGGCCGCCGAGCGCTCGGAGCCGGCGCCGGCCTAGGCCGCGACCGCGCGCCGGTAGCGCGCGACCGACAGCGTTCCGAAGACGGCGATCAACCCGAGGCACCAGGCGACCGCGCCCCAGACGTCGTTGCCGGCCGGACCGCCGACGAACAGCGCCCGCTCGGCGTCGACCATGGTCGAGAACGGGTTGATGTCGGCGGCGAAGGTCTGCAGCCAGTCGGGCATCGTGTCCGGGGGCACGAACGCCGAGGAGACGAAGGTGAGCGGGAAGATGAGGATGAACCCGAACGCGTTCGCGGATTCCGGCGAGGAGACGATCAGGCCGATCCACGCGAAAACCCACGAGAACGTGTAGCCGATCAGCAGCGCGAGGCCTATCCCGCCGATCACCTCGATCGGCGACGAGCTGAAGCTGAAGCCGACGATGAAGCCGACGACGATCATGACCACGAGCGCGAGCGCGTTGGTGCCGAGGTCGGCCATCGTCCGTCCGGTCAGCACCGCCGAGCGCGCCATCGGCAGCGAGCGGAACCGGTCGACGAGTCCGCGCTTGAGGTCCTCCGAGAGCCCGAGCGCGGTGACGAAGCCGCCGAACGCCATCGTCTGGACGATGATCCCCGGCATCAGGAAGTCGGCGTAGTCGTCGTAGCCCGGCGTCGCGATCGCGCCCCCGAACACCCAGACGAACAGGAGCACGAACATCACCGGCTGGATCGTGAACCCGGTCAGCAGGTCGGGCTGGCGCTTGATCCGGCGCAGGCTTCGTTGCGCGAGGACCAGCATGTCGGCGATCGAGTAGCGCAGGCGTTCGGTCATCGCACTGCCTCCTCCACCTCGCGCTGGTCGACCTCGGGCTCGCTTCCGTCGCCGTCCTCGCCGTCCTCGGGCTCGGGCGGGCGCCCGGTGAGGGTGAGGAACACGTCGTCGAGGGTCGGCCGGCGGACCGCGATGTCGGCGACGGCGACGCCAGCGTGGTCGAGCCGGCGCACGGCCTCGGCAATCGCGCCGTGGCGGTCGCGCACCGGCAGCCTGATCATCCCGTCGTCGGCGACCGGTGGCTCCTGGCACAGGGCCGTCAGCGCGGAAAGCGCAGCCTCCGCCTGCGAGGACTGCTCGAGGGTGACCTCGATCCGCTCGCCGCCGACCTGCCGCTTGAGCTCGTCGGAGGTGCCCTCGGCGATGATCCGTCCGTGGTCGAGCACCGCGATCCCGTCGGCGAGGCGGTCGGCCTCGTCGAGGTACTGGGTCGTCAGCAGCACCGTGGTCCCGCGGGCGGCGCGGTCCTCGATCGTCTCCCAGAGGCCGATCCGGCTGCGCGGATCGAGCCCGGTGGTGGGCTCGTCGAGGAACACGACCGGTGGCTGCGCGACGAGCGCCGCGGCGAGGTCGAGCCGGCGACGCATGCCGCCGGAGTAGGTGCGCACGAGCCGGCCGCCGGCCTCCTCGAGGTCGAAGCGCGCGAGCAGCTCGGCGGCACGCTCGCGCGAGGGCGCGCGACCGAGGTGGTAGAGGCGGCCAACCATCTCGAGGTTCTCGAACCCGGTCAGGTTCTCGTCGACGGCCGCATACTGGCCGGCGAGTCCGATCTTGGCGCGCAGCGCGTCGGCGTCGGCGACGACATCGAGCCCAGCGACCCGTGCGATGCCGGCGGTCGGTGGCAGGAGGGTGGTGAGGATCCGGATCGCGGTCGTTTTGCCGGCGCCGTTCGGACCGAGCAGGCCGAACACGGTCCCGGCCTCGACCCGCAGGTCGACGCCGCAGAGCGCCTGCACGTCCTTGTAGGACTTGCGCAGCCCCTCCGTCTCGATCGCGTAGGAGTCGGATCCCTGCATGCGTTGCACGCTAGCGCTCCGCGACCGCGCCGTTGGTGCGGCTATCCCCACTATCCGCGCAGGCACCGGAGCGTCGCCTGCCCGGAAGTAAGCTTCGCGCCGTGGAGTCGATCAACTACCACCTCGAGCTGACCCCGGCGCAGCTGAAGATCACGCACACGGCGCTGCGCAGCCTCCGCGACGACTTCGGTCACGACGAGCGCCAGATCCACGCGATCATCCAGGAGGTGCTCTCCAAGCTACCCGACGAGCACGCGATCCGGGCCATCCAACTCGACACCACGCTCGAGCCGCAGAGCCCCGACCCGCCGGAGACCGGCGGCGGGCCGAGCGCGGCCTGAGTCTCTCCGTCCAGATCGGCCTGCTGCTCGCGGTCGCGACGGCGTTCGCGTCGGTGCTCGGCTTCCTCTACAAGCACCGCGGCGCGGTCGAGTCGCCCCGGGTCGAGATGCGGCGCCCGGTGCGGACCTCGCTCGCGCTGTTTCGCTCCCCCTGGTACACGCTCGGGATCGTCGTCGCGATGGCCGGCTGGGGGTTTCACGTCGGCGCGCTGGCGCTGGCGCCGATCTCGCTGGTGCAGTCGGTGATCGCCGGTGGCCTGGTGCTGCTCACCGTCACCGCCGACCGGCTGTTCGCGCACGAGGTGACCCGCCGCGAGTGGATCGGCGTGGCCCTCGCCGCCCTCGGGCTCGCGTTCCTCGCCGCGACCCTCGACGGCGCCGCCGACGAGGCGCACGCCGAGTATGAGACCGCGCACCTCGTGACGTACCTGATCGTCGTCTTCGGCGCCGCCTTCGCGGTCGCGTTCGCGGGCCGCGGCGGCCCGCGCGAGGGGGTCCTGTTCGGGGCGTCCGCGGGGCTGTTCTGGGCCGGTTCCGACGCCGCGATCAAGGCGCTGTCGGGCGAGCTCGGCGAGGCGAGCGCGGCGGCGATCCTGCTCAGTCCGCTGGCGGCGGTGATCGCGCTCGCCTCGGCCGCCGGCCTGGTCGTCTCGGCCAGAAGCCTTCAGGTCGGCAAGGCGGTGCCGGTGATCGCCGTGACCAGCGTCGCGGCGAACACGTTCACCATCGCGGCCGGCCCGCTGGTCTTCGCAGAGCCGTTCCCCGACGACCCGCTCGGCAGGGTGATGCGCCTCTCCGCGTTCGCGCTCGTGATCGTCGCCGCCGCCCTGACCCCGGCACCGGTCAAGGCTGCACACCTGGAGGCGTAGCTCAGACCAGGCCCACGTACCAGAGGCCGAATGTGACCCCGAACAGGCCGAAGGCCGGGATCAGGACGGTCCGGTAGATCGGATCGATCACGCGGCGGGTCAGCAGCCAGGCGAAGGCCGTCGTGCATAGCGCCATCGAGACGATCGACATCGGCGCGAACACGGCCAGCGCGAGCGAGGCCTCGAGCTGCGACGGCAGCGCCGCGAGCAGCAGCACGACGACGGCCCCGGTCCCGGCCAGCCCGTGCAGCATGCCGATACCGACGGCCTGCTGGGGTGTGCGGACCGGCCGGTGGGCGTGTCGCTCCTCCGTCCCGCGCCGCAGGTGGCTGTGGCGGTGGCCGTCCGGTGAGCTCGACGTCGCCGCCGCCGCTGGGGCATGCCGGTGCCGCCCGGCTCTGAAGTCGCCGCGGAACCACTTCCAGATCACGCGGGCCGCCAGGACGACGATCACCACGCCGATCGCCTTCTCGGCGCCGGACTCGAGCCAGGTCGGGAGCTCCGATTTGAAGACGATCAGCGGGATCCCGATGGCGATGAGCGCCGCGGCGTGCCCGAGCCCCCACCAGGCGCCCAGGCGAGCCGCGCCCCGGGCGTCGCCGCCGTCGGCGGCAACCAGCGAGGTCACGGCAACCAGGTGGTCGGGGTCGGAGGCGTGCCGGAGGCCGAGCACGAACGCGATTCCCAGCGCCACGAGCAGTGGCGCGCCGTCGAACAGGCCGGTGAGCAGGGTGTCGAGCTCTTCGACCGGTCGGAACAGGAACTCGAAGTCAAGGGCCGCCATGGCTACCTCCATTGGGTCGTTCGCCCGAGCGACCGGACGCGCGCGCACAGCGCTCGCACAGCCCGACGATCGGGAAGTGGGAAAAACGCGCCTCGAACCCGAAGCGCGAGCGGATCTGCTCCCGGGCGGCGTCGAGCTCGCCCGGGCCGGCCTCGTGCACCCGCCCGCAGGACTCGCAGACGAGGTACTCGTTGCGCTCGCGCGCGGCGAGCGCGTACAGGCCGGGACCGTGTCCGGCGTGGAAGTGGCGCACCAGCCCGGCGCGCTCGAGGGTCTCCAGGTTGCGGTAGACCGAGGCCTGGTCCGACTCGGGCAGGCGTCCGCCGAGCCCGGCGGCGATCTGCTCTGCGGAGACCGGCGTCTCGGCCTCGTAGAGCGCCTCGATCACCAGCCTCCTCGCGGCGGAGATCCTCATCCCGCGCGTTCGCAACACCGCCATCGCCTGCTCGGCATCGCCGGCCTCGAGTGGGGTTGCCGCGTGCGCCTGGGTCATGGCCTTCCACCTCCACGTCCACAGATACGAACGACTCGCAACTGCAGCTGAGTTGCAAGAGCATCGTATCCCGCCTGTCCAGTGCTCTCAACCGGGCCGCGGTGCTCATCAGCCCAGCTCCGGGATCGCGCGGGACGTGATCAGCAGGCCGACCGCGACGATCAGGATCGCCGAGAGCGCCGGCAGCGCGCCGGTGAGCCGGCCGCCGAAGACGCGGCGCTCGACCTGGAGGCGGCCGAGCAGGCGGCGGCCGTAGAGGGTCAGCAGCCCCACCCCGCTCACCACCGCAGCGAGCCCGACGCTGAACGCCAGGATCAGCGCCATCCCGAGGGCGATCCGGTGCTGTGAGATCGCGGCGATCAGGACGACGAGCGCCGATGGGCACGGGACGAGCCCGCCCGAGACCCCGAGCCCGAACAGCTCCCGCATCCGGATCGGCGCATCTCCGTGATGGTGGTGGTGGTGGTGGTGGCCGTCGTGAGCGTGGTGGTGATGGCCGTGGCCATCGTGATCGTGGTGATGGTGGTGATGGCCGGGGTCGTGCTCATGTCCCGGGCCGGCGTCGGCACGGGCAGCCCTCCAACGCCGAAACCGCGAGCGCATCACGGCCAGCCCGACGGCGACGACCATCAACCCGGAGACGACGCCGAGCCACGGGTAGAGGCGCTCGGGGACGATGAACTCCGAGGCCGCGAGCGTGATCGCGCCGAGCGCGAACACCGACGCCGTATGGGTGGCCGTCACGGTCGCACCGAGTGCGAACGCGTGTCTGGGGGTGGCGCGCGAGCCGGCGAGGTAGCCGGCGACCATCGCCTTGCCATGCCCCGGCGAGAGCGCGTGCAGCGCCCCCCAGCCGAACGCCGTCGCGAGCAGGACCAGGATCAGCAGGCCGTGCGTGTCACCGCCCGCCAGGGTCGACGCGAAGCCGTCCCCGGCGCGGTCGGCCGTCGGCTCACCGCCGCTGATCCCGTCGGGCGCGCTCACCGTCCCCGCGCCCGGCGAAACCTCGAAGCTCGCCGATCGCTGGTCGAGTGGGCTCTCGAGCAGCTCGTCCGGGTAGGCACGCAGTCCGTCGGTCGGATCCTCGGCCGGGACGCTCGAGACGACGGCGGTTCCCTCGCCCGGGAGCGGGCGAATCGCGCGCCAGCCGACGCGTCCGTCGAAGGCCTCGTTGGCGACCTCGACCCGCGCGGCCCCGGCCGGGATCGCGGCGGCGAAGCTCGCCTCGAGCCGGGTCAGGTCGAGCCCCGCCTGCCCGGGCGGGAACGAGAGCTCGACCTCGCTGGCCTTCCCGAGGCCGACGGGCCGGCCGTCGACGGTGAGCTCGAGGCCCGAGGTCGCGTCGGCGATCAGCTCGCGCTCCAGCGCCGCCCGCTCACTGCCGGCGAGCGTCCCGTCCCCGTCGGCGTCGAGGCGCTTGACCTGCTGGAACGTCGGGATCTCGGCCTGGTCGAGGACGTAGTGGACCGACGCCGCGCGCTCGTCGAACCGCAGCTCGACCAGCTGGTTCGTCGAGAAGTTCCCGAGCGGGTGGGCGCCGGCGGGTGCGGCGCCGAACGCGGCCAGCGCAGCGACGGCGAGCGCCCCTGCGAGGACGGATCGCCGGGCGCTCATCCGAGCGCCTCCAGCGCCCGCTCGGCGCGCGGGCCGTGATAGGGGCTGAAGCCCGGGCTCTGCTCGACCACTCGGCCGAGCAGCTCCGCGGCCCGGGCGGGCTCGCCGGCATCGGCGGCGATCACGCCCGCGTGGTAGAGGAAGTACGGATCGCGCGATCCGAGCCGCATCGCCTCGCGCGACATCTCGAGCGCGTCGACGTCACGGCCGGCGCTGTGAAGCGCCCACGCGTAGGCGTCGGCGGACCGCACGCCGGGGGCGCGCCGCCAGACGCCGCGAGCGAGCGTCACCGCGCGGCGCGGGTCGCCGTGGTCGGCCTCGAACAGGGCGAGCTCGGCATCCACGTCCACGCCGGCCGAGCGCTGCAGCCGCGCCTCGATCTCGACCAGCGCGAGATCGCGGCGGGCGGCCTCGCCGCGGCCCGCGGCGAGCTCGGCCTCTGCGAGCGCGATCGCGTGCTCGGGCAGCGGCAGGCTCTCGACGACGCCCCGATAGCGCTCGATCGCCCGATCGAGATCGCCGGTGGCCGCATCGACGCGGGCGAGCCCGGCCTGTGCCGGCACGTACCCGGGGTCGACTGCCAGGGCGCGCCGGTAGCTGAGCTCGGCCGCCGCGTAGCGCCCGCGAGTGATCTCGAGACCGCCGAGCAGCGTCTGGACGTACGCCTGAGCCTCCCCGCCGCCCCCGGCCGAGGCCGCGAATCTCATCGCGGTAGCGGCGCCGGCGAGATCGCCGTGCAGCTCGCGGAAGTAGGAGACGCGCGCGTACGAGGCGAGGTTGGGCTTCAGGGAGACCATCCGCTCGAGCGTCCGGCCCGCGGCCGCGTACCGACCGAGCTCGATCTGGCCGTCGACGATCGAGGCGTACGGCAGCAACAGGTCCGGCGCGATGCGGTGGGCGCGCTGGCCGAGCGCGAGCCCGGCGCGGAAGTCGTGGCGCGCGAGCGCCAGCGTCGCCGAGCCCGCAGTCGCGAGCGGGTCGCCGGGGTCGACCGCGAGCGCCCGGTCATAGGCGCGCTCGGCCCGGTCGTAGAAGCTCGGATCCCCGGTCTCGCGCGCGCGCAGGTAGTAAGAGTCTCCGAGTGCCGCGGCGGCCCCCGAGTCGTTCGGCGCCGCCCGAACCGCCGCCTGCAGGCCGGCGATTCGGCCCTTCGCGCCGGCGCCGGTCGGGGCGTCGAGGCCGACGGCGGCACTGTCGCTCGAGATCGAAGCAGTGTGGTTGACGAGCGCGAAGGCGGCCAGCGCGATCGCGAAGGTGACCAGCGGCGCTCCTACCTTGAAGAGCAGGGGGCGCAGGGCGATCGAGTTGGTGTGCACGGATGGCCTCTCAGATTGCGGTTCGGGTCAAAGTCGGAGAACCCCGGAGGAGGGAGCGCCCACGGCGGGCGCTCCCTCGATCCGGAGTTGGTCGATCAACCCCCCGGGGGAACGGGCGGGTGGGTGGGCTCGACGTACTGGCCGGGGTTCGAGTCGAATCCCGACTGCGGTCCGGCGACGTACGGGAACTGGTTCAGGAACCCCTCGGAGTTCTGATCCACCCCGTCGCCGAGCGGCACCGCGTTGCCCTTCAGGATCCCGGCGACGACCTGGAGGTCGATGTCGACCACGTCGTCGGCGAGCCTGCGCCCGTTCGGGTAACCGGCGTTGTCGCCGCCGATCACGCCGAACCGGCTCGGGTCATCGCTCGGCGGGGTCCCGAGGTTCAGCTTCAGGGTGTCGACCGGCGTGCCGGCGAACGGGCCCTTGTGCTGGTTGACGCCCGGGATGCCCTGGAGCACCGCCTGGACGATGTCGGTGCGGTTCGTCGTAGGCGCATTGACGTTGAACAGGGCGTTCAGCACCGCCGCGAGTTCGGGCTGCGTGACGAACTGGCCGTACAGCTCCGCGTCGCGATCGGGCGTCGTGCGGTTGAACCTGTCCTTCATCCCGAGCGGGATGATCACCTCGTTGATCAGCGGGTTGCCGAGGCGCGAGACCTGGACCCACTTGTTCGGCGCGGTGCCGACCCCGTTGGGCGATCCGCCCGAGTAGTCGGCGTTGGTGACCTGGAACTTGCGGCGCTCGGTGGTCGACCAGACGCCGACGACCGCGTTCTGCGCGTCGGGCGAGGACACAGCCTGGCCGTCACGCGTCACGTCCGCCTCGGGGATCTGCATGATCGTCGAGGAGGTCGAGTAGCCGGAGAGGTCGTCCTTGCCGCCGCCCTGGTTACCGGTGCCCAAGCGGACGTTGATCGCATCGAACGCGGCACCGAGGTCGACGAAGAACGGATCGTCGCGCGAGCCGACGAACAGCTTCGTCCCGCCGCGCGTCGTCCTCGTCGCCTGGTCGACGAAGTTCCCGTAGTTCGGGAACGTCTTCGGCCCGATGTTCGGCGGCGCCACGAGGCCGTTCCTGACGATCCTCTTCTCACTCGTCAGCCCGCCGTTCGCGTTGTACTCCTCGCGAACGAGGTTGTAGGTCTGAACGATGTTCAGACCCGGGTCGTTGAAATCCTGCGTACCCGGACCCGCGTACAGGAACGAGTTCGGGTTGCGGATCTTGGTGTTGAAGTTGAACCGATAGCTGATATCGGCCTTCCCATCACCGTTGTTGTCGATGTGGTTGTAGTAACGCGCCCGATCGTCGAAGCGGAAGAAGTTGGGCCCGTTCGCCGGAACCTGGCCCGGGATCCAGTTCGAAACGATCGTTAGCGCGCCCTCTGCGTCGGGCGCGGTGAACGCGTACACATCGGTGTTGTCGGCCGCGGGGTCGAGCATGATGTTCGGCGCCTCGCGGTGTGACGAGCTGATGGCGAGCGAGGCCACGATCGCCATCGCCGCCACCACGGCGGCGAGCAAAAGCGCCTTTGTTCGCCTGCTTGCCTGACTCATCGCCAATCCTTTCTGGAGATCGGATCTGGGCAACGAAGGGCCCCCGTCCCTAGGTGCGAGTGGGAGTCGGCGCTCCGCCGTCCGTTGTCAGTTCCCCCTTACGCGGACGGCGCGGATGCGGATCAATCTCCCCGCTGAATCGCGCAGCGCAGGCTTCGGCGCGATACTGCGTCGCGGGGATGTCGCAGGACGACGCCGACACAATCCGCCGCGCGTACGAGGTCTGGAACGAATCGGGCCCGGAGGCCCTAACCAACGAGTTCTGGGCCGATGACGTGGTGTACCGCGAGGGCCCCGGCTGGCCGAACGCCGGCGTCTACGAGGGCCGCGATGCGGCGCTCGCTCGCATACGGAGCCTGGTCGACCTGCTCGGGCCGATGGAGGTGGCCCTCGACGAGCTGGTCGAGGTCGGCGACGGCCGTTACGTCGCCTGCACACGGATGGTCGGCCAGGGTGCCGACGCGCCCTACACGCAGTCGTTCGCGGTCGTGCACCGGCTGCGCGACGGGCTCATCGTCGAGGCGGACTACTACCTCGACCGCGCCCAGGCGCTCCAGGCCGTCGGGTTGGCGGGGTAGCCGGCGTATCCGCTGATAAGCGCCTGATAAGCGGCGAGGGCTAGCTTCGGGCCGTCGTGGACGATCGACCTCGAGCGGGGTCGGCGAACGAAAGGAACCAGATGGCCCGCAGGACGGGTCGCGCGCGTGACGTTCTTCCAGGACCGCCGCGAAGCCCTCGAAGCGGCCGGGCCGCCGGAGTAGGCGGTTGCTCGCCCCGGTTGAGCGGCGGATACTGGGGCGATGTCGCAGGAGAATGTCGAGCTGGCCTACCGGAGCTACGACGCCGTCAATCGCCGCGACCTCGATGCGCTTCTCGCGCTGATGGACGAAGACGTCGAGTCCGTTTCGCGAATAGTTGCCGTGGAGGGCGGCTTGCACGGCCACGCTGGAATCCGCCGCTGGTGGGACAGCTGGTTCAGCGCCTTCCCGGACTACAACATCGAGGTGGTCGAAGTACGCGACCGCCAAGATTTCGTCTTCGCGGCTTTTCGTGCTCGCGGCCACGGCGCGAGCAGCCACCTGCCCTTCGAGGACACGGTCTGGCACGCGAGCCGCTGGCGGCGCGGGAAATGCATCTGGTGGCGCGTTTGCGCAACCTGGACTGAGGCACTCGAAGCCGCCGGGCTGTCGGAGTAGGCGGCGTCGCAGCACGCGCGCGGGCGATGCGATAAGCGCTTGATAAGCGCTCGGGGCCAGGTTCGCCACACATCCAACGCTCGGTGGAGGTAGGCCGGCGGCAGAAAGGAATCGTCATGGCAGGCAATCGCTTCGCTCCCGATCTCCGGAACCGAAAGCTCCGGAACCGGCGTCCGAGTCACGCCACCGTCGTCGCATACCTGGCCCTGTTCGTCGCCCTGAGCGGCACCGCTGGCGACCACCTCCGACTTCGGCGGAGCACGTCTCGTCTACGACGGCCCCGACGGCGACGCGATCGACGACTACATCTCGCTCGACGGCATCACGTTCAGGACCGAGGGGTGACGTCCCGACGGACGGCCGCCACCCTCGCGTGCCCGAGATCGAGCCGCGGACCCGTTGCGATAGCTCAATCCGTGATCTCGATCGAGATCGCATCGAAAGTCGGCACGGGGGTGCCGTCTTCGTCCTGCCCCCATGTCTCGGGCCGTAGGAGTCGAGCGCTGATCACCACCGAGTCGACGTCGGCGAGAGCCGCCGCGGCGGCGTCCCCCTGGAGCTGGGTTCCATCTTGAGACACAGTGGTGTCGGGGCCGATGATCGTGACGGCGTCGCCGCCGACGAGGTGTCGAGCCTCCGGCTCGAGCGCCTGTGGGACGTCGCAGACCGCTTCGATCGAGATCGGCAGCCGGCCGTTCTCCGCGCCGCTTGCCGAGGCGTTGAGCGTGATCGCGACCCCGTAGAAGGCTTCACTGAAGGTCGGCGGCGGACCGTCCCCCCGACGTTCGGCGGCTGCGGCGGCCGAACGCTGGTCGCCGACGACCGCGCTCGGCCTGGGTTCCTGGGGAACCACGCAGTTCCCTGCGCCACCGCTGCCAGCGGTCTTCACGTTCTCGCAGCCCTTGACGAGGCGCCGATCGGCGTCGTCGACCGTGCAGGTGTCCGATCCCGGTCCCCCTCGGACCGAGCGGTCCTTCCGGCCGTCCACGGCGTCGATGCGGTCGTCACCCCCGCCTCCCGAAAGGCGATCACGACCCTGGCGGCCATCGATCCGGTCGTTCCCGGCCCGGCCGTCGATCCGGTCGGGCTTTGCGCTCCCAACGAGCCGGTCGGCGCCGTCGGTCCCAACCAGCAGCTTCGCGTGCACAGTCTCACTGGGGACGGCAACGATCGCGACGGCGCCGGCGGTCAGGAGCGCCGCGAGCCACAGGCGGGGTTTCGCCCTCGCGTCAGTTCGTGAACAGGCCACCGGCGTCCTCGTTGCACTCGATGCTCGGCGGTTCTTCGCCCGGGTGGGCCAGGAGGTCGTACTCCGGCTCGTGGAACCCGCGCATGTCCATGGCGAACGCGGGCCTCAGCCGGCCGGACTCGCCGTACGAGTAGCCATAACTACCCGAGGGGCTCCCGTTCTCAGCGACGCCGATCAAGTGCATGCATTGATCGAAGGTGTCGAACTCCTCCACCGGCTCGCCGAGATCCGTGACGTCCTCAAGAAAGGAGTCGATGTCCTGGTTGAGGTCTTCGAGCCTGTCTCCCCTCGGCGTATCGCGTTCGATGGCTTCGACGGGACCCGATGCATCGGGCCGATCCACCTGTTCCCCGGGCTCGTCGTTGCAGTACTGCAGCGCGGTCCCCGGCGTCGCGGGCGGCGGTGCATCGGTCTCGTCGCCTCCACGAAGGTGCACTCGCGACAACTCGCCGCCCAGGAACATGTAGTCGGGGTCGTCCCACTCGCTGCGGTCGATCGCAAGCGCCGGCCTATAGCCGCGCTTGCCGCCCTCTTCCTGATAGACGTAACCGAAGCGCCCCTCCGGGTCGCCGTACTCGGTCACCGGGACCCAGGACAGGCACGACTCCCACTCGTCGAACTGCTCCGACATCTTCTCCAGGCGCGCCTCTCGCCGCTCGAGGTCCTCGAACCGACTCTCGAGCGCTCCCAGGCTCGTGCGGCGCGCAGGCGGATGCGATCGCGGGAGCTTGGCGGGGTCGGCGGTGCCCGGTGCCCCCGGCGTACCCGGCTGGGTCGGTTCCGTCCCGAGTGAGCCGCAACCCTTGCGACGCGAGAACGCGAACAGCACCATGTTGGGACGGCGGCGGCCGCCGTAGTTTCTCCTGTCGATCGCAAGCGCCGGCCTGAGGTCCAATCCGGTTCCATCGCGCTCGTCGTAGGCAAAGCCGAACCGATGATCGGGATCCCCGTACTCGCTCACCGGCAGCTCGGAGACGCATTTCGTCCACCGATCCCAGCGGTCGGCGGTGCGCTCCATGCGCTCGATCATCCTTTCGATCCGGTCGAGCGTGCGCGCGAGCGCGGCCATTGAAGGCCGCCGAGCGACGGCCGGCGCGGACGCCTCGCGCTCGACCGCGCCGACATCGCATCCCGGACCCTGCGGCCGGCTGACGCCGCGTTGGTCGGTGGAGACCGGCGCGAGCGGGTCGATCCCGAACTGCTCGAGATGCTGCTCGCCCTCGAGCGAGTAGCCAAACGGGACGAAGCCGCACGCGCCCGCGGGGATCCAGTCCAACACGGGACTGCCCGGCTGTGGCATGCGGGTCTCCCCGGGGCCGCCGTTTTCGGCCAGGTGGGGGGCGAGCATCGGACTCGTGCCGATCACGTCGCCCGGGCCGTTGAGACCGCAGGAGGGGTCGGCGACAAAGTTGTAGCCGAACGACTCCGGCCGCGAGGCTCGGCAGCTGGGCCCGATCGGCTGTATCTGGCCGCCGACGGGCTCGGGGTCAGGCGGGCCGATGACCGAGCCGAAGGCCTTGAGACGGGATCCTGCACCCACGTCTGCGGCGACTGGGGCGACGTTGTCGGCCACCGTCGATGTGACCAGGCCGACGACGCCGGCGGCGAGCACGCCACCGCCCTGGCCCTCGGCATAGTTGTGACTGATCGTCGAGTTCGTCACGAACAGATCGCTGCGGGCCCAAATCCCGCCGCCGACGTGCGCGAACGCGGCGTTGCGGGCGATCGTCGAGTTGATCACCGTGACGTCGGCCTCGCCCGAGATCGCTCCTCCGCGATCGTCGGCACGGTTGCCGTTGACGGTCGAGTTGATCACGGTGACGTCGCCCTCCAGGGTGAAGATCGCGCCGCCCGGGCCGTCGGCGGTATTGCCGTCGACCGTTGAGTCGATCACCGTGACGTCGCCGTCCTCGTCGGTGTAGATGGCGCCGCCGTCGCCGTCGGTGGTGTTCCCGTCGACGTGGGAGCGCACGACGAGGATGTCGCCGGTCGAGCCGAGCGCGCCCCCGGAGCCGTCGACGAGGTTGTTGCTGATGATCGAGTCATAGACCTCGATTCCGCCGCGGCGGGCGTAGACGCCGCCGCCGTCGTCGTTGGCGAGGTTCCCGGTGATCACCGAACGGATGATCGTCGCGCGGCGCTGGGAGAAGATCGCCCCGCC
>Ga0075431_100003574_pt1 | contig 15057 bp, 15 predicted proteins | sample RhiMetdeltSRZDD5_FD_75297 | JGI IMG/M metagenome (GOLD analysis project Ga0075431, IMG submission 75297) | Populus rhizosphere microbial communities from Tennessee, USA - Rhizosphere MetaG P. deltoides SRZDD5 | ecosystem: Host-associated > Plants > Roots > Rhizosphere > Soil | place: USA... | reverse complement strand
GCGACCGTGCGCGAGGACGTCCCCGCCCACGTGCGCCGACGGGCCGAGGGTGACCGGGCCGTCCACGCTCACGACCGAGCCGCTCACCTGCCCGGTGACGAGGATCCGACCGTCGATAACGACGACGTCGCCTCGGGCGATGCCGGCCACGGTCGCGGTCCCGTGCAGGACGACGACCTGGCCCGCCTCCTCGCCGCGCCGGACCGACACGTCCCCCGACAGCACGATCTGATCGCGGGGCGCCTCCACGATCTCGTCGGTCTGCGCGGCGGCGGGGGCCGCGATCGACAGGACGAGCGCGCCCACGAGCGCGGCCGATGCTCTCCGGGGATACCGCACGGTGCGCATCCTACCGGCGCCCTCTCGCCGCCCAGACGGTTTCCCGGTCAGACCGTGTCCGGTCTTCGCGATACCGTGAGGCGGTGAGCCTCGACCGCTTCTCCCCCGCCGTCCGCGCCTGGTTCGGGTCGACGTTCGATGCGCCGACGCCGGCCCAGGAGCAGGGCTGGCCCGCGATCGCCGAGGGCGGCCACTCGCTGATCCTCGCGCCCACCGGCTCGGGCAAGACGCTCGCCGCGTTCCTCTGGGCGCTCGACCGGCTGATGACCGACTCCCCGCCCGCGGCCGAGCGCCGGTGCCGGGTGCTGTACGTGTCGCCGCTCCGTGCGCTCGCCGTGGACATAGAGAAGAACCTGCGGGCACCGCTCGCCGGGATCTCCCTGGCCGCAGAACGCCTCGGCGAGCACGTCCACGAACCGACGGTCGCGATACGCACCGGCGACACGCCCGCGTCCGAGCGCCGGCGGATCCAGACCCGGCCACCCGACGTGCTCATCACCACCCCGGAGTCGCTCTACCTGATGCTGACGTCGCAGGCCCGCGAGGTCCTACGGAGCGTCCGATGGGTGATCGTCGACGAGATCCACGCGCTCGCGGGCGGCAAGCGCGGCGCGCACCTCGCGCTCTCGCTCGAGCGGCTCGAGGAGATCGCGCACCAGCCGCCGCAGCGGATCGGCCTATCGGCGACGCAGCGTCCGCTCGAGGAGATCGCGCGGTTCCTGGGCGGGCAGACGCACGAAGGGCCGCGCGAGGTCACGATCGTGGACGCCGGCCACCGCAAGCCGATGGAGGTCGGGGTCGTCGTCCCGGTCGAGGACATGGCCGAGCTCTCCGACGTCGCCGAGACCCCGCAGCGCATGCCGGCGATGGAGGGCCCCGCGACCCCCGGGACGGCGCCGCCCCGCGCCTCGATCTGGCCGGCGATCCATCCCCGGCTCCTCGAGCTGATCCGCACCCACCGGTCGACGATCGTGTTCGTGAACGCCCGGCGTCTCGCCGAACGGCTCGCCGCGCGACTGAACGAGCTCGCCGGCGAGGAGCTCGTGCGCGCGCATCACGGTTCGATCGCGCGGGAGCAGCGGCTCGAGATCGAGGACCAGCTGAAGCGCGGCACGCTGCGGGCGATCGTCGCAACCAGCTCGCTCGAGCTCGGCATCGACATGGGCGCGGTGGACCTCGTGATCCAGGTCGAGTCGCCGGGGTCGGTCAGCCGTGGGCTCCAGCGGATCGGCCGCGCCGGCCACCAGGTCGGCGAGCCGTCACGCGGCACGGTCTTCCCGAAGTACCGCGGCGACCTGTTGGAAGCGACGGTCGTCGTCAAGCGGATGCTCGAGGGTGCGATCGAGGAGACGCGCTACCCGCGCAACCCGCTCGACGTTCTCGCGCAGCAGCTCGTCGCGATGTGCGCGATGGACGAGTGGTCGCTCGAGGACCTCGGGCGGGTCGTCCGTCGCGCGGCCAACTTCTCCGATCTCGGTGACGAGCTGCTCCACAACGTCCTCGACCTGCTGAGCGGGAGGTATCCGGCGGACGGGTTCTCGGAGCTCCGCCCGCGGATCGTGTGGGACCGGAAGACCGACCGGCTCCGCGCGCGCGAAGGTGCGGGGCGGATCGCGATCGCGTCCGCGGGCACGATCCCCGACCGCGGGCTCTTCGGAGCGTTCACGACCGACGGCCGTCGCGTCGGCGAGCTCGATGAGGAGTGGGTGTACGAGAGCCGCCGCGGCGAGGTGTTCGTGCTCGGCGCCAGCTCGTGGCGGATCGAGGACATCACGCTCGACCGCGTGATCGTCTCGCCGGCGCCGGGGCAGCCCGGGAAGATGCCGTTCTGGCACGGCGACAAGCCGGGCCGGCCGATCGAGCTCGGCCGCGCGCTCGGCGAGACCACGCGTGAGCTCGCGGCGGCGCCGCACGACCGCGCGATCGAACGGCTCAGGACCGAGTTCGGGCTCGACGAGCTCGCCTCGGAGAACCTCACCGCCTACCTCGAGGATCAGAAGGACGCGACCGGCGTCGTCCCCGACGACCGCACGATCGTCGTCGAGCGCTTCCCCGACGAGCTCGGCGACTGGCGCGTCTGCCTGCTGTCACCGTTCGGTGCGCGGGTGCACGCCCCATGGGCGATGGCGATCGAGGCCCGCATGTCCGAACACTCGGGGCTCGACGTGCAGGTCCTGTGGAGCGACGACGGCATCGCGATCCGGCTGCCCGAGTCCGAGGAGCGGATCCCGGTCGAGGACCTGCTGTTCGACCCCGAGGACGTCGAACGACTGGTCGTCGAACGCCTCCCGTCGACCGCGATGTTCACGACGGTCTTCCGGGAGGCTGCGGGACGCGCACTGCTCCTCCCCCGCCGCACGCCGGGCCGCCGAACCCCGCTCTGGCAGCAGCGACGCCGCGGCGCCGACCTGCTCGAGGTCGCGTCGAAGCACCCGACCTTCCCGATCCTGCTCGAGGCGACGCGGGAGGTCCTGCGCGACGTGTTCGACGTGCCCTCGCTGAGGGAGATCCTCGGCGAGATCCGGTCGCGGAAGATCCGCGTGGTCACCGTCGACACGGCGCGCTCGTCGCCGTTCGCGCAGTCGCTCCTGTTCACGTGGATCTCGGTCTACATGTACGAGTACGACGCGCCGCTCGCCGAGCGCCGGGCCGCGGCGCTCGCACTCGACCGCGACCTGCTGCGCGAGCTCCTCGGCGCCGAGGACCTCCGGGAGCTGATCGACCCCGCGGCCCTCGACGCGCTCGAGCTGGAGCTGCAGCACCTCGCGGCGCCGCGCCGAGCGCGGAACGCCGACGACGCGCACGACCTCCTCCGCCGGCTCGGCGATCTCACCGTCGAGGAGGCCAGAGCTCGCGCGGTCGGTGACGCGGCGAGTTGGCTCGCCGAGCTCGAGCGCGGCACCCGCGCGATCCGCCTCCACGTCACCGGCGAGGAACGGTTCGTCGCGATCGAGGACGCGGCGCGGTACCGGGACGCACTCGGGGCGGCGCTCCCCGTCGGCGTCCCCGCGGCGTTCACCGAGCCCGAACCGGAGCCGCTCGAGTCGCTCGTCGCGAGGTACGCGAGGACGCACGGGCCGTTCCTAGCGCGGGACGTCGCCATTCGCCTCGGCGTCACCGAGGACCGCGTGAGCGGAGCCCTGGCGGCGCTCGAGGGCCGAGAGAAGGTCGTGCGCGGCGAGTTCCGGCCCGACGGGCTCGAACGCGAGTGGTGCGACGCCGACGTCCTGCGGATGCTTCGGCGCCGGTCCCTGGCCGCGCTTCGCCGCGAAGTCGAGCCGGTGGACGCCGCGACCCTCGGCCGGTTCCTGCCCGAGTGGCAGGCCGCGACCCGGCCACGGAGCGGGCCGCCGGCGCTGCTCGAGACGATCGGCCAGCTCCAGGGTGCGGCGATCCCGGCGTCGATCCTCGAGACCGACGTGCTCCCCTCACGGATCCGGGGTTTTCGACCGGCGGACCTCGACGCGCTCTGCGCGAGCGGCGACGTCGTCTGGGTCGGCGCCGGCGGGATCGGCGCCGACGACGGCCGGATCGCCCTCGGGTTCCGCGACGACCTCCGCCTGCTCGTCACCCGGCCGTCGGAGGCGCCGTCCGGTCGAGTGCAGGACGCGCTGCGGTCCCATCTCGAGGAGCGGGGGGCGTCGTTCTGGCCGGAGCTCTACGCCTCGGCGGGGATCCCGGACGAGCGAGTCGTCCTCGACGCGCTGTGGGACCTCGTCTGGGCCGGCGAGGTCACGAACGACACCCCCGCGCCGCTCCGCGCGTACCTCGTGCGGCACCGCCGCAAGGCCACCCGGCAGGGCGGGAAGCCGCGGCCGGGTGCCCTGCGGCAGGCCGGGCCGCCGGCGGCCGCCGGCCGATGGTCGCTCGCGGCGTCCGTCCTCCGCCCCGAGCCCACGCCGACCGAGAGCGCCCACGCGCGTGCGATGCAGCTGCTCGAACGCCACGGGGTCGTGACGCGCGAGGCGGTCGTCGCCGAGGGCATCCCGGGCGGGTACGCCGGCGTCTACGCGGTCCTTCGGGCGCTCGAGGAGTCCGGGAAGGTCCGCCGCGGCTACTTCGTCGACGGACTCGGGGCGGCGCAGTTCGCGCTCCCGGGCGCGGTCGACCGGATCCGCGAGCTCCGCGATGCTTCCGGCGAGACGTCGGTGCACGTCCTCGGCGCCGCCGACCCGGCGCAGCCGTACGGCGCCGCGCTCGCCTGGCCGGAGAACGCCGGGCGGCCGGCGCGCGTCTCCGGCGCCTACGTCGTCCTCGCGGACGGGAACGCTGCCGCCTACCTGGAACGCGGCGCCCGGACGCTGCTGACGTTCCCTGCCGGCTCGGAGGGCTCGTGGGTGGATGCGGTCGCCTCGCTCGTCAAGGACGGGCGGCTCCGCAGGATCGAGCTCACGAGGATCGACGGCGCGCCGGTCGTCGAGTCGCCGTTCGCCGAGGCGCTGCGCACGGCCGGGTTCGTCGAGGGCTACCGGGGTCTCGCCCTGCGAGGCTGACCGATCAGTCGGACGTCGCGCGGCCGAGTCGCGCGCGGACGTGCGACATCAGCGGGACGTCGCGCATCGCCATGTGCGTCTCGTTCGTCATCGCGTCGCCCCGGACCTCGATCCGCCGACGGAGCTCGGTCACATGACCCGCGGTCGTCGTGAGCCCCACGGCGGTCGACGCGACCTCGATGACCTCGCCCGCGACCGTGCCCTCCGCGATCTCCGTGATCCCGAGCGGGTGCGCCAGCACAAGCTCGACGCGGCCGGGACCGGCGGGACGCACGAACCCGCGCTCGAGATGCACCGGCGAGCCGTCGTCGAGCGACCACGACCGGTGCGTGTACACGAGGTAGTTGTCGCCGACGTCCTCGAACGCGACCTCTTCGCCGTAGCGGAACGGCTCGGTGCTCGGCCACTCGCCGTCGCCCTCGCCTCGCCAGGTACCGAGCAGGAACGCCACCTCGCCGAGGTCGGGATGGAGCTCCGGGGTCGCGGCGAACGCATCCGAGTGCGGGACGGTCTCCACGGCCGAACGCTATCACGCACCCACTCGCTGCCCAGTTGGTAGCGTGAGCCCGATGGCACGGGTCGCGCGGTTCAACGTCACGCCGGTGAAGTCGACCTCGCTGCATCATCCCGACCGGCTGCGGTTCGACGCGCGGGGCGCGATCGGCGACCGCCGCTTCTTCTTCGTCGACGGCGACGGCAAGCGGTTCTCGGGCGCGACGAAGGCCCCGATCCTGCCGGTGGTCTCGGCGTACGACGAGGACCGCGATCATCTCGAGCTGCGGCTCCCCGACGGCGTCGTGGTCTCCGGACGGCCCGAGGCCGACGGCGAAGCGCTCCTCGTCGACTTCTACGGACGGAGGGTGTCCGCGCGCGTCGTCGACGGGGACTTCACCGAGGCGCTCTCGCGCTACGCGGGCCACGAAGTCCGGCTCGCGCGGCCCGACCGGCCGGGCGACGCGCTCGACGTTCGGCCGGTGACCCTCGTCTCGCTCGAATCCGTCGCGGAGCTCGCGGAGCATGGTGGCCACGACGGCACGCTGGACCCGGGGCGGTTCCGGATGACGATCGAGATCGAGGGTGTCTCTCGGCCGCACGAGGAGGACTCTTGGGCGGGGCGTGAGGTCCGGGTCGGCGAGGTGCTCCTGCGGGTCGGGACGCCGGTCCCCCGGTGCGTCGTCACCACGCTCGACCCGGCGACCGGCAAACGCGACTTCCCGACCCTGCGCGTGATCCGCGATTACCGGGGCCTGAACGCCGAACGCGAGCTCGAGTTCGGGGTGTATGCGGAGGTCGTTCGGCCGGGCGAGGCTCGGGTGGGCGACCCGGTCGAACCGATCGAGTAGGAGCAGCCGTCGACGAGATGGTTCGGCGGGCGCCCGGCCGGGTATGAGCCCGACCCGTGCTCGAGATCCAGCTCCCCGCAATCTACCGAGCTCGATCCGCGGCGCCCGACGGCGAGGACGTTCCGCAGGTCGCCGGAACAGCAGGGCTGCGCGAGGACCGCGGGTTCGAGTCCTCGGCCCGGCCGCTCCGAACGGTCCCGGCTGCCCCACCGATCGAGGAGGACGACGTCGGGCTCGACCCGGGCCTCGTCGTGACCGATGAGGACGTCGTCTCGATCGATGAACTGCTCGTCTGGGAAGGCACTGAGGAGCAAGGACCGATCGATACGCGGATCGGGCGGCTCGCCTCGTTGCTCGGCATCGCGGCGGTGCTGATCGCGGTGTTGGTCCTCGTGCTCGCCGCCCGCACTGACGTCAACTCGTTGTTCCGGTCGCTCCCCGGTTCCTGAACGTCATCGAGTCGGTCACGCCGGTGCGGCCACGGCCATCCACAGAGACGACCGACGACGTTGCAACTTCCGCTCCAATCTCGCGGAACAGGTCCCGATCACGGCGTCCGGTCCTCCTCGTGATCCATCAAGGAACGTGTCCTGGGTCCGTTCCGAGCAGGAGCACGGTGGTGATGACCCCGCAGATCACGATGACGCCCGCGCTCATGACGGCGATACCCGGAGCGGGCAGCGTTGGCCTTCGCGGATCGCCGCGTCCATCGCCCGCCAGCGGCGGCCTGCTCCGTTCGCTCATCCCGCACCCCACTCTCGGCCAGGTGCCCGCAACATACCGGCCTACACCGCTCGGAGCGTCGGGTCCTCGTCCTGAGAGCTGGTCCACCTCCTAGTCGATTCAACAGGCTCCGGTCACACGCCGGCGCGCCGTTCGGCGCCGGGGCGAGCGGTCTATTCGAACATCCCTTCGTTCGGAGCCGCGTCGAACACCGGCTCCCCGTCGCCGAAGATGGTGCTTGCCTTCCAGCGAATGGTCTTCGTGGCTTGCAGGGATACACGGGCACCCGGCAGCTAACGCCGTAGTGTTCGGGCGAGCCATCGTCCGACCCTTCGCGTTCGCCAACGAAACGGAAGGCTCCCCTCCTGAGTAGACGGCCGCTCCTTGTGAGGAGCTCGCACCCGTTGCCCTTTGGGTCCCGGATCCAGATGCGGAGGACTGCGTCGGCCTGCCGGTCCCCTCGGGCATCCAGTTTCACGAGCACATCGACCCAACCAACTGGAAATCCGAGTCGTAGGTCCTGATTCCGATCCTGAGGTTCACGCGGCGTCGTCCCTCCACGACGCTTCGAGTGCGAAGCTGATGTCGTAGCGGTCGTCGGTGCTACCTCCTTCGGGGTCGGTCCCGCTGTCGACGTAAGCCCCAGCTGAGGCGGCCGACATGACCAGGCTGACCAGTACCGCACTCACAAGGATGAGACGCGTCCCTCGCATCCAACGCACCCCTGAGGAGATCGTTGCCCGATGCGCCAAAGGAGGTCAATAGGCATGATCGAGTCGTCGTGCTCGACATCCGGTTCGCGGCTGCGGCGCCGGCAGCGGTGCCCCCCGCGGTCACGGTCTTGACATCGACCGATCCGGGGAGTCCCCTGCCCGTGTCAGGGGGGTATGCGATGGGTTCCTGAGGGCTTTCGGGACACACGTTCCGGACGAAGGCGGCGATCCGTCGCAAACGCTACGTTGAGCTGGCTATGGAGAAGAACAAGACAGACCAGGAGTTGACCTCTCCCCGGGATCTGGATGGCGAGCTCCTCGACGCCCATCTCGTCCCCCTGGCCGGGCGACGCAACCCCCGGGGGCGTGATGGGGCCGTCTGTGATCCGAGGCGCACCCCGGTCTGAGAGTCCCGCCTAGACCGCCGGCTCGCCGTGCTCGGTTCGGTCAACCATCGGAAAGAATCGCGGGCACTTGCATTCGGAGTACAAGCACGGCCCCGGGTCGGTGTGTATGAACTCGGAGTGCTGGCACCAGGAGCAAGCGGAAGCCAGGCTCGCACCGAGATCGATCTGGCGAACGGTGAAAAGCTTCGGGTTGGTCATCGGTCAGTCACTGTAGGTTGTGTGGTCCACGAAGGCATCGGCCGGTTGGGGCGACTCCTGCATAGGCCGAAGGTCCTAGTTAGACCTGCTTCGATCGAGGCGATATCTCCGGTGCGATGGCCCTTTCGGCACAGACGAGTGGTCTGAGAAGCATCATCTCCGCATGTCCGATCCATGCTGATTGCACGATCGAGGTGATGTTCGGCAGTGAGGAAGATGGTCGTATCCCGTTCCCCGACCCCGCTCTGCAGCCGATAGAGGTTGACTTCCCCGGACTCTCGTGCCGAGCGAGGCGAGGCATCTGTCACGGAAACGGCGTGCTCTCTAGGCGTCAGGAGCCTTCTAGCTCTGCTCCCTGCCCATCTCCCGAAGCATGTCCACGAGCATGACCCGGCGAACGCGGACCTCCTAACCTTGCCCAAACGAAGGAGGTTCGCATGACCGTCAGCGCGATCGCGGAGGGCTATAACAGCGTCACGGCGTTCTTTCACGTCAGGGACGCAGATCGGCTGATCGCGTTCCTGCGCGTGGCGTTCGGAGCCGAGGAGACGCAGCGGACCCTCGACGCCGGAAGAGTGGTGCATGCCGAGGTCAGCATCGGGGATTCGAGGGTCATGATCGGCGAGCCGTGGGGGGGTGGGAGTTCCCTCGGGGTCTTCAGCACGCATACGTCTATGTGGAAGACGTCGATGTGACCTTTCGTCGTGCTGTCGATGCCGGGGCTACTCCAATCCTCGAACCAGGCGACCAGTTCTGGGGGTGACCGCCTTGCCGGAGTCGAGGATCCAGGCGGCAATCGCTGGGGGATCGCCACTCACACGAGGGACATGGTCCCGCCCCTGCCCCGTTACTGGTAGGGCCGCACGTTCTCGTCGACGGACTGACCCGTGTCCCGGGCGGTAAGACACATCCGGTTTCGTCCGACTGGTCGTGCAAGGCGCATGTATGCTGCCGTCGCGTGACCGGTGTCACGCGTCGCCTACTTCCGCTCCATCTCCCGGAGCATCTCAGCAGCACCGCCCGAAGCGTCCGATCAGCAACTCGGCGAAGGCACCGCAACCGAACACGAAGAGGCCCGGACGGGAGGAGTTCCCAGCCTCTTCGTTATCGCGAACCGCGCCGACGCTACGAACCCGACGGGCCGTGCGACCCGGAGTTGCCGTGCTCGGAGTTTCCGGGCGTCCCTGCGGCCTTTGCCGCCTGCCTGGCGGCATGCGCTTCGGCATTCGCCCTGAGGTGCGCGAGGGAGTTGGTAAGCCCCGGATTGTTTGGCTTGATCTTGAGTAGCGCCTCGTGACGGCAGATCGCGTTCTCGAGCCCCGTCTCGCCGACGCACGCGGAGAAGTCCGGTGCGGTACCGGCCTCGTCCGAGCTTGCCGCTTCAGCTTCGGTGGCCTCCGTCTCGGTGGGTTCGGGGGCCTCCGTCTCGGTGGGTTCGGGTGTGGGCGATTCCGACACGGTCACCGAGGGACTTGGCGTGGGCTTGCCGGGAACGCCGCCGGTGGCGGCGCCGGCCATCGTGCCGGCTACGACGATCATGGCAACAGTCGTGAGCACGACTCTGAGGTGCTTCCTGAGGCTCTTCATGTGCGGAGTATCGGTCGTGCGACCTTGCGAACGGGATCGGTCAAACGGCCATTTCGTGGCCTCCATAGGGTACGCCTGAAGCCCTCGCTTTTCACCGATCCGGATCACGCTCCCGCAGCATTTCCGACGAGCACCGCCCGCAGCGTCCGGTCATCCTCGCAGTCGATCAGGAGCGGCTCGCCTGTCGCTCGACGACCCCCTGGCTAGCGGGCATTCGTGTGAAGCCGCCCGCGCCTAGATCGGACCGACGATCAACTCTTTGTCGTATCTCTCGGCGAGCTGCGCCAGCTTCGCTAATGCTGGAGGGAACGCCTCGGGGAGGTCTTGGCCGAGTGCCGATCCGTCTATCTGGACCTCACTCACGCCCTTGTCCAGCAGGTGCTCCAAGGTTGCCGCGATGATTGCTGTGGTGGCATCTTCGGAAGTATCCAAGCCTGCGTTGAGGTCGATGCGGACCGTCCGCCCTGTCCGAGTCACGACCCATCCGGCACCAGACCTCATGCCTGACCCGTACCCGGGGCCCGTTATTCGAATCCTTGGATCGCTCGCAGCCCCCGTTCCATCTCCCGCAGCATCCCCACCAGCACCGCCCGCAGCGTCCGGTCCTCCTCGCGGTCGATCAGGTACTGAGCGAAGGTCCGGCTGCTACTCCGAGGACCCGCCTCCTCGCCGTGGATCCGGACATCCTCGAGCGCCGGCTGCAGGCGAACCTCGACGCGATGCCCAGGGCCGCTCGCGCCGGACGTCTTGCTGGCCATCCAGATTCGGTCGAGACTGAGGCGGGCTGTTCACGTACCGGCCGCCTAGGGGGCGAGGACATGCGTAAAGGCAAGGCGTTCGCGATCGGGATCGTCGTTGGCACCCTCCTTCTAAGCACCGCCGTCCCAGCACAGGCTGTGTCGAGGGTCCGTCACTACAAAGGCAAGACATCCCAAGCGCACAACATCTCGTTCTTCGTGGCCAGGAGCGACGCGGGGCGGTTCATCAAGGAGATGTGGCTCAACGTCGACATGACGTGTGAGGACCAGACGACCCAGCAGGTCGGAGTTGGCTACGGTTTCGCCAGAAACCAGGTACCCATCACCGCAGGAGCCTTCTCAATCGACGAAGTCGATCAGGGTGCGGCCCTGCATGTCGTCGGAGACCTCGGGCCGCTGCAAGGGCAGGGCACTTTTTCTTGGGCCTTCCCCGCCTTTACCCCCGACGAGCAGGTTCAGTTGTGCACGACCGGCGATTTGACTTGGGAGGTTGAGTTCCGCCGGACCATCCCTCGAGGCAAGGTCGATGCGCCTGCTGGGCTCGCCATACGCTCCGCCTAGCATCCGTCGTGGAGGTCCACGAACTCGAGGCGCTGATCCAGCAGCGTCTCGACGCGATGCCCAAGGCCGCCCGCGCCGAGCTCCTCCGTGTCCTCATGCTCCCCGACTTCGAGCGAGCCGACCGGATCGGCGAGTCCTGGTCTTACCCGCAGAGCCGCGCCTTCGCGGAGCTCCTGATAGATGCGGAGGAGGACCGAATCGTCCGGGCTCTGCTGGTCGGGATGCTGCGGGAACGCTAGTCAACGGTGAAATCGTCGAGATGGTGGCATGGCTTGCGCACGATGGGTCCTCGTATGCCTCGTGATGCTGGGAGCGTGCACGTCGTCCGCCAACTCGGACCGAGCTCCTACGACCAACGGCACGGGTCCGCTTCCCAGCGAGTCCACCCCGTCCGTCGCCTCGCAGATCACGTTGACGCTGAAGTTGAGCGAACCGCCAGTCGAGTGGCGCGAGGTCGCCTTCCTCCCGGCCGGCGACGCCGACGACCAGATCGGGATTGATCGGTGCTACCACTGCGAGGCCGTCACGCCGGCGGCCCTCGCGGTCGGACCGGACGGCAGCTTCTGGATCGGCGACACGGTCAAGCACCGAATCGCCCACTTCGGGCAAGACGGGTCATTCCTCGGGGCGATCTACATGGACGTCGGCCCGGCGGACCTGGCCTTCGCCGGGGATCGTCTGTTCGCCCTCCCCAGGCCGGGGGCTCGCACGGTCACGAGCGTGCCCAAGGACGGTGACCTCGAGGAGATCGTCGTCGCGCTAGACGGGAGGGCGCACCACGTCCAGGCGCTCGTGGGCGGACAGGATCGGCTCACCGCGGTGATCGCTGGAGCGGAGAGAGCCCTCGGGCGGTACTGGGCGGTCGCGTTCATCGACGAGGAAACGGGGGTGCTCTCGCCGGCGCCCGGCGTCGCGGTCTCGGGCGACACCTGGATTGACCTCGTCCCGCTGATCGGGGAACGGCCACCGGCGTTCGAGGTTCGATGGCTCGATGGGAGGACCATCACACAGGTGAGTCAGGTAACGATGCAGGCCATCCGTAACGGATCGCCGGTCCGGACGACGGTCGGCGACACGTTCGTCCGAACGGCGACGGCGAACGGGGTGGCGGCGATCGGCAGCATGCGCTCGGCCGCCTGGTACCTGGAGATCCCCGCCGACGGCGGCCGACCCACGCTCGAGCGGATCCCGTACTCAGGCTTCGTCGGCGACCTGATGATGTCGCTCAGCGTCGGTCCCGACGGACGCGTGTACTGGATGCAGCTCAAGAACGACGGGCTGCACATCTATCGTCGCTGACCGAGAGTTCGACCCGGTAATGACGGCGAGAAGGACCAGCCAAGACCGAGACCCACCGCCGTGCGCCGAATCGTCCGAAGCAGAACAAGGAGGTTCCGACGAACCCACAGGCCCCCGTCTTCGCCGACACCCTGATCGACTGCGAGAGGATCAGACACTCCGGCGGTGATGGTCGGGATAGGTGCGAGAAGCTCTTGGGCTGAGGACTCCATTCGGTTTCTCCTCAGAGGGAGTGGGTACAACAAATCTCGAAAGAGGAAGACGCCCGCCTCACCCTCTCGCAGGTGGGCGTCTTCCGTTAGGGGGTGCGCCATGCAGGTACTCAAACCGTTTACGTCCAACACCAGGCTCACCACGTTGTGCTCTCGGTGTCACCATTCGGAGTTCATCCATAGTGATTCGACCGGCGGTCCATGCTTGTTCTCCGAATGCAAGTGTCTGCGATTCGTCCCGAACCCAAGCCGGAGGACGGCCACGAGGTAGACGATGATTGAACTCCTGATCGACTGCGAGGAGGACCGGACGCTCCGGGCGAGGATCTCATCCGACGCTGGCGGAGCCCGCTTCCAGCTCGAGGAGGAGAAGTGCGACGTCGTCAGAGGGTTCCTGCTCACCAAGAAGCGACTGGATTATCGCGTCGATTGCCTCCGCCGGATCAGCAGCTGAACGGACCAGTTCGGCTGAACGCCGCAGGCGCTCCAGCCCCCCCGAGAGCGACTCGTCGCGTCGCTCAACGAGGCCGTCGGTGAACAGCAAGATCGAACAACCGGGCTCCAGCTGTACGAAGCGCTCCCTGAACTCGTGGGCCGTCTGCGTGCCAAGGGGCGGGTCACCTGGGCCGTCGTCCACGAATGAGGAGTTCCCATCGGACGTTACGAAGAGCGGGGGGACATGACCGGCCGAGACGAACCGAAACTCAGATAGGTCGGCGTTGATGACTCCATAGAGCAGCGTCACGATATCGGACACGTCGAGGAACGCCATGAGCCGATCGAGTCGGCTGACGACCTGAGCAGGGTCGGCGATCTCCAGGGCATAGGCGCGAAGGGCGTTCCGGATCTGTCCCATCCCCGCTGCCGCGTGGAAGCCGTGGCCCGACACATCGCCGATCGCGACTGCGACTCCTCCAGATCGCGGGACGAACATGTCGTACCAGTCCCCGCCGATGGCCGCCGCTGCGGCGGGCAGGTACTGCGACCACACGCGAAGACCCGGAACCCGCGGCAGAAGAGACGGAAGGAACATTCGTTGCAGCGCCTCGGTCACCCGCCTCTCGTGGGCGTACAGGCGCACATGCAAGGCAAGGGCAACCCGTTCGGCGACGAGCTGAAGCAGCTCCACGTCTGCTTCGGTGAACCGTCGATAAGCGAGCGTACCCACGTGCAAGACACCCAGGACCTCACCGCGAACGAGCAGCGGGACGCCAGCCATCGAAACGATGCCCTTCTCTCGCAGGATGGGGTTCAGCACATTCAGGTGATCAACCCGCTCGATTACGACCGGCTTTCGGTCCGCGGCGATTCGTCCCGCGAATCCCTTACCAACGGGGATCCTCACCGCCTGCTCGACCTCTTCCTCCAGACCCTTCGCCGCAGTGGCGACGAGCTCGTTCGATCGCTCCTCAAGCAGGAGCACCGCCGCCGTGTCGGCGTCGAGGATTTCGCGAACCCGAACAAGCAGCTCGTCCAGCAGGTCATCCGGGGAGAGATGCGCAAGCGCGACGTCAGAGACGATGAGCAGTCTTCGAAGCCGTTCCGTTGCGTCGTCGGTCTGAAAGGTTGGCGACTCCACGATTCCCTCTCACCCGATGAGACCTCGAACTGTATTCCCTCTGCACACATACTGGAACGGGCGCCAGCCCAAATCGGCCGATCGCCCTGAACCCTGGGCAGGTCACAGATGGGAGCGGCAGAGGGCGGAGGAGGCCGCCCTCACCCTATGAACGGGGCTTGGGGGTCGGATCGCGGTTTGGGCAGCCGAGGGACCCCACCCACCCGAATGCAAGGCCCGCGATTCTTCCCGATGGCTGACGAACGGAGCAAGGGAACCGAGCTGCTGATCGACTGCAAGGAGAACCGATCGCTTCGGGCGATGCTCGTCAAAGGGCATCCCACACAGGCGGCTCGACGCCTTCGCCTGTGCAGCAAGACAGACGGAACGGGGGCGATCCCCGCCCCCGTTCCGTCTGATGCCAGCCGGGCTACTTCTTAATGAAGATATGGATCGTAGTACGTGCCAAGCCGAGTCCGGTAGTCCTGATCGAACCGGGCCGGGTCGTACTCGGGCGAGTCCTTGATCTGATCCTTCGTCAGCGCGACGACGATGTTCTTGTCATCGACATTGATCCGCTCGACCGCCCCAGCCGGGATGACGACCTTGCGACCGAAGATCCACGGACCGGTATCAACGACGATGTAGGCGTTGCCGGTCTCGTTGGTCGCCTCATCGACCTTCCCGATGGAGCCGTCTCGAGCCTCAACGTCACATCCGACCAGCGCCTCCTTCGTTCCTTGGAGGGGTGCTGGGTATGTCCAGAGATCAGTGTGCGGCATATAACGACACCTCCTTGCGTATGCGTAGCACGGTTCCGTGTATGTACCCACACGCCGCACCGTCATTCGCGGCGATGACCCTTG
>Ga0075431_100003568_pt1 | contig 15070 bp, 14 predicted proteins | sample RhiMetdeltSRZDD5_FD_75297 | JGI IMG/M metagenome (GOLD analysis project Ga0075431, IMG submission 75297) | Populus rhizosphere microbial communities from Tennessee, USA - Rhizosphere MetaG P. deltoides SRZDD5 | ecosystem: Host-associated > Plants > Roots > Rhizosphere > Soil | place: USA... | reverse complement strand
TCGTTGATGAACATCAATATTACTAAGGGCGGAATGCCTTTGTTCATTCGTGACGTCTCCGTCGGCGGAAATCAGTACACCGATATTTTGCAGAAAGAACTGCAACTGCAATTCTACGAGGCAGAGGATTTGAAATTGGGTAAGAGCGGCGGACCGGAGTCGGAGATGGTTCAGCCGCTGCTCGAATCGATCACAGACATGTTGATCATGGAAGTTCAGAAAACGTTCGATTTCTTCCGTGAGACATACCCCAATGAAGCCATCACTCGCGTGTTGGTGAGCGGGGGCACGTCGCGCATTGCAGGCCTGCCTGAAAAGATTCAGGAAGTATTCGGATATCCAACTGAAGTTTTGGATCCGTTCCGTTCAATCGGAATTGGACCGAAGGTCGATGCCGCGAAACTCGCCACTCTCGGACCGGCACTTGCCGTCGCCGTGGGCCTGGCATTGAGGGGGTTCGACCAATGATCAAGGTTAACTTAGTCGGCGCAACCAAACGGAAGCCTGTTAAAGTCGGTGGTGGTCCGAAATTACAGCTTCCGACGAACGTTCTTCCCGTCGTCCTCTTTCTCATCGTCGTTGGCACCGCGATTGGCGGTTATATGTGGTACTCCAGCCTCACCACGCAAAATGCAGAACTGGACTCGTCGATTTCCAATCTTCAGAGGCAAAAAGCTGCACTCGACGCTGTGATTAGGGAAAACGCGATTTACGAGGCACGAAAGAAAGCTCTCGAAAACAGAATCCAAGTGATTGAGGGTCTCAAACGGAATCAAGTGAATCCGATCGTCGCCTTGGATGTTCTTAGCGAAGCAGTCGAGCGGACCAAGTTTGTATGGTTGACGCAACTCGAACAGAACAACGCCACGCTCAGTATGAGTGGCGTCAGCACATCTGTTAACGCGATCGCCGATTTTGTGACTTATCTCGAAGCCACGCACTACTTCCGGAATCCTGAACTTGCCCACGCTACCGATGCGGCCGGGAATTTCACGTTCTCGTTGAAGTGCGAATTTGCTCCACCGGCGAATGTACCCGTACCGGCAGCCGATGATTCGGCGACGCGAGGAGGTAACTGATGGCTCTCGAGGCAAAAGGTTTCGCGAAAATGAAGTGGTATTACCAGGTCCTCCTCGTTAGTGCCATCTGCGGCGGACTGCTGGGACTGGTTTGGTACCAGTTCCTGGTACCGATCGAAGAGCAGATCGTAGCGAAGAAGGGTCAGGTTCAGGAACTTCAAGTGCAGGTTGCCCGCAGCACGGCCCAGAAACTCGTGTTCGAGAAGTTTAAGGCGGAGTCGATGGAACTTGCCAGGAGGCTGGAGGTTTTGAAAGCCGTTCTGCCTCTCGAAAAAGAGACTGACGAGATTCTTCGTACGATTCAGGCAGGAGTCGCCACGTCGGGACTTCGGCCGATTCGATACACCGTCCGCGCTGTCGTCGATCACGAAGTTTATACGGAGTGGCCGTGGGACATGGAAATTGTCGGCACGTACCACAACATTGAAAGGTTTCTCGACAAGATTCGCCAGCTTCCCCGAATCGTCAACATTTCGAATCTGAGAGTTACGGGACGAGCAGCCGAAGGCGAGCAGGTTTTCACGGCGAGTGTTGGCGCCACGTTTGTGGCGACAACGTTTATCTACCATGAAGAGCCGGCCTCCGCGGTACCGCCACCGAAACCGGCGAGGTAAAAACGAGAGAAATGCTGAAAAAACTCGTCATTCTTTTCAGTCTGCCGATGGCTCTGGTATTAGGCGTGGTTGCTCAGGCTGCCTTTCAACAGCCCAGGCCGGGCCAGCCGCCGCCACCGCCCACCGAAGGGGAGACGCTTCCAGTGATGGCCGTTCCTCAGAGCTATAGATATGACTCCCGCGGGCGTCGCGATCCATTCGTCAATCCGGTGCCAAAGCCGAAAACAACGGCCATAGTTCCCATCATCAGGCCCAAGGGTTTGGCCGGTGTGATGATCTCCGAAGCCCAGATTGCCGGAATTGTCTGGTCGCACGAGGCTGAAATGAATCGGGCTGTTATTGCCGCACCCGGTGGGAGAACGTACTTCGCAAAGAAAGGTGATGTGCTATTCGATGGTGTGATCAAAAACATCGAACGTGACAGCATCGTCTTCCAGCTGAACGCAAAAGATAGGGATGGTAACTCCACAGTTGAGGAGGTAGTGCGAAGAGTTCGTTAACTCGCCTCAGGAGACATACGCACCATGATAGTGTCCCGTTCTCGAATGTCCAGTTGTCCGCCCTGCAAACTGGACCGGCTCGGATGCCGCAGAGTTATTTCAGGCGAAACAGTCATCGAAATTAATCGAAACACCCCAGCAATACCGGGTCAGAACGTGTCTTTGAGCTTGAAGGACGTGCTACGTCAGTGTGACGGCAACGTCCTTGTGCATTAGAAGCCTTAGGAGAAACGCACATGAGAGTGTTTGATTCCCGAAAGCTCTTGCCGGTTAGCGTGTTCCTTCTCATTTCAACGCTGGCCGTCAGCGGAGCTACCTCCAAGGAAACGGCCGTTGTGAAGGATCTTTCTTTCAACTCCAGCGGTGGATCCCTCGAGGTCAGGATCGCCACCACGGAACAGGCAGACTACACCTATTTTGAGTTGAGCAAGCCTCGACGTCTGGTGGTTGATTTTCACGGAATTCAAAACGGCATCGGATTTAAGGAGAAGCCGATTGAAGCCGCCGGTGTCGAGCGCGTCCGAACATCTTATTTTTCAGATAAAAGCCGCAACGCGACGCGCATCGTTTTTGACATCCTGGAACAGGTGTCCTACCAGGTCGTGGACGATGGCAATGGCCTTGTTCGCGTCGTGTTTGCGGGACCTGTGGCCGAAAAACCGGCGACGCCTTCCCTGCCGAATCGTCTGGTCGAACCCGTGATTTCACCTTCGGACCGGGTTCCGGTGACGTTGACAGCAGGACCGCCGATGGTCGTGGCAGCGGCCGCTAAGGCTATGCCCGCCGGAACTCTTCTCATCCCGACGATGCGTCAGACCCCGGCATCTCAGGTGCCTGCCGCTCTGGCCCCCGGCCAAACCCCGCAGCAGTACACCGGTGAAATCACATCATTCGATTTGAAGGATATCGATCTCAAAGATTTCTTCCGGCTGATTTCCAACATGAGCGGGTTGAACATTGTGCTGGATCCGGCCGTCAGTGGGACCGTCACGCTGTCGTTAACCGACGTGCCGTGGGATCAGGCGCTCGATATCGTCCTGAAGAACAACAATCTCGGCAGCCAACTGCAAGGAAACGTCCTGCGCATTGCTACCAATGCGACGCTGGCGCAGGAGGAAGCCGCGCGCAAGGCGTATCGTGAAGCCCAGGAACTCAACGTCGATCTCGTGACGAAGAGCTATCTTCTGAACTACACGAAATCCGATTCCGTTTCGGCCACGCTGACCAAGCTTTTGTCACCGCGAGGCACGATCATTCAAGATCCACGTCGTAACGCGCTTATCGTGTCCGATGTTCCAAACCAGTTCGCAAAGATCGATCCACTGGTACAGTTCCTGGATACGCCCTCACCGCAAGTGGAAATCGAAGCGCGCTTGGTATCGGCGACCAAAGGATTCTCTCGTGACCTCGGCAGCCAACTTGGAGTTGTATTCGGAAACAACAGCGCCAACAGCATCTCCGGCGCTCCCATAGTCGGCGCCAGCCCGTTCCAGCGGACACCGGTTCCTAACGTCCACGTGGGATCGGCAATTCCGTTGAACGTCAACCTGCCCGCTGCGGCAACCTCAGGTATATCGTTCCTGCTCGGCGCGGGAGCCGACATTATTCTGGATGAAATCATTACCGCCGCCGAAGCTCGCGGTACGGCGAAGACGATCTCGCGGCCAAAGGTGATGACCCAGAACAATCTGGCTGCATTGGTTCAGCAAGGTACGCAGATTCCGGTGCAGACGAACCAGAACAACACCGTTTCGGTCCAGTTCCTGACGTTTTCACTGCAACTGAGCGTGACCCCGCAGATTACGGACGTTGGTACAATTCTGCTGGCCGTGCAGATCGAAAACAGTACGCCCGATTTCGGCCGCTCTGTGAACGGTATCCCGTCCGTTTCGACGCAGAGAGCGCAAACCAATGTTCTGGTTCCCGATGGCGGAACGGCGGTGCTCGGCGGTATCCTGCTCGACCAGGACACGCTGAACATTTTTCAGGTGCCGGGATTCGGGAGCATTCCACTGATCGGTAATCTGTTCAAACGCACGCAGACGATCAAGAGCACAGCCGAATTGTTGTTTTTCGTCACGCCGCGGATTAAACCCGCGGATGCCATTAACGCAGTACCAGGCGCAGTACCGCCGCCGCCGGGGCGAGATCGGTAAATGCGAGTTATTTCAAACATGGCGGATACCAGGTTCCGGGAAATCAGGGATCACCTTCGGAATGCTGTCCCTGGAACCAAAGCCATCATTCTGATCGGGCTGGATGGGGTTATGATGGAGCATCTGGCCCTCGATCACCGCTTCGACGTTGAAGGATTCGCCGCCGAATATGCCATGCTCCTGCGGATTGCGCTTCGCAGCTGCGAGGACACCGGAGCAGGCGCGCTGACCGAGCATATCGTTGTATCCGAGAAAACATTTACGGTCGCCCGATGCGCTGGATCCAATCTTTGCATCATACTTGTTTCAGACGCCCTGGATCAGCTCGGAAGAGCCCGTTACGAATTGAAGCGGGCCGCGCAACGCCTTCAGGCGTAATAAGATCCAACTGTTTTTCGATCCAGATACCGGGCCCTCACCCTCCTTCTGCTATACTGCTCGTTTGTTCATATGAACCTTAAGGAATTAAAGGAAATCATTGATATGGTAACTTCGCTCGATTCGATCGAGGAGTTTGAGATCGAAAAGTCGGGCGTGCGGTTGCGCATCAAACGCTATTCCAACAATCATCAGGCGTCCGTTTCCGTCTCTACAGCACCTGTTCCAAGCGTCGGCTTGTCCAATCCTCCGACCCCGGGTCAGATTTCGATCGAAGGTGAGGATCTCTTCTATATAAAGTCTCCCATCGTCGGCACGTTCTATAAGGCGCCGAGTCCGAAATCCGAACCTTTTGTAAGCGTCGGAGACTTTGTTGACAAGGGAATGGTGGTCTGCATCATTGAGGCGATGAAGCTGATGAATGAGATCGAATCGGAAGTTGCCGGGGAGATTGTCGCCATCCTTGTCGAGAACGGTCAACCGGTCGAATACGGTGAGAACTTGTTTGCCATAAGACCTCGCTAGTCACTGGAGCGGACCTCATGATTAACAAGATACTGGTCGCTAACCGGGGAGAAATCGCACTAAGGGTTATCTGTGCCTGTAAGGAACTCGGTATCCGGACCGTCGCGGTGTTCTCGGAGGCGGATCGCCACGCCTTGCATGTCCGTTTTGCGGATGAGGCTATTTGCATCGGGCCTCCGAAGAGCGCCGATAGCTACCTCAACATTCCCAGCGTGATCGCCGCCGCGGAAGTCACCAACGTCGACGCGATACATCCCGGTTACGGATTCCTGTCGGAAAGCGCTTATTTCGCCGAAGTCTGCGAAGCAAGCCGCATCCGATTCATCGGACCATCTTCAGAAGCTATTCGCATGATGGGCGACAAGGCGCGTGCCCGCAGCGAAATGAAGAGGATCGGATTGCCGATTTTGCCCGGAAGCTCAGACTCCCTTCACACCGACAAAGAAGCGATCGCCACAGCCGATGCCATTGGATATCCCGTCATTATTAAAGCTGTCGCCGGCGGCGGCGGTCGCGGCATGCGCGTCGTGCATGATCGCAAAGAGTTGATCGATTCGTTGAAAACCGCTCAGGCTGAAGCGGCGTCCGCTTTCGGCGTGCCCGACTGCTACCTCGAGAAATACATCGAGCGGGCGCGCCACATCGAATTTCAGGTGATGGGTGACGACTACGGTAATGTAATCCATCTCGGCGAGCGCGAATGTTCCATACAGCGCCGGCATCAGAAGTTGATCGAAGAGTCGCCGTCGGTGATCATGTCGGAGGAACTGCGCAACCAGATTGGCAGCCGTGTTGTGCGCGCCATGCAGGAGGTCGGTTACTCCAGCGTCGGGACACTCGAGTTCCTCGTGGACGAGAAGAACCAGTTTTACTTCATGGAAATGAATACGCGCATTCAAGTCGAGCATCCGGTCACTGAGCTTGTCACCGGAATCGATCTGGTTCGCGATCAGATTCTCATCGCCGCGGGAGAAAGGCTGCCGCACACGCAGGACGATGTGATGTTTCGCGGCCACGCTCTCGAATGCCGCATCAACGCGGAAGATCCGGTCACCCACCGGCCGTCACCTGGAAAGATCACGACGTGGCATGCACCCGGCGGTCCGGGGGTTCGAGTGGATACGGCGGCTTACGCGGAATACGTTATCCCGCCCTTCTACGATTCATTGATCGCCAAGCTGGTCGTGCACGGAGAGACGCGAACCGAAGCCATCAACCGTATGGAACGAGCGCTCGACATGTTCGTTGTTGAAGGCGTTCGAACATCAATCCCGCTACACCGTCAGATTCTGAGCCATCCCGAGTTCAGGCAAGGCGAGATCTACACTCGATTCCTCGAGAATATGCACCAGCCGCGGGTCCGCGCCGTCGAGATGGCATGATCCAGCTTCCGCGCCTGTATGCAATCGCGGATGCATCATTCGGAAATCCAGTTCACCTCGCGCGCTCCCTCTTTGAAGGCGGCGCTCGTCTCGTGCAGGTTCGAAATAAGGTTGCCGGCGCTGGAGAACTGTTCGGCCAGGTGAAGCAAGTCTTGAGTTTCGCACCGCCCGACGCCACTGTTCTTGTTAACGATCGCGTCGACGTCGCTCTGTTGAGCGGCGCCCACGGTGTCCACCTCGGCCAGGATGACCTCCCAGCCGTCTACGCCCGACGAATTTTGGGGACGCACACCCAAATTGGCTTTTCGACACATACGCTGGATCAGGCGCTGAAAGCCGATCTGCTGGCAATTGACTACATTGCGGTCGGCCCGATTTTCCCAACCCAAACGAAGACCGATGCCTCCGCAGTCGTTGGGCTGGAGCGGCTCCAGCAAATCTGCGGGCGCATTCAAAAGCCGGTGGTCGCGATCGGCGGAATAACTTTCGATCGCGTTCCAGACGTTTTAGCGGCCGGCGCTCGGAGCGTGGCCGTGATCAGCGCATTATTGAAGACGGATGATATTGCGGCAGAAACTCGACGTTGGATCGATTATGCCGGTTCAGTTTAAATGCTTGATTGGCTTGAACGGTCTCGCACAGAATCAGGGGTTGTTTGCCAGTCTTGCCGGATCTAAGGGGCTTTAAAGATATGTTGAATCTAAAAGGCATCATTCCACCGATGGTCACGCCGTTCGACGCGAGCGGGGCAGTCGGCTATGACAGTTTCGAACGCAACTTCGACAAGTACTTCGAAGCAGGAATTCAAGGCTATCTCGTGCTCGGGTCCAATGGAGAATCGGTTTATCTGGAGCACTCTGAGAAGCTGAAGCTCATTGAGGCCGCGCGGCGTCGCGTCCCATCCTCGATGATGCTGTTGGCCGGGACAGGGGTGGAATCGACTGAAGCGACCATCCAACTCACCCGTGAAGCCGCCGACCGTGGCGTTGACGGCGTGCTGGTCAAGAACCCCTTCTATTACAAGAGCCAGATGACGTTCGATGCCTACGTCGCGCATTACACTGCTGTCGCCGATGCATCACCCGTTCCTGTGATCCTTTATAACGTGCCGGTCTTCACTGGAATATCCATGGAAGCACGGCTGGTGATCGAACTATCGCGGCATCCCAACATAGTTGGTTTGAAGGAAAGTTCCGGAGACGTCCGGTTAATTTCGGAGGTTGTGTGGAACACGCCGAAGGAAAAATTTGGCGTTCTGGCCGGCGCTGCTCCGGTTCTGTTTCCCAACATGATGGCGGGGGCTCGCGGTGGCATCGTCGCTCTTGCGTGCGCAGCGCCGAAAGCGGTGAACACGTTGTACCAGGCCTGGAGCTCGGGCGATTACCGTAAGGCTGGCGAGGTTCAACGAATCATCGCGCCGGCGGCCGCCGCGGTGACGGCTAAATATGGCATTCCGGGACTGAAGGGCGGCATGAGCATCGAAGGCTTCGATTCCGGAGTACCCCGAAAACCGCTATTGCCGTTGAAGCAAGCGCAGCATGAAGATCTGCAACAGATCTTTCGAAGGATGAACAGCGAGTTGGCCGAACTTTCATGACGCAGATTTCCTTCGGAAGTCTGCCGGGCACATCGGCGTTCTTCCTCGATTACCTATACAACTGGACCAAGGTTCAGCGCTTTTACGATCGTCCGTACACTCTTGAATCGATTCTGGAATTCGGGCGAAGTCGCTTGGCAGAGGGCCTGCCGCATCGAGAGCGTTTGTGCCGGGCGTTGGCGGAACAGCAACGCTCCTGGGGAGGAAGTACCGCGTCTGTTGAGAAGCTGGCCGCGGGAGCCGTGGCTGTCGTCGCCGGCCAGCAGCCAGCCTTGTTCACCGGACCAAACTACACCATCCTTAAAGCGATCACGGCAATTAAACTCGCTCGCGTGTTGAACGATGCCGGACTTCCGACGGTGCCCGTTTTCTGGATCGCCGGCGAGGATCACGATTACGAAGAGATCCAATCGACAACCGTACTGAACAAGGAATCGAATCTTCAGAAGTTTGGAGTAGACCTCTCCAACGACGAATCGTCCCCCGTAGGATGGTTACGCTTCCAAGACAACGTGAAAGCGACCGTCGAGGAGTGCCTTTCCGCGTTGCCGCAGTCGGAATTTTTGCCGGATTTACGTTCCCAACTGGAAACCTCGTACCAGCCTGAAGTTTCGCCGGTTGATGCGTTCGCCCGCATGATGATGCGTCTTTTCGGAGATTCCGGTCTGATTTTGGCCAATCCACTTCATCCCGAATTGAAGGCCATCGGCGAGCCCACGCTGCGAGCTGTTGTCGAACACAACTCGGAGCTCAGACACGCTGTAATAACACGCAGCCGCGCGATCGCCGAAGCCGGCTATCACGAGCAGGTGAAAGTAGACGAAGGCTTTACCGGACTGTTTGCGTTGCGCGGCAAATCGCGGCAGGTGTTGAGACCGCAGGATCTATCGGCGTCCGCCACGCTCAGCGCCAACGTTCTGGTCCGGCCGGTATTGCAGGACACAATCTTTCCGAACGTTGCGCTTATCGGCGGACCCGCCGAAATCGCTTACTTGGCACAAGCGGCAGCCGTCTACCGCTTTCTGGGACGGCCCGCGACACCAGCGTTTCCGCGCATTAGCGCGACGGTGTTGGAGGCACGCGTCAGCCGCGCTTTAAGAAAGTACGGTTTGCAGTTTGAGGACGCCTTTCATGGAAAGGAATTCATGAAACGAAAGGCGGTCGAAAGCGTTCGTGGCGTGGACATCTTCGCCAAGGTAAAACGTAACGTTGCGGAAAACATCGAATCGCTGCGCGGCGTGATGAACTCGGTGGACCCAACTTTGATCGGGGCGCTCGAAACAGCGCGGCAGAAAATGATGTATCAGGTCGAGACCCTCGAAACGAAGTTTGTAAACGCTGAAGCCAAGCGCAACGATCTCATCGAGAAACAGCTGGATCTGATCGCACACAGTGTTTTTCCTGAGAAAAAACTCCAGGAACGTGTTTTCAATGTGACCTCATTCATCGCTCGGTATGGCAGTGGATTTCTTAAGCGTTTGGAGGACTCGCTGACCCTGGAGTCAACCCGCCATCAGGTCGTGGAGCTATGAAAATCGGAATCACCTGCTATCCAACATACGGCGGTAGCGGCGTCGTAGCCACGGAACTCGGCAAGGAACTCGCCGCCCGCGGCCATGAGGTTCACTTCATCAGTTATGCATTGCCGATTCGCCTCACGACGAATGAGCACATTTTCTTTCATGAAGTGGAAGTTCTCACATATCCGCTGTTCGAGTATCCGCCATACGATTTGGTGCTGGCGACCAAGATGGCAGAAGTCATGACCCGGTACGATCTTGACCTTCTCCACGTGCACTACGCCATCCCCCACTCCATCAGCGCTTATCTGGCGAAGATGATGTTGAAGGATCGCTTTGTACCATTCGTGACGACACTTCACGGAACCGATATCACTCTGGTCGGCAATGATCGATCGTATCTTCCGATCACACGCTTCGGTATTGAACAAAGCGATGCCGTGACGGCAGTTTCAAACTACCTCCGCCAGCGAACGATCGACGAGTTTCAGATCACGCGACCCATGCACGTCATCCCGAACTTCGTCGATTGCGATGTCTATGACCGCGCGACGGATCTGCAGCTGAGAGATCGTTTCGCCGCCCGAGGTGAGGGAATCCTAATTCACATTTCCAATTTTCGACCGGTCAAGCGGGTGGAAAATGTGGTCGAAATTTTCTCCCTCGTCCGTAAAAACCGACGTGCCAAGTTGTTGATGGTAGGCGACGGTCCGGAGCGGCCAAAGGCCGAGTGGCTGGCCAATACCCATGGAATTGCCGAAGACGTCCTATTTATGGGTAAACAGAGTGATATGGCAAAGCTGCTTTCGATATCCGATATTCTACTGTTGCCGAGCGATCTGGAATCTTTCGGACTCGTCGCCCTGGAAGCAATGGCCTGCGAGGTTCCTGTTGTGGCATCCGAGGTCGGTGGTTTACCGGAAGTCGTACGGCATGGAATTGATGGCTATTTGCACACTCCCGGCGACGTCGCCGCAATGTCTGAGTCTTGTCTGCGCATACTTGATAATCCTACACTTCGCGAAGAGATGGGCCGACGGGCGCGAGCCCGCGCCCGTAAGGAATTCTGTGCGAGCAAAATCGTCGTGAAGTATGAAGAGCTGTACCAACAGACGATCCAGGAAGCACACTCCCGGCAGCCGCGCTAAGTCCATCCAAAAGGTCTGCAATCCCGTCCAAATTCATAGGGTGTTCAACTTTCGGTAAGGTTGGCAGGAAGCTTGCACATCCAAAGAGCAGAGCTGAAAGAGGTACAACGTCGATGGTCAAACCCTATGTCTCCGAGGAAGTTCTGCTGGACCCCGAAATGAGGAGCCCTGACGTTCTGGACTTCGAGCGAAGACTCCTTGGCAAAATTGTCGGTCAGGATAGAGCAGTAGCTAAAGTCGTCAACATGTACCAGATCTACTTGGCCGGAATGGCGACTCCGGGTCGACCGATCGCAAACCTGTTGTTCCTGGGCCCAACAGGATCGGGCAAGACCAGAATCGTCGAAGCGTCCGCCGAGATTCTTTTCGGCAGTCCGCGCGCTTTTATCAAAATAGATTGCGCAGAGTTTCAACACAGCCATGAAATTGCAAAGCTGATTGGTTCGCCTCCGGGTTACCTGGGTCACCGCGAGACACCACCGCTGTTGACGCAGGAAGCAATCGATCAGTATCAAACGGATCGGGCTCGCATTAGCTTCATTTTGTTTGACGAGATTGAGAAAGCCAATGACGCGCTCTGGCAACTGCTTCTCGGCATTCTGGACAAAGCCAATTTGACGCTCGGTGATAATCGAAAAGTCGATTTGTCTCGATGCGTGATTTTCATGACGTCGAATTTGGGCGCCTTCGAGATGAGCAAAATGCTCGCGGGTGGTATCGGATTCACGTCTGGAGTGAGGCAGGACGCGGAAAATCTGGATGATATCGATCAGAAAATGTACCGGACCGCCCTGGAAGTTGCGAAACGGAAGTTTTCTCCGGAATTCATGAACCGGCTCGACAAGGTCGTTGTCTTCGGCACATTGACGCAGGAACATTTGCGGCAGGTGTTAGACATCGAGCTCGGCGACGTTCAGAACCGCATTATGGCGTCCCAGTCGGATCGACAGTTCATCTTCAGGTGCACCGCCCGAGCCAAGGAGTTCTTGCTGCGGGAAGGAACGGATCTGAAGTATGGCGCACGCCATTTGAAGCGTGCAATTGAGCGGCATCTCGTTTACCCGATGTCGAACCTGATTGCGACAGGACAGATCGGGCTGGGCGACGTCATCAAGATCGACGTCGGAGAGCTGGAAGATAAATTGATTTTTTCCAAAGAGCGAGCAATCTCTGGTTTTCCGGTCGGTGTTAACAACGTTGCCGAGTTTCCCTCACGCCGGGTATCCCAGGCTGCGGCCAGAGTACCATTTGATGGCGAAGCCGCGATCGAACGCATGAACTAGTAGGTTGTAGGGGCGCTCTATGAGCGCCCCTGCGCGGTCACAGACCGCGCCTACAGCCATTCCAGACTTACTTCACACCCGCAAGTCCCGCCGCTGCGCACTCTTCTGCCACCGTCAGATAGCGTTTGACGCTGTCATTGCCGACTACGTATGGATGTGGATCCGCCGCCTTTCGCTGTGCTATCGCCGGCAGTTTCGTTTTCGATCCATCGAAATTCGTGTGGTTCGCAATCAGCACGTCGGCCTGAGCTTTCGTGACAATGTCACGGAACCGTTGCGCCGATTTGATGTATGTCTCAAACCAGAATCGGTCTGGGCGTTCCGGCGTGATGTAGGAAGCTCGGTTTTGCGTCCAGTTGAACGCTGTTCCGCCCCAGGCGACAGCTACGTGTGGCTTACCGTTATCGGTCACGGGTATGACAGTTGAGATCGTTCCAAGTGTGTGTCCGGGTGTGATGTACATCGTAAGCGTAGTGTTTCCCAGTGTCAGTTTCTGTCCGTCCGTCGCCACCATGTCACGCTTGGGTTTGGGCCAGTTCGCGTTCGTGCGTTCCACCAGATCCCAGTCGGCCGCGGACATGATCACGCGAGCGCCGAAATGATCCTGCAAGTATCTGGCACCGCCGACGTGATCGCTGTGGCCATGGCTGACAATGACGTACTTGATTTTTTTCGGATCCAATCCGAGCTTCGTCAGTCCGTTTGCGATCTCGTCCTCTACGGAGTAGTCGAATATTGCATCAATCACAATGATGCCGTCGGACGTGTTCACTGCCCACGCCGAGTATTCCGTTTGACCCACGAAGAACAGGTTGTCAAAGACCTTTACTGGATCCGCGTGCCACTCCGAGCGTGGCGGCGGGCCCTGCTGCGCTCCCCTTGCGCCTCGTTGTGCGGGAGCCGACGCCGGTGCAGGCGCCGCAGCCGGAGCCGTACACAACCTTTGGAACAGTCCGGTATGCTCCGTGCCGGCTGCAGCCTTGGCCGCAGCGACATGCGAATCCGCGCTCTGTGTCTTCGCCTGGCCAAAGCTGTACACCGCCAGAACGACGCACAGAAACCCAATCCAACTTGCGACACGTATCGTTTTAGGTCTCATCACGCCTCCGTATTGACCGAATTGGCACTTGTAGCTCGCATGGTAATCTCTTTGGAGATCATGGTCCAACCCGATGAACTAAAAAAAACGGAAACACTGTTGTGGTCGTCCGGAACGGGCGTAGATGTGTGGGCAATGTTTTGCGCCGCGCGTACCGGAGATACGGCCGCGTTGAAGACCTTGCTGGCAAAAGAGCCGGCGCTCGTTCAATGTCATTACATTTACCGAACGCCTTTGTATTTTGCGGTCAGAGAGAATCAGCTGGAAGCCGCGCAATTACTGCTGGACAAGGGCGCCGACCCCATTGGTTTAGCAGTTAACGACAGCCTGCTCGAAATTGCAGCAGATCGCGGCTTTGCGCAGATGCAGAAGCTGCTTGAAGATCATCTTGCCTTCGTACTCGGCACCTCTCCCGCCGGCGAGGAAATCGCAGCAGTCATCCGCGCTCGCGATCTGTCGAACCTTCGAAAGCTGCTCGACGACAATCCGCGAGTCCTTCATTCTCGTGATCGAGCCTCAAATCAACCGATTCATTGGGCCACCATGACGCGGAACCTCGAATCAATCGACGAGCTTCTGCTTCGCGGCGCAGATATCAACGCCAAACGCGCAGACGGCGCTCGGTCCATTCAACTGGTCAACGGAGATTACAACTATCGCGGCTGGCGCGACGTTCCCGACACGGTAACGACAACGGCCAGGGAAGTACTCGAACACTTACGCAAGCGCGGTGCTGATGTCGATATTTGCACGGCCGCACATATTGGTGATCTGGATCGCGTCAGGGAACTCCTCGATAACGAACCGTCGCTCGCGAATCGCGTATCGGAGTACGTGACCTACTACGTCGGGTCCGGATCGCCGCTGAGAAATGCAGCCGCCGCCGGCAATATTGCAATCGTCAGCCTGCTGCTGGCTCGTGGCGCGGATCCCAATCTTCGCGAGGAAGGAATAGCACCAAAGGGTCACGCGTTGTACGCCGCAGTTACGAACGGCCACTACGAGGTGGCGAAGTTGCTATTGGAACATGGCGCGTTTCCAAATCCACCAGTCGAGAGTTCGGCGGACGCGTTATCCATCGCGTTAGGTAAATCGGATCAAAAAATGATCGAGTTGCTTTGCTCCTATGGGGCGGCACGGTCGGTGGATCTGTTGGCCTACAGCGACGACGTTGAGACAGCTGCCGCCGTTTTCGCCGCAAATCCGGTGATGGCTCGCAATACCCGTGCGTTCGCCAACGCCGCGGTGCAGGGGCACGAGGCGTTTCTGCGACTGATGTTAAGGTACGATCCGGATCTGCCGAAACGATTGCCCGCTAATGATTACTGGCTGTTCGATGTGAAGACACCTGAACTCATCGAGTTTCTCTTTCAGAGGGGAATGGATCCCAGTCGCCCTAACTGGCTCGGTGTGACGCCGCTTCATCATTTCGCAATGAAGGGCGATATCGTCAGAGCTGCGATGTATCTCGATCACGGCGCCGACCTGAATGCGCGCGATGAAGATATTTCTTCGACTCCATTGGCGTGGGCCGCAAAATTCGGCAAGGCCGAGATGGTTTCATATCTGCTCGGTCGCGGTGCGGTGCGGCAACTGCCGGACGATCCGGCGTGGGCCACGCCGATCGCGTGGGCGAAGCGGCGCGGCCATCAGGATGTCGTCGAATTACTTGAACCGGCTACGGCCTAGGGCCGGCGTTTCGGCGGTAGGTATTTTTTTTCGATGCCGGTGATCACCACAAAATTCGGATCGACCATCTCGGTCAAATGGATCTTCGCTGCGATCGACA
>Ga0075431_100003567_pt1 | contig 15070 bp, 11 predicted proteins | sample RhiMetdeltSRZDD5_FD_75297 | JGI IMG/M metagenome (GOLD analysis project Ga0075431, IMG submission 75297) | Populus rhizosphere microbial communities from Tennessee, USA - Rhizosphere MetaG P. deltoides SRZDD5 | ecosystem: Host-associated > Plants > Roots > Rhizosphere > Soil | place: USA... | reverse complement strand
GCTGCGCTTACTAGGCGCCCCGACGAGGGTCCCGCCATGGCGCCCCCCGGACCCGAGAGGGCAGACGCCTTCACTTGTGGTTGGTCAGCGACCGGGTGGCGAGCGCGCTACGTCGCCGTGGTGATGGGGGCGACTTGCCTCACGCTCTCTTGTCGTTGAGACACAGGCTCTGTCGTGCCGCTCGGGTGCCGGGATGCGCGCCGCCGGTTGTCTCGTGGGAACTCGCGACCCACTGGTGGTCGTAGGAGTCGTTTCCGCTCTGATGGTTGAGAGTTCAGAGCGGCCCGCCGCTCGTGGTGACGCGGCACAGGCTGTCACCGGCGGGCCGCAGTAACGGGGTGACGGTAGGTTTTCGGACCGGATGGTGCGCCGTGCGCACCATCTTCTCGGGGGAAGCCGCGATGAGTCGTGGGGAGACAGCCTTCGCATGTGACCTCTTCTCGGCGCCCAACTGGCGAATGCATCCTCGCGGCCCGCGGGTGATCAACGACGCTCATTGGTGAACGATGGCGGGCCGCTCCGGACTCTCCTTAGAGCAGTTCAGGCGACCCGTAGTGGGGCGCGAGTTGCCACAGGACAGTCGCCGGCGCGCATCCCGGCACCCGAGCGGCACGATAGAGCTGGTGAACCAGCGACCGGAGAGCGCTAGGCAACACTTCGAAGTCACCACGGCTACGCAGCGCGCTCGCCACCCTGTCAGCGAGCGACCACAGATGAAGGCGTCTGCCCGTTCGGGTCCGGGGGGCGCCATGGCGGGACCCTCGTCGGGGCGCTTCGTAAGCGCAGCAGCGGTCACGGTCGTTCCGGCGTCTCGACGCGGAGGCGCGCCCAACCCCCCGTCGTCAATGTGGCGCGCCGTGTCCCGCCATGGCGCCCCCCGGACCCGGGGCAGACGCCGGCCGGATGGTCACCGGCGCTCACCTACGACAAGGGCTCCGCTCCGTTTCGGAGCCCGCGGGATCAGTAAGCGTTGTGGTGCCGCAGCCCCTGCCGCAGCGTCATCCACAGGATCTTGAGATCCAGCTTCAACGACCAGTTCTCGATGTAGTACAGGTCGTACTGGATCCGCTTCCGGATCGACGTGTTGCCACGCCACCCGTGCACCTGCGCCCAGCCGGTGATCCCCGCCTTCACCCGATGCCGGAGCATGTACTGCGGCACCTTGTGCTTGAACTCGCGGACGAACGTGGGCCGCTCCGGCCGTGGCCCGACGAGCGACATGTCGCCGCGGAGGACGTTCCAGAGCTGCGGCAGCTCGTCGATCGACCAGCGGCGGAGGAAGCTGCCGAGGCGGGTGCGGCGGTCGTCGTTCTTGATCGCCCAGACCGGGCCGGTCGTGCCCTCGGCGTCGATGCGCATCGAGCGGAACTTCCAGATCATGAACGGGCGGCCGTCGAGCCCCATCCGCTCCTGGCGGTAGAGCACCGGTCCGCGATCCTCGAGCCAGATCGCCAGCGCGATGAGCGGCAGCACGGGCACGCCGAAGGTGAGCACCACGAGGCCGGCCGCGGAGATCGCCATGTCCATGCCGCGCTTGACGAGGCTCGTCCACCCTTGCAGCGGCACCTGCGAGAGGTTGATGACCGGAGTGCCGTCGAGGTCCTCGAGCGTCGCCTTGAGCGTGGCGTATTGGAGGATGTCCGGGACCAGCTTCACCTCGACGCACTCGCTGCGCACCCGTTCGAGCGCGCGCAGCATCTTCTTGTGCGCCTCGAGCGGCAGGGCGATGTACACCTGGTCGATGCGATCCGCCTCGAGCACGCGGTCGACGTCTTCGAGCGCTCCGAGCACCGGCACGCCGTGGAACGTGGCGCCCGCCTTGCCCGGGTCGTCGTCGAGGAAGCCGACGAGCTGCAGCCCGAGCTCGCGGTGGTCCTGGAGCTTCTTCGCGATGTCGCGGCCGAGCATGCCGGCGCCGACGACGAGGATGCGCTGCTGGCTGTGCCCCGAGAGCGCGCGGCGCTGCAGGGCCCAGCGCACCGTCATGCGCGCGGTCGAGACGAGCAGCAGGTCGAGGGCGACGAAGAGCCCCATGAACCAGCGGCTGTAGGTGAAGTACTGACTGCTGCCCGGCACGAGGGGTGGGCGATACCAGGCGCTGAAGGTCGAGAGCAGGATCGCGGCGAGGAGGATCGCCACGACGACGGTGAGGATCTCGTCGACTCGGCTGCGGCCGCGGCGCCCCTGGTAGAGGCCGTGGAAGTAGAAGACGATCGGCCAGATGAGGAGCACGGCCGGCAACAGCTCGAGGTAGCGCTGGAACTCCGGCACGCCGTGCACGACCGGCACGACCGGGTTCTCGAAACGCAGGTTCCAGGCAGTGAAGAAGGCGACGAGAGTCGCGCCGATGTCGCCGGCCATGTAGAGCGCGGCGCGAGCGCGATGCCGACGTTGGATCAACGGAACCCCTCCGAAACAGTGACCGGGGCGGAGAGCAGGAGACACGCCCCGGCGCCAAGGCGCGCGAGAGCGATGCGCTCGGCCCGGCGTCGTAGGTTCAACAGATTGAAGCGAATCCGTTCAAATTTGTCAATGGCGGGGCCCCTCGGCGGGGTTCCGCTCGGCGATTCCCTTGGGTACCTGCCACACGCCCGAGGCCGACAAACTGGCCGTAGGCGTGCCTTCTAGCACGCTTTTGTATACGGCGAGGGTCCGGCGCGCCGTCCGTTCCCACGAGAACTCCCGGGCCCGCCGTTTCCCCAGCTCGGCCAGCGACGCGCGGTGCTGGGGGTCGGCCATGCAGTGCGCGATGGCCCGGGCGAGGGCCTCGACGTCCAGGGGGTTGACGAGGTACGCGAACCCCTCGCCGATCTCGCGCAGCGCGGAGGTGTTCGAGGTGATCACCGGCACCCCGGAGGCCATCGCCTCGACCACGGGCAGGCCGAACCCCTCGTAGAGCGTCGGGTAGAGGAAAAGCGTAGCCCCCTGGTAGATCGCCGGCAGCGCCTCGTCGGCGACCTGGCCGAGGAGGCGGATGCGGCCGGCGACGCCGGCGCTCTCGGCGCGCTGGCGCGTGCGGAGGTCGTGCTCCGGCCCGCCGCCGACGCAGACGAGGTCGGCATCGAAGGGGTGGATCGCCTGCGCCTTGGCGTAGGCCTGGATGACGTTGTCGAGGTTCTTGTGCGGCTTCGGGTTGCCGACGAAGAGCAGGTACGGTCGGTCGATCCCGAGCTGCCGCTGCCAGCGCGCGAGGTCTTCAGCGGAGAGACGGCCGTGGAAGACCGCGTCGACGCCGTTGTAGACCACCTCGATGTTGCGGCCGTCGGCGTCGAAGAAGCGGAGCAGGTCGGAGCGCGTGTTCTGCGACACCGCGATGACGCGGTTCGAGCGCGAGAGCGTGCTGCGGATCATCCGCTGCGCGTAGAAGAACGCGAGCCGAGACGGCAGGAACTCGGGATAGAGCAGGTGGATGATGTCGTGGATCGTCACCACCGACTTGCATGGCACGACCAGCGGCAGCACGTAATGCGTCGCGTGGTAGAGGTCGAGGTCGAGGCGCCAGAGGCGCCACGAGAGCGCGAAGAGCTCGCGGATGCTGTAGACCTTCGAGCGTTCGGCGACGAGGTGGAAGTTGTCGGGCAGGCCGGCGAGCGCCTCCGGACCGTTGGGTCCGACGAGGAGCAGGTACTTGTTCTCCTGATCGAGCTGGGAGAGGCCGCGCACGAGGTTGCGCACGTAGGTGCCGATCCCGAAGTCGCGGATCTTGCGCGCGTCGATGCCGATGACTGGCATGGCTACTGGAGCGCCTCCAGGAGCACCGCCTCGAGCTGCTCGGCGCCGCGGTCCCAGGAGAAGCGCGCCGCTCGCAGTGGGCCCCGCGCCGCGAGATCGGCGGCGAGCGTCGGGTCGGCGATCACGCGCTCGATGGCGTCGGCGAGCGCCACGGGGTCGTGCGGGTCGACGAGCAGCGCCGCGTCGCCGACGACCTCCGGCAGGCTGCTGGTGTTGGCGACGATCGTCGGCACGCCGCAGGCGAGTGCCTCCGCTGCCGGCAGCCCGAACCCCTCGTAGAGGCTCGGGTAGACGAAGCAGCGGGCGGCCTGCAGCACGCGCAGGTGCGTCTCGTCGTCGAGGCGGCCGAGCACGCGCACGCCGCGCGGGGCGAGCCGCTCGAGCCGCGCGTGCAGCTCCCGGCTCTTCCAGCCGTAGCCGCCGGCGAGCAGCAGCGGCGGGAAGTCGGCGCGTTCCTCGTGCAGCGCGAGCCAGGCGTCGGCGAGGAGTCCGACGTTCTTCCGCGGCTCGAGCGTGCCGGCGTAGAGGACGTAGCCTTGCGGACACCCGAGCTCGCGGCGCGTCGCCGCGACTTGGTCGGCGATCGCGGGCGTGAAACGCGGGTCGACGCCCGCCCAGATGACGCGCAGGCGGTCGCGAGCTTCGGGGAAGAAGTGGCGCACGTCGACGGCGGTCGCCTCGGAGTCGACGACGATCCGCCGCGCTGCGGCGAGGCTGCGTCCGAGGAACGGGATCTGCGTGAGGCGCACCTTGAGGCGGTGGGTCTCGGGGAAGAGCAGCGTCGTCAAATCGTGCACCGTCACCACGGACGGCACCGTGGCGCGCATCGGCAGCGTCTGCAGGGGCGACCAGAAGAGGTCGACGTCGCCGCGGGCGAGACGGCGAGGCAGCGCGAGTTGCTGCCAGACGACGCCGAAGGGGGCTGGCTGGGCCTCGAAGGCGATGCCGTGCTCGCGCAGCCAGCCGTCGTGCCGCGGCGGGCGGTGCGCGACGCCCAGCAGCTCGAAGCGGCCGCGGCGGGCGAGGGCGGTGACGAGAGCGCGGGTGTAGACACCGATTCCGGTCGGCTCGTCGAGGGCCGCGCGCAGGTCGACCGCGAGACGGGGGGTGTCGCGCATGGGAAGAGGATGCTCACGAGCTCGCCGCGGCGCTGCGAGGGGAGGCCGCCGCCGGCCTGCGCGTGGCCGGCCTGGTGGCCTCGGCCGGCAGTATATCCGCCGGCCAGCGCCCCTCCCGCGTCGCGGCGGCTCGCCAGGCGTCCGCGTGCGCGGCCGCCGAGCGGTGCCAGTCGAAGCGAGCGGCGCGCTCGGCCCCGCGCGCCGCGAGGGCGTCGCGGAGGTCGGCGTCGCCGAGAAGCCGCGCGAGCGTCGCCACCCACGCCTCGAGGTCGTCGGGCGGCGCGAAGAGCGCCGCGTCGCCGGCCACCTCGCGCAGCACCGGCAGGTCGCTCGCCAGGACCGGCGTCCCCGCGGCGAAGGCCTCGACGATCGGCAACCCGAAGCCCTCGTAGAGCGACGGCAGGGCGAGCAGGAGCGCGCCGCGGTAGAGCGCCGCCAGCGCGGCCGGCGGGACGTAGCCGAGATGGAGGAGCCACCCCTCGGCGGCCCCCCGTGCGACGGCGCCCGTGAGCTGCCCGGAGTGCCAGCCCCAGCGACCGGCGAGCACGAGCGGCGGCGTTCCAGGGTCGGCTCGCCAGACGCGGCGCCAGGCGGCGAGCAGGAGCGGCAGGTTCTTGCGCGGCTCGAGGGTGCCGACGTAGAGGCCGAAGAGGAGCGGCACGTGCGGCGCGGGCACGGCAGGCTGGGCTTCCACGTGCCGCCCGGCGGCAAGCGCCGCGAGCTGGCCGGCGCCGTGGTGGATGGCGCGCACGCGCGAGGCCGCGACGCCGCGGGCGACGAGCTCGTCGCGCACCGCCGCGCTGGGGGTGACGATCAGCGCGGCGGCGTGGAGCGTGCGGTCGAGCTCCTCCAGGAGGGCGGTCGCGGTGTCCGGGCGCGCCGCCGCCGGCAGGCGGTGGAGGGTGAGGTCGTGCACCGTCGCCACGCGTGCCCCGGTTGCATAGCGAAACAGGCGGGGCGCGATGAAGTTCGGGGCGAAGAGGACGCGGTTGCCGTCCGCCGCGGCGAGCAGCGGCGCGAGGCGACGCAGGACCTGGCGGGCGCGCCATGGAGGGACGACGAGCCCGTCGGGGGCGTCGTGGGCGACCCACTCGATGGCCGCGCCCGACGGCACCTCGACGACGGGTCGCGGAGCTGCCTGGCTTCCCTCGGACGGGTCACCCTCGACGAGGCTCTGCCCGTAGAGGCGCAGCCGCAGGTCCGGAGCATCGGCGAGGTGGGCGAGCAGCTCGTGGACGTACCAGCCGACGCCGGTGAGCGGCTCGTAGAGCGAGTTGACGTCGACGGCGACGGTCAGCAACGGCTCGCGCCGGCGGCGCCGGATGGTCGCCCCCAGCGCGAGCAGCCAGCGTGCGGTCCTGGAGAGCCGTCGCGGCGAGCCGAAACGGCGCAGGGCGACCGTCCACTTGGCGACCATTCCGCGCTGCGGGGCGCCGTGCGTCGGGTGTGGTGCGGGGTCCGCCGCGGGAGCGGCGGGTGGAGCCGGGAGTGTCATCCGGAAACGGGTCGAGTGCCATCCGGAAAGCACCATCCCGAAAGCGGCCATCCGGAAAGCACTGAGTGTATCGTGCGCACGATGCAGGACGGGCCCGATTCAGAGGCTTCCGCCACGCCCACGAGCGACGCGGGCGGGCCGGGCGCGGACGCCACGGCGGCCGACCGGGAGCGCGTCGCCGCGGTGCTCGAGCAGCTCCGCGCCGGCGTGCGGCAGCGCCACGCCGAGCTGGCGACGATGGGTGCGGCCGGCGGTGCGATCGAGGCGCAGGCAAAGCTGCTCCAGGTCAAAGAGCACGAGTACCTGCGTGAGCCCGTGCCGTTTTCGCATCGCTCGGGGCTGGGACGCTGGATCGTGCTGGCGCGCAAGGCCGGCTACAAGCTCTTCGGCAAGTGGCTCGTGCGGCCGCTCGTCGAGCAGCAGAACTCCTACAACGCAGCCGCTGTCGCCGCGCTTTCCGAGCTGGTCGAGACGGAGGAGCGCCTCGCCGGAAAGCTGCGCGAGCTCGCCGCGCGGGTCGAGCGGCTCGAGGCGCGGGAGCGCTCCTCCGGGTCGGGACCGGGGTCGGGGGCGGAGGAGGTTTGACCGACGGCGGCGGCCGGCGGGTGTGCATCTGCGCCACCCAGGTGTTGTTCGCCTGGGGCGGAGCCGAGATCCTCGTCGAGTGCCTGCGCGACCAGCTGCGCCTTCGCGGGTTCGAGGTCGACGTGGTGACGCAGCCGTTCGCCTGGCCGACCAGGCTCGACATCCCGAAGGCGGGCCTCGCCTGGCGGATGCTCGACCTGCGCCAGGTGGGAGGCCGGCGGGTCGACCTCGTCATCGGCACGCGGTTCCCGTCCTACCTCGTGCGCCATCCCAACAAGGTGGTGTGGCTGATCCACCAGCTGCGGCAGGTCTATGACCTGTTGGGCACCGGCTACAGCGACTTCACGCCTCACGACGCGCGCGATGCGACGGCCATCGAGATGGTCCAGGCGATGGACCGGCGTGGCCTCGGCGAGGCGCGCAAGGTGTTCACCATCTCCGGCAACGTCGCGGCACGTCTCGCGCGCCACAACGGCATCGAGGCGAAGGTGCTCTATCCGCCGCCGCGACTCGATGGCCGTCTGCGCTGCGGGCCGTTCGGCGACGCGGTCTTCACCATCGGCCGCCTCGACGAGATCAAGCGCGTCGAGCTCCTCGTGCGGGCGCTATCGCACACCACGCACCCTGTGCGTGCGCGCATCGCCGGCACCGGGCCGCAACGCGAGGCCCTCGTGGCGCTGGCGGCGAAGCTGGGCGTGACGGATCGCGTCGACTTCCTCGGCTTCGTCACCGACGAGCAAGTGGTGGAGGAGTACGCCGGGAGCCTCGCGGCGTATTACGCGCCCTACGACGAGGACTACGGCTTCGTCACCGTCGAGGCGTTCCAGGCGGGCAAGCCGATGGTGACCACCGCCGATGCCGGGGGCGTGCTGGAGCTCGTGCGCGACGGCGAGAACGGCATCGTCAGCGCGCCCGAGCCGCGCGCCATCGCCGCGGGTCTCGACCGACTCTGGGCCGACAGGGACGAGGCGCGACGCATGGGGGAAGCGGGCCGCGAGCGCGTGCGCGAGATCGCCTGGGACCGCGTCATCGCGGAGCTCACCGCTTGATGCGCGTCGCCTACGCGAGCCCCCTGCCGCCGCAGCGCTCGGGGATCGCCGACTACTCGGCCGAGCTGCTGCCGCACCTCGCGCGCCACTGCGAGCTGACGCTGATTGTCGACGAGGGGGTGACGCCCCTACCGGAGCTCGCGGCCGCCTTCGCGGTCGCTCCCGCGCGGCGGCTCCCGGAGCTCTTCGCGCGCGGCGCGTTCGACGTTGCGCTCTACCACCTCGGCAACAACCGCGACTTCCACTCCGGCATCTACCAGCGGCTGCTCGCGCACTCGCAACGGGTGCCCGCGGTGCTGGTGCTGCACGAATACGTGCTCCACCACCTCGTGCGCGACGTGACGCTCCACGCCGGTGACCCCGACGGCTACGTCGAGGCGATGCGCTGGTCGTACGGCCGCTCCGGCGAGGCGACGGCGCGGCGGGTGGTCTCTGCGGGCGTGCCCCTCGACCCCTTCCGCTACCCGCTCTTCGAGCCCGCCGTCGACGCGGCGAGCGCCGTGATCGTCCACAACCGGACGACCGCCGAGCGCGTGCTGGCGAGCCGCCGCGCGGCCCGCGTGTTCGAAGTCCCGCTCCATCTCAGCCTTGCCGGATTGCCGACGACCAACCGCGCCGAGGCGCGGCGCCTCTTGGGAATCGACGCGGCCGACTTCGTCGTCGCCACCTTCGGCTTCCTCACCGAGGCGAAGCGGCTGCCGGTGCTGCTGCGCGCCTTCGCGCGCTGGCGGGCTGAGCTGCCGCGGGCACGTGCCGAGCGTGCCCGCCTCCAGCTCGTCGGCGAGCTGTCTCCGCACTACGACTTCGGACGCGCCGCGCCGCCGGATCTGCGCGCCGGCGTCGAGGTGGTCGGGCGCCTGCCGCTCGACCGCTTCCTGCTGCACATGGCCGCCTGCGACGTGGCGGTGAATCTGCGGCATCCGACGGCGGGCGAGACGTCAGCGGCCCTGGTGCGTCTGCTCGGTCTCGGCACGCCGGTCGTCGTCTCGCGCGCGGGGGCGTTCGCCGAGATCCCCGACGGCTGCTGCGCGAAGGTCGACCTCGACGAGCACGAGGAGGAGCTGCTGCTCGCGACCCTCCGCGCGCTCGCCGCCGACGACGGGCTGCGGGCGTCGATGGGCGAGAACGCCAGGCGGTACGTGGGTGCGCACACGCCGGAGCGGTCCGCCGCCGCGTATGCCGACGTGCTCCGTCGTGCCGTCGACGAGCGGTGGCGAGCGGCGCCCACGCCGGCGCCGCTCGCTCCCTTCCCTGCCCACGACCTCTTCGCCGAGCTCGTGCGCGATGTGGCCGCCGAGCTCGCGGATGCGGGGGCGGGGGAAGGAGAGGCGACTCTCCCGGAGATCGCCGCGGCCCTCGTGGAGCTGGGGCTCGACGGCGCGGGGAAGGGTGCGCGGCAGTGAACGGCGAGGGGATGGTGCACGATGCGCAACCTGAGCCGCGGCGCTTCGCCGCGGAGAGCGAGGGGTTCGACGGGAGCCCGCCCGCTCCGCGACGCGCTCGACCGCGGTTCGGCTGCGCGATCGCGCTGCTCGCCCTCGCGCTGGCCGCCGCAGGGCACTGGGCGTTCTGGTATCGCGCGCGGCCGCATGCGCTGGAGCCTTCCTCGTCGCGGCTCCTCGACGCGGGGCCGCCGCTGCCGGTGCGGCTCTGGATCCCTTACCCGCACCAGAACCTCGGCGCGCTCGGCGGCGCGGTGGGCGAGCCGCAGAAGGTGCTCGCCTCGGCGGCCCGCCTGGCCGGCCTGCCGCCGCCGGCGATCCCGCGGCTCGGCCCGTTCGGGATGCCGGCCTCGCGCGAGCTCGTCGTCGCCGCGAGCGCCGACGGGAAGACCGTCTTCGCCGCCATTCGCCTCTACCCGGTCGCTGCGGCGCTCACGCGGGTCGCGGGAGTCCTCGGTCGGAACCCCTGGCTCGCGGGAGGGGAGGTAGAGCTCGGAGGGCGGCCGGCGGAGGTGCGGTGGGACGGGCTCACCTGGCGGCTGAGCTCGGGGATCGTGGCGCTCGCCGGAGAGCTCTCCGAGCCGGGCGGGGAGAGGGACTCGGCGCCGGCGCTCGCCATCGTCGAGCTCGGCGAGCCGTCACCGCCGCTGCCGGCCGCGCGCTACACGCTGCGCAACGAGGGGGGCGATCTGGTGGCGCGCCTCGGCGCGCCGCTCGCCGCGCCGCCCTTGCCGCAGGCGCCGCCGGAGCGGGTCATCCTCCTCTGGCTGGAGCGGAAAGCCGACCGCTCCGAGGCGCTGCTCTTGATGGAGGGAGCGCGGGAAGGGCTGCTCGCGAGCCTGCCGGCGGCGGCCGCCTGGGCCCGGCCCGACGGCGCGATGAAGGTGTTGCCGGGCGGGAGCCTGCTGCGGCAGCTCGCCGGTGTGCGGCCGGAGTCGTTCCGTGGTGGCGAGCTCGCCGCCACCGAGAGAGCGGCCGCGGCGCGCGCCGAGGAGCTGGCCCCGACGTGGCTGCCGCTGGCCGAGGGGAGCAGCGCACCGCCGCTGGCGCTCGGCGGCCTGCTGGCGATCGAGCCGGCCGCCTCCCAGGCCGAGAGCCTTCACCAGCTCCTCGAGGAGATCCCCATCCTCGGCGCCGCGGAGGCCCAGCGGTGGGGGGACGTCGCGATCGTCCTCCGCGCGGCCGGCAGGTATCGCACGCTGTCCTGCTGGCTAGCGGCCGACGGCAGGAGCGGCGAGCTGCGTCTCTCGCGCTGAAGAGAGGACCCTCGCGACGTAGACGCTGACCGGATGGTGCGCGGTGCGCACCCTACGCCGGAGGATGCGACGCGATCTTGCGTTCCGTGTAGGGTACGCACCGCGCACCATCGCCTCGGACCTCTCGCGGATCGCGCCTCACTCGCCGCCGCGGAGACGCGGCAACGACGCCCTCATCTGTTGTGCGCTCATGCCGAGCAGCGGAGCGGCGGCGACGAGCACGTCGAGATCCACCGGGTAGAGGTTGCGCCGCCGCGGGTCGGCGAGGCCGACCACGTTGCGTGGAGCGATGCGCGCCTCGACCCAGGCGGGGAATCCCAACGGGTCCGCGGCGAGGCGAGCGCCAGCCTCGGCGACCAGGCCTTCCAGCTCCGCGTCCCCGCCGCCGAGGAACCCCTGCCAGCACCATGAGCGCCCGCCGGGGGGCGGCAGCAGCCGCTGGCGCACCTCCTCGAAGGAGACCGCCGCGAAGTAGAGGAAGGCGACCGCCGCGAACGCACGCATGTCGCCGCGGGCGGCGTAGGCGAGGGCGACCAGCCGCTCCACCTGGCCCGACTCGCGCGCGAGCAGCGCGCCGTACTCCTCGAGGCTGCCCTCGCCGTCGAGCAGCACGTCGGCGAGGCGATCGACGGCGAGGAAGCTCTGCGCCAGCCCGGTGGAGAAGAGCGGGTCCGTGAAGGCGAAGGTGTGGGGCAGCATCGCCCAGCGCTCGCCGTGGGCGTGGGCGAGGCGATGCTGCACTCGCGGCGCCCAGCGCGGCCCGACGACGAACGGCGCGCCGCCGAGCTGTGCCTCGAGCGTGGGGTAGCGGGCGAGCAGCGTGCGCCACGCGCCGGCGGCGTCGCTCGCCGGATCGATCCCCGCCGCCTCGGGCGTGCCCTCGACGAGGAAGCCGCAGCTCGCCACGTCGTGGTCGAACGGCAGAACGTACATCCAGCCCTCGGCGAGGAGGTGGTGCACGGCGGCGCGGTCGTCGGGGTAGGGCCCGGCTTCGAAGGGCTCGCCGCCCGCCTCGGCGGCGGCGGCGAACGAGCCCGGCGCGGCGACGTGCGCGAAGAGCAGCCCCGTCGCGAGCGTCGCCGCCGGCGCTGCCGCTGGAACGCCGAGCGTGCCGGCGAGGAAGCCGGCGGGGCCGCTGGCGTCGACGACGAAGGCGGCGCGCGCGGTCAGGCGGCCGCGGTCGTCGGCGCCCGCGAGGAGAGCGCCACGGTCGCCGATCTCGCAGCCGTCGAGCAGCACCCCGTCGCGATAGCAGACGCCGGCGGCCTTCGCCTGCGCCACGAGGTGGGCGTCGACGTCGGCGCGCAGCCAGTGGGCGTCGGCGATGGCGTCGTCCGGGCTCGCGGCGACGAGCAGCCGTCGTTCGTTGGCCGGTCCGGCGGCGAACGGCTCGCCGCTGCGCTGGTGGTAGAACGTGAAGCCGCGCTTGAGGCCGCGTCGCAGGTGACCGAGGCGCGCCCGCCAGCGCCCGTACGCGGCGAGGTCGCGCAGGTCGCGCATCGCCCGGCGGTCCGCTAGCCGCTCGAGGGCGAGCGCGGCGAGCGGCGTCGACGACTCGCCGAGGGCGAAGCGGGGGTGGCGGCCGCGCTCGACGAGCAGCACGCGTTTGCCGCCGAGCTGCGCGGCGCGGGCGAGCGTGGCGCCCGCGCAGCCCGAGCCGACGACGGCGAGATCGAAGTCGCCCAGGTGGCGCGACGACCGCTGGCCGGAAGGCCCGGGACGGGGGGACCGCGGCGATGCGGTCACGCGCAGCGCTCGCAGACGATCGGCGCCTCGACCGCGCCGGATAGGCTCATGCGCACGAGGCGCTCGCGCCGGGGCGCTCGGCAGGCGTCGCAGGTGAGGATGCGGTCGAGGTCCCAGCCGTCGAGCGTGACCACGCCACCGCCGAGGGCGAGGCAGCGCACGAAGGCCTCCTCGACCATCGCCCGTGTCGGCGGCTCGAAGTCGCCCGCAGCCGCCAGGCGCCGCATCGCCTCGCCGTCGCCGCGGGTCGGGATCAACGAGACGTGCTCGACACCCTGGTCGAACGCCCACGCGGTCGAGCGCTCGGCCCAGTCCGCGATCTCGGCCCCGGGCACGAACGGCGCGCCGACGAGCACGAAGGCGCGGACGCCGGCGCCCATGGCGCGCAGGCGCGCCGTGGCGCCCGCGAAGTCGTCGAGCGTCATCGCCTTGCCGAGCCGGGGCAGCGCGGCTGGGTGCACCGTCTCGAGCCCCATCGCCAGCTGCAGGCGGGTGCCGGTCGCGCGCAGGCGATCCGCGAACCGTTCGGCACGGTCCCCGACGAGGCGTGGATGGCACTCGACCACCACCTGCTCGAACGGCGCGACGAGAGCCGCCAGCGCCTCGTCGTCCCCCGGCGGCACCGCGCGCGCCTCGAAGAAGTTGCTGGCGTTGTAGAGCTTGACCTGTGCGCCGTGCGGAATCGATCCCGCCGGCGGCGCCGCCGCGGCGAGCGCGCGCTCGAGCTGCGCCGGGAGCGCGCCCGGCGGCGTGGCGCCCGACAGCGTGTGGCGCCAGAGGTCGCAGAAGACGCAGCCGAACGGACACTCGGCGCCGGCGAGGAAAACCGTGAGCACGGCGGCGGTGCCGCCCGCGGGCTGACGCTCCTCCTCCCAGAGCTGGCCGAGCGGCTGCCAGGCGTCGATCGCCGGCTTGTCGCGGCGGAGCGCGTGGACAGAGGAGGCGTCGACCGCCACGCTACGACCGCGCGGCCGTTTCCGCCGCGGAGAGGCCCGCGAAGTGCGCGCGGTAGAGCGCCTCGGGATGCGCTAAGCGCGCCGCCAGAGCGTCCCCTCCGGCCCCGTGCTGGAAGCGTCGCTTCGGCGGAATCGCCACCTCCACCCCGAGGTGTCGCCTCAACCCGCGCCCGAGCACCTCGCCCTTCAGTGCGTAGAGGCGCTCGTGGCTGCCGCCGGTGAGCGCCGCGAACGGGATCGCCTCGGCCACCGCCACCACCGAGGGACGCGTGAACGGCGAGAAGGGGAGGAAGCCGAACCGGCGCGCGGGCGCCCAGCCGCGCACGCAGCCGCGGCTGTGGCCGCCGCTGTAGACGAGCGAGTGCTTGAGTGCGCCGACGCCCCACCCCTCCTGATAGAGCATGCGGTTGTTGACCACGCTGCGGATCGTCAGCTCGGGGTCTTCCTCGATCGGATAGTCCTTGAGGTTCTCGTCGCCGCCGTCGCCGTCGGCGAGGTGCTTCCACTCCGGGTAGCGCTCGCGAATGGCGTCGAGGAGCGCCAGCAAGACCGCGGCGCACTCGACGTCGAGCGGGCGGTAGTCCTCGATGACCTCCACCGCCCGCAGCGGGTCGATCGCCGCGCACGGCACCGCCAGCTCCTCGAGCAGGAAACCGAGCCCCAGCGGCTCGAGCACGGAGCGAGCCTGCGCGAGGTCGCTGCCGCCGCCGTCGACGGCGAGCGTGAAGGCCTTGAGCCGGGCCGCGCTTTCGCCGCGCGCGAGGATTCCGTGGTGCACCGCCAGCAGCACCGCGGTGCTGTCGGCGCCGCCGGAGAAGAGCACGCCGATCGGCTCGCGCGGCGGTAGCGTCGCCAGCCACTCGCGCACCTCGGCGAGGAGCGCTCCCACGTAGTGTTCGCCGATGACGTCTAGGTCGGGGGGCAGCGTGGCCATGGCCGGTGCGAAGAAGCGCGCGTGCGTGGGCTGCGGGTCGGGGCAGCCGACGAGCTCGAGGGTGGTGACGTGGTGCGCGGGGACCATGCGCGTGTAGCCCGGGTGGAACTGATGGCCGTAGCCCGCGGCCTCGAGGCAGTCGCGGATGGCGTCGATGCGCTCGGCGACGACGAGCATCGGTCCGGCAGGCTCCTTGGCGAGGAAGAAGCGGAGTGGGCGGTCGAGGCTGCGCGCCAGGAAGACGCGGCTCCCCGGCGCCCGCGGGTCCCCCTCCCGCGCGACGAGCGCGAAGGAGCCGCGGAGACCGAGCACCGCCTCCGGCGGCCCCGTGGCGAGCAGCGCGCGCGCCGCCTCCACGCTCGTGCCGACGAGCTGCTGGCCCGCGGGGTCGGTGAGGTCGACGACGCGATGGACGGGCTGCTGGTGCATGGCTGCGCCTCCTGCGACGAGTTTATGACTCGGCGCGAGATCGCCGCTGTTTCCCTCTTCGCGGCGCGGCGCGGCGCAGCGGGTTCAACCGCCCGGGGCGCGGGCGAGGAGCGCGGTGTGGTACGTCACCTTGGCGGTGCCTCGCGTGGCCGGCTCGTATTGCCAGCTGCCGAGCGCGCGCACGAAGGCCTTCGCGAACTCGTCGCTGTTGGTCTTGACCACCATGGGCTGGACCACCGAGCCCGCGCTGTCGATCGTCACCCGCACGCACGCGTAGCTGCCCGCCGGCCAGCCGCCGGCCTCGGGCTGCGGGGCGCTCAACTGGCGG
>Ga0075431_100003565_pt1 | contig 15073 bp, 8 predicted proteins | sample RhiMetdeltSRZDD5_FD_75297 | JGI IMG/M metagenome (GOLD analysis project Ga0075431, IMG submission 75297) | Populus rhizosphere microbial communities from Tennessee, USA - Rhizosphere MetaG P. deltoides SRZDD5 | ecosystem: Host-associated > Plants > Roots > Rhizosphere > Soil | place: USA... | reverse complement strand
GAATTCTTTGCCTCTGCGCGAGCGCCGTGGATCTAAGCCGACTTCTTGACAACGATTGGGAACCGGATAGTTTCCGGATGGCGCGTCAAATCGGCCGGTCCTTCCCAGAGCCGGACCTCGGGCCAGTGTCGTCTTTCTCCGGGAGTGGAAGCCGTTCTCGTGGCACAGTTTTGCGACGTGCGATTTGGAACGCAACCGCCCGGTAAGAGCCGCTTCGTCGCGATCGGGCGCCAGTAAGCTATCCTTGAGAGTTCTGAGCATGATACGCGTCCGCTTTGCGCCCTCGCCCACAGGTTACCTTCATATAGGGGGCGCTCGAACATTCATCTTCAATTGGCTTCATGCTCGCCACCAGGGCGGCGCGGTCGTTCTCCGCATCGACGATACGGACGTCGAACGAAACACGCAGACCTCTCTCGATTCCATCTATGAAGGCCTCCAATGGCTCGAACTAGGCTGGGACGAGTTCTACCGTCAGTCTGACCGCCTCGATCTCCATCGCCGGGCCGCCTGGGCTATTTTCGAAAAGGGGCTTGCGTATCGCGACTTCACGCCCGCCTCTACGGCGGCGCTCGAGAATCCAAGCGGGGGATGGCTTTTTAATCCGGGCATGCGAGAACTCACGCGCGAGGAGAGTGATCGCCGCGCTAAAGCCGGCGACCCCTTCGTTCTACGCTTCCGCGTGCCGCGCGACTCACGCCGCGAGGTGGTTGTATCGGACTTGGTCTACGGGACCGTGAGCAAGTCTACCGGCGACCTCGAGGATTTTGCGCTGCTGCGCTCGACCGGCATGCCGACCTACCACATGGCCTCTTGCGCTGACGATGCCGATCTACGCATCACCGACATCCTGCGTGGCCAGGAACATCTGGCGAACACGTTCAAGCACGTCCTGATCTTTGAAGCTCTTGGGGTCGACGCTCCGAAGACTGCTCACTTGCCGCTGTTGATGGCCCCCGACGGCGCAAAGCTATCAAAGCGTGTCCATGGCCCGGTGGTGAGCGTTACAACATATCGTGACGCTGGTTTCCTCCCCGCTGCGTTCGTGAACTTCCTTTCCCTGGTCGGATGGTCGCCAAAGAATGACCGCGAGAAGATGTCGCGCGACGAGCTTGTCGAGCTGTTCACGCTCGACGGCATCAACCGCAGCAACGCAATCATCAACTTCACCGACGAGGACCCCTTCGATCCCAAGGCCGTGTGGCTGAACGCTGAGCATCTCCGCGCGCTCGATGTCGATGACCTCGCGCGGCGATTGATGCCCTACGCCCAACAAGCCGGATTTACGAATGCCACGCCGGAGAAGCTTCGCGCCATAGCTCCGCTCATCCATGAGCGAATCCGTTTGTTGCGCGATGTGGGCGCCGTCGCCGATTTCTTCTTCACGGAACCGCGATCGTACGATCCCGCGGAATTGATCCCTCAAAAGGGAGATGCCGCCTTGGCCGCGCAGGCGCTCCGTAAGTCGAAGGAGGTTCTGTCAACTGTGCCCGCCTTCGATCACGCAACGCTCGAGGCGGCGCTTCGCACCGCTGCCGCTGAACTCAAGCTGAAGACGGGACAGATGTTCCAGCCCATTCGCGTCGCGGTATGCGGGCGCAAGAATGCGCCGCCGCTTTTCGAAACGCTCGAGGCGCTGGGGCGAGACACCGTGCTGACCCGTCTCGATTTTGCTTTAGGACTCATTTAATGAACGACGCCGATTCCCCCCGTACGAATTTCATTCGCGAGATGATTCTTGCCGACAATGCGAGCGGCAAACATGGCGGACGTGTTCACACGCGCTTTCCGCCCGAGCCTAATGGCTACCTGCACGTCGGCCACGCCAAAAGCATCATGCTAAACTTCGGCCTCGCCGAGGAGTTCGGGGGCAAGTGCAACCTGCGCTTCGACGACACCAATCCCACGAAGGAGGAACAGGAGTATGTCGAATCGATCATCGAGGATGTGAAATGGCTGGGCGGCGATTTCGGCGACCGGCTGTTCTACGCATCGGACTACTTCCAGCAACTCTATGATTGGGCCGTCGAGCTCGTCAAGAAAGGCAACGCCTTCGTTTGCGATTTGAGCAGTGACCAAGTGCGAGAGACACGGGGCACACTGACCAAAGCGGGGCAGAACAGTCCTTATCGGGATAGGAGCGTCGAGGAGAATCTGGACCTCTTCGCGCGCATGAAAGACGGGGAGTTTCCTGACGGCTCGCGCACCCTGCGCGCCAAAATCGACATGGCGTCGCCAAATCTCAACAAACGGGATCCCGTCATGTACCGAATCCTGCACGCCGAGCATCACCGTACGGGCAATCGTTGGTGCATTTACCCCATGTACGACTGGGCGCACGGTCAGTGCGATTCCATTGAAGGCATCACCCACTCGATCTGCACACTCGAGTTTGAAGATCATCGGCCGCTCTATGACTGGTATCTCGATCAGCTCGGCGTGTTCCATCCGCAGCAGATCGAGTTCGACCGGTTGAACCTGGCGTACACGCTAATGAGCAAGCGCAAGCTGTTGCAACTCGTGCAACAGGGCGTGGTGGAAGGCTGGGATGATCCCCGAATGCCAACCATTAGCGGGATGCGCCGGCGCGGCTACTCGCCGCGAGGCCTGCGCACTTTTGCGCGTAGTCTCGGCGTGTCCAAGACGAACGGCCTTACGGAATTCGAGAAGCTCGAATATTACATCCGGGAGGATCTGAATCGGACGTCTCTGCGTGTGATGACGGTCTTGCGCCCACTCAAGCTGGTGTTGACGAACTATCCCGAAGGCCAGGTGGAGTTCTTGGAAGCCGTCAACAACCCCGAGGACGCAGACGCGGGCACGCGATCGGTGCCCTTTGGCGGCGAACTCTGGATCGATCAGGAGGACTTCCGCGAGGCGCCTCCCAAAGGCTACCACCGTCTGTATCCAGGGAATGAAGTCCGGCTGCGGTATGGCTACATCATCAAGTGTCACGATTTCGTGAAAGACCCCGCTACGGGCGAGATCACGGAAATTCGCTGCACATACGATCCAGAGACACGCAGCGGCCTGCAAACGCGGAAAGTGAAGTCGACCATTCACTGGGTTTCGGCAGCGGAGGCGATTCCGATCGAGGTTCACCTGTACGACAAGATGTTCACCGCCGAGAATCCAAATGAGACGCCGGAGGGTCAGGATTTCACGATGTACTTAAACCCGAAATCGCTCGAAGTCGTGCAGGGGAAAGCCGAGCCCTCGCTGGCTAGCGCCCGGCCTGGCGACCGCTATCAGTTCGAGCGTCTTGGGTATTTCTGCGTGGATAAGGCATCGAACGCCGAGCGGCTCGTCTTCAATCGTACTGTCGAGCTGCGGGACACATGGGCTAAGCTTCAGAAGAAATTGTAGGGAGCCTCGGTGGCCGGAAGACCGGAGGTTGGTTTTTCAGCCGCATGATCCTCTGCGCGATGCCCTTCGAGATTTTGTAGGATTTTGCTAATTTCTCGTACAGTTTCTCTCACGCCGTTGCCTTCCTGGCGGGTACAGTTGATGTATGAGCAAAACACAATCACAAACGTCTTCACGCATTCCGATCTCATCTTCAACATGGTTCATCACCGGTATCAATCGGGGACTTGGCCGTAGTATTGCCGAGGAGGTGATGCAGCGCGGTGGCAGGGTGGCGGGCACGGTGCGCAACCTCGCGCACGCCGATCAACTGAAGAAGCAGTTCCCGGATCAGCTTTGGATCGGGGAACTCGATTTATCCGATTTAGCTAATATTGCGAATACCTTTCGCGCTGCCGTTCAACATTTCGGCCGGATACACGCGGTCGTCAGTAATGCCGGATACAGCTTGATGGGCGCAGCGGAAGAACTCCAACCCGATGCGATTCGGCACATTGTGGATACCAATCTCATCGGGTCGATCGAACTGGCGCGGGCAACTGTGGCGCATATGCGACCGCTTGGCGGGGGCCGGCTTGTCCAGGTCTCCAGTGGCGCCGGACAGGCTGCCTTCCCTGGACTCTCGCTCTATTGCGCTACCAAGTGGGGCATCGAGGGCTTCTTCGACTCGCTAGCGCAGGAAGTCGCAGACTTCGGAATCCAGACGACACTCGTAGAACCGGGTACTATCCGGACAGACTTTGGGACCTCAGGTGTTCTCAGTCCCGAGTTGGACGCCTATCGCCAAGGCCCGGTCGGTATGCTGCGCAGGATGGCAGCGGGCGGCTACCCTGCGCCAGGAGATCCGGCAAAGATGGCGAAAGCAATTGTGGACACATTCGAAGCCGAAGTCGCGCCGCCACGGCTCGCTCTTGGTCAAGATGTCTACGGATATATCAAGGCGGCACTCACCAGCAGGCTTGACCAGATCGAGGCTTACAAGAACCTTACGACCGACTGCGACGACGTGCAAAACTCGTTAACATACGCCGGTTAGCATGGTGGAGATGCGGTCATCGAAGTCACTCTGGAGGGAGGCACGGTCGATCCTGATTCGGCATTGCGTGGAGGATGGCCTAGCCATGTCTGTGATGCCCGGCGTGCATCTGATGCGGTTCGGATGGAGGAGCCTCCCGCTTGTGGCGATACAATTCCCATGCATGGCGATGGTGATTCAGGGGACCAAGAGCGTTGAGTTTGGCGAAGCGCATCTCGAGTACAGAGCAGGACAATATCTTCTTACTTCCATCGATGTGCCCGCCACTTCCAGGATCGTGAACGCAAGCAAAACGCGTCCTCTCCTGGCCGTTGGCGTTCAAATCGATTTTGCGGAACTGAACGAGGTGATCCAGCGTTGCGACGCGCTGCCGCAGTTGAGTCCTCAACCTGGGATAACGATCTTCGACGCGGATGCAAAGCTTTTGGAAGCCGTCGTTCGGCTTCTTCGCTTGCTGGACACGCCTGAACATGCGAGACCGTTGGCTCCCCTTGCCCGGCAGGAAATCTTGTATCGACTGCTCTCGGGTCCTTCAGGTTCCCGGCTGCTGGAGATCTGCCGAAACGGCAGTCCGTCCAATCGCATTGCCGAGGCGACCGACTGGATAAAGAAGCATTTTGCAGAGGGTTTCATGGTGGGGGAACTGGCGCATCACGTGGGGATGAGTCCAACTTCATTCCACCAGCACTTCAAAGCCGTTACCGGCATGTCGCCAATTCAGTATCAACGACGTATCCGTCTTCAGGAGGCGAGGAAAAGCCTGCTTATCGAGGCAATCAACATTGGTGAGGCAAGCGTCAGAGTCGGATATGAAAGCCACTCTCAGTTCAGCAAAGACTATCGCCAGTACTTCGGCCGTCTCCCGAAGGATGACGTTGCAGCGCACTTGCACAGCGGAGTTTCGATCGATGCATATACACCCGAAGCGTCCATACGTCTGTAGACTGTCGCACGCCCCCCTGGCAACTTCGTCATCGCGAATCAAGCACGGATCGACAGTCGGGAACAACGAAAGAATCGTGATCCGGCGAATGCCCATCCGTGACGATCGATCGGCTGCGCCTCCGATCAGAAGACCAGCTTCAGCCCGAACTGAATCTGCCTCGCCGCACTCGAGAGTGTGGTGATGGCGCCGAAGTTCGCGTTGCTGAAGTTCTGCGCCGGGGCTCCGAGGTTGGTCGTGTTGAACAGATTGAAGAACTCGGAGCGGAACTGCAGGCGGCCGGACTCCCACCACAGTGTAAACTCCTTATGCACGCCGAGATCGAAGTTGAAGATTGACTCGGTTCGCGCAATGTTCCTGCCAAGGGCGCCGAATGGCTGCGAACTGTCTGGCAGCGAGAAGGCAGCTCGGTTGAAAAAGGCCGCCGGGTTTTTGTTCGCCGAGTAGATGTCGCCGCCCAGGTAATTCGGACGGTAGCTGGGAGCGCCAGATACCTGGCCAATTGTCGCCGGCGAGTACGTGAGGTTGATTGGCTGACCGCTCGTCATTGTGTTGATACCGGTAATCCGCCAACCTCCGAGGATTGCGTCTACGACCCCTGGAGCGCTGCTGCCCCAGCGGCGTCCCTTGCCGTACGGAAGTTCCCACACCACGCTCGATGTGTTGTTGAACGGCTGGTCATAGGCGCCGAGCCCCTTCTCTCCAGGCATGTTGCGGAAGTTCACCCGCGAGTTGTCGCCGTTAAACGCTTCGAGATGGCCCGAGGCGTTGTCGATCGCCTTCGACCAGGTGAAGCTGTTCAACAGGTAAATGCCGGCCGAGTAACGTTTCTCCAGCTTGGTTTGCAGCGCGTGGTAGTTGGCGAATCCGCCACCCCAGGACATCTGGATGAAATCGAATCCCGGTATGGGCCGCCGCTGGAGGAGCGGCAGATTTTCACCCGGTGCGTTCGGACGGGCCTGATTGTAGTCGGCGAGGATCATCAGTCCGTTGGAACGATTCCCCACGTAGGCGACGTCGAGCACCAAGCTGCGCGCGAGTTCGCGCTGTATTGTGAGGTGCCAGCTTTGCACGTAGGAAGTCCGGTAGTCCGCCGGCGTGTAATTGGTGCGCGTGGTTGCAGTCGAGAAGTTCACGGGCTCAACCAGCCCCGCCGGATAGCCTTGCTGGGTGAGGCGGAAGCAGTTGCGGTAGTTATCGCCGGTGCACAGCGGCTGCGTCGGCTGCTGATTAATCGTCAGGTTGACGATGCTCGGACCGTTATAGCCCAGGAGGTTCTCGCCGCCGAGGCGATTAAAATGGACGTAACTGATGCCGTAGCCGGACCGGATCACGGTGCGGTCAGTGATCTGATAAGCCAGACCGACGCGAGGCGCCCAATTGTTGCGATCCGGTCGAACAAGCGAACGCTCGTAGATTCCGCCGTCACTCGCCTGAATCAGCCGGTTCGCGACAGGATCGTAGTTGGAGATTCGATTTTCCTTCTCCCACTGCGGCGTGGCGAACTCGTAGCGTACCCCGATATTCAGCGTCAGTTTAGTGGTCGCCTTCCAGTCGTCCTGCAAATAGCCGAAGTGCATCCGCTGCCGGTAGTTCAGCACGATCCGATTGTTGAGGCTGTAAGCTGACCGGGCGCCGAAGAGAAAATCCACCATATTGTAAATGTTGTTCGAGGCGGCGGTGGTCGGGCGGGAGAACTGACCGCCATAGCTGTCGGCGCCGTACTGCGGGTTGAAGTCGAATATATCGGTGTTGATGGCCTGATACTCGTATCCGGCTTTTAGCGAATGGCGCCCGAGGATCTTGGAGTAGTTCGCTTTCGGGTTGATCGTCGTCGGGTTCTGGAATTGAGGATTCGACGTCTGCCGGCCAAAATTTGTGAAGCCGCTCACTGCCTGCCCCGTCAGCCCTCCGCCGATCACAGGATCGTCCGGCAGGCCGGATATGCCGTACTCTTTCGACATGTTCGGCCGTTCGGCGCCAAGCGGGAACTTTCCGCCCTCGAAAATGGAATAGGCGAACCGGAAGTCAATGAGCGAAGTTGGCGAGAGATTGTAATTCAAACCCATCGCGATCTGCTTGTTCAACACACGCACGTTGCCGTTGGCGTCGCCGCCCGACGGCCCGGGAATGACATGGTTTTCGGTCCGGTTGAGCAGACGGTGGCTGTAGCGGCCAAACACGTTTAGCCGCTCGGAAACGTAGTGATCGATGCGCGCGTCACCCTTGTCATCAACCGAAGGCGTCGGCGTGAGGAAGTCCCAGTTGTTGGATGGGAGCACACCGGGGCTGGGGCGGACCGGATTGGGAAGGTCGCTCAGCACGCGGCGCGCGAATGGCGTGATGAGATTCGACGGTACGACGCCATCGGCGTAGACCTCTCCGGTGATCGGGTTACGGACGGCAACGCCGAATCGACCCAGCCGCTGTTCGGGCGTTGGCAGAGTAGCGAACTGAAGGGTGCGCTCGACACGGCGGAGCCCTTCATAATCGACGAAAAAGAATGTCTTGTCCTTGCGAATCGGGCCGCCGAACGCCGCGCCGAACTGGTTCTGGACGAGCACTGGCTTGACGCCGGTGGAAGGCCTGAAGAAGCCGACGGCATTCAGCTTCGTGTTGCGTATAAACTCCCACGCCGAGCCGTGGAACGCGTTGGTCCCGCTGCGAACGCTCGCGTTGACGACGGCGCCGCCGGCACGGCCGTACTCGGCGGAAAAGTTATTGGTGACGACTCGGAATTCCTCGACGGCGTCGGGGTTGAGCTGAACGATCTGGTTCGAGAAGCCCTGGTTGGACGTGCCGTAGGCGTTGTTATCAACGCCGTCCACCATGAAGTTGTTCAGCGAACTGCGCAGACCGTTGACGTTGAACGATGCGTCTCGAGCGGTGATGTTCGACCGTCGTACGCCCGGAGTTAGCAACGCCAGGTCGGCGTAGGCTCGCCCATTCAGTGGCAGGTTGACGATCGCGTTGCGCTGGATCACCTGGCCGCGGTCGCTGGAATCGGTTTCGAGAGCCGCGGCGGCTCCGCTGACCGAGATACTCTCGGTGACCTCGCCGACCTGAAGCGCGAGATTGACGCGCTGCCGGGCATTGACGGTCAGTGTGAAGACATCGGAGCTGACCTGTTTGAATCCGGGCGATTCGGCGGTAACGCGATACTCACCGATGCGCTGGTTGAGGAAAGAATAGTTGCCATCTGAATCGGTAATCGAGCTTTGTTTGACGCCCGTTCGGACATTCTCTAGAGTGACCCTGACGCCGGCGACGATGGCGGCACTGGGGTCGGTCACGGTTCCGAGCACGGACGCGGTGTCGTACTGGGCGAATGCCGCCAGCACGCAAAGAAACCCTGTAAGCAATATACGATGCATATGCAGATTGTAACCTCAAGCGGGTTACGAGCGGATGAATGCGTCGATCAGTTGAGCCCTGTTGCGGTGGCGGGAACCGCGTTTCTCAACAGGCGCACGGCCTGCTTCACTGCACGAGAATGTCGCGCTCTCGAGTGAGCGGTCCGGATCGAACCGTATGCACGTCGATCGTTGACCCAACTCAAAACGGAGGGCTAGGGCAAGCATGGGCGAAGTTGTCGGCCAGGTATGTCACCGCGCGACGTCCCGATAATCAACGGTTAGCCCTTCAGTTGGATCTGTCTTTTTGCGGGACGCAAAAGCTTCGACGGCGCGCTTCTCCATTGTCGACGCCTCGCGTTTGCGGCCGGTTTGCCGGAGTAGTCTCGCATAGTTCGCAAGTGTGTGAATTGTCTGCGGATGATCGTAAGGCAGCAAGCGGTCGCAAATCGCCAGGGCCCGCCTGAAGTGGAGTTCTGCCTCGCTATGTCGATTCTGGGAGCGAAGGGATTCGGCCAGATTGTTCAAACTCTTCCCTACTTCGACATGCTCAGGGCCGTAGGCATCTTCGTAGATCTGCAGAGCCTCCCGGAACCGTCCGCCTGCCTCCGTGTAGCGGCGCCGCTGCAACGCCAAAACTCCGAGGTTGTTCAGAACGGCGGCCACTATGGGATGACGCGCGCCCAGCGAATGCTGGTGGATCGCTCGCGCTCTCTCCAGGGCGGACTGGGCGTCGTCCCACTTACGCTGGGCCTCGTAGATGCCGGCGAGTGTGTTGAGCAAGGGCGCAAGTTGTGGATGGTCAATTCCCCACGTGGACTCCCCCCGCAGAAGAGCTCGGCGGACGTGGGCGAGGGCGGGCCCGAACCGCTGCTGCAAAAAGAGGCACTCGCTCAAGTTGTTTAGGGTCGTCATCAGGTCCACGCTCCGGTCCCCCGGATAGGCCTCCCGAACGGTCAGCGCCTGCTGGTACACGCGCTCCGCCTCGGCATGGCGCCCTTTGCGAGTGAGCAGGTAGCCGAGAATCGACAGCCGCTTGGCGGTTCGTGGATCCGACTGGCCAAAGTTGCGGCGAGTGATGTCCAGAGCTCGGGTCAGGTGCGCTTCGGCCTCGTCCAGACTGCCGAGCGCAATCTCCGATTCCCCGAGATTAGAAAGCGTCGTTGCGACCACCGGGTGTCCGGAGCCCAGTCCGGCCTCCGCGCTAGCGAGGGCCTGCCGGAGCAAGAGCACCGCCTTGGCGTAGCCGCCGCGAGCGTGTGCTTCGACGCCGAGGTTATTCAGCCGGGTAACATCGCTCTCGTCGGCGCGTGGATCCTGTGCGCCCAAGACGAGCGCGAACCCGATGATCGGCATTCCGATTCGAACGCTGGAGTACATCGGAATCACTTCTGCGGTGATAAAATGAGCGGGCCGAGCGAAAGCATGCCTGAACCTAACGTTGGTGCATCGCCCAAGTCCTTTACATAGTTCGAATCTTTGCGGAATGAATCCTTAGCGATTCGTTAACGGGGCGCCATGTCAGAGAAACCAAAGCGAGTGTTCGAGTTTGGTCCCTTTCGGCTCGATCCCTGCGAGAGGCTCTTACTACGCGCCGGCGCATCGGTGCCGCTGACTCCGAAAGCGTTTGAACTGCTCCTCAACCTGGTAGAGCGCCACGGGCGCCTGGTAGCAAAGGACGACCTGATGAAACTGGTTTGGCCTGAGTCCTTCGTCGAGGAGACGAATCTTTCCCACCACATTTCGGTCTTACGTAGCACTCTTGGCGAGAATGGCGAGACCTTTATTGAGACCGTGCCCAGGCGAGGGTACCGCTTCGTCGCGCCGGTTAGGGAGCAATTCGAAGATTCCCCGGCCGGCATCGATACAAGCACCCAGGCCGATCCCGTACTCGCCAGGGGTTACTTTGCAGGCAGACGTCTTCTGTGGCTAGCGGGGGCGATTGTGGCGCTATGCGCCGTAGCGGTTCCCGTTTGGCGTTCAGCGGGGGTCGGTGATGGCGGCGCGGCCGTCTTGCGAGCGGTCCCACTGACGAGCTATCCGGGAATGGAATTCTTCCCTACTTTTTCTCCGGACGGATCTCAGGTGGCCTTCTCCTGGTTGAAGCAGGGCCAAATAGACACCGACATCTATGTGCAGCAGGTGGACGGCCAGGCTCCGCTTCGCCTCACCGATGACTCAGCGCATGACTGGACTCCCTCCTGGTCACCGGACGGCAAATGGATTGCATTCGTCCGATTTACGCGTACGGGTCCGTCGGCCCTTTTCGTCACGCCGGCTTTGCCGGGAACAGCTAAGAAGGTGACGGATCTCTTCGTCCGGTTTGTGCGTGGTTGGTTGTTCACCGGCACGGGCGTCGCCTGGTCACCCGACTCCAAATGGATTGTTGTTACGGATTTTCCTTCCCCGAACGAGCCGTCGCTTAGCTTGATCCTGGTGTCAGCGGAGACCGGTGAAAGAAGGAGGTTGACCACGCCTCCTCGCGGGAACGTGATGGACGGCGCCCCCGCGTTCGCTCCAGACTCCCGCAGTTTGGCCTTCATCCGCACTCAGAATCTCGAAAGCAGGGAGATTTTGGTGATCCAGCTTTCGGATGATCTGCGACCCATCGAACCCGCCACTCAGCTCACTTCGATGCGGCGCTTCGTCGGCAGCCCGGTCTGGACCGCGGACGGGCGTCATCTTCTCTTCCTCGCGGGCGACAAGATGAAGGGGGAACAATTATGGAAAATACGAGTGCCGGATCCCGGGGCGCGTCCAGGGCAGCCTGAGTTAATTCCGGCTCCCTTTGAGGCCAGTTCTTTGTTGGCGATCCGGTTTCGTGGAGACGGAACAGCGCGACTGGCCTACATGCGGCACAGCCTCAATCCCAACATCTGGGCGGTCGATCTGAAAGACCAAATCACGCCCGCACAAGCCCCTCGAACCCTGATCGCCTCGACTCTGGAGGACTACAATCCGCAGTTCTCGCCTGACGGAAACAGCATCGTGTTCCAGTCGTATCGTTCGGGGAATCCTGAAATCTGGAGATCGGATCGTGATGGTTTGAAGGCAGTACAGTTGACCTCTTTTAAAGGACCGTATACAGGATGGCCCCGATGGTCGCCCGATGGCCGGTGGATCGTGTTCCATTCGGCCCGCGAAGGTAACTCGGATGTTTTCGTCATGAAGTCCGACGGTGGCATGCCAAAGCGTCTCAGCGACGATCCGGCGAATGACTCAATGGCAAGCTGGTCGCAGGATGGCCACTGGATCTACTTTGCTTCGGACCGGAGCCGTGTCAGGGAGGTCTGGAAGATGAGATTTGAGCCCGATTTGCGAGTGAGTCCCGCCCCGCCTATTCAAGTCACCAAAGGAGGCGGCGGTATAAGCCAGGAATCGCTCGATGGTAAGCTGCTTTACTACGGAAAAGGGCCCGGAACTGGAGTTTCACTGTGGAGTGTTCCGCTTGGTGGAGGAGAGGAGCGCCAGGTTCTGTCGTTCGCTCCGTATGCAAGTTTCGTTGAGAGGCCTGAGGGAATATACTTTCTTGCGGGATCCGCTCCCGGCGTTCCAGGAAAGATTCTTTTTCGGAACTCCGTTACGGGCAAGATCAGCACGGTAGTGGGACTGGATGGGCCATCTTTCATGGGTCTCTCTTTGTCGCCAGACGGGCGCAGGCTCTTATTCACCCACGTAGACAGTGAGGAGAGCGATCTGATGATGGTCGACAACTGGAGACCATAGTCGAAGACGCGGTCAATCTGGTAGCGAAATCCCGTTCCCAACCAGCCAAACCGGAAACATGATCCCCACTATCGGTACTTCCATCAACCGGAAACGTCAGATCGTAGGGAGCGACAGCGGCCCTATTGTCTTCCCATAGGAAACCTGCCATACTCATGTGGGCAACCAATATGAGCACGAAACCCGAAGTATGGCAGGGCACGCTGGCTCTCATGGTGCTCAAAACGCTCAATGCCATGGGCCCCCAGCACGGGTATGGCATCGCGCGCCGCATCGAGCAAACCAGCGATAACCTTCTGTCCATCAACCACGGCACGCTGTATCCGGTCCTGCTCAAGCTCGAACAGGAAGGCGCCATCGCGTCGGAATGGGGCGTATCGGAGAATAATCGCCGCGCCAAATTCTACCGGATCACCAAGGCCGGCCAGAAGCAGCTTGCCTCGGAACTGACGCAATGGGCCCAGGCGACCGACATCGTCGCGCGCTTCATTGCGCTGAAAGGAGCCAAGGCATGATCCGCACACTGCGTCGCACTTGGAATCGCTTACTAGGAAGCCTCCGCCGAAATGTCGACGGCGATCTCGCCGAGGAACTCGATTCACATATCCGGCTGCTCGCTGAAGAAAACATTCGCCGCGGTCTCCCGCCGGAGGAGGCGCATCGCCGCGCCAGACTCCAGTTCGGCAGCGTCGAGTCAACCAAGGAGAGCTACCGCGATCAGCGCGGTCTGCCAGTCCTCGACACCATCATGCAGGATCTCCGCTATGCTTTTCGCGGGATCTCTAAGAATCCCGGTTTTGCCACCGTCGCTATCCTTTCGCTCGCCATCGGCATCGGCGCCAACACGGCCATTTTCTCGCTCGTCAACGCCGTGCTCCTCCAACCGCTTGCCTACAAGGATCCGCAGCGTTTGTTTGCGGTCCGCGAGATCAGCCCCCTATTCGCTGCGCTGGGACCGGTCGGCGTCAACCCGGTGCATGCCCGCGAATGGGCAGCTCTGTGCCCGTCGATCGAGCAGGCGACATTGGTGCGGGGCGGCCCTGCCCAAGTTGTCGGCGGAAGCACGCCGATGTCGGTCCCCGGCGCTCGCGTTCCTCACAATTTTTTCGCGCTGCTTGGCGTGGAACCAATCCTGGGCCGCACTTTTGTTCCGGAAGAAGAGCAGGAAGGCAACGACCGCGTGGCGATCCTTTCGGAAACGCTTTGGCGCTCTCGCTTCCACGCAGATCCGTCGCTGGTGGGCAAGCTGGTCTTGATCGATGGCGAGAAGCATGAGGTCGCGGGTATTGTTTCTGCTTCGTTCCGGCCCCCTTATGCCCGCGCCGCGGAGGTCTTTCGTCCTCTCGCTCTCAGCCTGGAGGAGTCGACGCGGCGTACGGGCAATTACAACTATGCCGCCGTCATCCGCCTGAGGCCCGGCTTTTCCTCCGAGCAGGCGCTCGCCGAGATCAACGTCGTCCAGGCGCGTTTCGGAAAAGGTCTGAAGGCGACGCTGATGCCGCTGCATGAGCTCGTCACCGGGCGCGCGCAGCGCGGCTTGTGGATGCTGGCAACCTCTGTAGGCGCGGTATTGCTCATTGTCTGCGTCAACCTTGCCAACCTCCTGCTCTCGCGAATTACATCGCGCAGCCGCGAGGCGGCAATCCGCACAGCCTTAGGAGCCAGTCGCGGTCGCCAATTCTGTCAAGTCCTTACTGAGAGCATGCTCCTGGCTGTCTCCGGAGGCGCTCTCGGGATTCTGTTTGCAAGTTGGACGATAAAGCTGCTGGTAGCTGCGACAACTCTCGATATTCCCAGGCTCGCGGAAGTTCGCCTGGACGCCGCTGTTCTGGCGTTCGCTTTCTGCCTCATACTGCTCACTGGACTGTTGTTCGGCGCGCTCCCCGCGTGGCGCTTTACCCGCAATCAACCGCAGGACGCGCTCCGCGCCGGAAGCCACACAGTCACTGAGGGACGCCGCGGCCTGCGCCTTCGCGACGGTCTGATCAGCCTTGAAGTCGGCCTGAGCGCGGCTCTGCTGATCGTTGCCGGCCTTCTCGCCACGAGCCTTACGCGGTTGCTGCAAGTCGATAAAGGATTCGACGCCAGCCGCGTTCTCACGGTCAACGTGGGCCTCGCCGGCAACCTTTACGCGGAGCCGGCCAGCTGCGAAAGGTTCTTTGATCGGCTTTTGGCGAAAGTCAGCGCCATCCCCGGTGTCCAGGCCTCCGGAGTCATCACCGCGCTGCCCACCCAAGGTGATACCTGGAATGACCCAATTTACCTCGAAGGTGATGGCCGTCGCCGCGAGGAACGCCACCCGGTCAATAATCGCTACGCAAGCCCCGGATACTTCCGCGCGATGAACATTGTCATACGTCAGGGCCGAGCTTTCGAAGAAAGCGATCGAGGACGGAGTGTCGCTGTCCTCTCCGAGAAAGCGGCGAAACTGCTTTGGCCCGGACAACCCAATCCAGTGGGCCGGCGTTTCATTGGTGAAGATGACAAACCTAAGACTCTGGTCGGAATCGTCGCCGAGGTGCGCGCCGTGCTCGACCGCGACCCGCCACCGACGGCATATTACCCATACTGGCAGCGTCCGCCCGACGGCGTTTCTCTCGTCGTTCGGACAATTGGCGGCCCGCTCACTGTCGCGAGCGCCCTTCGCGC
>Ga0075431_100003563_pt1 | contig 15077 bp, 11 predicted proteins | sample RhiMetdeltSRZDD5_FD_75297 | JGI IMG/M metagenome (GOLD analysis project Ga0075431, IMG submission 75297) | Populus rhizosphere microbial communities from Tennessee, USA - Rhizosphere MetaG P. deltoides SRZDD5 | ecosystem: Host-associated > Plants > Roots > Rhizosphere > Soil | place: USA... | reverse complement strand
TAGTTACGCGCTATGCAGGACGAAGTGACAAGATTGGCCTCGCTTCAACAACGGCTAGGAAGGGCTGTCCTCAGCCTGCCGCGCTGTGTGGGTCCGTGATGCTGAGCAGTGAGGACTCCGCATTACACCGTACCCGGTGCGGGACACCAAGCGTGGCAACCCTTCTTAGTGGATTCCCAGGACGAACTCCTTCGCCACCTCCGTTAACCGCTTCAACTCGTCCCTGTTGTGTGCTTCCACATAGCAACGCGCCACCGGTTCGGTCCCGGAAAGGCGGAGCAGTATCCAGGAACCGTCGTCCAAGATCAGCTTGAGCCCGTCCTTTCGGTTCAGGTCAACGACCCGCTTTCCTCTCAAGACTGCCGGTGGGTTTTCCAGTTTTAATTTCACATGTTCCTTCAGCTCTGGCGTCAGATGCAGGTTCAGACGCACGGTGTGGAAGGCACCGACGCGGCTCTCGATTTCAGACAATTGCTGGCGAAGACTCATCTTTCGCTGAGCCACCATCTCAGCTACCAGCAGACAGGCCAGGATACCGTCCTTCTCGGGAACATGGCCCTTAATGGTGAGCCCGGCGGATTCTTCCCCACCGATAATGATTCGATTTTCCTTGATGAGTTCGCCGATATATTTGAACCCCACCGGTGTTTCGTAGAGCTGCCGATCGTGGAACTTGGCTACCGCGTCGAGAAAATGAGAAGTGGCTACGCTCCGAGCTGCTCCTCCGCTCCAGCCACGCGTCTCAATCAGATAGTTGAACAGCAGTGGAATAATCTGGTTTGGCGCGATGAATTGGCCATCCTCGTCTAGAATACCGAACCGGCCCGCATCGCCATCAGTTGATAGACCCAGTTTCGAGTCTTGCCGCGTCAGATCTGTCTGCAGATCCTCCAGGTAGTCTGCCGCCGGTTCCGGCGGATTCCCTCCGAAGAGCACATCCCTATAGTTGTGGATGGTGCTCACGGGAACATCCGCCTCAGCGAGCACCTTATCGAGATGACCCCGCCCGGTGCCATAGAGCGGATCGTAACTGACTCGCAGTCCAGCCTTCCGGATCAGGGCCAGATCAACTTTGCCGGCCAGCATTTTGAGATACCCCACCGAGGGATCAATCTTCTCGATCAGCGCCGGGTTTGGTTTCCAGTTGTTGTAAGCTTCCGGCTGGCAGTGCAGGGCCTGAATGTTTTTTTCGATCTGCTGGGTCACTTCGGGCAAAGCTGGCGCGCCATCGGCGCTGGAAAACTTGAGACCCCCGTACTCTCCGGGGTTGTGGCTGGCCGTAAAGTTGATACCGCCATCAGTCTCGCGCCGGAGAATCTCATAGGCGAGCGCGGGTGTGGGCGCGGGGGCTGCACAGTAGTACACCTGGACGCCCTGCGCTGACAGGAACTCCGAGCATTCCCAAGCAAACTGGTCGGCCTGAAAGCGTGTATCGTATCCCACAATCAGACGCGGTCTGGAATTGGCCCGCTTGACAAATTCAACAATACCGGCTGCGGCCAGCCGGACGTTTTCAAAAGTAAAGTCTTCTGCGATGATTGCCCGCCAGCCCGACGTCCCAAACTTGATGTCGGCCATGTTCAGCTTGGTTACTCGAAACCCTTTACCAGAGCGGATTTCAAGGGATAACGAACGCTGCCGAAAAGTGGCCGTAGTGTAGCCCAAAACCGATATAATGAAAACACATTTTTTGGCGCCGCAGGCCTACGATCGCGGCAAAGCCAGTGCTTAAGGAGAGGTGGAATGACGGACAAAATCGTGGTTCTCGTCACCGTGGGAAATTCTGAGGAAGCCGCTCAGCTGGCCAGGAGCCTCGTGGAAAAGCGGCTGGTGGCCTGTGTCAACCGGGTATCCGGCATCTCGTCCTGGTATTGGTGGGAAGACAAGGTGATGGAGGACCAGGAAGTGCTGCTAGTCATGAAATCCTCGCGCCAGAAGTTTGCTGAGCTTGAGAAAGAGGTCGTCCGCTTGCACTCCTACGCCGTTCCCGAAGTGATCGCACTTCAAATTGTGGAGGGATCGAAAAACTATTTGAGTTGGATTGAGGACAGTCTTAAGGAAAGGGATTGACGGGTCGAAGGGTCCGAAGTCCGAAAAGCAAAGCCTGCAAGCTCAATAGCTGCCAACCTGCATCATCGATTTGCAATTCCTTTAGTTCCCTCGCTCCTCATCGATCTCCTTGAAATAATCTCTCCGCTTCAAGATCTCTCTTGGTTTGCTGCCATCCGCGGGTCCGACAATTCCGTCGCGTTCCATCATGTCGATCAACCGTGCAGCACGGCCGTAGCCCAGGCGCAGCCGGCGTTGCAGTGTTGAGGTGGAGGCCTTACCCATTTCAACCACGATGCGCACAGCTTCCTCATACATCTCATCAGCTTCGCCGTCGAGGTCTCCTGGCTGTTCATCCTTTTGCGAAGAATCCTCGACAATCTGCTGGTTGTACACGGGTTGGGCCAGAGATTTCAGGTGCCGGACGATTTCCGCTGTCTCCTCCTCGCTGACGTACGGCGCATGAACTCGAACCATCTTTGAAGAGCCAGGCGGAATGAAGAGCATATCGCCCTTGCCAAGCAACTGCTGCGCCCCCATCTGATCGAGAATCGTTCGGGAATCGACCTTCTGCGCCACGCGGAACGAAATCCGCGAAGGAAAGTTGGCTTTGATGACCCCGGTCAGCACATCCACAGAAGGTCGCTGAGTGGCGACAATCAGATGAATACCGACGGCACGAGCCATCTGGGCCAGGCGCATGATGGAGTCTTCCACATCCTTCGACGCGACCATCATCAGGTCGGCCAGTTCGTCGATGACAATCACGATGAAGGGCAGCGGCCTCTTCTCTTCACCCGGAACCTCCGGAAACAATTCCAGGGTTTTCGGTTTTCTCATCAGAGCGTTGTACTGCTCGATATTGCGCACGCCGACAGTGGCCAGCAGCTTGTAGCGATTTTCCATCTCGTTGGTGGCCCACTTCAAGGCATTGGAAGCGCGCTTCGGTTCGGTCACAACGGCAGTCAGCAGATGAGGAATATCCTCGTACAAACCTAGTTCCAACCGTTTTGGGTCGACCAGGATGAACTTCACATCGTCGGGCGAAGCCTTGTAGAGGATAGAAATGATCATGGCATTGACCGCCACGCTTTTTCCCGATCCCGTCTGCCCGGCGATGAGCAAGTGGGGCATCTTGGCCAAATCGGCAATGGAAATCTTGCCGACGATATCTTTACCCAAAGCCATCGTGAGCTTGGAGTGGGAATTCTGAAACTCGGCAGACTCGATGATCTCGCGGAGATAGATGGTCTCGCGATGCGTATTCGGAACTTCGACGCCAACCGTGGATTTGCCCGGCAAGCGGTCAATCCGCACCGACTCGGCTTTGAGCGCCAGACACAGATCGTCGACGAGATTGGTAATTCGGCTGTACTTCACGCCAGCTTCCGGTTTGAACTCATAGGTGGTGACGACCGGTCCCGGGTGAATCTGGTGTACCTGACCATGGACATCAAACTCTTTGCATTTTTCCATCAGCTGAGTGGCGCGCTGCATCAACTCCTTCTCGTTGACGGCCTCCTGGACAGCCGGAGGGCGCAACAGATTCACGTTGGGAAACACAAAGTCGCGCGTACCGGTGGCAATCACCTGTGCCTTTTCGACCTGGACGCGCTTTTCCGTGATCTGGGGTCCAGGCTCGGCGAAATCCAGTTCACGTGGTGAAGGTTCTTTCGGAATCCGTTTGGCGGAAGCCACACCTTTTTCCTTCAGCTCAGCAACCGTCTGTGTGATCAGGGTTCCGGCTCCTGTCTCCTCCCGCCTTAACTTCTTCTCCAACTGAATCCGTTCTCTATCCTTCTCGCGGGCCGTCTGCCAGGCACGCCAGCGGTCTTTCCACGCGCCCATAAACGCGAATCGCTTCTGGAACAAGAGGATGCAGCTTGAAAACGAGAAAGTGGTTGAGACAAAGAGCGAAACGAGTATGCAAGACAACACCAGAATCAATGAGCCCGGAAAATTGAAGCGGGCACGCAGCCAATCGGCCAGCAGTTCTCCCATCACTCCACCTGCCTTCAGTGACCAGCCAACGGTCAGGAAGGCTGGAAACAGCAGCCCAGAAAGCGTGCAAGTGGAAGCCAACAAGGTCACCAGTCCGGCGAACTTGATTCCCGGGTGCTCGATGCGAGAAGAACGAACCCATTTCCAGCCGAAGAAGGCGAAGACGACTGGCAGCAAGAAGGCCGGATAGCCCAATGCCTGAAGCAGCAGATCCGCGAGCGTTGAACCAAACTCACCGACAAGATTCTCAACCGGCAAGTCGGTTATCCGGTCCCGCGACGTGTTGAATGAAGGGTCCGTCGGATGATAGGAGACCAGACTGAGCAAGAGGAGAATAGTGAGTGTGAAGAGCACGAGACCGACTGCTTCATTGGCCCGTGGGTGTTTCGTCGGAACAAGTATGTTCATGGCCGGAACCCTGCAAATTGAATCAACCCCAGGATGATCATCCCCAAAGCGACTCGGTAACAGACAAAGATCAACAGCGTATTCCTTTGCAAATACCTCATCAGGAACTTAATGGTGAGGTAACCGACAAGCAATGAAGAGAGGAAACCCAGTACCATCGGCATCCGGTCGGCATCCGGAACCCCAGCGTGCCACAGGTCGAGCAGTTTCTTGAGACCCGCACCAGCAATGATAGGAGCCGAAAGCAAGAAGGAAAATCGCGCAGCAGCCTCACGGGTAAGGCCGAGAAATAAGCCCGTGGTTATGGTAATGCCTGACCGTGAAGTGCCGGGGAACAAAGCCAAAGCTTGAGCACAGCCAATGCTCATGGCATCGACTAGGGAAACCTTGGTCAGATCTTTCTCCAACCGGGACGTTTTCTCGGCCAGCCACAACAATAGAGCTACACCGATCAGCGTAATGGACAACAGGAAAGGGCTGCGCAAACTAGTCTCCACCGTTTTCTGTGCAAAGAAACCCGCAACGGCAGCCGGCACAGTAGCGCACACCACCCAAATCAGCAGTTTCGAATTCGCCTGTTTCTCGGCAGCCGAGTTCGGTCCTCCAGGAAACAGCGAGAGAGCCATCTGGTACCAGTCACGCCAGAAAAACGACAAAATGGCTAGCAATGTTCCGGCGTGAAGGACCACATCGAACGTCAGCCCCTGATCCGGCCAACCGAACAACCAGGGCACGAGAATCAGATGAGCAGAGCTGCTGATCGGCAGAAACTCCGTAATTCCCTGGACCACCCCCAGGACAATCGCTTGGACTGCAGTCATGAAGCGTTAGACTCGAAGCTTAAGACTTGAGCTTGACAGCCGCCTCGGGCCTCGAGCTTCATAAGCGTCAAATCTCCAAAATGACCGGCAACACGAGTGGTCGCTTCGACGTTTGTTTGAACAAGAACCGACGCAGGTCTGTCCTGATCTTTTCTTTGATCACGGCCCAGTCTGTAAGTTCTTCGAACGTCGATTCCTCAATGGTCTGAAGCACGCGCCCTCGGGAGTCATCCAGCAGCGAATCCCCTTCGTCAACGAAAACAAATCCGCGGGTGATGATCTCGGGTTGGCCTTCTAGCTTCCCGGTTGCCTTGTCGATGGCCAGAACTGGCAGCACAATGCCATCTTCGGCCAGGTGGCGCCGATCGCGTACGACAATCTCCTCAACTTCGTCGAGACTACCCTCATCAATGAAGATACGACCCACCGGGACTTTGCCGGCGATCAAAGCCTCATCCCGTTTCAACTCGATACGGTCTCCAGTCTCAGCAATGAGCACTTTCTGCTTCACGGCCTGGAGGCTTTTGGCAAGCTCGGCATGGCGAAAGAGTTGGCGATACTCCCCATGAATGGGAACAAAGAACTTAGGACGCACCAGGTTCAAGAGAAGTTTCAGCTCTTCCGAACTGGCGTGTCCGGAAACGTGCACAGGCGGTTGCGAGCCATCATCGTAGTAGACGTGAGCGCCGTGCCTGCAAATGTGGTTGACCATCCGGGAGATGGCCTTTTCGTTTCCGGGGATGACGCGAGCGGAGATAATGACTGAATCGTCGGGTTCAATCTGCACGCCTTTGTAGTTGTCCACCGCCAGACGCGGAAGCGCAGCCATCGGCTCGCCCTGGCTGCCTGTCATGAGCAGGGTCAACCGTTCAGAGGGCAGCTTCCTGGCATCCTGAAATCTTGACAGAATACCATCGGGGACTTTCAGGAACCCCAGATCCCCCGCGATCTTCGTATTAGCCAGCATCGAACGGCCGCCCAGTAGGACCTTGCGATTGTATTTCTGAGAAAGATTCAGAACGATCTGAATGCGATGGATTGAAGACGTAAAGCAAGCAACAACAACCTTTTTGGGTGCGTGGTGGAAGATCTCGTCGAGGCGCTCAATAACGGTGGTTTCTGAAGGGGTAAAACCAGGCCGCTCGCTGTTTGTGCTGTCGGAGAAAAGTGCCAACACCCCCCGGCTTCCATATTCGGCTATGGTGGGCAGATCCATAACCTGCCCATCCAAAGGAGATGAGTCAATCTTGAAATCGCCGGTGTGAAGAATCGTCCCAATCGGGGTGGTGATGGCGAGCATCACGGCATCCACGATGCTATGGGTGACGTGGATGAACTCCACCCGAAAATCACCGATTTGCTCCACCTGCCGCGGTGTCACCGTTACGAGCTTCGCCTCCCCCAGCAGACCGTGCTCTTCGAGCTTGGCTCTTACCAGGCCAAGCGTATAGCGCGTTCCGTAGACGGGTGCGTGAATCAAGGCCGGAAGCACAAAGGGCAACGCACCGATGTGGTCCTCATGACCATGAGTGATAAGGAAGGCCTTGACCTGAGAGGCGTTTTCGATGAGGAAGCTGATGTCGGGGACAATGATGTCTATACCCAGGAGTTCCTCATCGGGAAACATCAAGCCGGCATCGATGACAACCATCTGGTCCCCGTACCGAAGGACCATCATGTTCATTCCAAATTCACCGAGGCCACCTAAGGGTATGGCTTCAACAACGTCCGGGGTCAATTGTTAGCCTGCGTCTTTCTTTGCATAGATTTAGCCAAGTCTAGCACATTTCTATATTTGAAGGAATGTTTGAGCCGCTGTGGCACGACATGAATGGACAAAGGGGACCCAACATAGCCGGCAAGGCGAATCCACGGCTCGAAGTAGGGGAACCTGCTGGTTTCAGCGATGCACCAAAGACTCGCTTGCATCTGGGCTTGAATGAGATTCTATCTCTCCTCGCGGCGTATCAAGGTGTAAAGCTTCAGCGGAGCTGAGAAAATAGACTCAGAAAGTCCTCCAGGCTCAGAGCCTCAGCTCGCACATCGCTTGGCTTATCCAAGTCCGCCAAGCACAGACCCAGACGCTGTTGGTCAACACTTCCCTTCAGACAGTTGCGGAGCGTCTTGCGCCGAAATGAAAAGCAGTGTTTTACGAAATCAAAAAACCTCCGCTCTTCCACTAAGTTCAACGGCTTCATGGCTTTCGGTTCCAGCCGAACAACGGCTGAGTCAACCTTGGGGATGGGGCGGAATGCTGGCGGCTTGACTGGAAAGAGCCGACGAGAGAGAAAGTGATAGTGTGATGTGACCGTTAGTACTCCATATTCTTTGGAACCCGGTCTAGCCAGCAGCCGGTCGGCGACTTCAGCTTGAAGCATGATGGTGACTGACTCGAACCAGTTCGAATGACGACCTAGCCATTCCACAATTGGCGACGAGATGTAGTACGGCAAATTACCCACCACCTTGATTCTCTGCTTGGGCGCCAGCTCAGGGAACAGTCCTTCCAGGTCCAAGGTCAGAATATCCTGGTTGAGGAAGCAAACCCCAGGTCCCCGAAATGTGGAGCGGAGGGCCTCAAAGAGCGCCCCATCCAGCTCCACGCCTGTAAACTGCCCGACTCTCTCAGCCAAATGGGCGGTCAGAGCTCCGGTGCCACAACCAATTTCCAGGACCCTGTCTTTCGAGTCCAAATCCAAACTAGCGACGATCTTGTGAATGACTCGAGCGTCGTGCAGGAAGTGCTGCCCGAGACTCTTTTTGGCAATCATTTTCCGCAGAACAACCCGTTGGGTTCGTCATTAGAGGCCATCAAAACCAGATCTTAGGCACGAATGAACCTCAATTGACGCAAGACGGACCGCAATGCCGAACACCCATTGGATCAGCAGGAGTAGCGAACGACGTCAACTCGCGGAAGGGTCGAGTGGTCACTCTTGACGTTGCAACTCACCGACTGGCAAAGCTAGGGACAAGCGAAATTCGGGCGAACTAGTGGGACTAGCGAGCTTGCTGGCTCCATTGACGTAGCTTCATACGGGCACAAGAGCACTTTTGAGACCTGGGCAATCATTCAGCTTCGCTCTACGCTAGTGTTGGTTCATTCGCGATTTCGTTTCCTGTTGGCCCGAGGTGACAGGGTTTGACGTGAGCTTGCCTTTTTGTTGCATCCCAAAATCAATTCCGTTACTTTACCTGTTTGTTTTCGGGGTCGGGTTCGACTGAGTAACGACTGGATGCGCATCCTCTATCTTGCCTCAGAAGCAGTCCCTTTTGCAAAAACGGGTGGCTTGGCTGACGTAGCCGGCGCCTTGCCGAAGTATATTCGTCAGCTGGGGCATGAGACGGTAGTGGTTCTTCCGAAATATCGGGGCGTCAATGTGCGAACCCCTCTGCTGCCGAGTGTAACGATTCCATTGGGACGCAACCTGTACTTCTGTTCGATTCATGAGTCGGACCCCATCGATGATGTTCGTTTTTTCTTCGTCGACTACCCGCCCTACTACGACCGCGAACAACTTTACCGCCAGGCGAACCAGGACTACCCTGATAATGCGGAACGATTCGCGCTACTTTCCCTGGCAGCCTTGGAATTAGCCAAGAGGGCGCCGCAGCCACCCGACATCATTCATTGCAACGACTGGCAAACGTCGCTCGTGCCTGTCTTCCTAAGGACGTTGTATCGCCAGGATCCATTCTTTGAGAAGACCAGAACGCTGCTTACGATCCACAACCTGGCGTACCAAGGCGTGTTTCCCAGAACTGTCCTCGACCGCATCGGCCTGCCTCAGGAACTGTTCAACCCTGAGCAGCTTGAATTTTACGGAAATGTCAACTTTCTCAAAGGCGGCATCGTCTTCGCCAACCGTGTGTCCACCGTCAGTGAGAAGTACAGCCAGGAAATCCGCACACCGGAGTTCGGTTGCGGACTGGAAGGAATCCTTCGGAAACGCGCTGCTGATCTGACGGGAATCCTAAATGGTGTGGATTACGCAAAATGGAATCCCGCCAAGGATCCCTGGCTGGTCGCGAATTACTCAGTCGACAACCTCGAGGGCAAGCGGCAGTGCAAGATTGATTTGCTAAATCAGTTTGACATCCTGGATTCCCGCGACCGCCCGCTGATCGGAATCATATCCCGCTTAGCTGACCAGAAGGGTTTTGACTTACTGCATGCTGCAGCGGACACTCTGGTTCAGGATGGCTTCTCCATCGTGGTCCTGGGAACAGGCGAGGAAAAATACAGCCGGTTCTTCTTGTCACTGCGGGAGAAGTACCCAAGTTTCGTGGGCGCCAAGATTGCGTACGATGACTGGCTGGCTCACAAGATCGAAGGTGGTGCAGACATGTTCTTAATGCCCTCCCGCTTCGAACCTTGTGGCCTGAACCAGATTTATTCCCTCAAGTATGGAACTGTTCCTTTGGTCCGGGCCACCGGCGGGCTGGACGATACAATTCAGGACTTTTCCCAGTCGCCGGGTGGCACTGGGTTCAAGTTTTCTCGTTACGCACCGGAAGAACTGCTCTCGATGACCCGGCGCGCACTTGGGGTCTACCGAAGTCCTCAGCGTTGGAGGGAGCTTATGAAGAACGGTATGCGGCGTGATTTCTCCTGGAGCTGCTCGGCACGACGCTACGTAGAGCTCTATCGATCACTTGTTTCAATGTAGGCGTATTGCAGAGGCCAGAGTTCCGTTTGGCTCTGCGCAAATCTAAAGAACGGAGAGACTGACTTGGGTGCGAATACACTTGAAGTAACTGACACCAATTTTGAAGTGGAGGTCTTGAAGTCCAGCATTCCAGTTCTGGTCGATTTCTGGGCGGAATGGTGTGGTCCATGCAAAGCGATTGCGCCAACCATCGAGGTCGTTGCCAGAGACTACCAGGGGCGAGCCAGAGTCGCGAAACTAAACGTCGACGAGAACATCTCCACCGCCTCGCGTTACAACATCAAGGGGATTCCGACTCTTCTGCTATTCAAGAATGGCATGGTGAAGGAGCAGATTATCGGGTCGACGAGCAAGGAGTCAATTGCCCGGATAATTGACAAGCATCTTTAGAAGGCAGTCGGCGATAGCGCTCGGCATTCGGCAGTCAGCCGGCTGGATGCTCATTGCTGAAGGTTTCTTTCAGGAAAGAACATGGCAAATATCGTGGTCATTGGCGCCCAGTGGGGCGATGAGGGGAAGGGCAAGATCGTCGATCTGTTGACGGAGAAGTTCGACATTGTGGCCCGATATCAAGGCGGCCATAACGCCGGGCACACTGTCATCGTCAAAGGCAAGAAGTTCGTCTTGCACCTGATTCCCTCGGGAATTCTCCACGGCAGCAAGGTGTGTGTTATTGGCCCGGGTGTCGTGTTAGATCCCAAGGCATTTCTATCAGAGGTCAAGATGCTGGAAGAGGGAGGAATCCGCGTGCGGGGCAATTTGCTTGTCAGCAATCGCGCGCACTTGATTCTTCCTTACCACCGTGCTGTAGAGCAGGCGGCCGAAGCTGCTCGCGGCGACAAGAAAATCGGAACGACTTCGCGAGGGATTGGTCCGGCGTACGAAGACAAAACCGGACGCCGCGGCGTGCGCGTCATCGATCTGTTTGATCCTGACATTCTCAAAGAGAACATCTTCGCGGTGACCGCGGAAAAGAATTGCCTGATTCAAGCATTGTATAATGGCGAACCGCTGAACGCAGAGGCGATCTACCAGGAATATCTGAGTTACGCTGAGTTGTTGAAGGAGTTCGTCGTGGACAGCTCGGCGTACCTGAACCGCCAGATTCGCGCCGGGAAAAAAATACTGTTCGAAGGAGCGCAAGGCACCTTGCTGGACATCGATCACGGCACCTATCCCTATGTCACCTCGTCCAGCGCCTCGGCGGGCGGCGCCTGCGTGGGTACAGGAGTGGCCCCTTCGCTCATTACGGGAGCCATCGGGATTGCCAAGGCCTACACGACCCGTGTGGGCGGAGGACCCTTCCCTACCGAACTCAACGGGACGATAAGTGAAACCATTCGACGGCGGGGCGACGAATACGGGGCTTCTACGGGCCGACCTCGTCGCTGCGGCTGGTTCGATGGGCCCGCCACTCAGTATTCCGCGTTACTCAACAATTTGCAGGCTATTGCCCTGACAAAGCTGGACGTTCTGGATGAATTCAAGGAAATCCAGGTATGTACGAATTATGAGTACAAGGGATCTCCCCTCCCGGAATTCCCGGCTGAGATCAAGGTACTGGAAGCCGTGAAGCCCATCTATCGGGAGGTTCCCGGCTGGCACTGCCAGACCGCTGGAATCAGAAGCTACGCCGACTTGCCTCAGAAGGCGAAAGACTATCTCAAGCTGCTTTCCGAGATCACCGAGACCGAGTTTTCGTTCGTTTCCACTGGTCCCGACCGCGAGGATACGATTATCGTTCCAGATTCCTGGATCGCCAAGACGCTGGCGTCGCAGTAGCGACGGGCATGCTTTGCATTTCAGCCGATGGCAGGGTGACAGACCGGGCAACCTTCGCTACTGGACCTCCGCCAGCGACACGCTTATCCCGCCCTTCGCTTTACTGATATCCGCAGCCTGCATGAATGCAAACATTTCAAGCGTTTCCTCCGCCTTCACGGGCGACACACCCGTCTGAAAAAATTTCACAATTTGCACCAGCAGAGGTCGGTAGCTGAATGGTCTGTTTTCGGAGCGCAAGTTGGCTTTCTCGCCAAACAGGGTAATGCCGTAGTCCTCCTTCCCTTTGCGAATGCCGCGCACCATGCCCAGACGGCCGTCTACCCATCTGCCGACCACGACGTCCGCACCCTCGGTGCTGACGCGCGTCACCGTCTCACAGCCTGGTCCCATCAGCGTAAACAGCATTTCGACGGCATGAATGCCATACCACATGAGGTCTGGGTGGTGCGGTTCTGTCGGAGCGGGGCCATGGACATTGACGCCCAGAATCGCGCCAGACTCGGGCGCTGACTTCAGCCGTTGGGTCTCTTCCCAAAAACGAAGGCTTGAGGAGCTAAACCAGGGGACACCGGCTTCGCGAGCCAGGCGGACAATCTCGCGGGCATCCCGATAGCTGGCCGCCAGCGGCTTATCGATGAACAGGGGTTTCCTGGCAGCCAGCACCGCCTTGGCTTGCTCCAGGTGAGGGCGGCCGTCCACACTTTCCAACAAGACGGCATCCACTTTCTGGCAAAGGACAGGAATGCTCTCCACAATCTCCACCTTCCACTTGTCCCGCAGCTCAGCCGTAAAGCCATCAATGCGGTTTCGGCTCGACTCAACGTCCGGGCTGCCCCCCTTGAAAGCCGCAACTACTCGGGCACCTGGAACATGGTCTGGGCTCGAGGGATCGTTTAGCAATCGTGTGAAAGCAATCACGTGCGACGTATCCAGACCAATCATACCGATCCGAATCGGTGAAGGTGCCTGTGCCAGCGAAAAGCCAGGAACCAGACCCAATGAGATGATGAAGTACGCTACCACCTTTCGCATCTCCAGAACCTCCTCAGGCCTCACGTCTCGCGCCTCAAGTCACGCCTCCCGCAGCCAGCGAAAAATCTCTGCCAGGCTCGGTCGCTTTCCATACATCAATGCGGCGGCTCGAAACATCTTGGCGGCTGCCCTTACTGCAAGATAGATCGCAATGACAAGCCCAGCAACAGAAATGCCGACATCGATCCAGGGGATGTGGGCGGACGTGATCCGCAAGAGCATGGTGACCGGCGCGGTCAGCGGAAAATACGAGAGTCCGCGCGCCAACCAGGAATTGGGATCTTCGCTCAGGGGCACCACCAGAAACATCGGGATCATGCTCAGAATCGTCCAGAAGGCCGACAGTTGACCGCTTTCCTGAGGCGAATTGCCGAGAATACCTGTTCCGGCCATCAGTCCGGCGAACAAGAGATATCCCAAGAGAAAATAGACCAGTGAAAGGAACATCACACTGGCGCTGACTTGAAACAAAGCCAGGACTGTGACCGAGGGAAGGAGAAACAGGCCAGCATAGAAAGCCACTTGCAGGAGACCGGCCGCGCCAAGGCCCAGAATTTTCCCAGCCAGCAGCTGAGTGGGGTTTACCGAAGACCAAATGACCTCGATCACACGATTCTGCTTTTCTTCCGCAATTCCCTGCAGCAGGTAGCCGGAGGAAAAGAAGATCGACATCGTGAGCAGCAGAAACATGCTAAATGGTCCGAAGAACCGTGCTGCCTTTTGGAAAGAATCATCGGCTCCCTCGACAGCTCCGTGTTTCGAAATCTTCATCTGCTTCAACGAACCTGGCGCCAACACCCTCTTGCGCGTATCGGTGTCGATGCGGCCCTGTATCAGACTGGCTCGAATGAGATCGTAGACCCGGCTGCGATCAGGCGGAGTCAGATGTGAGAACATACCTTTCTCCGGCGAGTAGGACACAATTTTTCCTGTGGTCATGTAATCGGCTTCGATCACATAGACTGCGGAGAGTTTCCCACCCTTGATGTCTCGGATTGCCTGTTCAAGATCTGAGTATGGAACGATGCGAGAAGACTTGATCCCGACGGCTCCTTTGGCGAGCTCAGCTGCATCCTGGGGTTGGTCAGCTTCTTCAACCAGCTTGCCGGCTAGCGTGAAGTCCACTACACCTGCCCGGTCGATCACCGCGACCGGTTCAGACGCCGATTTAATCGACTGTTCTACGGCTCCGTTGGTCAGCAGACTGATTCCAAAAATGCCGCCAAACATCAGGGGCAATCCCATCACGGCAAAGATATAGCCCTTGCGCGTGACCGTGACTAAGAATTCGCGTCTGGCAATTAAACAGATCTTGTGCATGGTCGTAGGATCGAGGCCCGAAGCTTGAGGCTGAGGCAAGGCCGAACCGTCTGATGCCGATGGCAGGGCTGAAAAGCGCCTACGGGAAAGCCTCAGAGCGTGACTCAGGGCTCAAGTCTCTCTAGCCTCAGCTTGGGCCGGCCAGCTTGATGAAGATCTCTTCCAGTGGCGTTTTGGCTCTCTCGAAGGCCTCTACCTCGGCACCCGTTTCCACGAGCCAAGCGAGCACGTCGCGAGGACGAGCGCCCTCATTCAGAACGATTCTCGTGCCACGCCCATTGAGACTGGTCCTGGCGATCCAGGGGCAGCGACCATAATCGGCATCCGACTCCACGATTACAGAATTATCAGAGTACTGCTCTCTGATCTCCTCTAAGTTTCCATAAAGGACCTGCTGTCCCTGATGAATCATGAAGACGCGACGGCATAGCGACTCCACCAGGTTCATCTGATGGGTGGATAAGACAATGGTTCTGCCTTTCGCTGCCAAATCCTGGATTGTTTGGATCATCGCGCGAGCATTTACGGGGTCCAATCCCGAGAAAGGCTCGTCGAGAATCAGGATCTCAGGCTCTGCCGCCACGGTCGCGATGAACTGGATTTTCTGCTGATTTCCCTTGGACAGTTCCTGAACCTTGCGATCCTTCGCGGGCAGCATTTCCATCCGTTCCAGCCAGCGCAAGGTATTGCTCCGCGCTTCAGAGTGCGATAGGCCTTTCAACTGGACCAGATACTCTATGACCGCCTGGACTTTCTGCTTCATGTAAAGTCCGCGCTCCTCGGGAAGATAACCAATGTGCCTTTTGTCCTCCTCGGAAAAGCGATGCCCCATGATCCTGATGTGGCCAGCATCGGGGCGGAAGATGTCCATGATAAGCCGCAGCAGAGTCGTCTTCCCTGCGCCGTTGGGTCCAAGTAATCCAAAAATCTCGCCGCTTTGAACTTCAAAGGACACATCGCTGACTGCAACGATCGAACGAAACGCCTTGCG
>Ga0075431_100003557_pt1 | contig 15085 bp, 9 predicted proteins | sample RhiMetdeltSRZDD5_FD_75297 | JGI IMG/M metagenome (GOLD analysis project Ga0075431, IMG submission 75297) | Populus rhizosphere microbial communities from Tennessee, USA - Rhizosphere MetaG P. deltoides SRZDD5 | ecosystem: Host-associated > Plants > Roots > Rhizosphere > Soil | place: USA... | reverse complement strand
AGCGGCAGCGCCGTGTACTCGAGGATGGCCTTGACCGTATTTGGCGTCAGTGGCGCATCGAATGTTTCTTTGTTTGCCTCGATCATCAGCGCGACAACACCGCTGGTCACGGCGGCGGCCATACTCGTGCCGCTCAGCCTGAAATAGCGCGCCCTCTTGAGATCGCGACCGTTGACTCGGCGGTCCGCGTAACGCTGGTAGAGCGATCCGTTGTACGCACCGACAGCAACAAGACGATGTCCTGGCGCCACGAGGTCCGGTTTCGCGAGACCCGAATACCACGCCGGCCCGCGTGAGCTGTAAGGCGCAACGGTGTCGTCGCTGCGATCCGCCGTGTCGTGCATGTCGAGCGCGCCAACCGTGATCGCAGACGGTGCGTTACCCGGCGACGTGATGCCGGCGTACCCGACCTCGCCGGTTTCCTGGTTCATTCCGTAGTTGCCAGCCGCCGCCACGACGATGATGCCGGCGCGGGTGGCGTCTTCCACTGCGCGTACCAGAGGATCGGTGTCAGGAGATTCGTAGATGGGATGACCGAGTGAGAGGTTGATGACGCCGATGTTCAGCTCGTCCCGGCTTTCGATCGCGAACTCGATCGCCCGCAGCACGGAACTCGTGTAGCCGGCGCCATCAGCATCGAGCACCTTGAGGCTGATGATGCGCGCTTTCGGCGCAACGCCGCGATACGGGGTGATCTTGATCTTGTGAATCTTCCCGTTCTCGAGCACTTCGACGTCGCGCTCTGAATCCTTACCCTCGCCCCCGATCAACGTGGCGACGTGCGTGCCATGGCCGTAGTCGTCGTACGGGTGCCCCTTCTGGCCGTCAGCGGTGAAATCAAAGAACCGGTCAGAGCGACCGCCATCGAGGTCGGGACTCTTTTCGAGACCTGAGTCGATCACGGCGATACTGACCTTCTCGCCTTCGTACTTGGTGCCGGTCAGCCCGAGTGCCTCTGTCAGCAGACCATCGACGGCTGCGCTTGCCTGCCCGTCGTCCGGTGACCCTTCGCCGGCGGCGATGATCGCGTCGACCGAAAGACCCTCGATGTCGGGATCGCCTTCGAGCGCGCGCAGATCCTCTCCGTGGACAGTCGCCGTGAACGAGTTCAGTCGGCGATGCTCGGACTCGACGCGATCGCCGTGTTTCTTCAGGCGATCGGCGACTGCGGACGTGTAGCCTTTCCGCGTGCGCACGATGACACGCTGTGCTGATTTGTCACCGGCGTCAGCCGCTTTCCGCAGGACCTTATCGAGCTTGGTCGGTTTCTCTTTGGGCGCGCCGCCTGCATGATTCACCGCAGGGTACGAGAAAACGGCGACGAGCAACGCCACAGCGAGTCGCACGCCCGCTGACTTCAACCGCATGCCCCAGACAACGTTAGCGAGCATCGACTGACGCATCTAACCCTCCGAGCAGCCAGTGGCTCGCGCCTTGCTGCTATTCCGTGTTAACTGCACGCCCTGCGCGCCTGGGATCGCCGTACCCGTCACAACGGAGTACGGAATCCCGACAACGAGCCGCATCGCAGGCGCGGTAGCCAAATTGCAGTTGACTGTTGAGCAAGATTCGGACCCTGGCCGATCAAGAAAGTAAGTCGTTGCGACGAAGCCTGTTGCGCGGTCAGCGTCTGTTAGAGGCGTAATTCGGTGTCTTGCAGTGGAACAAACGCAGTGGTCGTGAGTGAGACACGCAACGTGAGGGCGTGCGAGTGAAGCAGGAAACAGCCGCAGAACGTGCTGCATTTCGCGACATGCCGGCGAGCGAGGCGTCGGGGTTTCATCCCACGGCGCACTCCGGCACGGTACGCGCGCGCTTGTACGTCGTCGCGGTGTTCATCGCTGGCTGTTTCGTTCTCGCCGAGTCTGTGTTGACACTACGGACCGCTCAACCGCCGTTGCAGTGGTGGGCACTGGTCGCGCTGACCTTGATCAGCGGATCGGCGGTCCTCAAGATTCCAGCGGTCTCTGTGAATTTCTCGATCTCCGATGTCTTCACGCTCACGACTGCCGTGGTGTTCGGCCCGGCGGCGGGGGCGGCCGTCGTCGCGATTGACACCCTGGTGATCTCCGCGCGCTTGATGCGAACGACGGGGCTGACGTTGGAAAAGTTTTTGTTCAACGCCGCGGCACCCCCGGTCGCCATGTGGATCTCGGCCGCGGTGTTCTTCCGCGCCTCAGGAATCCAGCCACTTTACATGCACCGGCTCGGCCTGGATGTCGTTGGCCCATGGTTGCTCGCCTTTGCGGGTCTTTACTTCTTCCTGAACACGTTTGCCATTGCCGTGATCGTCTCGCTGAAAGAGCGAGCGAACGTTTTCTCGATCTGGCGAAAGCACTTTCAGGGCCTCTGGTTCACGTTCATCGGCGGTGGGCTCGGCGCCGCGTTCGTGGTGTTCGCGCTGCAGCTCGGCACCTACGGCATGGTGATCCTCGCCCTTCCGCTGCTCCTCGCCGTCATTCTGCACTTCGCCTATCGCAATGCCACAGGACGTGTCGCCGACCAGCTCAATCATCTCGCCGAAGTCAGTCGTCTCCACCTGTCGACCATCGAAGCACTGGCCCGAGCCGTCGACGCCAAGGACGGGGTGACCCATGACCACATCCGCCGCGTGCAGAGCGCGGCACTCGCGCTCGCCCGGCGCCTTGGTGTGAACGACGATCTGCAGCTCCGCGCGATCGAGGCCGCGGCCCTGCTGCACGATGTCGGGAAGCTGGCGATACCGGAACATATTCTCAACAAGCCTGGCAAATTGACGCCCGCGGAATTCGAGCGCATGAAGTCGCATGCCCGCATTGGTGCCGAGATCCTCTCCGAGGTCGACTTCCCCTATCCGCTCGTACCCATCGTTCGTCACCATCACGAGAACTGGGATGGAACCGGATATTCCGAGGGGCTGAAGGGCAGTGAGATTCCGATCGGTGCAAGGATCCTCGCCGTAGTGGACTGCTTCGACGCGCTGACCTCGAATCGTCCCTATCGCCGTGCCCTGTCCATGTCAGAAGCGCTCGAAATCATCGATGCGCGACGCGGAACGATGTACGACCCGGCGGTCGTCGATGTGTTCCGCCACATGTGTGAATCCGGCGCCGTGACGCCGGCCGATCCAGTCCCCGATCAAGACGAAGCGAAGCCCGACGAGGTGATCACTAACAAGGCGTCATCCGATTCGGGTGTTACAGAGGCATTTAACGAGATTCAGGTGGCGTTCGCACTGGGGGCCGCGCTCTCGCGCGTCAGGGTTGGCCAGTGCCGCTGGCCGGCGGTGGCCGAGGCGTTGTGTGCGATGCCAGGTGTGGATACCGCTGCTGTCTTCGTCGTGGATGACACAGAGGAACAGATCGTCGCTCGACACGTCAGCGGCTCGCACGCGACGCATCTCGAGCAGCTTGCCATGCCGGTCGGTGAGCGGATGAGCGGCTGGGTGGCCGCTTCCGGGCAAGCGATGGTCAACGCGGACGCTGCTCTCGATCTCTTCGATTTACAAGCGGGAGCCCTGCAGAGTGCGCTCGCCGTGCCGGTTGACGGGCCCGATGGGCGTCGGACCGTCGTTGCCCTGTATTCGACGCGCGCAGGTGCTTTCAGCTCCCAGCATCAACGCCTCGTGGAAGCGGCCGTGGCGGGTGTGAGCGAGCAACCTCCGGGCCCCCAGGTCGTCGACATCCTTCAGAATCAAAGCCGCACGCGTCGACCATCTCCCTTTTCCTCTTCTAAGAGCGCTTCCCTGCCGAGACCGCACGCTCGGGCTCGCTGATTTCGATTTTCTTCATCCCCAGCCTCAGCTTTCATCGCCCCAGCTATGTTTTGCAAGGCGGGGCCGTTACAGCCGACCTCATCGTTTTCGGTAAACATGCGTCGCGCTGATCACGTTCTACGCGGAGACGTCTGCGAGCGCGGCGAGTCGGCCAGTCCAGGATGGCACCTCGTCCATAATGGGTAGCTATTGCTGATGCCATATTTCTGTCTACGTAATCAGGCCGTTCTATGTCTGTGGGGTGTTGGCGTTCTATTCGTCACGCCGGCGTGGGCACAACTGCCCGAGTCGTCACCCCTTCCGTTGAACGTTCCTGGACCAAGGCTCATCGCCACAGCCACGAAGGTGACCGAGGCCCCAACGATCGACGGTGTGCTCAACGAAGGCATGTGGCAAGACGCCTCACCACTCAGCGGCTTCATTCAGGCTGAACCGCTCGAGGGACTGCCAGGCTCCGAGAGCACCGAGGTCCGGCTGCTCTATGACGATGAGGCCATCTATGTCGGGGTCATGCTGCACGACCGCGATCCGTCACTCATTGTCACGACCGAAACACGACGTGATGCGGATCTCGAAGACATGGACTCGTTCCAGGTAATCTTCGACACTTTCCACGATCGGCAGAACGGGTTCGTGTTCGGTACAAATGTGGCCGGCGTGCAGTACGACGCTCAGGTGCGCGACCAGGGAGAGCAGGAGTCAAACTGGGACGGCAGCTGGGAAGTACAAACCAGCATGTCGCCGACCGGCTGGAGCGCCGAGTTCCGGATTCCGTTGCGCACGTTGCGGTATGGACCGGCTCCGCAGACGTGGGGCGTGAATTTCCATCGCAACATACAACGTACGCGCGAGCGGACGTACTGGTCGCCGCTCGAGCGAGTCTACGATCTCGGGCGGTTGACGTCTGCTGGGGAACTGCGGGGTCTCGAGCTCGAGACGCCACGCAATTTCAAAATCCTCCCGTACGTCGTTGGTTCTACGGACCGGAATTTCCTTCCTGGTTCGACGACGAAGCTGGACGGGAACATCGGCGGCGACGCCAAGATAGGACTAACGCCGAGCCTCAGCCTGGACCTCACTTACAACACCGACTTTGCGCAGGTCGAGGTCGACACCGAGCAGATCAACCTCTCGCGATTCAACCTCCGCTTTCCAGAAAAGCGCCCCTTTTTTCTGGAGAACTCCGGCCTCTTCACGATTGGCAAAGAAGACGAGCTGGACTTGTTCTTCAGTCGCCGCATCGGTCTCGACGACAACGGCGCGATCGTGCCGATCATCGCCGGCGGCCGGCTGACCGGCAAGATCAGCGGAATCAACGTGGGCGTTCTGAACATGCAGACCGAGGACATCCGCCTGGTGTCCGCGAACAACTTCTCGGTCATGCGCGTCAGCCGCGAGTTGCCGAACCGATCCGGCATCGGGGCGATGTTCGTCAATCGGTCGGGCACCGGCAGCCTCTCGACCTCGGACGACTGGAATCGGACATGGGGCGCCGACGGCAGGCTTGGTGTCGGTGAGTACTTCACGATGGCAGGTTTTGCGGCGCGCACGGAGACGCCGGGCCTGACCGGGCGCGACTACGCCTACAACGTCGACTCGGAATACAACAACGGGACGCACCGGGTTGTGTTCGAGTATGGGCGCACCGGGGAGGACTTCAATCCCGAGGTTGGATTCCTCGAAAACGAGGACGGTTACCGTCGCGTGGACGGCGGGTATCACCTGACGATGAGGCAGCAGAAAATTCGCGACTGGGGATTTCGTGAATGGCAGCCGCACATTACTTACACCCGGTACGACTACCTGGATGGGGGCCTGAGTCGTGCGAGCCTCCACGCGGACAATCACTGGGATTGGGAGAACGGCAATCGCATCGACACGGCGCTGAACGGAGAGTGGGAGGGATTCCGTATCCCGTTCGAAATCTATCCCGGCATCGTGGTGCCTGTCGGGGAGCACGGCGGTCTGTTTTACAGGATGAGAGCAAATACCGATCAGCGAAAGTGGCTCTCCGCCGAGATGGAGTGGGAGATCGGCCGATTCCTCACGGGGCATCAGAACAGCCCCGAGCTTCAGGTCGTCATCCGTCAGGGCGGCCGGTTCTCGATCGATGCGACGTGGTCGTACCGGTCGATCGATTTACCCGAGGGCGCCTTTGACACGAATCTCGGGAACATGCGCGTGACCTACAACTTCACGCCGTCGGTCTTCATCCAGAGCCTCATCCAGTACAACGATCGGAGTAGTCGCTGGTCGACCAACCTGAGGTTTCATGTACTCGAGACGGCCGGGACTGGCTTGTTCGTGGTCTACAACGATACCGAAAGCCTGCGAGGACTGGGTCCCGTCAATCGCGCATTCATCGTAAAGTACGTGCGGCAATTTGATTTACTTCGATAGACGGTCAATGAGACACCGGGTATTTCTTCTGTCGCCGGCCAATTGCAGCGGGATCCGTGCGCGTCGCGTCGTGTCCGAAGCGGCGCGATTCGAGCTCGCCGAGCAACTGCGAACACCAGCTGGCGCCCCGCTCGGTGATGTTTTCAGCTTTGTCAGCGGTCTCTACTTCCGTGGAAAGCTGACGTACGCGCGGCGGTTCAGTTGCCCTCCCGATCCAACGGACCAATTTGTGGCCAGCGGCGTGCTCGTCATCACGCCAAACGCCGGTCTACGTGCGGCGGACGTGGCGGTCACTCGCAAGTCTATTCAGGCGTTCGCGGGTGAACCGATCGATCTCAGCAACCCGCGCTATCGTCGTCCGCTCGAACAAGGCGCTCGCACCCTCGGCGCCAGCATTGGACCCGATTGCGATGTGGTGCTGCTCGGCAGCATCGCGTCCGGCAAATATGTCGAAGTACTGCTGCCAATCTTTGGTGATCGACTTCTGTTTCCTCCCGCCTTCGTTGGCCGCGGCGACATGAGCCGCGGCGGGCTCATGCTGCGTTGCGCGGCCAGCGGCGAAGAGCTGGAGTACGCGCCGATTGCGGGCGCCATCCGTCAGGGAAGTCGCCCGCCCAAACTCGATCCCGCGACACGCGTTCCGTACGATCGCCAGTTAAGTAGAGGCGGGTCTTCAGACCCGCCTCGGTGACGTCTTCACACCCGCCTCGCTGAAGTCGCTCGAATCATCGGCGGGTTTAAAGACCCGCCGCTACATCACGCGATCGAATGCGCATGCACCCGCTGCGATCGTCGTTCCAGCGTGAGCGCTCCAGCGCCCAAGATCACCACGATCCCGGTGACGATCAGCCCAATCGCCGGTAGCGATATTCCGATCGAGACAATCAGGACTCCAATGATCATTCGCACCCAGATCGACTGCAGTCGATGGAAGCGCTGCATCAGCCAGTCTCCCATGCGATAGGACACGAATACGCCGGCAAGCAACAGCGTCGAGATATAGAACGCGAACAGAACGATCGCCAGAGGGATTCCGACGATCGTCACTGCCAGCGCCAACGCCGCAATTGGAATGACCACGAGCACGAAGATGCCGCTGAGGATCGACGCCCAGGTGCGCGTGCGCATGGTGACTGCGACCCGCGCCGGCCAGGCGGGTGCAAATATCAATGCTGCCAAGCCGAGGCCGAGCAGCGCGAGGAAGCTGAAAAGCCACTTCGCCGGCCACGAGGCCCATTGTGAGGCGGTGAGATCCTCATAGTGAACCTGGCCAAGCACCTGCGCCTGGGGCGAGATGTCCGGAGGCTGATTCGCGCGCACGAACAGGTCACCGCGAATCACAGCACCCGGCAGGACGCTCACACGTTCTGCACGGGCACTAACTGTTCCACCGATGTTCCCGCCGATACGAGCGGTTTCTGCACCGATTTTGAGGTTGCGCTCGACGCGACCCTCTGCGGTGACCGTATTGCCCGCGAGCCGTGCGTCGTGACCGACGACGGCGTTGCGCCCAAGGCTGACGTCGCGACCGGCCAGCATGGCATTGTTGCCGACGGTGTTGTCTACGTTGACGGTTTCGCCAGCGGCCCAGACGTCGTTGCCAACGCGTCCGGCGATAGTGACCGCTCTCCCGGCGCTCATGACATAACCATCGACCGGGGCATCGATGGTGACCTCCGCTCCGGCAGCGGCCACGTCGCCGGTCACTTCCTGTTGGATGTGCACGATGCGGCCCGCCGTGTGGAGGTCGTCGGTAAAGCGGTCCTGCACACCCGCTCGAGAGTCGTCACCTGTCGATGCGGTCTGGGTGGCAGCGATCGCTGTGAATCCGATGAGCATGAAGATACTGGCAGAGGCGGCTGCCACATGTTTCGCAACCATAGGGCTCTCCCTTTTGCACAGGTAGATCACGACTACCTATTCCAAAAGACGCTGCAACGAGGCGTTGGGCCTCCACTGGACGAGCCGGAGCCGAGCCAATCTCTTCCTCGTCCTTGCGGCGGTGAGCGGTATCGGCTGCGGTGCGACGACGTGGGTAATGCGGCGTGGCGCGTGAGTTGCCCGGCTGGCTCCTCCTCGTCGTCAAGCGAATATGCCGCGCGCCCTGGCATTGGTCATCCCGTTCAGCGAATAATGCGGCCCGAGTCGTCTGTCGCATTCACTGAGGGGTCGCAATGGATCGAAGTCGAATCATCCGGGCATCCGTTTGTCTTCTGGCACTCGCGGCGTTGGTAACAACTGGTGACGATGACGATCTCATCGGACTGGCGCAGAGCGCGCAGGTGCCGATCTTCGAATACGATCCGACGTTCCCCAAGCCGATGCGCGAGGACTGGGCCATCGGGCCGATCGGCGGGCTCGCCGTCGATCGCCAGGATCATCTGTTCGTCGTGCAGCGTCCCGGGGGGCTACTCACCAACGAGCGGTTCTCGGGCTCCGACGACAAACCGCCCAAAGCCGATTGCTGCATTCCCGCCCCGCCGGTGCTCGAGTTCGATCAGGCGGGCACGCTCGTCAACTCGTGGGGAGGTGCTGGCGCCGGGTACGAGTGGCCGCAGTCCGAGCACGGTGTGTTCGTCGATCACAAGGACATCGTGTGGCTCGCCGGCAACGGCGCCAAGGATCATCAACTGCTGACTTTCAGCAAGCAAGGGAAATTCCTTCGTCAGTTTGGCAAGGCGGGTATGAGCAAGGGGAGCGCAGACACCAGTAACATGCGCGGCCCGGCCAATCTCGTCGTCGATCCTGTGAACAACGAGGTCTACGTCGCCGACGGGTACGGCAACCGTCGCGTCATCGTGCTGGACGCCGATACCTTCGCGTTCAAGCGGATGTGGGGCGCGTACGGAAATCGCCCGGTTGACATGGATCTCGGGCCTTACGACCCTGATGCCCCTCCCGCGCAGCAGTTTCGACTGCCGCACAACATCTCGATCTCGAAAGACGGGTTCGTCTACGTGGCCGACCGGCCGAACAATCGCATTCAGGTCTTCCGGAAGGACGGCATGTTCGTCAAGGAGGCGTTCATTTCGAAACGCACGCTTCTGCAAGGCGCGGCGTCTGGCTTTGCCCTGTCATCGGATCCCGAGCAGCGTTTTCTCTACATGATCGACGGCGCCAACCATCACGTCTGGATCCTGAATCGCAGCACGCTCCAGGTGATCGCTCGTTTCGGGCAACAGGGGCTCTGGGGCGGATCGCTCAACATCCCCCACGCGATCGCCGTTGACAGCAAGGGCAATATCTACGTCGGCGAGAACTTCGACGCCCGCAGGTTCCAGCGTTTCCTGTTCAAGGGACTCGGCACGCCGAAGGCGGGAATGATACCGCCCACCACTGTCGTGCGATAACTGAACCTCGAATCTTGATTGTCGATCTTTGATTTTGGATTCGTTGACGATTGCTGATCCTTGATCGGTGATTGACTCGAGTCTCGTCCACTCTGCCCCAAGGCGTTCTGTACGCCTGCTCGCTGGCTCTCACGACGCCTGCGTACGCATTCCGTCTTCGAGCACCGAGCGGAGGGCAGGGTGCATGGTGAAGAACTGGCGCCCTTCGCCCTGCCTCTCGAGCACCGGCAGCCCCCCCATCACGCGGACTTGATCGAGCACGTCGGCGAGGAGCTTCACCTGCGCCTCGTCTAGCAGATGTCGCAAACTCGCGATGTCCCGTGCGCAGCGAACGTCCACGCCGACGGTTGCGAGGATTGGTCCGGTATCGACGCCTTCGTCAACGACGTGCACTGTGCATCCCATGGGGAGTCCGAGCAGCCGGCTCCATTCCCCGACGTTCATGCCTCGCGCGCCGGGCAGAATACCCATGTGCGCGTTCAAGGTCGCGATCCGCGCCGTGTTGAGAATCGGCCTTCGCACGATACCGACGCCTGCCAACACGAGCAGGTCCGGCATTACTGCTCGGAGCGCGTCAAGCGTTTCCGCTGATTCACGCGAGCCCGTCCTGATGATGGGCAGGTGCGAGTGCCTTGGCGATGCGGCGTCCGTATGCCCGTTGTCGGGTGCGGCGCCAACCGGTAATCCGAGTCCCGACCGACGGAGGACCCCGCCGAGCAACGATCCGATGCCGCGTTGGCGGACGACCGCAAGCGCACGCTGCACCGCTGGTGCTTCGGGCTCCGACGTGATCAAGACAGCGTCCGGCTTCCAGCCTCGAGCCTCGAGCGCGCTAACGAACTGTGCGACTTTGTGGCTCCGCTCGCCCGCGAGCACGACGACTCGCGGAGGCGGGCCTGCGCTACGGCCGGGCAATCGCGGTAAAGATTGCGCAGTCGCGACGGTTTGAAGAGGCACGCGCAGCGCGCTCAGCGCGGCGCGCTTGGCGAGCAAGGCGTCAATGAAGAACTTCGGAGCCCAGTTTGGAAGCGCGAGCCTGAGATACTCGCCCCAAATGGGATCGGAGCCGGGAACACCACCCCGAATGCCCGTGTTCGCGACATCCAGCTGTTGCGCTCGCTTGATCAGATCGAGTGCTTTGCACGCCGCGCTGATCAGAGTGGCGTCCGGCTCGATCTCGTTCAACGCAAACCAGATGAGCGCCATCTGGGCGTTTCCCGTCAGGCAAGCGTACGGCGCCTGACCTCGCCATTGTGAGTCGAGCATGCCGGGAAGCCAGCGAGACAGTTCGAGCCGTCGGGCGATGGCGAAGGCCGCGTGGCGGGCCGCCGCGAGGCCTTCGCGATCGCCGGTAATTCGAGCGAGCAGGAGCGTGCCCCAGATCGTGTATGCGATCGTATGCGTCATGCCACGCCGAGCCGCGTGATCTTCGGGGTAGAATCCGCACCCGTCAATCCAGCCAGTATCTTGATCCACGTGCCCAAGAGCCCACCGAAGGTGTCTGGCGCCTGACTCGATATACGCATCGTTGCCGAGGGTTTGCCCGAGCTCCGCAATCCAACAAGCCCCGTGGGTCATGTACGTGTACGGCATGCTGTCCAAGTACAAGAACCGCCTCCAAGCGCCATCGGCGTCTTGCTGCGAGACTACCCAGTCTGCCGCGCGTCGCGCCGCGCTCTCGACAGCGGAGTCGCCCGTTTCCAACATCCAAGCCCGAAGTCCGCAGATGATTTGTCCGGTATTGAAGATTGACGGCTCGGTCTTGTTCTGTGCGATCTCCATTCCAGGGAACGCGCCGCTGGGCAGTTGTACTTTGAGGAGAAACTGGATCGCGCGCTTGGCGCGGTCTCGCCACGAATCGTCATTCAAGGCAGTGCGGAGCGAAAGCAGGGTGGGTACGAGGTAGCCAGTCGTTTCCGGATACGACGACGTCCAGCCGGTTTTAAGCGAGTAGCGACCGGCGAAGCCGCCGTCGTTCGTGCTGTCTTGCGCCCGAGCGAGCCATGCCGCAGCGGCCGTGAGGTGAACATCATCGTCGAAAAGGCGTCGTTCGCGCGCGTGCCAAAACCGCAGCGCCAGCGCAGCGTGAGATCGTTTCCACAAGCGGCCGTCCAGAACGACTCGGGCGGCGCTCTTCGAATTCTTCACCCAGCTCATGAAGAAGTAATCGATTCAGATTCTCGCTGCCAGGTCCGCGGGGGTGAGACACACAAAAACTGTCGACATCTGGCCCCTGCGCTTCGTGTCACGGCGTTTCCCGAAATGCACGGCTCATGCCAGCGGTGCAGACGTGCCATGTGGGATGTGGCACCCGCGCTCCACAGCAGCTGACTCTTCGTTTACGTGCGTTGGCTATTCAAACCCTGCCAACTCCCAACTCCCAAACATCCAACTCCCAAATGTTTCACGTTGGAGTTGGGAATTGGGAGTTGGAGTTTGATCCTTACGCAAGGGGCACGTAGAGTTCCGTCCGCAGCTCCTGCTTTGGGACCTGCGCGGGAGTGTTCTGATAGATCTCGTAACTCACGCCGTCGCCGATACGATTGCCGCTCGCCGGCACCCACTCGCCGAGAAACCGTGCCCACGTGTCACCAAGCTCTTCATACGGGCCGACGTGAATCGTCTTCGCGTACCGTCCTCCCGCGATGTGTTGTTCGATGAGGCCTTCTGGCAATTTGATGTCCTCAGGAACAGCGAGGGCAGCATCGGATCGAAGCTGTTCCTGCGGCGTGCTCTCGGGGTCGTCGTGGTAGATGGCGATCATTGCACTCGATTGAGCAATCAGGCCTGCCGGACCCGCAATTTCGCCGAGGCGCTCGAACGCCTTGGGAATCTGGTTGTAGGGGCCGACGTGTCGCACGGTCGCCACGCGAAGTTCTGGCATGTTTTTGATTTCGACGTCCATGGTGAGTCCTCCAGAGTCTCTCGGAATGAATGCCGGTATCACCCCGTCTGTCGTGAAGTGAATGCCGCAGGCGGCGGCGATCTCGATGCGCGGGTACTTTCTCAACCGGAAGCCCGACGGCGATGTGCTGTAGGCGGAGCGAAACGCGCGCGTGAACGCCTCGTGCGTCTCGTACCCGGCGTCGAAGGCGATCTCGGTGATCGCCCGCTGCCTGTCTTTCAGTGTCCATGCCGCGCGCTCAAGGCGCAGCCGGCGCGTCAACTCGAGCGGCGTCTCGCCGGCCATGCCGCGGAACACTCGATGAAAGTGAAAGGGCGACAGGCAGGCGGTACGCGCCAGCGCCTCCAGCTCGAGCGCATCGTCCAGGTGCGCGGCGATGTGCTCGATGGCCGCCTGAATGGCTCGTGCGTAGAAGGAACGTGTGTCCGGCTTCATTGCCTACACTCTAGGGTGCATCGTGAAGTGATGCTTGATATCCGTTGCGATTTTTGAGGCGGTAGAGGAAGGGGAGAACCCCAACCCCCGCGATCTCAGCTTTCTCAGCGTCGCCAACGGAATGGAGCGATAATTCAGCCCGGCGATCGCGAAGGAAGGAGCACGTGCCATGAGCGTCCGATTCTCCGTGACATGCGTGTTGGTCGTCTTGTTGACGGCCTCGACACTATTGGCGCAGACGCGCGACAGCAAGGTCGCAAACGCTGCCCGCTCCGCGGCAGGCAGTTCGTGGACGCCGGACAAAACACCTTGGGGCGACCCGGATCTGCAGGCGGTATGGTCGGGGGATTCGGCCTTTGGCATTCCGCTTCAGCGGCCGGTGGAGCTCGGGACGAAGGCCGAGCTGACCGATCAGGAATTCGCTGAAAAGGTGAAGCGCGACGAGGCCACCCGCCGGCGCGCGGAAAATGCCGTCGGGTCATTCCGCAACGACAACTCGTGGCTGACCAGATCCTTCCGCCAGACCTCACTCATCGTCGATCCGCCCAACGGCCGAACACCGGCACTCGTGGCGGGGGCGGAGCAGCGGCGCACGCCTCAAGGCACTTACGGTAACGGTCCACTCGACAGCCCGGCGGACTTCACGCTCTACGACCGGTGTGTGACGCTTGGCGTGGTGGGTTCGATGACGCCGAAGATCTACGGCAACGGCTATCGCCTCGTTCAGGCGCCCGGCTACGCCGTGATCATGTCCGAGATGATCCATGAGGCGCGAGTCATTCCACTCGATGGCCGTCCACATGTGGGCGATGGGGTGCGCGGTTACCTCGGTGACTCGCGCGGACATTGGGAAGGCAATACGCTGGTCATCGAAACGACCAACTTCAACGGCAAGGCCACGACACCCGGCAACAACGTGCTCGCCAGCACCGAACTGAAGATCGTGGAGCGCATCACCCGCGTCGAGCGCGATCTGCTTCGATACGAAGCGACGATCACAGATCCCAGGACCTACACCCGCCCCTACACGATTTCGATTCCGTACACGTCTCCTGAGGGATACCAGGTCTTGCCGTACGAGTGCCACGAGGGCAACCTCGCCGTCCTCCAGGGGCTCGGCGGTGAACGCGCGGAAGACAAGGCGCTCGAAGAAGACGCCAGGCGTGGAATCGTGCGGCCGCGACGACCCATCCAGGGCGCTCTGACCGTGGGTGGTCAGCCGATTCCTGCCGGTGACCAACCGCAACCTTGACCACCTTCGATCTCGATGGTTATCTCGCGCGGATTGTCTGGGACGGTCCGCGCGAGTCGACATTCGCCACGCTCGCCGGGGTCCTGCGCGCGCACATGACCCATATCCCGTTCGAGAACCTCGATGTGCTGCTCGGGCGTGGCATTCGAATCGATCCCGATAGTGTCTACGCCAAACTCGTGACCGCACACCGCGGTGGCTACTGTTTCGAGCACGGGATCCTGCTTCAGTCAGCGTTGATACGTCTTGGATTCGAGCCAGCGGTCCACACCGCGCGTGTCGTTCTCATCCGGCCGCGCAGCGAGGCGCCGTTGACGCACATGTTCCTGACCGCGCAGGTCGACGGCCATCGCTACGTGCTGGATCCGGGCTTTGGCGGCCTTGCCCCGCTCGTTCCGGTGCCGCTCGTGGCGGCACACGTGTCTGACGGCCGTGACGCGCATCGCTTCGTCAACCGTGGTCACGATTGGGTGATGGAAACCGAGGTAAACGGGGCCTGGATTCCAATGTGGTCCTCGACAGTGGAGCCCGCGGAGCCGGTTGACTTCGTGATGGCCAATCATTTTGTGTCCACGTTCCCACTGTCGCCCTTTGTTACCACGCTGATGCTGCGCGCGATTACGCCAAAGGGACGAGTGTCCGTGGCGAACAGGGCAATGACCAGGCGTTACGACGGTCGCGAGGAGAAGCAGGTGATCGAGAGCCGCGCCGAGCTGCGCACGATCTTGAAAGACGACTTCGGATTCGATCTGCCGGAAGTCGAGCGGCTGCGCGTGCCGGCGGTCTCCGAGTGGAATTGAGAAACAATCAGAGAGGGACAACATGAAACGGATCGCGTGGGCACTCGTGCTGGGTCTGATCGTCTGGGGGACGTCGTCACATCCCGTCGCGCAACTCCTGAACAAGGAAGCGCCTGTCATCGTTGGCCACTATCACCTGAACGTCACGAGCGTCGATGCGCACAAGAAGTTCTGGGTCGACACGCTGGG
>Ga0075431_100003554_pt1 | contig 15089 bp, 13 predicted proteins | sample RhiMetdeltSRZDD5_FD_75297 | JGI IMG/M metagenome (GOLD analysis project Ga0075431, IMG submission 75297) | Populus rhizosphere microbial communities from Tennessee, USA - Rhizosphere MetaG P. deltoides SRZDD5 | ecosystem: Host-associated > Plants > Roots > Rhizosphere > Soil | place: USA... | reverse complement strand
GCGGTACGCATGCCCTCGAACAGCTTTCGCGCGTCGCGCGCGTTGCCGAAGTGCTCCTTGTGCAACGCGCTCGCGAAGTACGCGAGCAGCGGCGGCTCCAGCTCCGGCGGGCACACGTAGTCGTCCGCCGCGGCCATCCGGGACAGGATGAGCACGAGCTCTTCCGGCGTGTAGTTGGGAAACTCGATCGTCCGGGAGAACCGGGAGGCCAGGCCCGGGTTGATGGCGAGGAACGACTGCATCTCGTTCGTGTACCCGGCCGCGATGATGGCGATCTCGTGCCGATGGTCCTCCATCAGCTTGACCAGAGTGTCGATCGCCTCCTGGCCGAAGTCGCCACCGGAACCCACACTGCGCGACAGCGTGTACGCCTCGTCGATGAACAACACGCCGCCGCGTGCCTTCTCGAACTCGGCCGCCGTCTTCTGCGCGGTGTGCCCGATCCAGTGGCTGACCAGGTCCTGCCGCGACACCTCGAGCAGGCTCTCCTTCGGCAGCACCCGCAGTGCGGACAGCAGCTTGCCGTACACCCGCGCGACACTGGTCTTTCCGGTGCCGGGAGCGCCCGCGAAGATCAAGTGGTGGCTCATCGGGCTGACCGAGAGCCCTTCGCTGCGCCGCCATTCGTTGACCTGGATCTCGTCGATGAGCGAATGCACCTCGGCCTTGACCGCGGCGAGCCCGACCATCCCGTCCAGCTCGGCCATCAATCCGGCGAGAGCGTCGGTGCCGACCACGGTCGTCGCGACCCCGGTCGATGACGTGGACGCGGCGGACGTCGATGCTTCGACCACGGTCGTGGTCGCACCCTCGGCGATATCGATCGGCGGGCTCGCCGTGTTCTCCACGCGACACTCCTCGATCGACCCCGCGCAGCCGCGGCTGACCGAGATCCCGACGCCCTTCGTGTCGTGTATCCAGCCGCGCCGGATCACCGGTGCGCTCTCGTACCCCACCGCGATTCCGGCATCGCCGGTTCGCGAGACCTCGCAGCCCTCGATGGTCGGCCGGCCGTACTGGTAGATGTAGATTCCCCGCCGCCCGCACCCGTGGATCGTGCATCCGCGCACCACCGGATCGGCACCGACCCGCACGATCAACCCGTCCGCCGCGATATCCGTGATGGCGCACTCCTCGATGAGGCCGGACGCCTCCTCGACGACGATGCCGTACTCGGCGCCGGATATCGCGCTTCGGCGCAGCTGCACGGAACCGCCCACGACCGAGACACCCGCGCCGTACCGCGCTGTCACCGCGCACCGCTCGATCGTCAGGTCGGTCCGTACGGCGTCGACGGCCGGGAAGTCGCCCGCGTTCAGCGTCAGGTCTTCCAGCGTGAGCGTGCCGTCGTGGCACCGGATCACCGGGTACGCGATCGCCGTCGCGTCGATCGTCACCGTCTCCGGTCCCTCGGCCGCCACCAGCCGCACGTCGGACTTTGTCACGAGCATCGCCTCGGCGTACGTCCCCGGGGCGAGCTGGATAGTCGCCTGCGTACCGGCATCGGCGAGGGCCTCGGTGATCGTCGGGTACGCGCCGCGCTGCTGCGGCGAAACCAGCAGGGTTCGCGTCATGCGCTCTAGCGTGCCAGCCGAGCACCGGCTCAGCCAGCTTGCGGCCGCTCCGCGGCCGGTACGCGCGACCGCCCTGGGACGGCTACTGTCATTGACGACATGGCATCTCCCCGAACGCTTCCCATCACGGCCGGCGCGATCCTGGTCGACGGGGTGATCCGCCGGCACACGGCGGTCCGCGGCGACGTCGCACCCGACCTGCATCCGCTCGTGCGCCGGTTCCTCCACGACCTGCCCACCCACCAGCGCGAGCGGTTCGCGGGCTGGTGCGCCGAGACCGTCCTGATCTCCGACCGCCTCTACGAGGCAGAGCGGGCAGGCAGCGGTGCGCTCTCCGCGGCGCACGCACGCGCCGCATTGTGGGGCGCTCAGATCAACGTGGTCTGGGTACGCGAGCAGGGCGACCCGGCGCACGGTACGCCGTACCGGCCCTGCAGATCCTGTACGGCGTTGCTGGAATGGTGCGGAGTCGAAGCGATCCTCGACGGCATGGCGCCCGGCTACCCGGCCCCGACCGCGCCGGCCGGCATGGACCTGGCCCGGCGCTGGGCCTTGGCCCTGGCGTCGTACGCCGCACCCGACGGCCGGCACCACGAGGTCGTACCCGCGGCGGTGGATGCGTTCACCCGCTACGGCGGGCTCAGCGCGCAGCCGGACGGGCCCGGTGAACAGGTGGCGCCGAGCGGCTTCCTCCTCGACCCGATGCGGGCCCTGCACACGGTCAGCACGCTCGCCGCGTTCGCGGACGCGCTGCGCGTCAAGGTCACTCCACTCGGCGTCGAGGACGACGGCAGCGGCCTGCTCGTCATCGACGAGGAGGGCCGGGTGTTCGTCCTCGACCCGACGGCGGAGTGGTTCCTCGGTGACACGATCGGCCGAGCACTGGAGAACCTGGTGTCGGGCCGGGCGCCGGCCCGGGTACGGCAGGACGGTGCATGGAGCTGACCGCGGCTTGGGAACCCGCCAACGACGTGGAACGCGGCATGCGGGACGCGCTGGCCCGCGGCGACGTGGAGGCGTACCGCCGCGTGCTCGGCTCGGCAACGGTCTTCCTACCTGTTCCGCCGTCGGCCGGCTACCCCGGCGCGAGCCCGGATCCGCTGCCGTGGGCGACCGGGGAGTTCGGCGGGCGCACGTACATCCTCGCGTTCACCTCGCCGGAGGCGCTGCGTGCCGCGGTCGGCGCGGACACCAAGGCGTACCGGCCGGCGCTGTTCGCCGACGTCGCGCACGACTGGCCGGATCCGCAGGCGTGGCTGGCCGTCGACCTGGGCACGCCGGTGCAGGCGGTGCTGGACGCCGAGGGTGTGAACATGACGGCCTGGCTCGGTGAGCTGAGCGCGTACCCCGTGGACGCCGCCCTGCGTGCCGCGATCCGGGCCGGTGACGATCCGGCGTACGCGATGGCACTGCTCGCCGCGGATCTGGTCGTACCGGTCCGGCCGGAGGCGTCCTCGATCGCCGAACTGACCGACCCGTTGTTCGGCTGGTGGCGCAGCGAGACCGCGGAAGGCCAACCGGTGATCGCGGTGTACACGTCCGCCCTGCGGCTCCGCGCGGACCTGGGCGACCGCGTCCAGCACCTCGTCGTAGACCTCGGCGAGCTGGCCGCGGCCTGGCCGGATCGGGAAACGTCGATGGCGGTCAACCCCGGTACCCCGGTCGCCGGCCTCATCTCCGGTGCGGCGGTGTACGGACTGGCCGCGTGGGTGGCCAAGGCCGAGGACGCGGCCGAGCGGGCCGCCCAGGCCGCTACGACGGACCCGTCGATGGGCGAGTTCGAGCGGGAACTGGCCGCTCACCAAGCCGCCCGCGACGCGGTAGCCCGCCTCCTGAAGGGCTAACGCAGCGCGTACTCCAGGATGTGCCGTTCGTGGTCCAGTAGCCGCAGGTCGCGCATTGGCCGCCGGAGATGTCCCTTGTGGACGATCCGGACGAAGGCCGGGTCGCCGGCCGCGGCCATGCGCCGGATGCCCTCGATGTGGTCGACGATCCGCTTGCGGATCGTCCGCACCAGCCGGTGCCGGTCGCGCGGGATCAGGCCGTACGCGTCCGCGAACAGCCGCAGCCGACGGGGCCGGTTGGGCCTCTTCCAGCCGAGCGTGTACGAGTCGCGATCGGAGAACAGCGGTACCCAGGTCCAAGCGGCGTACGCCACGTCGTAGATCCGGGCGCCCGGAGAGGCCAGGTCGAAGTCGATCAGCGCGAGTGTCCCGTCCGGCCGCCAGATCACGTTGTGTGGCGCCGCGTCGTGGTGGCAGATCACCTCGGCGTCCGGCGGAGGTGGACCGAAGGAACGCCACACCGCACCCGGTACCGGCCGGAAGCCGAACTGCGCGTCGTGGAACATCCGCAGCATCGTGGCCACGGTCACCAGCGCCTCGTCGGTCGTCCACTGTGGCGCGAGCGGGTACTCCCCGCACTCACCCTCCAGATAGGACAGCACCTCGCGGCCCCGCTCGTCGATGCCGAGCGCCCGCGGCGCGCCGGTGAACCCGACGTACTCCAGGTGCCGCAGCAACGCATGGACCGCCGGAGTCCACGGGCCGACGTTGCGGCGCACGGTGTCGCCGACGCGTACGACCGTGCTGACGTTGCCGCCGTGTAGGGGCACTTCCTGTTGGGTCAACGAGGCGCCTTCCGGGGGAGAAGGTCTTGGCATCAGAGGCTACGCGGTGGGGCCAAGCAGAGCGTCGACGAACTGCCGAGCGTCGAACGGCGCCAGATCGTCCGGTCCCTCGCCCAGGCCTACCAGCTTGACGGGGATACCCAGCTTGCGCTGGACGGCGACGACGATTCCGCCCTTCGCGGTACCGTCCAGCTTCGTCAGCACGACGCCGGTAACGTCGACCACCTCGGTAAACACCCGCGCCTGCTCGAGCCCGTTCTGGCCGGTGGTCGCGTCGAGGACGAGCAGGGTCTCGTCGACCGGCCCGTGCCGCTCCACGACCCGCTTGACCTTGCCTAACTCGTCCATCAGCCCGACCTTGTTCTGCAGCCGGCCGGCGGTATCGACCAGTACCGTGTCCACTCGGGTCTCGATCCCCCGCTGCACCGCGTCGAACGCGACGGCGGCCGGGTCGCCACCCTCCCGACCGCGTACGACCTCCGCGCCGACCCGCCCGGCCCACGTGGCGAGCTGATCGGCGGCGGCGGCGCGGAAGGTGTCGGCGGCACCGAGTACCACGGTGTGCCCGTCGGCCACGAGCACCCGGGCGATCTTGCCGCAGGTCGTGGTCTTGCCCGAGCCGTTCACGCCCACGACCAGCAGGACGGCCGGCTTCCCGTCGGTCGGCGTGGCCTTCAGCGACCGGTCCAGGTCCGGCTCGAGCGCGCTCACCAGCTCCTCGGCCAGCAGGTTGCGCAGCTCGTCGGTCGTCCGCGTGCCGAGGACCTTGGTCCGTTCCCGCAACCGGGCCACGATCTGCCCGGTGGCCTCGACCCCGACGTCGGCCGTGATCAGGTTCTCCTCGACCTCTTCCCACGCGTCGTCGTCGAGCCGGTCGCGGGACAGCACGGCGAGCAGGCCCCGCCCGAGCACGCTCTGCGACCGGGCGAGCCGGTCGCGCAGCCGGACCAGGCGCCCCTCGGTGGGTTCGGGCCGCTCCAGCTCGATGACCGGGGCAGCCGGCTCCTCGGGCTCCACCTGCGGTCTGGCCTCGGGCTCCTCGACCGGCTGCGGTGGGACCGCCGGGGGCAAGCTCGGGGGGCGGCGCAGCCTCGGCGCCACCAAGGCCAGCCCACCGAGTACGAGCACAGCCAGGATGATCAGGGCGACGACGAGGAAGTCCATCCCGAAATCCTGACAGACCCCTCAGCGTCGCTCGCGGCCAGCCACCGCCGCGCTATCGCTCCACACGAACTGCTACGGGATACGCATCACCCGCGGGCAGCGCGCGGGCCGTGAGAGTCAACGCGACGGCCACCAGGACGCCCACCGTGAAGCCGGACCGCAGCGACGTGGCGTCGGCGAGTGGGCCGATCACCGTGGGGCCGAGCAGCAGACCGAGGTAGCCGAGGCCGTTGGTGCGGGCGATCGCCTCCGGCCCCAGCCGGCCGGCCAGCGAGAACGACACCGGGATGATGGTGCACACCGCCAGCCCGACCAGCACGAACGCGGCCAGGGCGAACCCCGGCCTCGGTGCGGCCACCACCAGCGCGCAGGTGGCGGCGGTACCGAGACCGCCGACGATGAGCAGGCGCCGGTCACCGATGACCGCGCGCACCCGGTCGCCGTTGAGCCGGCCGACGATCATCGCGGCCTCGAACAACGGATACGCGAGAGCCGCCGTGCCTTCGGTGGCGTGCAGGGTGTCGCGCAGGTACAGGCCACTCCAATCGGCGACCGATCCCTCGATCATGAAGGCGGCGAAGGCCACCGCTCCGAGCAGATACACGACTCTGGGCAGCCGTTCGCGCCGCCGAGCGGTGTCCGCGGGTTGTGGAGGGTCCGCGAGGTACGTGACGGTCAGCGCCGCCGCTATCGGTACGCCCACCACCGCGAAGACCACGACCGCCCGGGTAAACGACCAGCCGGCGTACGCCGTGGCCGCCCCGAGCAGCCCGCCGGCGACCGCGCCGATGCTCCAACCGGCGTGCATGCCGCTCATCAACGGCCGGCCGTACGCCCGCTCGACCTGCGCCGCCTGGGCGTTCATCGCGATGTCCAGTACAGCGAACGCCATGCCGAAGACCACCGCCGCGGCGAGCAGCAGGAGGTACGACGGGGCGAGGCCGATCAGGGCCAGCGTGGCGGCGGTAGCCGGTCCGACGACCCGCAGAACGCCTCGGCTGCCGAAACGGGTCAGTAGCCGGCCGGCGAACTGCATGATGGCGAGCGCACCGAGGCCCCAGGCCAGCACCGTGATGCCGAGCTGTCCTGGGTCGAGATGCAGCTTGTCGGCCAGCGCCGGCACCCGGACCGTCCAGACCGCGGCCAGTGCTCCCGCCAGGCCGAAGGTGGCCGTGACCCCGTACCGCGCGCGCGTCAACATCGCGTCAACTCCAGCAGGCGTACCCGCAGCGCCTCGACGTCCGCGACGTCGAACAGACCCGGGTCGAGGACGAGGTTCTCCCACAGACCGTCGGCTGCCAGCCGGGCGATCCGCAGCGCCACCGGATCGACCGCCGTCTCGTCGCGCCGGTGCCACCTGCGCAGCGCAGCGCGCAGCGGGTCGAGCCGGTGCGCCTCGGTAGCCGCGGCGATCACGGCCGTCCACCGCCGCTGGGACTGGGCCGCCTCGGCGAGCGAGTCGAACGTCGCCTGGACGTACGCCCGGGCGTGGCCTTCCGGCGTGCCGTCGTCGAACCGGGTGATGAGCTCGTCGAAGTCTGTGATCAACCGCTCGACGAGCGCGGCGACCAACGCTTCCTTCGTGGCGAAGTGGTAGAGCAGGCCGCCCTTGCTCACGCCGGCCCGCTGCGCGACCGCGGCGAGCGTCAACGCGCGGGTGCCCGCCTCGGCGAGCAGCGCTTCGGCGGCGTCGAGCAGATGATCACGGCGCATCCGGCTACTGTACCGTCCGGACGGTACAGTCATGAACTTGGTTGCGGTGGTGGACCTCACCCGAGTGGACTGGGCCGCATGACTGCGCCCGAGATCACCAGAACGGATCCTCCGCGGATCGCGGACGAACGGACCATGCTCGACGCCTGGCTGGACTACCACCGCACCACGCTGTTGATGAAGTGTGCGGGACTCGACGAGGAGCAGCTCAAGCGCCGCTCGGCCGAGCCGTCGACCCTGTCGCTGCTCGGTCTCGTCCGGCACATGACCGAGGTCGAGCGCGGTTGGTTCCTGGATTTCGGTGGGGTGGAGTACACCCCGTTCTACTGGTCGAAGGACAACTACGACGGCGACTTCGACTACCTCGACAGCGCCCCGGTGGACCGGGGTGTTCGCCGCGTTCGACGAGGCGTGCGCCGGATCGCGCGAGGTGGTCGCGGGCCGTTCGCTGGATGACACCTTCACCGACGAGAGGGAGCGCGAGTTTTCGTTGCGCTGGATCTACATCCACATGATCGAGGAGTACGCGCGACACAACGGGCACGCCGACCTGATCCGCGAGCGGATCGACGGCGCGAAAGGCGACTGAGGGCTACGCGGCGACGGCTTCCCGCTCCTCCGCGCCCAGTCGCTGACTGATCACCTCGGTGATGCCGCTGCGCATGGTGACGCCGTAGAGTGCGTCGGCGATCTCCATCGTGCGCTTCTGGTGCGTGATGATGATCAGCTGGCTGCGGTCCTGGAGCTGCCTCAGCAGGTTCAGCAGCCGGTCCAGGTTGATGTCGTCGAGCGCCGCCTCGACCTCGTCGAGGATGTAGAAGGGGCTCGGCCGCGCCCGGAAGATCGCGCAGAGCAGCGCGACGGCGGTCAGCGAGCGCTCGCCACCGGAGAGCAGCGACAGCCGCTTGATCTTCTTGCCGGGTGGCCGCGCTTCCACCTCGACGCCCGTCGTGAGCAGGTCGTCGGGGTCGGTGAGCACGAGCCGGCCCTCCCCGCCGGGGAACAGGACGCGGAAGACCTCCTCGAACTCCCGGGCGGTATCGGCGAACGCGCTGGAGAACACCTCGAGAATCCGCTCGTCGACGTCCTTGACGACGGTCAGCAGATCCCGCCGGGTGGCCTTGAGGTCCTCCAGCTGGTCGTTGAGGAACTTGTACCGGTCCTCCAGCGCCGCGAACTCCTCGAGCGCCAGCGGGTTCACCTTGCCGAGCAGGTTGAGCTCGCGCTCGGCCTTGGCGGCCCGCTTCTCCTGGACCGGTCGCTCGTACGGCACCGGCTCCGGCGGGAACTTGCCATCGGCCTCGGCCGCGGCCAGTTCCGCCTGGGTCGGCGGGACAAACTGGTCCGGCCCGTACTCGGCGAGCAGCGTGTCCAGGTCCAGCCCGAAGTCCTCGGCGGCCTTCGCCTCCAGTTGCTCGATGCGCAGCCGCTGCTCGGCGCGGGCGACCTCGTCGCGGTGGACCTCGCTGGTCAGCCGTTCCAGATCGGCGCCGAGTTGCTTGGCTGCCGCCCGTACCGCCGACATCTCGGCCTCGCGCGCGGACCGCGACTGGGCGACGGCGTCGCGATTCGCGGCGGCCGTGGCCAGTGAGACGGCGAGCCGCTCCAGCACCGCGCGGGCGCCGGTCTCGACCGCACCCGCGATGGCGGCGCCCCGGGCGCGCGCGGCACGCCGGGCGGCGGCTCGCTCGCGGGCGGCACGCTCGGCCGCGGCCTGCCGGGCCAGGGAGTCGGCGCGTCCGGCCAGCGAGGCGACCCGCTCCTCCGAGGTGCGGACCGCCAGCCGCACCTCCATCTCGTTCTGCCGGGCGCGGTTCACCGCCGCCGTGAGCTGGTCCCGCTCGGCGGTCGACGGGTTCTCGTCCACGGACGTGGCTTCGGCCAGCCGCAGGCGTTCCTCCAGCTCGGCGAGGCCGGCGAGGCCCTCGTCGCGGGCTGTCTCCGCGTTGGCGATCGCCGTGGAGAGCCGTTCCGCCTCGGCGATCGCCGACTTGGCGGCCGCGCCCAGCTCGGCCAGCCGTCGGGCGGCGGCGTTGCGCTGCCCCTCGGCCTCGCGCTTGGCGGCGGCGGAAGACGCGACGCGCTCCTCGGCCGCGGCGAGCTGGTTGCGCGCGCCCTCCAGTGCGGACCGCAGCTGTGTCAGCTTGCGGTCGGCCTCGGACCAGCGCACACGGGCCTCCTCGACGGCGGCCTGGACCTCGATGAAGCTCGGCTGCTTGGCGGAACCGCCGGCGGCGGCGTGCGCGCCGATCACGTCGCCCTCGGGCGTGACCGCGCGCAGGGTCGGCGCGGCGGCTACCACGCGGCGAGCGGCCTGCAGGTCGGCCACGAACACCACGTCGCGGAGCGCCTTGGCCATCGCGGGACGTAGCTCGTCCGGGGCGTGCACGAGGTCGCCGGCCCACTGCGCGCCCTCGGGCAGCGGGGGCCGCGGGTCGGCACCGGTAGAGGCCGAGCCGACCAGGAGCGCGGCGCGCCCGGCGTCCTCCCACTTGAGCAGCTCGACGGCGGCGACGGCGCTCTCCACGTCGGAGACGGCGACGGCGTCGGCCAGCGCGCCCAGGGCCGCGGCGAGGGCCGCCTCGTGGCCGTGTTCGACCGTCAGCAGCGCGGCAACGCTGCCGATCAGGCCGGGCACCCGGCTGGCGTTGGCGAGCAGGGCACCGGCGCCGTCCTTGCGCCGCAGGCCCATCGCGAGCGCCTCCTCGCGGGCCTTCCAGCCGGTGGCGTCCTTCTCCGTGGCGCGCTCGGCGTCGGAGAGCCGCTCGACCTCGGCGACGGTGGTGTCCCGGGCGGCCAGCGCCTCGCGGTGCCGGATTTCCAGATCGGCGGTGTCCCGGTCCTGCTCGGTCGCGCCCTCGACGACCGCGTCGTAGTCCTCCTGGGCCGTCTCGGCCCGCGCCTGCGCCTCGGTCAGCGCGACCTCGAGCCGCGCGATCTCGTCGGCCGCGGCGGTCGAGCGGGTCCGGACCGCGTTGACCTGGCCGGCGAGCTTGGCCAGGCCCTCCCGCCGGTCGGCGACCGCCTTGACCGCGGCCACCAGCGCCTTTTCGGCGTCGGCGAGCTGGGTCTCCAGCTCCTGCCGGTGCCGGACCGCCTCGGCCAGGTGTGCCTGGTCCGCCTCCAGGGCGGCGCGCAGGCCCGCCTCCTGCTCGCGGACCTTCTCCGCCTCCGCGGCCAGCAGCTCCGGATCGCGGCCGGGGCGCTCGTCCTCGGGGGTGGTCGTCAGGTGGCGCAGTCGCTCTGCGGCGAGCTGGGCCGTCGAGCGGAACCGCTCCTGCAGGGCGGACAGCTTGTACCAGGTGTCCTGCGCGGCCGCGAGCAACGGAGCGTCCTCGGCGAGCGCGGCCTCCAGCTCGGCGAGGCGTCCCTGGACCTGCGCGTACTCCCCCTCGATCTGCTGGCGGCGCTGGCGCAGAGCCGTCTCGTCGGCGATCTCCTTGTCGAGCGTGGCGCGCAGGGTCGCCAGGTCGTCGGCGAGCAGCCGCAGCCGGGCGTCGCGCAGGTCGGCCTGGATGCCGGCCGCGCGCCGGGCCACCTCGGCCTGCTTGCCGAGCGGCTTGAGCTGGCGGCGAAGCTCCGCGGTCAGGTCGGTGAGCCGGTTGAGGTTGGTCTGCATCGCCTCGAGCTTCCGCAGCGCCTTCTCCTTGCGCTTGCGGTGCTTGAGGACGCCGGCGGCCTCCTCGATGAACGCCCGCCGGTCCTCGGGCTTGGCGTGCAGGACCGCGTCCAGCTGTCCCTGGCCGACGATCACGTGCATCTCCCGGCCGATGCCGGAGTCGCTGAGCAGCTCCTGGATGTCGAGCAGGCGGCACGAGCTGCCGTTGATCTCGTACTCACTCTCGCCCGACCGGAACATCCTTCGGGTGATCGACACTTCGGTGTAGTCGATCGGCAGAGCACCGTCGCTGTTGTCGATCGTGAGAGTGACCTCGGCCCGGCCGAGCGGGGGACGGCCGGCCGTACCGGCGAAGATCACGTCCTCCATCTTGCCGCCGCGCAACGCCTTGGCGCCCTGCTCACCCAGCACCCAGGCGATGGCATCGACCACGTTTGACTTGCCCGAGCCGTTGGGTCCCACCACACAGGTGATCCCCGGCTCGAGCTTCAGCGTCGTGGCAGAGGCAAAGGACTTGAACCCCTTCACCGTCAGCGTCTTGAGATGCACGTGGCTCCGGTGCTCGTAGGGTCGGCCCGATCTTCAGGCCGCTTCTTCGCGCAATGTACCCCGGTACGGCCGTTACCCTGCGTGTCACAGCCGATTGCGCCAGGCCGTGGACAGGCCGTCAGACCTGCGGATTCCACACGGCGGGCGGGCAAAAACATGCGCGCCGACCTCGGCGTGTCGGCGCGCTAGCGGATTCTTCGGGGAACGGAGGCTGCGGCGCCGGTACCTTGCGAGCACCGGCGCCTCGGTCGTCAGGTCAGCGCCGGCTCGGCGATCCGGAGTAGGTGTTCCGGATCGGCGACGGCCGCGGCCAGCCGATCGTTTTCGGCGCGTAGCCGGGTGACCTCGAACTCGAGTGCCTGCACCGTGGCACGCAGTTTCGTGACCTCGTCCAACAGACGCCGGTCCGGCGCACTGCCAACGTGGCCGTAGAGGGCTTTCGCCATATCGTCTCCTCGTGATGCGCTGCCGGTACAGCCAGCAACGCGCGCCCAGTAAATCGCGGCAACCTACCCGCGGCGTTCAGCACACGAGCATGGTCGGGCGACTGGCGACATACCCATCCTCCGCCGACGAATGGGCAGAGTCAAGTTCTGTCCCCCTCGACTCGAGTCGGGTCGGCTCAGGGTTCGTCTCTGATAGCGTCAACCCGGTCTATTCAGGGCGAGGTGGCAAAGATCTTGGCTGGTGGCCATCGGCGCAGCACACCCCGTCGAAGCATGGCTGCCCTGGTGCTGGTGCTCGCGGCCATGGCGTCGGCCGGGTTCGGCGCTACCGTCCTGCGCGGGTACTCGCCGCTCGACGAGCCGGCCAGCGGAAGCCAGCGCTTCGGCGCCGCCGCTGGCGAGCCCGGAGCCAGCCCCGACCCGAGCGCCAGCGCCACGCCGAGCGTGTCGCCCTCGGTCACCGCGGCGCCGTCCAGCACGGCCCCGGCACCCAGCCCCACACGCAGTCGAAGCCGGGTCGAGGTGCTGGAGGACGAGGTCCTCGTGCTGGTCAACCGCGAACGCGCCCGCGCCAGCTGCCCGGCGGTCCACCGTGATGACCGGCTGCACAGCGCCGCTCGCGGGCACAGCGTCGACATGGCCGAGCACAACACCATGAGCCACACCGGCAGCGACGGCAGCTCACCCTGGCAACGGGCGGAGCGGGCCGGGTACGACGACGCGATCGGCGAGAACGTGGCATATGGGTACCGCACGCCCGCCGCGGTCATGGACGGCTGGATGGGCAGCTCGGGCCACCGGGCGAACATCCTCAACTGCGCCGCCCGAGCCCTCGGCGTCGGCCTGGCCTACAGCCGAAGCGGCACACCCTACTGGACCCAACTCTTCGGCCGCACGTAGTGTGATTCGCCCGCTCACTTGTCCTTGATCGACGGGGAGAGGCGACGCCGGGGGCGGCGCTGGCAACGCGGGCAGGAGTACGACGACCGGTTCATGAAGTGCTCCCGCCGGATCGGTGCACCGCAGCGCAGGCACGGCTCGCTCTCCCGGCCATATACACCCAGGGAACGGTCGAAGTACCCGCTCTCCCCGTTCACGTTGACGTAGAGCGAGTCGAAGCTCGTACCGCCGGCGCAAATAGCCTCGGTCAGCACCTCCCGCACGTGCGAGAGCAGCCCGCTCGCGGCCGGCCGGGTCAGCGACGACGTCGGCCGGGCGCCGTGCAGTCGGGCCCGCCACAGCGCCTCGTCGGCGTAGATGTTGCCGACCCCGGACACCAGTGTCTGGTCCAGCAACGCGCGTTTGACCTCGGTACGCCGGCGGCGCAGCGCGGCGACGAACTCGTCGTCCACAAAGGACGGGTCGAGCGGATCGAGCGCGATGTGCGAAATTTCGCCCGGCAGCGTGGCGCCACCCGGCGACACCGCCAGCCCGCCGAACGTGCGCTGGTCGACGAACCGCAGCTCCGGCCCGTCGTCCGTGAACCGGAACCGGATCCGGAGGTGGATCTCGTCGGCCGCGGACTCCGGCCGCAGCAGCATCTGCCCGGACATGCCTAGATGACCGATCAGCGCGTCGCCGGAGTCGAGCGGAAGCCACAGGTACTTTCCCCGACGGCAGGCCGCCAGCACGGTACGCCCGGTCAGCGCCGCGGCGAAGTCGGCCGGTCCGGCCGGGTGCCGGCGTACCGCCCGGGGGTGCCCGACATCGACCCCGGCGATGGTCCGGCCGACCACCCAGGTCGCCAGACCGCGGCGGACGGTCTCCACCTCGGGCAGCTCAGGCACGCGACCACCGCTCCGGATCGCGGAGGCTCTCCGGTCCGGACACCGCGCCGGCGCGGGCGGACAGCTCGCGCCACGCCTCCTCGGCCGCCCGCTGCTCGGCCTCCTTCTTGCTGCGCCCGTCGACGCCGCCGAACCGGTCCCCGGCCACGATCGCCCAGGCCGTGAACGTCTTCGCGTGGTCCGGGCCGGTCTCCTCGATGCGGTACTCCGGCACGCCCAGGCCGAGCGAGGCGGTCAGCTCCTGCAGCGAGGTCTTCCAGTCCAGGCCGGCACCGCGGCCCGCCGCCTCGGACATCAGGTCGTCGAACAGCCGGCGGATCACGTGGGTCGCGGTCGTCAGGCCGTACTGGAGATAGATCGCGCCCAGCACCGCCTCCAGCGTGTCGGCCAGGATGCTCGCCTTGTCCCGCCCTCCGGTGGCCTCCTCGCCCTTGCCGAGCAGGAGGTACGGGCCGAGGCCCACCGGCCCGAGGCCGCGGGCGACGTCGGCCAGCGCGCGCATGTTGACCACGCTCGCGCGGAGCTTCGCCAGCTGTCCCTCGGCCAGATCCGGGTGGTTGTGGAACAGCGCGGTCGTGACCACGAGCCCGAGTACCGAGTCGCCGAGGAACTCCAGCCGCTCGTTGGTCGGCAGGCCTCCGTTCTCGTACGCGTACGACCGGTGGGTCAGTGCCCGCTCCAGCAGCTCCGGGTCGAGAGCGACGCCGAACGCGCGTTCCAGGTGGCTGATCGGCGGCGGAGAACTCATGTGATCACCTCGCTCCTCCAGAGACGGGCAGTGGTACCGAGACGGTGCAGCTGTGCGGCGAGCTCGATGCCCGAAGCGAAATCAGGCCCGTTGGCCTCACCGTGGCAGACGACCACCGTCCCGCCGATGCCGAGCAGGGCCGCCGCGCGCGGGGCGGTATCCGCCGACATCTCGCCGCCGGCCAGGACATACGCGGCCTCGACGCCCTTGAGCAGGACGTTTCCGGTGAACCCGTCGGTGACCACGACATCGGCCCGCGCGCCGCGCGAGACGTCGTACCCCTCGACGTTGCCGACGAACTCGGCGCCGTTGGGCAGGGCGGTACCGGCCAACCGGCCGTACGCGGACCGGCGCCACCGGTCGCCCTTGTCCGCCTCGGTGCCGATGGACAGCAGGCCGACCCGGGGATGGTCCAGCCCGAGGAGCGCCGCGGCGTAGGCCGCACCGAGCACCGCGTGCTGCACCAGTACCGGGGGCGACGGGTCCACCGACGCGCCCACGTCGAGCAGGACCACCGGGCCGTCCAGGCCCGGCAACGTGCAGGCCAGCGGCGGTCGGCGCACCACACGGCCCAGCCCGATCACGGCGGCCGTGACCGTGGCGCCGCTGTTCCCGGCGGACACGACCGCATCGGCGTACCCGTGGACGACGGCGTCGACGGCCGCACCGACGGTGGTACCGGGCCGCGCGGCGCTCAGCGGTCCGTCGGCCGTCTCCACGGCACGTAGCGGCCCGTCGTCCGGCCGGGTCGCCGTGGCGACCGAGACCCGGGACCGGTCGGCGGCCGGGAGCGCGGCAAGGACCTCGTCGGCGACCGAAGTCGGTCCGACGAGGACGAGGCGCAGGTCAGGATCGGCGCT
>Ga0075431_100003551_pt1 | contig 15098 bp, 9 predicted proteins | sample RhiMetdeltSRZDD5_FD_75297 | JGI IMG/M metagenome (GOLD analysis project Ga0075431, IMG submission 75297) | Populus rhizosphere microbial communities from Tennessee, USA - Rhizosphere MetaG P. deltoides SRZDD5 | ecosystem: Host-associated > Plants > Roots > Rhizosphere > Soil | place: USA... | reverse complement strand
CCGACGTCGCCGGGGCGATGACGCTCGAGGCGCTGCGCGGCACGCCGGCGGCCTTCCGCGCCCCGCTGCACGAGGCGCGCCCGCACCGGGGGCAGGGGCAGGCGGCGGCGCACCTGCGCGCACTGCTGGCCGAGAGCGAGATTCGCGAGTCGCACCGCGAAGGCGATGCGCGCGTGCAGGACGCCTACAGCCTGCGCTGCATGCCGCAGGTCCACGGGGCGGCGCGTGACGCGCTCGCCGAGCTGCGGCGCATCCTCGAGGTCGAGATCAACGCGGCGACCGACAACCCGCTGGTCTTCCCCGAGACGGGCGAGGTGATCTCGGGCGGCAACTTCCACGGTGAGCCGGTGGCGCTCGCGCTCGAGTACGCCGCGCTCGGCGTCTGCGAGCTCGGGGCGATCGCCGAGCGGAGGGTCGAGCGGCTGGTCAACCCCGACCTCTCGGGCGGGCTGCCGCCCTTCCTGGCGGCGGACGCGGGGACCCACTCGGGGATGATGATGGCACAGGTCACGGCCGTCGCGCTCTGCGCCGAGAACAAAATCCTGGCGCACCCGGCCGCGGTCGACAGCCTGCCGACCTCGGGCAACCGCGAGGACCACGTCTCGATGGGCATGACCTCGGCGCTCAAGCTGCGCCGCATGGTGGAGGTTACGGGGGAGATCCTCGCCATCGAGCTCGTCTGCGCCGCGCAGGGGCTCGAGTACCGCAAGCCGCTCCGGCCGGGGCGCGGCGTGGCGCGGGCCTACGAGCGGCTCCGCCACCTGGTCGCGCCGCTCACCGGTGACCGTCCGCTCGCGCCCGACATCGCTATGACCGCGGCGGCGGTCGGCGCGGGCGCCTTCGACTTTTGAGGGCTACCTGCCGATGGAGAGTCAATCTCAAATTTCAAATTGAACATCTCAAATTATCAGGGAGGTTTTCAGTGATCAACTCGACGCTTCGCGCTTTCGTCACGCTCTGCCTCGCGGGTGGGACCGCGCTTGCCCAGGCGCCGGCGGCCCCGGCCGAGGCCCCGCTGGCGGATCTCAAGGTGCCGGAGGGCTTCAAGATTTCGGTCTTCGCCGGCGACCTGGCCGGGGCGCGGCTCATGGCGGCCAGCCCCGACGGGGTGATCTACGTCGCCCGCCAGTCGAAGGGCGAGGTCGTCGCCCTGCCCGACCGCGACCGCGACGGCCGCGCCGATAAGACGGAGGTCGTCCTCAGCGGCCTGGCGCGCCCCCACAGCGTCGCCTTCCACAGCGGCTACCTCTACATCGCGACCAACCCCGCCGTCCTCCGCGTGCGCTACGAGAAGGGCAAGCTGGCGGGCGAGCCCGAGAAGGTCGTCGACCTCCCGGTCTCGACCACGCCGCATTGGACGCGGACGATCGGCTTCGGCCGGGACGGCAAGCTCTACGTCTCGATCGGCTCCTCCTGCAACGTCTGCGTCGAGGACGATGCGCGGCGGACGACGATCATGCAATACAACGCGGACGGGACCGGGGGGCGGCCCTTCGCCAAGGGGCTGCGCAACGCGATCGGCTTCGACTGGGACCCGCAGAACGGGGCGCTCTGGGCCGACGACATGGGGCAGGACAAGCTCGGCGACGAGCTGCCGCCCGACGAGATCAACCGCCTCGAGGACGGGAAGCACTATGGCTGGCCCTACTTCATCGGTCGCAACGTGCCGAACCCGGACCTCAAGGACGCGGCGCCGACCGTGACTGCCGCCGCGGCCGTCCCGCCTGCCCTCGAACTGCCCCCGCACTCCTCGCCGATTGACCTCCGGTTCTACACCGGGCGGCAGTTCCCGGCGGCCTACCGGAACGCGCTCTTCGTCGCGCTGCACGGCTCGTCGAGCCGGTCGGAGAAGATCGGCTACAAGGTCGTCCGCGTCGTCATGCAGAATGGCCGCGCGACCGGGATTGAGGACTTCGCCACCGGCTGGCTCAAGGACGGCAAATTCTCAGGCCGCCCGGCGGGCCTGCTCTCCGGCCCCGACGGCGCGCTCTACGTCTCGGACGACAACAAGGGCTTCATCTACCGCATCGCTTACGGCGGCAAGTGACCCCGGGGACAGCAGAAGAGGACACGGATGCCACAGATGGGCACGGACGATCCGTGCCCATCTGTGGCATCCGTGTCCTCTCAATTGGCGCCGCCCTAGTTGTCGGAGGCGCGGGAGATGCGGCAGCGGCTGAGCGCGCTGTCGCCGTTGATCAGCCGGGCGATTGGCGCCAGCAGTTCCATATCCCCCGTGCGGTTGCCCTGGATTGCTGACTTGATCTGGTCGACCAGGTCGCCGAGCTGGGAGCTGGACGAGAGCGTGACGCCGCTGGCCAGCGCCACCGGGGCGATGTTCGCCCCCTGGCAACTGAGCGAGCTGTTGAGCAGCCCCACGCCCTGCGCCGTGCTGAAGCCGCCGACGCCGACGATGACGTTCAACTGCAGCGCCACCCACTCGGAGTTGAGCTGCTGCAGCGCCGACGGGCCGCCCGCGAGTGCCCTCTGGACTTCAGTTCGGTTCGACCCGATTCGCACCGGGGCGAGGTAGCCCGGCCGCCCGATCGAGACCGTCCCGTCAGGCATCCTCGCGGGGTTGAGCACCCAGTACTCCGCCGAGTCGTAGCAGATGGCCACGCAGCTCGTCTGCGTGGTCGTGAAGACCACGGCGTTCGACTGCCCGCCGCCCGGGTTGACTACCGTCACGCTCGCCGTGCCGATGGAGGCCAGGTCCGTCGCCGGGATGGCCGCCGTGAGCTGCGTCCCGCTGACGAAGGTCGTCGCCCGGTCCTGCCCGTTCCACCTGACGACAGCGCCCGAGACGAAGCCCGAGCCCGTGACCGTCAGCGTCAGCCCTGCCGTCCCCACCGCGGCTGTGTTCGGGCCGAGGCTGGAGATCACCGGGGCCAGGATGCCGACCTGGAGCGTCGCCGCGTTGGACGTCCCCCCGCCCGGCGCCGGGTTGACGACGACGATGCTCAGCGATCCCGCCGCGGCGATGTCCGCAGCCAAGATCGCTGCGGTCAGTTGCGTCGTGCTGACGAAGCTCGTCGCCCGGTTCTGCCCGTTGACGCGTACCACCGAGCCCTGGACGAAGCCCGAGCCGGTGACCGTCAGGGCGAAGGCCGCGCCGCCGGCCGACACCGAGCTCGGGCTGAGGCCCGTGATCTGCGCTGGCGGGTTGCCGACCGTGAGATTGACCGAGTTGGAGGCGGCCCCGCCCGGCCCGGAGTTGAAGACGCTGACCGCGATCGTCCCCGGGGCGGCGACGTCCGAGGACGGGATCGCCGCCGTCAGCTGCGTGCTGCTGACGAAGCTCGTCGCCCGATCCTGCCCGTTGACGCGGACGACTGAGCTCGAAGTGAAGCCCGAGCCGGTGACCGTCAGGTTAAAGGCCGCGCCGCCGGCCGGCACCGTCGCCGGATTGAGGGCCGTGACCTGCGGCGCCGGGTTGGTGACCGTGAAGAGCCGCGTGTCGGAGAGCCCGCCGTCGGGCGGAGGGTTGAAGACCGTGATCTGCACCGTGACCGGCGTGGCCAGGTCGGCGGCGAGGAGCTGCGCGGTTAGTTGCGTGCTGCTGACGAAGCTCGTCGCCCGGTCCTGGCCTCCCCACCGGACGATCGCGCCCGGTACGAAATTATTGCCCATGACGACGAGCGTGAAGCCCGGGCCGTTGAGTGCGGCGAAGTTGGGGCTGAAGTTGGTCAGCGAGGGCGTCGGGTTGTTGATCGTGAAACTGATCGCGTTCGAAGTCCCGCCGCCGGGCGGCGGAGTGACCACGGTGATCGACGCCGGGTCGGTCGTCTCCAGGTCGGTGGCCGGAATCTGGGCGGTCAGCTGCATGCTGCTGACGAAGGTCGTCGCCCGGTCCTGTCCGTTCCACTTGACCACCGAGCCGTTGACGAAGTTGGCGCCGTTGATCGTCAAGACGAAGTCCGGGCCGCCGACCGTGGCCGAACTCGGGCTGAGGCTCGTGATCCGCGCCGCCTCGTTGACCGCCGGCGTGATCGTCAGCGTGCCGTCGGCGAAGGTCGCCGGGAGCGGCGCCGCGTTGGCGTCAGCCACCTCGCGCACCACCGGCAAGTCGCCGAAGGCGACCAATGTCTGGTTGACATTGCTCGTCGAGAGCACCGCGAAGGTGACGATCAAGGCCGAGCGTATGCCACCAGCGAATGTCTGGCCCGCGGGCAGCGCGACGGAGATGCCGACGCGCCCCTGCCCGACCTGCGTCAGGTTCAGGTTGACGCTCGCCGACCCCGCGTCAAGGCCACTGACGGCTTTGACGAAGTTGACCTGCGCCGGGTCGAAGACGAGGCTGAAGCCGAGCGAGTTTTCGTCACCCTGCGAGGCGATCGTGATCGTCACATCGTTGTCCTGGCCGCGGTTGACGGTCGCGTCGACGACGCGCACGACGCGGCCCTGCGCAGGCTCGGCGACAGGCCCGACCGGCATGCTTACCACTGAAGTCAGGTGGGGAGAAAAAGAGGGGGCTGCCTCAGCCGACCAGGTCGTGAGAAAGAATGAACCGCCGCTGGCCAGCGTCAGCGCGCTCAGCAGGCCGAGTCCCACTGCCAGTTTAGCCAGCGACTTTACGTAGTTCGACGGGCTGATCATGAGATTACTCCTTAAGAATCACCTAATTTCTAGAATCGAGCTAGCGAATGCCGTCAATGGGCTGGCAGCCGGGGTACTGCGACCATCAACTAAGGGCAGCCCGGCGACCGTCGGCGGGCGGCGCGTGGTGAAGTCCGGCTGCCCCAGCCGCAGGCTGAATTTCGTCGGCGTACCCTATCTCTAGGGGAGATAAATACTCTTAAGCCGTCGGGAATAATAATCCCAACAGCGGGTGATGTCACGCCAAAATTATCGAAAAAGGAGGATTGGTCGGGCCGGGCCTGGGGTATGATTGGGCGGTCAGCGATCAGCGGTCAGCCGTCAGTGATCAGCCAGAAAGCCGCTGTCTGCCCCGCTGCCGGGTCCGGCTGACCGCTGATCGCTGATCAAGATGCTCATCTCGATCATCATCCCGACCCTCAACGAGGAGACCACCATCCGCGGCCTGGCCGCCGACCTCGCCCGCCTGGCGGGGCCGGCAGAGGTGATCGTCTCGGACGGGGGGAGCGAGGACGGGACGGCCGAGATGGCGCGCGAAAGCGGCCTGCGCGTCATCGCCGCGCCACGCGGCCGCGGTGGCCAGATGAACGCCGGGGCGCGCCTGGCGCGCGGCGAGGCGCTGCTCTTCCTGCACTCCGATACCAGGTTGCCTGCGGGCGCGCTCGCCGAGATCGCGCGCGCGCTCCGAGGGCCGGAAGTCTGCGGCGGCCATTTCAGCCTCGTCTTCGAGGGCCGGACCTGGGAGGCCCACGCGCTGACGCGCCTCTACCCGCTGCTGCGCCTGGGCGGGATGTGCTACGGCGACTCTGGCTTCTTCGTCCGGCGTCAAGTCTTCGAGCGGGCCGGCGGCTTCCGCGACTACCCGATCTTCGAGGACTGCGACCTCTACCGTCGGCTCCGGCGCCTCGGGCGCTTCGTTCGCCTCCCGGCGGCGGCGACGACCTCCTCGCGGCGCTTCGAGGGGCGCTTCCTGCGCACCTTCGCCCTCTGGTCGTTCCTGCAAGTCCTCTACTGGCTCGGCGTCGACCCCTGCCGCCTCGACCGCATCTACAAACCCGTCCGCCTCGCGCGCGCGCGCCGGGCCTGAACGCGCGGGATTGGTATCATGAACCCGGTCGGTCAGATACAATCCGAAGGGCAAGTGAGGGTTGTCGTTTGTCGTGAGGGCGGGAGTTGCGTGAGTATCGTGCAACAATCAAAGACAAATTGGGTGTTGACTGAAGGGGCTTTTGCGAAGCTCCTGTCCGGCCTCGATTCCGACCCGGAGCACGCGGGAGAGAAATACGAAGCGTTGCGCGAATCGCTCGTCAAGTTCCTCGACTGGCGCGGCTCGCTCATCCCCGAGGAGCTAGTGGACGAGGCATTTAATCGCGTCGCCCGCAAGCTGGATGAAGGCGAAACGATCCATGATCTGCCTGCCTTCTGCCATGGCGTGGCGCGCCTCGTCTTCCTCCAATCCTTAGCGCATCCCGGCAATAACCAAGTCCAGTTGGATAATCTCCCGCCCATGGCGGCTCCGGGGCCAGTCGTGTCCGATGTCCGCCGGGAGTGTTTCATCCTTTGTCTGCAAGAGCTTTCGGCGGAAAGCAGGCAGTTGATCACCGACTATTACCAGCATGAAAAGCGGCAGAAGATCAACCACCGGTTATCATTGGCCGAAAGCCTCGGTATCGCGCCGAACGCGCTCCGCTGCCGCGCCCAGCGCGTCCGGGATAAACTCGAACAGTGCATCATGCGGTGCTGCCGGAAGAGTAACTATTGACCGACATGAAAATGGGAATTTTCCGACTAGGTCATGAAACCTGGATCCATGACGACTGACCAGCAGGAAAAACTGATCCGTCGCTACCTGCTCGGCGAGTTGCCGGAGGCGGAACAAACGGCCTTTGAACGGGAGCTTCTGGCCGACAGGGAGAAGTTCGACCGGGTGTGGGCAACCGAGAGCAGACTGGTTGACAGCTACGTCCGGGGCGAGGTGTCTCGATCCGACCGCGAACGGTTCGAGGGACATTATCTGGCTTCGCCACTGCACCGCGAGCGCGTCGCAATTGCCGAATTGTTCCTCCAAGACCTTGATGAGAAGACGGCGGAAGTGCCGGCCGCAGTCAGGCAGGCCGCCCCTGCCGTCTCCTGGTGGAGCCAGCTTTTCGCTCCCATGCACCGGCCTCAACTCCCCTTTGGCGCGGCCGTGGCAATACTCTTGTTGCTGAGCTGCGGGGCGGGCTGGCTGTATTTCGAAAGAACCCGGCTGACGGAGCAGCTCGTCAAACTGCAGGAAGAAGCGCAAGCCGAGCGTTCATCTCGCCGGCAGCGCGAGCAAGAACTGGCGCGGCGCGCGCAGGAGGCGGAAAAAGAGAACGCCGGCCGGCAACAGGACAATGAGCAATTGAATGCCGAATTGGAGCAATTCCGCCGTCTCCGGCGACAACCCGGGCCGCCGGCCCTGCTCTCTTTTTTGTTGACACCTGCCCCGACCCGCGGTCAAAACGTGCCGCCGCCCCAAATCCCTCTCGTTACGAATCCGGTCCGGTTGCTCATGGAGCTCAATGGCAGTCACTACCCGAGCTACCGGTTCCGCCTCCAGACCGTCGAAGGGCGGGAAATCTTCAGCCAATCGGGCGGCTCCGGCTCCGGCAAAGATCGGGCTTTCGCGACTGTGACCGTGCCCGCCGGCAAACTTGCCAAAGGTGATTACGTCCTCATCCTCTCAGGCCGGACCGCAGCAGGCGCGGTCGAAGAGATTGACCAATACTTCTTCCAGGTTAAATAAACCGACGGGGAATGGCCCACGGATGACACGGATCGGGCGGATTGACACGGATTGCTGATCCGTGTCATCCGTGGGCCATTCCTCCCAGCTTGCAAAAATCTCCGACATGTTTCCTCTCTTCCCCGGAGTAGGAGTTGAAGACGCAATTAATGCCCTCCGCCGCCGTGCGGAGACAACCGGGGAGGAAGAACGTGATGTCGGCGATCAAACGGTTTCTTGTAGTTGTGCTTGGAGCGCTGCTTTGCGCCACAGTTGTGCCGGCGCAGGACCCGCCGCAGGATGTGACCATCCTGATTCAGCAGCAGCAAGTACGTTTCACCTCGCTCAAAGGCGTGGAGCAGATGCGCTTGCAAGTCTTCGATCAAAGCGGCGAGTTAGTTTTTGACAGCCAGCCCCAAGCTGTCAATCAGCTCGACTGGCTCTGGCAAGGCACGGAGGGCAACCCGGTCAAAGGCGGGCTCTACGCCTACACCCTGACGGTGCACGAGGCGGGCGCGCCGGCGGCGCGGGTGCGGCGCGGCCATTTCATCGTCGATCGCGCCAAAGATCAGGACGGCAAGACAGATCGTCTCTGGGTCACCAGTCAAAACGACAGCGGCGTCGGCACGGAATTGACCGTAATGAGAGATGAAACGGCCACGGTGGCCGGGGCGGCAATGAGCAGTGGTGACCGTGAACGAACGGTCGGGCAGCGGGCCGGGACCACAGGCCGCGACGCCGCCGGCCGTACGGTCGAGGCGGAAACTCAAAGCCCAACGAAGGCGGGCAAAGAGGCGGCCGCCGCCGCCGCCGGCACCGTTGGGCGGATCGCCAAATTCACCTCGACCGCTGACGTCGGCGATTCAGTAATCACCGAAAACAACGGCAGCATCGGCATCGGGACGGCGACTCCGCAGAGTAAATTGGAAGTGAATGGAACTATGGGCCTGAAAACAGGCGGGAGCGGGGGAGAGTTCTATTTCCACACGCCCGCTGGGGAAACGGGCCTGTCCATCCTGGGCTCCAGCCGGGCCGACATCAGATTTGATGGTTCGACGCTTAAGCTAGTGGCCGGCCCCATCGGCGGCCCGCCGCCGGCCGAAAGAGGAATAGCCATCAATACTTCAGGCAATGTCGGCGTCGGCACGGCGACGCCAAGTTTCAAGCTTGATGTTGCCGGCAATCTCAGGGCAGCTGGTAGCGCTTCGAACGACATTCTGGTTGAAACAGCCGGCGGGACCAACGCCTGGGCGCGATTTGGCATGAAGACTGCAAATCAAGCGTGGTTTTTGGGCACATCACAAAATTTCAATGGGGATCAGTTCTATCTCTATGATGACACCTACCGCCAAACTCGCATGACAATTCAACCGAACGCTGGCGAAATCTCCTTCCCAAGCCCTTCTTCTAACCACATTGCCGTGCGAACGTCAGGCGGGACCAACGCGTGGGCTCAGTTCAGGGTGCAGACGACGAATCAGAACTGGGCCATAGGCACATCACAAAACTTCAACGGGGATCAGCTCTATTTCAGTGATGTTTCACGAGGCCAAATTCGCATGGCGATTCTAACGAACGGCAATGTCGGCATTGGCACGACTGACCCACAGGCCAAACTCGATGTCGCTGGACGGACGCGGACGGGATCACTGGAGATCGTTGGCGGCGCCGATTTCGCCGAAAACTTCGACATCAACTTTGCGCCCTCCGATCACCGGGCCGCGCCGCAGGTAACGCCGGGGATGGTGGTGACGATTGACCCGGCCCGTCAAGGCAAGCTCGCGCTCAGTCGGCGCGCTTACGACCGCCGCGTGGCGGGCATCGTCAGCGGCGCGGGCGGCGTCAAGCCCGGGATGACCATGGGCCAGGAACAGACGCTCGCCGACGGCAAATACCCCGTCGCGTTGAGCGGGCGCGTTTACGTTTGGGCTGACGCAAGACGCGGCGCGATACGGGCGGGTGACCTGCTCACGACGGCGCGCACACCCGGCCACGCGATGAAGGTTACTGATTCGGCGAAGGCTCAGGGCGCGGTCATCGGCAAGGCGATGACGGGGCTGAAATCCGGCAAGGGACTGGTCCTCGTGCTCGTTTCTTTGCAGTAATCAGTCTTCAACCGCGGAGAAAGGAGAAGCGCCGTGAGAAAAACGAAGAGGCTCATTTCTTGCCAGGTGGTCTGGGCGTGCTTGCTGGTTTGGATGTGCTCAGCGCAGCCCAAACCCATGTACGCCCAAGTTAATCAACGCACCGGCGGGCACATTCCGGGCGTCCCTGTGGGGTACACGATCATTGACGGCGACATTCAAATGCCGATCGGCGTGGCCAACGCGATGAGGCAACAGGCGCAGCAGGAACGCCTGTCGCCGAACTCGCCGAACTCGCCGGACTCGCCGCAGGCCACCTTCAACAATAACCTCTGGCCGAACGGGATCGTCCCGTTCGAGTTTGAAACCGAGTGCGAGCTGACCTCCGCCTGCGCCACCGCGCTGCCTGGCGGCTGCGTCGGGCTGCCCAGGATCGCGGCGATGCTCGACGCCATGAAGGTTTTGAGCGACGTCGCCAGAATCGATTTCCGTCAATGCCCGAATAACAAATGCGGCAGCAACATCAACTACGTCCACATCCGCGACACGACCAATGACGTGATCAAAAAGGCCGGCGACAGCAACGCCTGCGTCGATAAATCGCGCAACAGCTCGCCGGTGGGAATGCAAGGCTTCCGGCAGATGATCAACATCAAAGATTGGACAGAGAAGTTCGTCATCGTCCACGAGCTCATGCATACGCTCGGCTTCTTTCACGAACAGAGCAGCCCTCTGCGGGATACCTACGTTGATGTCACGACCTACTGCGGCAACGTGGAGGGCGGATGTATGGGCGACACCTATAACGCCAATTTCCCCAAAAAGGACAATGCCTTGATCTATGGCGGTTACGATTTCGATTCGGTCATGCATTACGGGCAGTGCACTTTCTCAAGGAACGACGGGACGGCACCGTCGAACAACGGCGCTCTTGTTCCCGCCTGCCCGACAGTCAGCAACGTGTTTCCTGACGGCGGCATCACAGTCGGCGTCAAGGCCCCTTACACTATGGAATGGCAATCCAAGATTGGGCATCTTGACCACCTCAGCGTGATTGACCGGCTGACGTTGATGCAGCTTTATGCGCAGCCCAATTGGCGCTTCGTTGACGCGACAAACACGGCGCGTTTGCAATTCGGCAGTTTTCTAGACCCTTACGCCAGTCTTGACATGGGTATCAACGCGACGCCCCGACGCGGGACGCTGTGGTTACAGCCGGGCGTTTATTTTGCCAGCCGCGACTTGACCAAACAGATCACCATCAATGCGCCGCTCGGCGGGGTCACCATCCTCCGGAGGAGGGAGGCGTTTGCCGAGACGCTGGCCTCGGTCTCGGCGGCCAGCTACAACGGCGAACTCGCGGCGGAATCAATCGCCTCGGCCTTCGGTGAAAACTTGGCGGCCGGCACCGCCATGGCCACGTCCTTGCCGCTGCCGACGCAACTCGGCGGCCTGACCGTCAAGGTCACAGACGCCGCAGGCGCGGAGCGCGACGCGCCGCTGTTTTTTGTCTCGCCCAGCCAGATCAACTATCAAGTCCCGGCCGGCACCGGCGGCGGCATCGCCAGCGTCGCCGTCTACGACGGCGGCGGCAATGTCGTGGCCGGGGGGACGGTACCGATCACGGCGGCGGCCCCGGCATTATTTTCAGCCAACGCCAGCGGCGAGGGCGTGCCGGCCGGACAACTGCTGCGGGTGCGCGGCGAGGGGCAGTTTTACGAACCGGTGGCGCGCTACGATGAAGGGCAGAAAACGTTCGTGCCGCTCCCCGTCGACTTGGGGCCGGATGGCGATTTGGTCTTTCTGGTCCTCTTCGGGTCGGGCTTCCGAGCCCCCGGCACTTCCGGCGTGGTGGTGACGATCGGCGATGCAGAGGCCGAGGTCTTATACGCCGGTCCCGCGCCGGGCTTTGCCGGACTGGATCAAGCGAACGTGCGCGTCCCGCGGGGCCTGATCGGCAAGGGTGAAGTGACCGTCCTGCTGACGGCAGACAACCGGTCTTCCAACGCCGCGACGGTCAACATCCGCTGACGGCCGAAAGGGCAGGCGGAAAAGTTTGACAGGCAGACCCGGGGCGTGATTCCTTGCGCCCCGGGTCTGCCATTTAATAAAGCTTCCCGCCGCCGTGCTCACGCGGCGGTCGGCCGCATGCGTGTCACGCTCCGACGATGATATTCCTGCCGGGGAAAGAGCGATGAATGCTGAAGGCGGGATCATTCTTTTATTGGGCTTGATTTTCGGCGTGCCGTTGCTGCTCGGGGCGCTGCATCTGCTGAATTGGTCGGCGGGGCGGACGCTGGTGCCGTTGTGGCTGCCGATCGTACTGCTGATTGTCTTGCCGCTTGCCGGTTCCCTCTATCTTGATTTGGCCGGGGAGCGGCGTTCGCTGCAGGTGCTGAACAAACGCGAGACCATCAAATACGGCCGGCATTTCCACGAAGGCGGTTTCTGGACGCGTGAGCTTTCAGTGCAGGTCGAGCACCCGTGGGCCGATCGCTCGCTGTCGCCCTTTCTGTCGCTGAGCGCGGACGCGGCGGCGTTCGACGCGCTGCGCGTCGGGCAACCGGCCGAGGTGCGGGTGGTGGAAATGGGACGGCTCTTCAAGTTCGGGCGCCTGGCCAGTCGTTCGACCCTGTCAATGATCACCGGCCTTTTGCCGCGTGAGCCGCATGGCCCCTGGCGGCAGGCGGCGGCGACCGTGGAGCAGGTGAGTGACTTTACCGAATTTGTGCGGCGCTCACCTAGTAGCCGGACACCGCTGCGCTGGCCCTACCAGATCGTCCGCCTCGGTTTCACCCCGCCCGGCCGGGCGGCGGCCGTCGAAGTGGTTGATAACATCGAAATCGGCAGTGTGCCCGGCGTGGCTGAAAAAGCCGTCGTCCAGATCACCTGGCCTCAAGACGACCCGCGGGCCGCCCGCATCGCCGGGGCGCGTCCCGGCAGACCCTGGGCCAACTGGGTTTATCTGATGGGCGAAGAACTGGCGGTCGCGGGTGTCGCCGTTGCGCTGATACTTGCCTTTTCCGTCTGGCAGCGTCGGCGGAAGACGAAGCAGGCGGAAAAGCCAACCGCCGCAGCCTGACGGTAGTTCATCCATCTTCACTTAAATCATTCGACCCTCTATGCAGCCGCCTCAGCGCAGCATAGAATGGCCCTTCCCCCAACACGTCATAATCGGCGGCGCTCCCCCTGGAAAAACAGATGCACCGACGCAAGCAGAGAGACGAATCGCTCACCAACTTTCGGCTGACTAATCGTTGGCAATTCCCGGCCTCTCTGGCGGCTCTGGCTTTTCCGGTGTTGATGCTTTTCAGCCGCGCACAGAACGCAGCTCAATCCGGCGATCAACGGTTGCTGACGGCCGATGCTCCGATGACACGCGAATTGTCCAGCGGCCAAGCGCACAGCTATCAATTGACGCTCGCGGCGGGGCAATACCTGCAAGTTTCCGTTGATCAGCGCGGCTGCGACGTGGCGGTCGCCTTGCTCGGGCCGGACGGCGCATTGCAGGCCGAGGCTGATTTCGACAGCGACCTGCGCGGGCAGGAGATCCTTTCTTGGGTCACGAAGGTCGCCTGCGACTGCAAGCTGGAAATCAGATCGAAAAGCAGGACGGCAGGACGCTACGTCCTGAAGACTGAAGTGCTGCGAGAGGCGACGCCGCAGGACGACGACCGGGTTGCCGCTTACCGGCTGCAGATGGGGGCGAGAAAGCTGCAGTCGCAAGGGACTGCCGAGGCGATGCGGCAGGCCGCCGGCCAATACGAAGCGGCGCTCGCGGCATGGAAAATCCTGGGGGATCAAGCCGGGCAGGCGGCTACGCTTTTAGCTTCGGGGAAGGTCTACTTCGACCTCGCCGACGCGAAGAGATCGTTCGACGCCTGGGACCAATCGCTCGCCTTCTGGCGCGCGCTGGGGCGGCGTACGGAAGAAGCCAGGGCGCTCAGCAATCTCGCCCTGCTCAGCTATGCCAAGGGCGAAAAAGAGAAGGCCCTCGAACAATACGATCAAGCCCTGGCACTTCATCGCGCGGAAGGCGACCGTTATTGGGAGGCCGAGACGGTCAACCGCATCGGCTGGGTCTACAACGCCATGGACGAGTGGCAGCGGGCCATCGCGCAGCACAATCTGGCCCTACCACTGCGCCGCGAGGTGGGCGATCGCCTGGGCGAAGCCGTCACACTCAACGACCTCGGCCGCGCCTCTGACGCGCTCGGCGAGAAGCAACGCGCCGTCGAATTTTACGAACAGGCGCTGCGCTTGAGCACGCCCGACGAAGCCCCGGAGGGCGCGGCCAATATCCTCATCCGGCTCGGCGTCGTCCACGACTCCACGGGCGAGAGTCAAAAGGCACTCGACGCCTACGGCCAAGCACTGGGCTTGTTGGAGAAGGTGGGAAACCGCCGGGCGCTCGCCTCGGCGCTGAACAACGTCGGGCTGGCGCACGCCAACCTCGGCGATTACGGCCGGGCGCTTGAATATTACGAGCGCGCGCTCGGGCTCTGCCGCGAGCTGGGGCTGCGCGGCGGCGAGGCAACCACGCTGCATAACATCGGCCTGGTTAATCGCGCCGCGGGCGAGGTGCGGAAGGCGATTGATGATCAAAACCAGGCACTGGCCATTCACAAATCACTCAACAGCCGCAGCGGCCAGGCGCTGGACCTGCAAGCTCTGGGCGCGGCCCATGGCGAACTGGGCGAGTCGCGCCTGGCGCTGGAGCTTTTCGACCAGGCCATCGTCTTGCGGAGAGCGCTGGGCGACCGTCGCGGCGAGGCGATCACGCTCACCAGCCTTGGCGTCGCCCAGGCTGCGCTCGGCGAGGCGCAGAAGGCGCATGACCTCTTGAGCCAATCGCTGCCGCTGCACCGCGCCGTCGCCAACCGCGAAGGCGAGGCCGAGGCTCTACTCAATCTCGCCCGGGCCGAGTACGCGCTAGGTGACACCAACGGAGCCCGCACACTGCTCGACCAATCCCTGCGACTGACTGAATCCATCCGCGTCAAAGTGTCTGGCCAGGAATTGCGCTCCTCTTACTTCGCCGCCGTGCAGCGGCGTTATGAACTAGGCATCGACCTGCTCATGCGGATGCACCAGGACGGCCGGGCCGACGGGCAAGGCTCGGCCGCCCTCGAGCTCGGCGAGCGGGCGCGGGCGCGCAGCCTGCTCGAACTACTGGCCGAAACGCGCGCCGACATTCGCCAGGGAGTTGATCCGTCGTTGCTCGCGCGCGAGCGTGCCTTACAACAACGACTCAACGCCAAGGCCGAGGCGCAAACTAAATTGCTCAACGGCCGCCACCCCGAAGCGCAAGCGGCGACGATCGCCGAAGAGATCGTCGCCCTCACCCAGCAATTGCAGGAGGTCATCACGCAAATCCGCGTCGGCAGCCCGCGCTACGCCGCGCTCGCCGCGCCGCAGCCGCTCGGCGTGGCGGAAATTCAGCGGCTGCTCGACGACGACACCTTGCTGCTCGAATACGCGCTCGGCGACAAGCAGAGCTATCTCTGGGCCGTCACGCCGACGACAGTCTCCAGTTATCAGCTTCCGCCGCGCGCCGAAATCGAAGCGGCGGCGCGCGAGGTGTATGACCTGCTCAGCAGGCGTCCGAAGAGGGGAGAGCCGCCCGACCCACAATTCATCGTTCAGGCCGAAGCGCTCAGCCGGATGCT
>Ga0075431_100003550_pt1 | contig 15098 bp, 13 predicted proteins | sample RhiMetdeltSRZDD5_FD_75297 | JGI IMG/M metagenome (GOLD analysis project Ga0075431, IMG submission 75297) | Populus rhizosphere microbial communities from Tennessee, USA - Rhizosphere MetaG P. deltoides SRZDD5 | ecosystem: Host-associated > Plants > Roots > Rhizosphere > Soil | place: USA... | reverse complement strand
CCGAGGCACTGGCCGCGTGGCAACCGAGCGGTGGGACGAAAGGCGGCATGATGGAGTTCAACATCAACGACGACACGAACTACCAGGCTGCCGACGCGATCATCAAGGCGCTCTCCTCTCAAGCTGGCGCCGCGGCAGGTTAAACCATGTGTCTCCCGCTTGCGGGAGGTCGGTCAATTAAGAATTCAAGAGGTCGCCGGAAAACCCGGCGGCCTTTTTGTTCGCTGCAACCTCACATGGTCCTTTTCGCCACGACTTTGCGCGTTAATACCGGGAAGAAAACAAACGCAGTTGGAATGCTGATGTCCGTACTTTGCCGTTGCCTCTTTCACTTACATGCTTTCCGCAATGTGAAACCCTGAAACATCCCTATCACAATTAGAAGGAGTTAAAGCCTCATGTTCAAAAGAATGTGCGCCTCGCTTTTCGTGCTGTCCCTCGTCTTTCTCGCAATGCCGCTGCTCGCCTCCGCTCAGGTTGCAACCGGCAAGTACAAATTCATCATGGATGATGAGCTCTCGAAATACGTCGAGTTTGACGCTAAGGCAGGTGAACGCGGCGGCGCCACCGGTTATATGATCTTCACCGACGAAGCCAAGGTCGTCGTTCAGGATCCAGACGGCGAACCTGGGAAGGATGATCCGATTCCGTTTTCGATGAAAGCGGATCTCGACACGATGACGGTCGAGAAAAACAGGGCCGTCATCAGCGGCATCGTGCGCGACTCCAGCGTCCGCAGCTACATCGGCCGGTGGGTGCAATTAGTGATCGAAGACAACGACGGCGTGGAAGTCCCGGATCGATTTGGCTGGTCCTTCTGCGAACCCGAGGTCGGCGGATGGATACCTTCCGACGCTGAGGTTCCGGATGACAAGGGCGCGTTCCTGAGCTGGTGGGCCACCGACGCCGAGCGTCGAGACGACGTGGGAATACCGTCGCCTAACATCGTTCCGGGAATGCTGAAAGCGTGCAAGGTCAATCCGCTTTCGAGCTACGAATTTGCTTCGATTCTCAAGGGCGACGGCGCGATTCAGATTCAGCAGTAACTACAACAACCAGTGAAGGCCGCTCCACGGGGGCGGCCTTTGTTGTTCAACGCGAGACCGGTATATTAACGGCCATGACATTGTTTCCCGATATCGAAGTGAAACACCTGACGATGCAGGAGCTCGAAGCGGCGTTGGACCACCTTCGCACCGCGCCGAAGAACGACGGCGTCGTTGAGTTGATCGTGCGGCGGCCGCGAACGGATGAGAGAGAAGTTTTGGAAGAGGCGGAGCTCGATCCTGTCAAAGGACTGATCGGCGATAGCTGGTGCGTGCGTCCGAGCTCGAAAACGCCCGATCGATCGCCGCATCCCGAGATGCAGATCAACATCATGAACTCTCGCGTGACGGCGTTGGTGGCCCAGGCTAAGGATCGTTGGCCGCTCGCGGGCGATCAGCTTTACATCGACATGGATCTGGGCAAGGAAAATCTGCCCGGCGGCACTCGCCTCGCGATCGGAAGCGCTGTTCTGGAAGTGAGTCCGTTGCCTCACACTGGCTGCAACAAGTTCGTCGCGCGCTTCGGAGCAGATGCGATGAAGTTTGTTAACTCTCCGATAGGAAGAGAACTATGCCTGCGCGGAATCAACGCGCGGATCATTCAAGGCGGCGTAATCCGTGTCGGCAATATAGCCACGAAGATCACTTAATCACAAAAAGCACAAAAGACACAAAAGGCACAAAACAAACTCATCAGTGAAGGACCTCATTACCTTTAACCGCCTGAACTCGCCTGCACGAAACCGAATAGAACCCGTTCACTGACAACAATCTTTTTGTGCCTTCTGTGCCTTTTGTGCCTTTGTGGCTAAACCTGCTGTGCCTTCTTGCCATTACAGCAACGGGTGCAGTTGCTCAGGAGGTTCTAGGCTATTTGTTCCCTCCGGCGCGTGCACCCGTCTCTGTCTGCTGCCCTGCTTCGCAGCACACCTATGCAGCTCTCTGTCTCGTGTAACGCTCCGCCGCAAACTCCTCGATCATCTTCTGATTGAAAGCCGGTATGTCCGCCGGCTTCCGGCTCGTCACCAACCCGTGATCCACTACCACTTCCCGATCAACCCAGTCAGCACCAGCATTGATAAGGTCCGTCTTCAACGATGGCCACGACGTGATCTTCCGTCCCTTCACAATTTCCGCGTCGATCAACGTCCACGGCGCATGACAAATCGCCGCCACCGGTTTGCCGGTGGCAAAGAATCCGTCAATAAACTCCACCGCCCGTGTCATCATTCGCAACTGATCCGGATTTCGCACTCCGCCTGGCAGTAACAACGCGTCGTAATCATCAGAACGGGCACGCTTCAACGGCATATCAACAGAAAATAAGTCCGCTTTTTCGTCGTGATTCCATCCCTGCACTTCGCTCTCAGCCGGCGAAACGATCTCCGTCGTCGCGCCCGCTGCTTCCAACGCTTTCTTCGGCTCCGTCAGTTCAACCTGCTCAAAACCATCAGCCACAAGAATTGCGACTTTCTTCCCCTTCAAACTCGTTTCCATCGGGTCTTCCTCCTTGTTCGTCACCAAAAAACTGAACTCCATCCGGGATCGGCGCTCTCTGTTGGAGTGACTCGAACCGCGTGGCACTTCCACTTAGTGCAATAGCGATGCCGCCGGGTTAGTATCCGAATGTGTTGTGTATTGCAGCGTACGGAGACACAGAGGGAAGGAAATGATGTGAGGAACGTAACGAAGTCCGACACACTGTTCGGACTCGCTACTCTGTAACTACACGTTAAACGGCTTTTTGCTTCCACCGCCGAAACCCGATGAAGACCTGAAACGTTCGGTTCGTACGGATTGAGCGACTAGCTTCTGCCAAAATCGTCTTCGAGACGGACGATGTCGTCTTCGCCGAGATAAGTGCCTCGCTGGACTTCGATGAAGATTAAATCCTGGTCGCCTGGGTTCTCGACACGGTGCGCGGAGCCGATGGGAATGTCTATAGCCTCACCCGTGCGCACAGTGACGTCGCGGCCGTCGAGCGTGACTTTCGCGGTTCCTTCGACGACAACCCAATGTTCAGCGCGTTGCGAGTGTTTTTGATAACTCAACCGCTTGCCCGGCAGCACCTCGATGCGCTTGACCTTGAACGTGCGTCCTTCTTCGAGCACGGTATAAGAGCCCCAGGGGCGCTGATCGAATTCTCTCAACTTGTTTGGTCCTCCGGTAAAACGGAAATCCGTGTTCCCTATGGTGTAGGAAACACGGATTATTACATGTAACGCAGTTTTTGAAGAACCGGGTCTTGTTTACGAACCGGGTCGCAACGTCAGGAACGTCACCGCGTTGCGTCTCTTAATCAACAACAGCGCGGGACGCGTGCCTGACTGCTGGACCGCCGCCGCGAAGTCGGCAACATTTCGCACGGGCCGTCGATTCACTTCCTGAATCAGGTCGCCGATGCGAATCCCTGCCGTGGCTGCACTGCCCGCCGGATCGACTCTCGTAACCAGAAGCCCCTGATCTTCGCCGTCCAGCCCGTAGCGGCTGGCATTTTCGGCAGTGAACACCTGCAATGATAGGCCGAACTTATCGGTGCTCGTTGGACCGGTGCTGCTGGTCTCCTCGCCGTCCTCGCGTGGACGATCGGGCAGCTCGGCCAGTGCGACTGGAAGCTGCTCGTCGCGGCCATTTCGAAGAACGGTTAACGTCGTCTTCGTTCCCGGCGCCATGCCGGCGACGGTGTTGCGAAGACTGTTCGGATCCGCAATCTGTTGATTGTTAACGGCAGTAATCACGTCGCCGCGTTTTACTCCGGCTTTCTCAGCCGGACCGCCGGCTTGCACTGACGTGACGATCGCGCCGCGCGCCGCCGGAAGATTCAGGCTTGCCGCGAGGTCGGCATCGACCGGTTGAATCGTGACGCCGAGCATTCCACGCCGCACCTTACCGGACTTCATCAACTGATCCATCACGGCCTTCGCCATGTTGGACGGAATGGCGAAGCCGATTCCGATGTTGCCGCCCGAAGGCGAGAGGATCTGCGAGTTGATACCGATCAGCTCGCCGTTGGTGTTCACCAGCGCGCCACCAGAGTTGCCGCGATTGATCGCGGCGTCGGTCTGAAGGAAATCTTCAAAGCTTCCGTCACTCAATCCGGTCGCGCGTCCTTTCGCGCTCACGATTCCGGAAGTGACGGTCTGGCCGATGCCCATCGGGTTGCCGAGCGCCAACACGACGTCGCCGACGCGGACCTTGTCGGAATCGCCAACCGCGACAGTGGGCAAGCCACTCGCCTCAATCTTCAAAACCGCGAGATCGCTCGGCGGGTCCGAGCCGACCAGCTTGGCCGTAAACGTGCGGTTGTCCGTCAGTTCAACCTTGATCTCTACTGCGCCATCCACCACGTGATGGTTCGTCAGAATATAACCGTCTGCATTAACAATGACGCCCGATCCGACTCCCTGCACTTGTCGCGGTTGCTGCGGCATTCTGTCGCCGAAGAACTCCCGGAATCGCGGGTCGTCCATAAAAGGAAACTGCTGCGCCGGACGCGATCGCTCGGTCGACCTGATCGTCACGACGGCCGGCGAAACCCGGCTCACCAAATCCGCATATGAATTCTGTAAACCCACCGGCGCCGTATTCGAAACCGCCGGCTGCGAAGGTTGTTCGAGCGCAAAACTCGCCCGGCTCTGTCCGCTACACGCCGTGACCGAGACGGCCACCAGCACCAGGCTAAAAAGAATATTCAATCGGGAGTTCGCTCCCTTGAAACTTCCCATCCTATTCATCTCTTCTCTCTTTCTGGACTATTTAATCCGTGTTCTTCCTATGTGCGTAACGCCAGCCGGCGCGGCGCTCACAGGCAACACGGAGGTACAAAATATTCAAATCAGTACACCCCCTTTGGATTCAGCGAACGTCTTTTCCGTTTACCGATGTGGTATACTCCCGCGTTCAAAATCCAGCAATTCCTTGGATCTTTTGTTCTATTTACGAATGCCGACCGTCTCTTGATTTAGCAGCCGAAAGCCGGACGTCCCCTGTTTGTCCTACAAATACACGGCCATAGTCGAGGTGTAGTTTCAAATGCACGGGATGGAAATCTCAAACGGGCACGAGGACAATTCCGTTCTCATCGTCAACGACGAGCCTGACCAGCTCAGGTTGATGGGTAGCCTCCTCAAAAAGGCGGGATACTCGGTCCTCACCGCCTTCGACGGCCTTGAAGGACTGACTCTCGCCCAGCGCGAACGCCCCGATCTGGTAATCAGCGACGTCTCCATGCCGCGCATGAACGGGCTCGAATTCTGCCGGAAGCTGCGCGCCGATAGCGAGCTCAAGACTGTCCCGATTCTCCTCGTCAGCGCGCTTCAAAAAGACACTGAAAGCGCCGTTGCCGGCCTGCAAGCCGGCGCCGACGACTATCTCGAAGTCCCCTTCGACTCTACGCGCCTCGTAGCGAAAGTCTCGCGGCTGCTCGAACGTTCTCGCCTCGAAGCCAGCTATCGCGACCTCGTCGAGCAAGCGAGCGACATGATCTTCACACAGGATCTGACGGGCAAACTGACAAGCATCAACCTCGCCGGCCAAAAGTTTCTCGGACGAAAAGAACAAGACATTATCGGCGACTCGTTCTTCTCCGTCTTCGGCATCATTCCCGGAAGCAACGGGTTCGCCACCTTCAGCCGTCCTCAGGACGCGAAGGAGTTTCGGCACCAGTTCGTTTCGCGCTCGGCCGCAGGCGAGGATCGCTGGCTGGATCTCATCGTTTCGCCTATCAAGGATCGAACGAACGAGACGGTCGGGTTTCGCGGCCTCGCTCGCGACGTCACGGAGCGAAAGCGTTTCGAGGAAGCGCTGCGCGACTCCGAGGAACGTTACCGCTTGTTGTTTGAATCCACGCCGCAACCGATCTGGGTCTACAACGAAGAGACGCTCGGCTTCCTCGCAGTGAACGAAGCGGCAACCCGGATTTACGGTTACAGCCGCGACGAGTTTCTGTCGATGACCATCAACGACATCCGCCCGCGCGAAGATATCCCGACGTTGATGATCAAAAACGTCGCCGATCCGGACGAGCTCGTTATCTCCAGTCCGTGGCGCCATCGAACTCGCGACAAAAAGACCATCTACGTCGAGATGAGCTCGCACCCGGTCGTCTTTGACGGCAAAAACTCTCGCCTCGTGATCGTCAACGACGTCACCGAACGAGTGCTTCTCGACGAGAAGCAGCAGCGCCTTCACACGTCGCTGCAACAATCGGCGATGGAGTGGCGGCAGACGTTCAACGCGATCGATTTTCCAGTGCTGATCGTCGATCTCGCCGGCACGATCAAACGCTCGAACCTTGCCGCCGAACACATCGTCGGCGTCGAGGCCGATGAGATAGTCGGCAAAAATGTAACCGAGCTGGGCGAGAACGAACCGTGGAAGAAGTCGGCCAAGCTGATCGAGATCATTCGCAACTACCACACGCCCGTCGCCGCCGAGGTGAAAGACGAAGCCGACGGTAAGACGTGGGCCATCACGCTCTATCACATCAACGAATTTGGGTCCGTCGGCGAACGGGCCATATTGATCGCGCAGGACATCACGAAACGAGTCGAGCTCGAAGCTTCACTGCGCCAGAGCGAGATGATGTCGTTGCTCGGATCGCTCGTCGCCGGTGTGGCTCATGAAGTGCGCAACCCGCTGTTCGGCATCTCTTCGATTCTGGACGCGTTCGAGACCAGGTTCAGCGAACGCACTGAATACCTGCGCTATACAAACGTCTTGCGCGACGAGATCGGGCGCTTGACTGTGTTGATGGAGGAGTTGCTCGAATACGGGAAGCCATTCCGCGGCGATCTATATCTGGTTTCACTGGAAGAGATGATCGCCCGATCGATTCGCGCCTGCATTCCCGCGGCTGAAGTCGCCAAGGTGCAGTTGAACGCCGACGTCGAAGAGTCGTTGCCGAAAATCAGGATCGATCGCCGGCGGCTCTCGAAGGTCTTCGTAAACCTGATCGAAAACGCGATTCAGCATTCGCCGTCCGGCAGCGTTGTCACCGTCGAGGCGCAAAGGGTTTTGGACGGCGGGCACGAGTGGGTCCAGTGCGCGATCCACGACTCCGGACCGGGCATCTCGGCAGATGACCTGCCCAAGATTTTCGAGCCTTTCTATTCCAAGCGACGCGGGGGCACCGGACTGGGCCTGGCCATCGCGCAACGAATCATGCAGGAGCACGGAGGGAAAATGATTGCCGGCAATAATCCTGAAGGGGGAGCCTGTATGATAGCCCGCTTCCCCATACCTGCCGAGGGAGATTCCTAAATGTCCAGGAATAAGGTTCTGGTCGTCGACGATGAATCGGGAGTCAGATTTGGTATCCGTGATTTTCTCGAACAACACGGATACGAAATCGACGAAGCCGAAAGCTGTCAGGATGCCCAGCACCTCTTTCGCACCTCCCGGCCCGACATCGTAATCGCCGACTACATGCTGCCCGACGGCACCGCGCTCGATCTGCTGCCGCGGCTGAAGGAGATTGACTCGGGCATTCCGTTGCTCGTCCTGACGGCGCACGGTTCGATCGATCTCGCAGTCAGAGCAATCAAGGAAGGAGCTGAACAGTTTCTTACCAAGCCGCTCGAACTGCCTACGCTCCTCGTCATTCTTCAGCGATTACTTCAGAAACAGCGCAATCACAATAAGCAGTTGGCCAGTAAATCTCGACAGGTCCGGCAGGCGATCGATCCATTCATCGGCACCAGTCCGGCGATACGCGCCCTCGCCGATCAGGCGAAGAAGCTTTTGTCTACCGAAAGTCCCGTACTGATTCTCGGCGAGACGGGAACGGGCAAAGGCGTGCTGGCCCGTTGGCTGCACGACAACAGTCCGCGCGCCGAAGAGGCTTTCGTCGATCTCAATTGCGCCGGCCTCTCGCGGGAACTGCTCGAGACTGAATTGTTCGGACACGAAAAAGGCGCCTTCACCAGCGCGACCGCTTCCAAGCAGGGTCTGTTCGAAGTGGCGCATCGCGGCACGATCTTCCTCGACGAAGTTGGCGACGTCGATTTGCAGATTCAACCGAAACTGCTGAAGGTGCTGGAAGAGAAACGCTTCCGCCGCGTGGGTGACGTGAGGGACCGGCAGGTGGACGTGCGCCTAATCGCGGCAACGCACCAGGACCTGGGCGTCCTGGTCCGCGAGAAACGTTTCCGGGACGATCTCTACTTCCGCATCAGCACGATTCCACTCTCGTTTCCCGCGTTGCGCGAAAGGATCGAGGACATTCCGACGATGGCCCAGTACCTGCTCGACAAAGTCGCCGCCGACCTGGGCCGAGGTGAACTGCACCTGGACCAGAGTTGCATCCAGGCGTTGCAGGCGTACTCATGGCCCGGCAACATTCGCGAGCTCCGTAACGTTATCGAACGAGCCGTGCTGCTGAGTGATCAAAAACATATCACTCTCAAGGACCTTCACTTCGACGGCCATGCGCAAGTGGGAACACCGTTCCTCGACACTCGCCTCACGCTCGTCGAACTCGAGAAGCAACATATCGAGAGAGTGCTGAACGAGGAGCGCGGGCGCGTCGAGAGGGCCGCGAAGCGGCTCGGCATACCGCGAAGTTCGCTCTATCAGAAGATCAAAAAGCACCAGATCGTCACGTCCAAAGTCTAGACTCCAGTCTGAGGACTGGACAAAACGCCTCATATCTAGTAAGGTCTCGCCACTCCAAAAATTACAAAGTGGGCCAGTTTTTCGAGTCTGGAGTTCGTGCGGATGTTGGCCCCATTTTTGCTTGACCTTGAGCACGTGCCAATGAATTAAGTTCTCGGCCTGTGCTCCGAGGAATTTTGGCTGACTCAATGAGCTGTGCAATTGCCCCGCATCGCTCTCCCTGATTCAGGCCTCCCACAAATTACGTTCAAGGCTCTCTGGGTTTTCGGGGGTCACAAGAAGGAGCCGTAAGATGTCCCGATTTGGGTCTCTAAATAAATTGGTAATCACGCTGGCGGTATTTGGGATCGTCAGCATCGCCGCTGCAACAGCTAAGGCTGATATTGTTGTTGTCACGGGTGTCAACAACCAGGGTACTGACAACGTTCTGCTGAACCCGGCAACTGACCTCCTCACCGTCACGGGCGTGGTTGGTCAGAACAATCTGGTGGTGAATTTCACTTCCACCAGTGGCAGTGGGTTGCTGAACGCCAATCCCTCAGGCCAGGCAACGGTCAGTGGCGGAACCGGCAACACCGCACTTACCCAACTAACGTTCGGTCTCGCTAACACCGATACCTTTACGCGTGCCGTCTTCAACATAAACGCTTCCACCGGCGGCTCAGTCGTCATACGGGTGGAAGGCGTTAACATCAATGGCGGCTTTTTCCAGGACGAGTTCGTCGTGGACGCCAACGGTCAGAACTTCTTCACCGTAACTGCAATAAACGGGCAATTGATCCGGACGATCAGTCTAACGGCAATCGATGGCGCCGTATTTCAGGATGTGCGACAGGTTCGCCTTGGTGGAGAAGATATCCAAGCCGTTCCGGAACCGGCGAGCATGCTCTTGCTGGGAACGGGCTTGCTCGGCGTAGCGGCGGGTGTTCGACGTCGTCTCGCAAAGAAGTAACGAAAGTCGCGGTATTAAGACTTTAGTTACTGTAAGCAACGATTCGTATTCGCGTGTCTCCCACCTGCGTTTGCTCCGCAGGTGGTGAGACATAAACCATAAACCTGAGTGTCATGTCGCGACGGTCGTACCACGTCCGTCGCTTTAGCACTGTGTAAACCACCGAATTCGATTTCGAAGTGCGGCAGGGTCGAATCCGGTAAATAAAGGGGACCACAACCATGACACGTTTACTAAAAACGTCTCTAATGACCGCCCTGCTTGCCGGCCTTATGGCGTTTGGGGCTTCCACGGCAAACGCGGACCCAGTCACCTTCACGACGTCAGGTACTTTCACCTGCGCCGGGTGTGCTGGCAGCGGCACCAACTCAGTCACCTTCTTAGGCGGCATGGGTAACGCCCTGATGATTACGTTTACCGGTTTGGGATCTACCAGCTTGAACACCCCGACAGGTTCGAGCCTCGGTAATTTCCAAACTTTCTTTAGCGGTAGCGGCTCCATCGCGGCTTCAGGCACTTTCACACTCACGATCACCCAGACAGTCCCGATTGCTGGAAGCGACAGCTTTGCCGCCACTTTCACGGGCCTGTTCTCCGCTTCCAACTCAGGTTCCGGCGTAGTCAACTTCACCGTGACCTCGGTGACGATCGGAGGGATCACCTATTCCATCACCAACAATCCGTTGAACCTGGTGCCGCCGGCATCAAACAACGGAATCACTACGGTGCAGGGACAAATCACTGGCAGCGCGGTTCCAGAGCCCGCCAGCATGTTGCTCCTGGGAACTGGTTTGCTCGGAATCGCCGGAGCGGTTAAACGACGATTCAGACCGCCAGTGGAATAACGAGATCCAACGGGTGACAGAGGGGGATTGTGCATATGTACGCTAAACCGATGATCTTCCCGCTGGATGCGAATGGAACAATCTACGCACTCCAGGACGAGAAGGGAAACACGATCGGCACCGGAACACGCGAGGTTTGCGAGGTTTTGCTCTACATTATTACCAAGCCAGCTTCGCCCAGCATTTCCGGTACGCTGAACGTATCCGCTCCGCAACGAGGTAACGTGCGGGCGGCCATTGCGATATAGCTTTCCGGTCCGAAGCGGTGGCCCCAGCTCCGTTTAGCCACTGCCCGGACGTCATCGTTGTCGGTGCGGAGAGAAACGATGAGTTTCACGGGAGCTTTCAACCCGACTGGATGTCGGCAAGCTGCGGTCCTCCTTGTTTCACGCAGCTTACCGGCTCATGGTTTGATTGAGTCTTCTCCAAAGGCAGTGCATGGCACCTCGCGGCTGGCATGCACTACCGGTATTACCCCTCGCTTTACTTTCGTCGGAAATACCTCGCTTAGCCTTGCGCGTGTCCGCCTCGTTGGCGGCATGCTTGAAGTGTGAGTGGCCATCGTTTGCGGTAACGAACAACGGGGCGGTTGATTGGACTTGGATTTGCTGCGTTTACCTGCGAAGGCTGGTAAGCATCAGAAAACGGGTGTGGCGAGTCGTTGTTTTCGACGTTGGACTCCTTGGCGCCCAGTTCCTCTGCTCAGATTCCGTGAGTGCCGTGAAGCAGAACAGATTTGGAACCCTGAAAAAAGTCTCGGGTAAGTTGAGACAAATGTGGAATGGACGTGACGAGGGATCATCGCGCGAGATCCCTATGCCGCGGCTGTTGATCGTCGACGATGAGGAGTCGATCTGCTTTTCAATGAGCGAGTATTTTTCGTTGCACGGGTACAAGGTGGATACTGCTCGCGAGATGGAAGAGGCGGAGAAGCTATTGGAGGCGACGGAGTATAAGGTGGTGATTCAGGATCTGCGGCTGAGTATGAAGCGCAATGCTGATGGGCTCGACATGATCCGAATCATCAGAACGCAGAACCCGCAGGCCAGAATCGTCGTGCTTACCGCTTACGGATCCGCCGAGATAGAAGATGAAGCGCGTCGTTGTGGCGCCGACGCGTTTCTCCGGAAACCGAAACCGTTATCGCAAGTGGCGCAGGTGGTCCAGGGCCTCATCGAAGCCCCTCCGCGCCAGGCCGCCCGCCCCGCTTAAATCAGGATCGCTTGCTCAAATAAGATTTTTCGAATCCCCTTCCATGTGTCTCCCGTTTGCAGCAGGTCAATGAAACAGGAATCAATGAAAATCGTGTGACGGCGTGGCGGCGACTTTGAACGAGAGCGGCTCGATGTGCTGTGCCTTGACGGAAATCACGTTGTCCTGGTTTTGCAACGCCCCTTCGATGAGCAGAAACGGATGCTCTACTAACGCCAATCGGTAGCGATCGAAAAGTTGCGGCGTCACGATGATGTTGCTGACTCCGGTCTCATCCTCCAGAGTCAAAAACATAAACCCTTTCGCCGTCCCCGGACGCTGCCGAACAATCACCCAACCCGCCACGCGAACAAAACTTCCATCGCGCAGCTTACCGATATCGATCGCCCGCAACGCATCGAGCTTGTTCAACTCCGCGCGATGATAAGCAACCGGGTGCTTCCCGATCGTCAACCCCGTCCCACGAAAATCCGCGTCAAGCCGCTCCGTGACGGACATCGGCAGCAGCGGCGTCTCTCCATCCTTTTCAAGCAACTCCTCATACAGCTTCCCAGCCGCGCGCGTAACACGCTCGACTTGCCACAGCGCGTCACGCCGGTTCACCGTACCTTCCTTCTGCGCGTCCTGAATAAAATTCAACGCCCCAACCGCCGCCAGCTTCCGCAGCTCGTCTTTACGCAACTCAGGAACGCGATTGCACAGATCGTCGATGCCCGCAAAAGGACGCCTCGCTCGTTCGCGAGCAATCGCCTCGCCGGCTTGCTGGCTCAGGCCCTTGACGTAACGAAGACCGAGTCGAAGCGCATGCCGCGTTTCCGGCGTCTCTTCAATCGTACACGACCAATCGGAGCGGGTAATGTCGATCGGCAAAACTCTCAACCCATGACGCTGCGCGTCCTTAACGAGCGTGAAGGGTTGATAAAACCCCATCGGTTGGTTGTTGAGCATCGCGGTGGTGAACGCCGCCAGGTAATTACACTTGAGGTACGCGCTCGCATACGCGAGCAAAGCAAAACTCGCCGCATGCGACTCCGGAAAACCGTAAAGCGCAAACGAACTGATCGCCAGCACGATCTCATCCTGCGTTTTTCCGGTGATGCCGTTTTTCTGAAGACCTTGCCGCAGTTTGACTTCGATCGCCTTCATCCGCGCCTCCGAGCGTTTGAAACCAAACGCGCGGCGCAACTCTTCCGCCTCGCCGCCCGTGAAGCCGGCGCAGACCATCGCCATGCGCAACAGTTGCTCCTGAAACAGCGGTATGCCCAACGTGCGTTTCAGGATCGGCTCCAACGCCGGATGCGCGTAAGTCACCGGCTCTCGACCCGAGCGGCGCTTGAGATAGGGATGGACCATGTTGCCGACGATCGGCCCGGGGCGAATGATCGCGACCTGCACCACGATGTCGTAAAATTTCCTCGGCCGCAGCCGCGGCAAACACGACATCTGCGCCCGGCTCTCAACCTGAAACAACCCGATCGTATCCGCCTTCTGCAACGCTTCGTAGACGCCTTTGTCGTCTTGGCGCAGATGGGCCAGATCGACCTCCTCGCCATACGAATCGCGAATCAACTGGATCGAATCTTCCAGCACCGCCATCATTCCGAGTCCCAGCAGATCGACTTTAATCAACCCCAGATCGGCGCAGTCTTCTTTGTCCCACTGAACGACGACGCGCCCGGGCATCGCCGCGGGCTCGAGCGGGACGATGGAATCGAGTTGGCCCTGGCAAATCACCATGCCGCCGGAATGCTGGCCGAGATGGCGCGGCAGGTCCTGCACGAGTTGATAAAGCTGAAAGAACTTCCGGATGCGAGGGTGTGAAAGATCGAGGCCGGCATCGCGAAACTGCCGCTCGCTCGAGTCCTTCGGATCTTTCCATTCCCACGTATGGACCAGGCGCGCGAGCCGCGAAAGCGTGTCGTCGTCAAAATCGAGCGCCTTGCCGACTTCGCGCGCCGCCGAGCGCCCGCGATAAGTAATGACGTTCGCCGTCATCGCCGCGCCGAGCTTTCCGTAGCGCTCGTAAACGTACTGAATGGCTTTCTCGCGCTTCTCTCCGCTCGGCAGATCGAGATCGATGTCCGGCCATTCGCCTCGTTCTTCAGAAAGAAACCGCTCGAACAGCAGGTCCATGCCGATGGGATCGACCGCCGTGATTCCCAGTGAATAGCAGACGGCACTATTTGCGGCCGAGCCTCGTCCCTGAACGAGTATTCCCTGTTCGCGACAGAAGTTGACGATGTCCCAGACGATCAGGAAATAGCCTTCGAGTTTGAGCTTCTCGATCAACTTCAATTCGCGCTCGAGCTGCGGGCGGGCGCGCTCGTAGGTGGGAGCGCCGTAGGTGCCGGTGTAGCGCCAGCGCCCGCCTTCTTCAGTGCGTTTGCGCAAAAACGAGGTCATCGTCTCGCCGTCGGGCACGGGATATTTTGGAAACTCGTAGCCGAGATCTTCGAGCGTGAACTCGAGGCGCGACGAAAGCTCGACCGTGTTGGCGATCGCTTCGGGCAGGTCCGCGAAGATCTTCTCCATGACGTCGCCGGATTTGAGATAGCGTTCCGAGTTGCGCGCCAGCAGGCGGCCGGCAGTTGCGAGCCGCACGTGATTGCGGATGCAGGTGAAGACGTCCGACACTTCGCGGCGCGCGGCGGTCGCATGACAAACGCCGTTCGTCGCCAGGAGCGGCAAGTGATTGCGGCGGGCAGCTTCGATTACCGCGTGGTTGTGTGCTTCCTCTTCGCGATCGAAATGACGCTGAAGCTCGGCATAGACGTTCGTTTTTCCGAACACGTCGATTAGCCAGTCAATGGTTCGCTGTGTTTCTCTGCCGGCGCCGGCGTGGCGGCGGTTGAGCGCGGCCGCGAGTGGTCCATCGAAACTGCCGGTCAAACAGACCAATCCTTCCGCGTGCGCCGCCAGTTCTTCACTCGTTACGGAACACTGGCCGAGTTTCGCGTGTTTGGGCACACGCAGTTTCATCAACGTGATCAAGCGGCAGAGGTTTTGATAACCGGACCGGGTTTTTACGAGGACGGGAATCGAGCAGGTCTTGTTTTTTGAGGTTGGAAGTTTGACGGTGATCTCGGCGCCGATGTGGGCCTTCATCCCGTTCTTCTTTGCCGAAAGGTGAAAGCGCGGCGCGCCATAAACGCCGTCGCGATCGAGCAAGGCGAGCGCCGGCATCTCCAGTGCAAGACCGGCGGCAATCAACTCCTCGGGAACTGACGCGCCTTCAAGAAAACTGAACGCGGAGCGGGTGTGGAGTTCGACGTACAAATCCTGTTCTGCCTGTGTGCGTAAAAATAGCTAGCTCCACCTATCGGAAACACGGATTAGTCATAATTCCCCTCGACAAACCATGCTCCATTCTTCAGCTCACGATAGATGCGATAGACAGCCTGCTGTTGCGAGCCTGCTTTTCCCAACTCC
>Ga0075431_100003549_pt1 | contig 15101 bp, 11 predicted proteins | sample RhiMetdeltSRZDD5_FD_75297 | JGI IMG/M metagenome (GOLD analysis project Ga0075431, IMG submission 75297) | Populus rhizosphere microbial communities from Tennessee, USA - Rhizosphere MetaG P. deltoides SRZDD5 | ecosystem: Host-associated > Plants > Roots > Rhizosphere > Soil | place: USA... | reverse complement strand
TATCAGGTGTGCAAAGCCACTGAAAAATTTCATCCCCTGCTCAGCATTTGAAATTGCCGATAGTTCGTCGAAGGACGCACCTGCGCAGAACGCCCTGTCGCCGGCCGATTTAAGTACGATGACCTTGGTTTCGAATATCGTTCCTGCCCTGTGAATCTCGTGGGAAAGATCGTTCAGTAATTTGGCAGGAAGGCTATTGCTTTGCGGATGAAAGAATTCAATGGTAGTTATCGACTGATGCGTTTCAGCTTTAACATATGGAGTTCCGTTCATGGTTGTCTGTTTTTAATTTTTCCTTCTTACCATCGTTAGGATCGTTGCGATGGCCACTTCTTCATTCAGTTGGTCCGTTACTTCCACGAGCCATTTAACGATACCTTTTGGTATGTCGTTTTCATCTTTCTGGTCCTGGATGGTCTTTTCTTTGCAAGTTAATTTAACGCCAATTGTTGTACCTGCGTAAACAGGCTTAAGAAACCTGCATTCGTCTATACCATAATTCAACAAAACAGGTCCTTTCTTTCCGTCGACAAATAATCCCGCCGCTGCACTCAGAATAAAATACCCGTGGGCAACAGGTTTTTCGAACATTGTGCCTTCGAGCGCGGTGTGATCTATATGGGCGTAGAAATGATCCCAACTTACATTGGCAAAATTAACGATATCGGCTTCCGTAATTGTTCTCTTGCCTGTTATAACGGTATCGCCTATACGCAGTTCTTCAAAATATTTTCTGAATGGATGCTTTTCATCTTCCGAAACCTCTGCATGCTGGTGGTAGCTGTTGGTAATGGCGGTTAGTGATGTTGCCGAACCCTGCACCGCTACCCGCTGCATATAATGTTTAACACCTCTTACTCCTCCCATCTCTTCTCCTCCGCCCGCGCGTCCGGGTCCGCCATGAACCAAAGCAGGCAGGGGAGAACCATGCCCTGTGCTTTCTTTGGCGCACTCATTGTTTAATACGAGAATACGGCCATGATGGCTGCCGGCACCATAAACAAAATGTTTTGCGATATTATTATCTCCTGTAACGATTGTTGATACCAGCGAACCCATGCCTTTGTTTGCCAGCTCTATTGCCTCATCATTATTTTTATATGGCATGATTGTGCTTACCGGCCCGAATGCTTCCACATTATGCGGTTCATCCGAATTAAATGGATCTTCATTTACGAGAAGTAGGGGACTTACAAACGCTCCCTTCTCAAAATCCGCATCAATAAGTTCAACGCTATCGAGCGACCCATATACAAGCCGGCTTGTAGCGAGTAATTTTTTTACCTGAACCATCACCTCTTCTCTTTGTTCAAGTCCCGCAAGTGAACCCATACGTACTTTCTCATTTTCCGGATTGCCGATAGTGGTCTGGCTAAGCGATTTGCCCAGTGCGATCCATACATCTTCCATTTTGTTTTCCGGAACAAAGATTCTTCGTATGGCCGTACATTTTTGACCCGCCTTAACTGTCATTTCCCTCCTTACTTCCTTCAGAAAAATATCCCATTCGGGCCGGCCTGGTTCAACATCACTTCCAAGCACAATGCAGTTCAGTGAATCTGCTTCCAGATTGAAGGGAACATTGTTTTTGAGAATGTTTTCGTTTGCTTTTAACTTGTTTCCCGTTGATGCAGAGCCGGTAAATGTCACTACGTCCTGCGACTGAACATGATCGAGCAGGTCGCCTGCGGATCCGCAGATCAGCTGCAAAGAACCTTCCGGCAGAATGCCTGAGCCGATAATTTCTCTTACCACTGCTTCTGTAACAAACGATGTAACCGTTGCCGGCTTTACTATTGCAGGCATGCCGGCCAGCAGGTTCACTGCTATTTTTTCGAGCATTCCCCACACAGGAAAGTTGAAAGCATTGATGTGAATTGCGGTGCCGCGCTTAGGCACTAATATGTGATGGCCGATAAAATTTCCTGACTTACTTAAATTAGCAGGATCGCCATCTACATAAAAAGGATCATCATTGAACTTTCTTCTTAGCGATGCGTAGGAAAATAAGTTGCCAATACCTCCTTCGATGTCGATCCAGCTATCGCTTTTAGTTGCTCCGGTTTTATAACTGAGAGAATAAAATTTGTTCAGATGATTTTGAAGATGAAGGGCGAGTGCTTTCAGCATCCTGCCGCGTTCATGAAATGTCATCTTCCTTAATGCAGGATTTCCTTTTTTTCGCGCATAATCAAGAATGTCGGAGAAGTTCAGCCCTTTTGTAGATGCGAATGCAATTATGTCGCCGTTGACTGCATTCTTTAATGCGACGCCGTCGCCATCGCCGGAAATCCATTTGCCGGTGATATAATTTGAAAGTTTATTCATTGGTAAGCGTTGAAAACTTTCTGATTAAATATTTAATCCTCCACATACACTAAGCACCTGACCTGTAACATAAGAGCTCATATCCGATCCAAGAAAAAGGCACGCATCAGCAACCTCGGCGCCACTGCCAAATCTTCCCAGCGGAATTTTATCCATAAATACTTTTGCGGCGTCGCCTTCTTTGAGGTAATGGGTCATGTCTGTTTCAATAAAGCCTGGTGCTATAGCGTTGCACCTGATATTCCGGCTTCCCAGTTCGTGAGCTACGGACTTTGTGAATCCAATAATTCCCGCTTTGCTTGCTGCATAACTGCTTTGCCCGGCGTTACCACGTACCCCAACAATAGAGCTCATATTGATAATTGATCCCTTCTTTGCTTTCATCATCGGCCGCATCACATGTTTAGTCATGTTGAAAACGCTCTTAAGATTCACGGCCATTACTTCGTCCCATTGTTGTTCAGATAACCTCAGTAGCAGATTGTCTTTTGAAATACCTGCATTGTTAACACAAATGTCTATAGTTCCAAATTCTTTTAAAACATCATTTACCATCGCCTCACTTTCTGCATAAGCTCCCGCGTTGCTTTTATATGCTTTTGCCTTCACCCCGGAAGCCTTTAGTTTTTCTTCGAGTGCCGTCGCCTTTGGTGCGCTGCTATCACTTACATATGTGAAAGCTACATGAGCACCGTGTTCTGCAAACTTCAGAGCTATCGCTTCGCCTATACCGCGGGCTGCGCCGGTAATCACCGCGACCTTATTTTCGAGTATTTTCATCTGAATTAAATTTTGGCGGGAAGTTAAAGAGCATATTGAAGAATCTCCTCAATAAATGTTCTTTCATTGCTTAGCCTTGGAACTTTGTGCTGGCCGCCTAGCTTCCCGCGGCTCTTAAGCCAGTTATTAAATGATCCTTTTTTCAACACTCTCACCACAGGCATCCTCAACGCAATATTCTTGTGCCGCTTTGCTTCATAATCGCTGTTCAATGTTTGCAGCGCTGTATCCAGTTCTTTAATAAACGCATCGCGGTTTTCCGGCTCCTTATCAAATTCTATCAGCCATTCATGTGCGCCGTTGCTATTGTCGCTGAAATATATAGGTGCAGCCGTATAATCATTTACTATAGAGTTGGTTTTTTCTGAGGCCATTGAAATAGCACGGTCGGTATTGTCAACGATAAGCTCTTCTCCGAATGCGTTAATGTAGTGTCTTACTCTGCCGCTTACAATAATCTTATACGGTTTAAGCGACGTAAATTGAATTGTGTCGCCTAGAAGATATCTCCACAATCCACCATTTGTACTGATTACCGGCGCGTAATTTTTACCAGTCTCCACCTTGCTTAAGCCAATGGTATGCGGGTCAGCTTTTCCGTATTCACTCACGGGCATGAATTCCATGAATATGCCATGGTCAACGAACAGCAACATTCCCTCGTCTTCGGGGTTTTCCTGGGCAGCTATAAATCCCTCGCTGGCATTGTACATCTCAAGGTAATTTATTTTTTTACCTATGAGGCGGTTGAACTGTTCGCGGTAGGGTTTAAATGAAACTCCGCCATGTATATACAGCTCGAGGCTCGGCCACACTTCGGAGATACTGTTTTTTCCCGTTAGCTCGAGAATTCGTTTGAACAATACCATCGTCCATGTTGGTACCCCTGAAATGGATGTAACATTTTCTTTTATTGTGCTGTAAGCGAGCTTTTCAATTTTTTCTTCCCATTCATCCATCAGAGCAATGCTCAGCTCTGGCGTTCTTATCCATGATCCCCAAAAAGGAGTGTTTTGCAGCAGCACTGCGCTCAGGTCACCATATTGAACATCTTCATTAACCTGGTGAATATTATGGCTGCCCCCGATAACAAGACCTTTACCTGTAAGCAGGTCTGAATCCGGATTATAGGCATAGTAAAGTGTAAGCACATCTTTTGCGGCCTTATAATGGCAATCCTGGAGGCTCTCATCAGACACAGGAATAAATTTGCTTCTGTCGCTGGTCGTGCCGCTGCTTTTGGCGAACCAGTATATCGGTGTATTCCATAGTACGTTTTGTTCGCCGTCCATAATGCGTTGGATGTACGGCTTTATATCATCATATTCATGAATAGGGACAGCCTTTTTGAATGATTTGATGCTGAACAGCTTTGAGAAATTGTACTTTTTTCCGAATTCGGTGTATTGCGCAGAAGTCACAATATCCTGCAGCACTTCGCGCTGGGAATCTTCAGGATGATTTTTCCATGCGTCGATGCGCCAGAGCCGCATGCGGGCCAGTCCTGATATGGCAGGTGACAAAAGTTTCACAATCCTTCTCTTGCTTCTACGTGCAGGTAATCCTTTCTTTTTAATTCAAAGTTGCGGCCAAGGTAAAGCCTGCGCACCTGTTCATCTTCAGCCAGCTCCTCAGCAGTGCCATGCTGAAATATCTTTCCTTCAATCAGCAGGTATGCCCTGTCGCAGATGGAAAGGGTTTCGTTCACGTTATGATCTGTTATCAGTATTCCGATGTTTCTGTATTTGAGGCGTGCCACAACGGCTTGTATGTCTTCGACCGCGATGGGGTCAACACCAGCAAACGGTTCATCGAGCAATATAAATTTTGGATCGACAGCAAGAGCTCTTGCGATCTCAGTTCTTCTTCTTTCACCGCCACTCAGCGAGTCGCCATTATTTTTTCTAACATGATGTAGGCGGAATTCATCCAGCAATGTTTCGAGTTTTTCTTTTTGCTGGGCTTTCGTGAGATCTGTCATTTCGAGCACAGAAAGAATATTGTCTTCCACACTTAATTTTCTGAACACTGATGCTTCCTGCGGAAGGTAACCAATTCCAAGCTGGGCCCTTTTATACATCGGAAGTCTTGTTATCTCCCTGTCATCAAGAAAAACTTCGCCTGCATCGGGCTTGATCAACCCTACAACCATGTAAAATGTAGTTGTTTTGCCAGCTCCGTTTGGACCGAGAAGACCCACTATCTCGCCCTGGTTCACGTTGATGGATACTTCGTTTACAACGGTACGGTTACGGTAAGATTTAATCAGCTTGTTCGTGTGTATTTCACTGCTCAAAATGCCATTATTTCCGGCAAAAATACCGTAACAAATACAAAAAACCTGTCCTATGTTTGCACGCTGAAAAACATTAACTAAAGGAATGAAAGTAATTGATCATATAAGGCAGGCGAAGGATACGCTTATTTCGTTCGAGATCCTTCCGCCATTGAAGGGAAAAACGATTAACTCAATATATGAACACCTGGATCCATTAATGGAATTCAAGCCGTCCTTTATCAATGTTACCTATCACCGCAGCGAGCATGTGTTTAAAAAGAAGGCCGACGGCACATTCGATAAAGTTGAAGTCAGGAAACGACCAGGTACTGTGGGCATCTGCGCGGCGATTATGAACTATTATCATGTAGATGCGGTGCCGCACCTGATTTGCGGAGGCTTTACCAAAAGAGAAACGGAAGACGCGCTGATAGACCTGAATTTTATCGGGGTCGACAATGTTCTGGTTTTACGTGGCGACGCCGAGAAGAATGAAACACTTTTCGAGCCCGACCCTGACGGTCACCGTTATGCTATCGACCTTCTTAAACAGGTCGTTAATCTTAATAACGGTATTTATCTGGAAGAAGACATACTCGACGGCTTCAGAACCAGATTCTCTATAGGTGTTGCCGGTTATCCCGAAAAACACTTCGAAGCGCCAAATATGGACTCAGACCTTGATTACCTGAAACAAAAGGTTGATGCAGGCGCAGATTACATAATAACCCAGATGTTCTTCGACAATAAAAAGTATTTTGACTTTGTAAAAAAGTGCCGCGAAAAGGGCATCAATATTCCGATTATTCCCGGGTTAAAACCGGTTACCAGCAAAAAGCAATTGTCTGTTCTTCCGAGAACTTTTCATGTCGACATCCCCAACGAGCTCAGTGTTGAAATAATGAAATGTAAATCTGATATTGATGTTGAGAAGGTCGGCGGCGAATGGCTATTGGACCAATCACGCGAGCTCAAGAAGGCTGGGGTGCCCGCGCTGCATTATTACACTCTTGGCAAAGCGCGTGTGATCTGGAATGTTGTTAAAGATCTCGTTTAACTTTTTACCGGCAGCTTATTCAATACTTTTTTGTTGATCCTGACCGGATATTTCTTTTTAAGATCGGCTATCCATTTTTCTTCAAGGTATAGCTGGTAATCGTTGATGACAGATCCTTTCGCATCTTCAAAACTTTTTGGATCGCCTTCGTTATGAAGCCGGATTATATAAGCGAATGTTTTACTTCTATCCTGCTCATTGGTTACGGCTGCGGTCATCAGTCCTTCAGTAAAATTGGTTCTTTCAACCACGGGTATCTGTGCCAGTTCAAACCGTCCCGAGTCCACCTGAATTACACCATTACTTTCCTGTGCTAAACGACGCCATGACGCGGGATCGTTTTTGATGGTGCGCCGGGTTGAATCGAGATCGGTAGGATCGGTACAGGTAATGATCACAGCGTCCGCGCTTTTTTCCCAGTTGTATTTGTGTTTATTTTCATTGTAAAAGTTGCGCAAGCCTACTGAATCCGTAACGGCGGCATCCCAAACTTTCTTCTGCATCATTCCGAACAACAGATTGCCCTCTTTGAACTCTTTCAGTTGCGCCGCGTACTCGCTGTCATAATTTTCAAGATGCTTCCTGTAATATTCCATTACCGCACTATCGCTTGCGAGATCAGCAGCCGGCGCAGCTTTTTCGATTTTCTTTCTTACCGCTTTTGCAAGCATCGCCTGTGCGGTCTTCATTCTATCACTTTGCAGAACCTTTTCTTTGAGCATCTGCATATTGGCCGTATTTGATTTATCACTGATCACATCAATTCTTTGAAGTCGTTTTAGTATGTGAAATCCAAATGATGTACGAACCGGACTGCTAAGCTCTCCATCTTTTTGTAATGCAAAGGCGGCGTTTGTAAATGCTGTGTCATACTGCCCCAATCCGAACGCCTCCATTTCCCCGCCATTCTGGTATGTAAGATTGTCGGTGCTTAGTTGTTTTGCTGAGTCAGCAAAATTTGCTCCCTCGAGCAAATCGTTATACAATGAGTCGGCACGATTCCGCAGACGGGTCCTTTCTTCATTGGTCATGTTCGGAGTAATCGATAAGAGGACTTGAGCTACACGAACCTTGCCCACAGCCTTTCTTTCTTTTATGTTTTGCAGAATATAATAACCTGTCCGCGTTTGAAATGGTGTTGAATATTTGCCCTCAGGAGTGTTGTAGGCAACGTTTTCAAGTTCATACGGAAGTACAAATACAGTAATGTATCCAACATCCCCATGTTCATATGAACCGGCCACCTTATTAAATGACTCACCATTCTGCAGTTTGGTGTAAGCCTCATTTATCTTTTTTCGCGCAGCCGTAATTTCTGTGCTGTCTGTTGAATAAATGGGAACATAAATGAATGATATGTGTATGTCTTTCTGGCTGCGATCAAACGCTTCGTCAACCAATAGCTGAATGCTGGCGTCATCTTTAATGTAATTATCGGCAAGCTGGTATCGAAACGATTCAAGCTCATTCCTTTGCTCTGCCGTTGTATCCATTTTCTCATCAAGCGCTGCCTGCACTTTCAGCTTGAAACGGGAATACAATTCAAGATATTCATTGTACGACATTTGCTGGCCACTGCTGTCGCTGTTATTCTTGTTATAAGCATTCAGAAATTCTTTTTTGCTTACCGCATGCTTTCCATAGGTAAATAGCGTTTGCGCGGAAGCGTTTATATTGAGCAACGAGAAGCAGAAGAGAAATATTAAAAGCTCTTTGTGTCTTTGCCTGAGTTTCTCGCAAAGCCGGAAAGGCTGCAAAGCCTCTATTACATTATTGACCTTTCCCGGCCCGCATTTTACTATTGATGACTTCATTTATCTGGAGATAAGTTAGTTTTTTGGCTATGATCCTTTTGTCTTTGTCCAGAAGATACAACATAGGAGTCTGGTACACATCATACAGCTGTTTGTATCCTGGTCTGCCAGCGGCAATCTCAGCTTCATCTTTTCCGGGTTTCGGGTATACATGAATCCATCCATTCAAGTGATGTTCCCTGATAAAATCAAACCACTGTTCCTTTGTGCCATCCGTCTTTACAGCATATACCTTCACGTCTTCGTTTTTCCATTTAGCATCGTAAATCGAGTCGACTTTTGGAACAATTTCCTTGCAGTGCGAACATGTGGGATCCCAGAACACAATTACCGTGAAATTCGACTTAATATCATATAAAGGCGATGGGTTGTTGAGGCTATCGATCATGTCCAGCTGCGGCGCCTGTCGTCCGATCAGATTCGCCATCAAACTATAGGCTCTTTTTGCAGCAAACTCTTTGTATTGCGGCGTGAAGAATTCTGCTTTGTTGGCATTGATGTATTTTTCGAAAAGGTGTACAAACACGGCATCCTGCCCCATGTATTGCGGGTTGATATACTTCTGCACAAAATGCACCATCAGGAACTTGTACATTTCTTTTGCTGTTCTTGAGTACAGCAGCATGTGGTCGATCTCTTTTATCAGCGAATCGGGGTTAGGAGAAACGAGATCGCGATAATATTTTTCGAGTCTTGATTCAAAAAAGGGTGTCCTCGCCATCCTGTCGTCGGTGTACGACATTTCATCCCAGTAGTGATCCTTGTAATAGTGGTAAACGAAATTTGAATCGTATTTACCCCCTGGTTGCTTCGATGCAGGCGGAATCTCAGGGTCTTGCATTGCTTTAAGAAGAGCGTCCAGGAACGATCCGGGATATTTTTTTGATATACTGTCCCTGAATTTTTGAAGGTTGGAAGTGTATGTCCTTATCTGCGAATTGATTTCGAGTGAATCTTTTTTGGTTTTCGCATTTGCAAGTTGTTGATTGAGCTGGTTAACCTTCAACCCCATGGTTCCGGTATACTGTGAATATTCCTGGAATTGCCTGTTATCTTCCGAGCCGCTAAATTTAACGCTGCCGGGCAGGTTCGTACTATCTGCGCTTATGGAGAAATGCTGGTCTTTATCAATAAGTAGCTCAAGCATAATTTGTTTAGCGGGCGTCACGATAAAATATATTCCCCCGGGAAGGTGATCTTTTCCTTTGAAGCTGCCTTTCGAGTTTGCATCAAGTTTCGCCGAATCGGCCAACGCCCGTACTTGTCCGTAGTAATAACCCAGGTAAACCTGTACATTCTTATAGGGCTTTAGCTGCACATCAATCTGGTAACCGGTCTGTGCCCGTAATGAAAGGATCGCCGTAATACCAATTATAAATAACAATACTTGTTTCATCAGGTATACAAATATACCGGGTGTTTTGTAGTATTATTGCTTTATGCTTTTGGTCTACACCACGTCGAACGGGCCGAGGCTGCAATACATTGTTAATTTTTTCAGCCAGGAGCTGTTCGACGGCCCCATCACGATAACAACCAGTGAAAGGGAATATTTAAAATTCGATGGTCCGAAATTGAATTATTCCCTGCGGGACCTTTGTGCCGGTGAGTTTGTCATATATCCGGTACCGTTGCTTTTTGAAACGGGTATCAGGGAACAAAAAATAAGCTGCTTCGACTACAGCTATTCAAAAGCATTTTTCGAAACCGGTGGTTACCTCCCTTTCGATATTTTTGCCGCCACTTTTTACCTTATTACACGGTATGAAGAATACCTGCCTCACGAAAAAGATGAGCATGGAAGGTTTTCTCATACCAGTTCCCTTGCCTTCCGCGCAGACTTTATTCATCTTCCCCTTGTAAACATCTGGCTGCAGGAATTCAAGTCGGCGCTTGCCACGCACTTTCCCGACATTCAGTTCAAAGGCCGGCATTTTGAAAATGTGATCACTTACGACATCGACATCGCTTATTCATACCTGTGCAAAGGATTGCTGAGGAATATAGGTGGAACACTCCGCTCATTATGGAAAGGAGAATGGAATCTGGCTCTCGAAAGATGGCAGGTATTATTCGGGCGCCGGAAAGACCCATTTGATTGTTACGAATGGCTCGACGCTCTTCACCTTTATTGCCGCCTGAAGCCTTATTACTTTTTCCTTGTCCCGAAGAACAATTCTGTTTACGATAAGAACGTATCCACTTCGTCAAGGAAATTTCAGGAGCTTGTTGAATATTATTGCGCAACCTACAATGTAGGGATACATCCCTCCTGGCAAAGCGGCGACGACCCCTCATTACTGAAAGAGGAGATAGAATGGCTGGAAGTAGTAGGCGACAAAGACGTAATCGCCAGCAGGCAGCACTATATCAGGCTAACTGTTCCTGAAACTTACCGAAGGCTGATAGCGGCCGGAATCAGGAAGGATTTTTCAATGGGCTATGGAAGTGTTAATGGATTCAGGGCATCTGTATGCACATGTTTCAAGTGGTATGACCTCGAAAAAGACCATGTAACTCCGCTTATAGTGTATCCTTTCTGTTTTATGGATGCCAATTCATTTTATGAAGAAAAGCATACGCCCTCACAAGCTTTCGACGAACTGATGTTATATTACAATGCCGTCAAGAGAGTTAATGGCATGCTCATCACTATCTGGCACAACAGTATACTCGGTGCCGACCGTAGTACTATCGGCTGGAGCCGGATGTTTGAAATTTTTATGAAGGAAATGGTGTATTGGGATGCCTACTACGATGGAAGCACCGAATTAAGGCAGGATATCCTTTTCACGCGCGTCCTTCCTTAGGGCATGACTTATCATCCACACACCGTATAGCGTTATCGCGCCGCCCGCTATGATAAACACAGTAAGACTTTCATTGAACAATAATGCACTTAGTATCACTGCGACGATAGGGTTGATATATGCATAAATTGACATCAGCTCCACGGATAGTCGTTGCAGAGAATATAAATAGGCAGCGAACGCAATTACTGAACCGAATACTACAAGGTACCCGATTGCCGTCCATGATTGCCATGGTATCTCATTCACAGGAATAGCATTGCCTGTTATGTAGGATACCGCTAACAATACTGCTCCTGCCATGAACATTTGCAATCCCAAACTGAAATAGGGATTGAAATATTTCGCTTCCTTTTTTGTGAACACTGTACCGAGGGCCCATGTCCAGGAAGCGGTAAATGATATTGCGATACCAAAGAGGAATTCAGAGTTCAGAAAATCTTTAACGTGTTCAAAGAAGATCACACAGATCCCGGCGAAGCCAAGTAAGAATCCTTTAAGCGCGGCACTGGGAATATTGTCTTTTAAGAAGAACATGCCGATGATCACCATCCATAAAGGAAATGTGGCGGCAATGATCGCCCCTAGACCTGCAGAAATAAATTGAACGCCCCAGGTAGTAAGCCCGTTACCACATAGGATGTTCAAAAAGCTGAGCACACCGATGGCATACCATTCCCTGCCTTTTGGCCAGGGCGCGCCGGTGGCAATGAAATAAATAATATAAACTGAGCCTGCGAGCAGTTGTCTGAATCCTGCGAGCTGCAAGCCAGGCATATGCATTACTCCCTGCTTCGATGCTACCCACGTTGTACCCCATAGTATGCATACAACCGCGAGCGCAAAAATTGCTTTTGTTTTTGTGTTCTGGCTGCTTATTCCTGTTATCATCGTTTATTCCAAACCGTGCTTATTCTAATGCCTGAAATGCCTCATGCCTGTAATCACCATGGCAAGATTGTTTGTTTTGCAGTATTCAATTGAATCTTTATCCCTGATAGATCCGCCCGGCTGAATGAATGATGTTATACCCGCCTGGTGCGACATCTTTACACAATCGTCGAATGGGAAAAATGCATCTGATGCCAGTACAGCTCCCGTAAGGTCGAAATTGAATTGCCTTGCTTTCTCAATTGACTGTCTCAATGAATCTATCCGGCTTGTTTGTCCGCACCCTTTGCCTATCAGCTGCCTGTTTTTGACGAGTGCGATGGCATTCGACTTAAGATGCTTGCATACGATGTTAGCGAATTCAAGATCTTTTTTTTCTGCTTCGGTAGTTTGTCTGCCGCCAACTTCATCCCACCTGGAGTAATTGCCTTCGTCTGTCTGCTGGCTGAGCACTCCATTTAACAACGACCGGTATTGAAATTTGCTTGCAGTTTTATTCAGCTGCTGTAACAATATCCTGTTCTTTTTTGAACGCAGCACCAATAACGCATCTTCACTGAAATGCGGCGCGACCAGCACCTCGAAAAATATTTCATTGATCGCCTCAGCCGTCGCTTTGTCTACTTCGGCATTACACGCCAATACACCACCAAATGCACTTTCCGGATCACCGGCAAGTGCTGCATCCCACGATTCTTTTACTGTTGGCCTTGAAGCAATCCCACAAGGATTGGTATGCTTGATGATTGCAAATGTTGTTTCACTGAATTCGTTGATCAGCTGAACTGCGGCGTCAACGTCAACCAGGTTGTTGTAGGAAAGCTCTTTTCCGTTCAACTGATTAAATAATTTCGAAAGATCGCCATAGAAGAATCCCTGCTGGTGAGGATTCTCTCCATAACGTAAAATAGTTTTGTTGCGATCGAACGGATTCAAATGGTTCGACTGCATGAAGTAATTTGAAATAGCTATATCGTAACCCGAACAAACATTAAATGCCCTTCCGGCAAAATCTCTCCTCTGTTCCAGGGTTGTTTCTCCATTTTGTTCCGTCAGGATCTTTTCCAGATCGGCATAATCTTTTTTTGAAGCAACAACAAGTACATCCCTATGATTTTTTGCCGCTGCTCTTATCATGGATGGACCGCCAATATCAATTTTTTCGATGATGGCTTTTTCGTCGGTTGTGGAAGCCACAGTTTCTTCAAATGGATAAAGGTCCACAATCACCAGGTCGATCTCGGGAATTCCGTATTGTTTCATTTCTTTTCTGTGCTGCTCATCATCCCTCTTGCCTAATATCCCGCCAAACACACCCGGATGTAACGTTTTAACCCTACCGCCAAGAATCGACGGATATGTTGTAAGATCTTCTACCGGAGTGACGGGAACTTTCAGCTGCTCAATAAATTGTTGCGTCCCCCCCGTTGAGTAAATTGTAACACCAAGTTCATGAAGCTTCCTTACAATGTCGTCTAACCCTTCCTTATAAAATACCGAGATCAATGCTGATGCGATCTTCTTGTTCATGCCTGGAGTTTTAACCGTTTTCTTTTGAGGGTGCAAAATTAATTGAAATGCGTTTTACTGCCATGACTTATGTTTACCCGCAAACCAGTGCCAAACGAAACCTATAAAAACATATAAAAGAGCAACTTGCAGCAGATTCACATGAACGTTTCGTGTTGTTGAGTAGGGAAGCTTATCGATATATTCAACAATCGCGTTCATCAGCTTAATGAGTTTTGTGAGGATGTTTCCACACAAAATTGCAAGAGGCTCAACATAATATATTGCGCACAAAACAATTTCACCAATAAGTATTACACCCGACAACGGTATTGCAATAAAATTGGTTACCACAAACAGATTGGGGAACTGGCTGAAGCAATAAAGCAGCACTGGTACCGTAAGTATCTGCGCCGAAATCGTGACGGCATTAAGTTTCCAAACCGCGTCGATGATCTTATTTTCTGAGATGAACAAGTTGTAAAGCGGTTTCATAAAAAGCATAATACTTAATAATGCCGAATAGGATAAAATAAATCCAGCATCCCACAACCAGTACGGGTCATAGCACAATAGAAAAAATGCCGACACCGCCAGGTTGTTTATACCGGAAGATTTCCGGGAAACTGTTTCACCAATAACCAGAGAGGTGAACATGACCGCCGAACGGAGTACCGATGGCGAGCCGCCGGCAAGCAGACTAAACAACCACAGACCAGTTAAAATAATGGAGGGTCTCAATAATTTTCGCTTAAGAGGCCTGCAGATCAGGTTAAGAATAGAATATACCAGCCCAAGGTGTAAACCCGAGATGGCTACAACATGCACAACACCGGTATTACTGTACGACTGAATAAGTTCTCTATCCAGGTCGTTTTTGTAACCAATCAATAAAGCCTCTGCGAGGCCACGTTCCTTACCCCCTTCGATATACTTTCTTAAAATTGAAATGATCCAATCCTGCGTTCTGAATAAAAATTCATACAGGCGATTCTTATTTTCTCCTTCGAGGAAAACTATTTCAGATGGCTTGATAAATACCTGGTAATGGATATTCTTCAACGCGCAGTATCGTGCGTAATCAAATGGTGATCCTTTAATAAAATTTTTGATTCTCTCAGGGCATTTTTTAAATGCGATTCTGTTGCCATAACCCGGTAATCGCGCATTGCTATCTTTCCTGATGTACAACAACAGATTAGTTTCCGGTTCAATCAATGAGTCGCCGGTTTGAAGCGATTCAAATGAACATAGTGCTTTCCATGAAGATTTTTTTTCAATGGGTGGTTCGAGGAGAAAAACTGTGCAAACAGATTCTTTTGGAATTCGTATGGTATTTGCACTTCTAAATGGATTTTTTAGTGATGCTATAAATGCGCCCGCAGAAAAAATTAAAATATTTATAGCAAAACCGGTTATATGCCTAAGCCGGAATTTAAGTTCCACTTTTATAAAAGAATGTGCAATTAATAAGATAAGAAATATGGATGTGAAAGTCAGACAGATTTTTTCAGGCAATTCGAGATAATCGCATATTGCAATACCGGTTACAAATGGAATAATTATCCTGACAAAGGGAGCATCTTTCCAGAATGGAATGCGAAATTTGTTCATTCATGCAATGTGTTTAATTG
>Ga0075431_100003546_pt1 | contig 15104 bp, 12 predicted proteins | sample RhiMetdeltSRZDD5_FD_75297 | JGI IMG/M metagenome (GOLD analysis project Ga0075431, IMG submission 75297) | Populus rhizosphere microbial communities from Tennessee, USA - Rhizosphere MetaG P. deltoides SRZDD5 | ecosystem: Host-associated > Plants > Roots > Rhizosphere > Soil | place: USA... | reverse complement strand
CCGACCTGCACGAACCATTGGCGTCCTGCCGACGGCTTCGCGACCTTCACGGTCGTCTTTGCCGGCGCGGGCTGCGGCTTTGCCTCCGCGTTCGGCTTTGTCTCCACGTTCGGCTTGGTCTCCGCCTTCGGAGGCTCGGGCGCCGTCGTGGCACCGACCATCTGGTCTTTCGTGTCGCTCGGCTTGTCGGTCAGAGTGGGCGGAACGGGAGTCGGGGTGACGGCGGTGGGAGCGGGCGGTGCGCTGGGCGGCGCCGGTGTCGCCACGGGCGGCGGCGGCGCCGGTGTGACGGCGACGGGCCCCGGCGGCGCGCTGGGTGGCGGCGGCGGCTTGATGGGCTGCGGCATCGGCGTGGGCAGCTTGGCCGTCGCGCCCGACTTCGGCGCATTCATCGCGTCGAGGATGTACGGCACGGCGACGGCACCGACGACGCCCAGGACGATGAGCACGAGAACGGCGCGGAACCACGTCGCCGCGAAGATCGAGCGAGGCGCCGTCTCGTCGAACAGGTCGTGCTCGGAACCTTGATTGCGATCGTTCGTGTCGGCCATGCGGGCTATCGTAGCACGATGCTTGGGATTTCAGCCCTTCCTGGCGACGTCTGGGAGAAGAAAACGTCGCCCACGAATGCCTCGGCCTCGGTCCGGGTGTCGTTGGAGTCCACCATGAGGGCGATCTTGCCGACCCGCGGCGCCGGCCGGCCGAACAGCGCCACGTAATCATCGGCGACGTGGCGCTGGTAGCTCTGCCAGCGATCGAGCGCGGCGCGCCCGGACTCGACGACGACGATACGCACGTTGCCGGCCTTCGGGTGCGTGAGTCGCGTGTCGACCGGCGCGCGACCGTCCCAGACGTAGCCGATCACGTCACTGGCCGTCCGCGGCGACGGCCATCGGGGAAAGACGACGTAGAGCTGCGCCGCCTGGTCATCGCGCGCGCTGTCGCGGACGTCGCCGGCGGCCGGCATCTGCGTGACCTTCCACGACCACGTCAGGTACGGAAACGTCTTCAGGTCGACGACGACGTCACGGTGCACGGCGAACGACGCCCGATCACTTCTAAGCCGCATGGCGACGCGCCCGTCGGTGCGCACGACCTCGACGGCCGCCTGTCCGGCGAACTCCTTCAGCTGCCAGCCGCGCGGGACACCCTCGGCCGGCAGGCGACCGGGCACCGGATCGGCGATGGCGACACGGATGCGGTTGGCCGGATCGGACGCCGGCGGCCGGTCGCCGTCTGCCACCGTGCTGCGGGCCACGGCCACCGAGGCCGCCGGCGGCTTGGGGCTCAGCAGCATCACGCCGGTGCCGCCGGCGACCACGATGGCGAAGCCCATGATCAGCCAGAGCAGCGGCTGCGACTGCCGGCGCGCCGGAGTCAGCGGCGGGCCCGGGGCGCCGTCGGCTTCATCCGACCGGCCTTGCGGAACGAGAGTCGCAGCGGCGAGCCCTCGAAGCCGAACGCGAAGCGGAGCGACTTCGCCAGGTAGCGCTCGTACGAGAAATGGATCTCGTCGGGCCGGTTGACGCGCACGGCGAACGTCGGTGGCGAGCTGGCGACCTGCGAGGCCGACTGGATCATGAGCGGGACGCCGCGGAGCGAGATCGGACGCCGGTCGAGCGCCTGCTGCAGGGCGGCCGTGACCTCCGCCGCCGGCACGCGGCGACGCGCCTGCGTCGCCACGCGATCGATCGTCTCGAAGAGCTCGCGCATCCCCTCGCCGGCCGTGGCCGAGGTGAAACACACGGGCGCGTAGTCGAGGAACAATAGCCGCTCGCGGATCTGGTCCACGACCTCGGCCTTGCGCACCATCCCCGGCGGCACCAGATCCCACTTGTTCACCACGACCACGACCGCGCGGCCGGCCTCGTGCGCGTAGCCGGCGATGTGGGCGTCCTGCGCGGCGAGGCCCTCCGAGGCGTCCAGCACGAGCAGCGCCACCTCACAGCGCTCGAGGCTCTTGAGCGCCATCACCACCGCGAGTTTCTCGAGCGGCTCGGTCACGCGTCCCTTGCGCCGGATGCCGGCGGTGTCGACGAGCACATAGGGCCGCCCCTCGTAGGTGAACGGCGTGTCCACGGCGTCGCGCGTGGTCCCCGGCTGGTCGTGGACGAGCACGCGCTCCGTCCCCGTCATGGCGTTGACGAGAGACGATTTCCCCACGTTCGGGCGGCCGATCACGGCGATCGCCACCGGGCGCCCCCCGCCGCGCGGCGCCGCCGCCGCCGCCGGCGTGCGGTCCCGGAGCGCCTCGAGCATCTCCGCCACGCCGCGGCCATGCTCCGCCGACACGCCCACGGGGTCGCCGAAGCCGAGCGTATAGAGATCGGCGACCGCCGGTTCCTGGGCGCGGTCGTCGACCTTGTTGGCCACCAGCACGACCGGCTTGTTGGCTTTTCTCAGGATTCGCGCGATCTCGAGGTCGAGCGCGGTGGCGCCGGCGCGGGCGTCCACGACGAACGCGATGAGGTCGGCCTCCTGCACCGCCGTGAGGACCTGGTTGCGTACGCCCTCGATCAGCGGCTCGGCCGAGCCCGGATCGAAGCCTCCGGTGTCGACCACCGTGGCCTGCCAGCGCTCGAAGTGCACCTGGCCGTAGAGGCGGTCGCGCGTCACGCCGGGCACGTCGCGCACGAGCGCCTGCCGACGGCCCACCAGCCGGTTGAAGAGCGTCGACTTGCCGACGTTGGGCCGGCCCACGATGGCGATGATCGGCACTAGGAGCTCGCTGCGATGGCCGGGTACAGCGCCCGGAGGAGCGCGCGCGGCTCGGGCTCGATCACACGCACCGGCACGCCGAGGTCGCGCGCGAGCTGCGCGGGCGTGACGTCGTCGAGGAAGACGCCGTCACCGTCGCGCACCGCGACGGCCGGCACCATCACCGCGTCGCCGAGGTCCGCGAGTCCGGCGAGATGCCGCTGGATGTCGCCGCCGGTCAGCAGGCCGGTGACGGACACGCTGCCGCCGAAGTGGCGGTTCGGGACGGCGACGACCGAGGCGCGGCACCCGGGCAGCGCACCAAGCAGACCCGCCAGGCGAGGCGCGTAGAGGCTGCCGCTGACCACGGTGACCCGCGCCGACACGCCGGCGCGCACGCGGCGGGCGGCGCGGACAAACCCGTCCTCGAAGCGGCGTACGAGACCGATGCCGTCCTCGGCGATCAGGAAGCCTTCGTAGGCGTCCGCCTCCGGCAGCGGCGCGCCCGCGTGCAGATATACCTCGTCGCCGAGGAACACGAAGCGGCTGCCGAGTCGGGTCCGCAGCTCGGCCTGCCAGCCGTGAACCGTCTCCACCAGCGCACGCGCCTCCGTCTCCGTCAGAGTGCGCAGCGATGGCAGCCGCTCCCGATGCGCGGTGAGGCCCACGGGCACGATGGCCGTGGTGGCCACGTGCGGATGGAGCGGCGCCAGCTCGTGGACGGTGCGCGCGAGCTGGGCGCCGTCGTTCCAGCCGGGGCACAGCACGATCTGCGCATGCATGCGGATCCCCGCCTTCGCGAGCCGCTCGAGGCGCGGCAGGATCTCCGCGGATGCGCGGGGGCGCCCGAGCAGCTCCCAGCGCAGGGCGGGATCGGTCGCGTGCACGGACACGTACAGCGGCGACAGCCGCTGCGCCTCGATCCGCGCGAGCTCGTCCTCGCTCAGATCGGTCAGCGTGATGTAGTTGCCGTGCAGGAACGAGAGGCGGAAGTCGTCGTCCTTGACGTAGAGACTCTTGCGCATCCCCTTCGGCAGCTGGTGGATGAAGCAGAACACGCACTTGTTCGCGCACGTGGCGATCTCGCCCGGGCGCGGCGCCTCGAGCTCGACACCGACCGGCCGTGCGCCGCAGAGCACACGCAGCGTCTGCGACGCCCCCGCGCGCTCGACGCCCAGGGCGAGCCGCTCCTCCGCCGCGTGGAACTGGAAGTCGATCGCGTCGCGGACGGCGTGGCCGTTGACGGTCAGGATCCGATCGCCGGCGTGGAGCCCCGCCTCCGCCGCTGGCGTGCGGGCACGCACGGCGGCCACGACGACGCCCTCAGCGGAGGAGCGAGGCTTCATCGGCTTCCCCCTCGGTGACGGGCGCGGCGTTGAGGAAGCGCATGCCCTGCACGATGTACTGCAGGCCCGACACGATCGTGAAGCCCGCCGCCAGCCACATGAAGACGACCGCGCCCAGCTCGATGCGGAGGAAGCGCCCGGTCAACCCGGTCAGGATGGTGAGGACCTGGAAGAAAGTCGCTGCCTTGCCGGCCCACGTCGGGCGCGGGTAGATCCGACCGCCGGCCATGTGGATGGCGAGGGCACCCACCACCAGGATGATGTCGCGGCTGATCACGACGGCCGCGATCCAGAACGGCAGCGCCTTGAGCCAGGTCAGGGTGACGAACGACGAGATCAGCAACAGCTTGTCCGCCATCGGATCGAGGAAGGCGCCGAGCCGGCTCTGGATGCCGCGATGCCGCGCCACGTAGCCATCGAGCAGGTCGGTCAGCGCCGCCGCTGCAAACACGACGAGCGCGATGCCCGGTCGCCGGTAGACGAGCAGCGACACGAAGACGGGAATCAACAGGATCCTCAGGACAGTGAGCCAATTCGCGAGCCCCATACTGGAAGGATTCAGTCTAGCACGCGCGTGACGGCTCCCTGTCCGGCCCGATAGGCGTGCAGCGAGGCGAGCACAGGGGCCGGCAGCTCGACCTCGAGCGCCACGTGCTCGGGGCGGTCCGTCCGCGCCAGCACGCGTCCCCGCTCGTAGCACAGCGCCAGGGCGGCGCCGTCGCCGTGCGGAATATGCAGCGTCACCGGACCGCCGCTCGGCAGCGCCGCTTCGATCGCGTCGAGCAGCGTGTCGACGCCGGCGCCCGTCGCCGCCGAGACCGCGACCGCATCGCGGCGGCCCGCGAAGGCCGCGGTGGCCGCGCCGTTCTCGAGCCGGTCCATCTTGTTGAGCGCGAGCACGGTCGGACGATCGGCCACCTGCAGCTCCCCCAGCAAGCCGTCGACGGCGGCCAGGTGCTCCTCGAGCGCCGGGTGCGAGGCATCGACCACGTGCACCAGCACGTCGGCCTCGGCGAGCTCCTCGAGGGTGGCGCGAAACGCCGCCACCAGCTCGTGGGGCAGCTTCCGGATGAAGCCGACCGTGTCGGTGAGGATGAAGGGCCGCCGGCCGGGAAGCGTGATCAGTCGTGCAGCCGGATCGAGCGTCACGAAGAGCTGATCGGCGGCGGTGAAGTGCGAGCCGCTGAGCCGGTTCAGCAGCGTCGTCTTGCCCGCGTTCGTGTAGCCGACGAGGGCCACCACCGGGGCGCCGGCACGCTTGCGCCCCTGTCGCATCAGCCGGCGGTGTGCCTGCACACCTTCGAGGTCGCGCCGCAGCTGCATCACACGACGGCGGATGACGCGCCGGTCTGACTCCAGCTGCGTCTCACCCGGGCCGCGGGTGCCGATGCCACCGCCCAGCCGCTCGAGGTGCTTCCACTGCCCGACCAGCCGCGGTAGCAGGTACGTGAGCTGCGCAAGCTCGACCTGCAGCTTGCCCTCCGCCGTGCGCGCACGCTGCGCGAAGATGTCCAGGATGAGCGCGGTCCGATCGATGACGTGGATGCCGAGCGCCTCGGTGAGATTGCGCTCCTGGATCGGTGTCAGCGCGTCGTCGGAGATGAAAAGGTTCATCCCGCCCGCGCGCGCCGCCTCGGCCATCTCGTCGACCTTGCCGCGGCCGAAGTAGAGCGACGGCGTGGGCGCCTGCCGCTCCTGGACGACGCGGTCGCCGATGGCGGCGCCGGCCGCGGCCGCGAGTCCCGCGAGCTCCTCGAGCGATTCTTCCACGTCCGCGCGTCGCTGCGACGGCCGCTTCACCGCCGCCAGCATGGCGCGCTCCCGCGCGTGCCGCCGCACCTCGTGACCGTGGCCGTTTCCGTTGCGACTCACTCGATACGCCCCTCCTGCTTGAGTCTTGCCTCGATGGCCGCGGCCACCGCCGCGGGATCCCCGTCGAACGCCTCGACGTCGAGCCACGTGAGTGCCGGCTCCCGCGCGAACCACGTGAGCTGGCGCCGCGCGTAGCGGACTGTGTCACGCTGCATGAGCCGCAGCGCCTCGGCGCGGGCGAGCTCGCCCTCCGCCACCGCGATGAACTCGCGATAGCCGATCGACGACAGCGCACGCCTTCCGCGACCGTGTCCCCGGGCCATCAGGGCCCGCACCTCGTCCTCCAGCCCCGCCGCCACCATGCGCGCCGCCCGCGCGCGGAGCCGCTCCGCCAGCGCCGTGCGGTGCATCGTCAGCCCCACGTACACGACGGCCCATTCCGGCTCGGCGGTCGCCCACCTCGTCTGGGCGACGGCGCCCCCGCGGACCCGCTCGAGCGCGCGGATGATACGCACGTGGTCGTGCGGATGCAGGCCGCGGGCCAGCGCGGGCGCCACCTTCGCCAGCCGGGCGTGGAGGGCGCCCCGGCCTTCGCCCGCCGCGAGCGCCGTCAGCTCGGCGCGATACGCGGGGTCGGCCGGCGCGGCCGGATCGAGGCCGCGCAGCAATGCCCGGATGTACAAGCCGGTGCCGCCGACCACCGCCGGCAGACGACCGCGGGCATGGACGGCGGCGATGAGCGTCCGCGCGGAGGCAACGAAGCGCGCCGCGTCGAACGTCTCGTCGGGGTCCACCACGTCGATCAGATGATGCGGCACGGCCGCGCGCTCGGCGGCCGTCGGCTTGCCGGTGGCGATGTCCATGCCGCGGTAGACCTGGCGCGAGTCCGCGCTGATCACCTCGAGGGGTATGCGCGCGGCCAGCGCCACGGCCGCCGCCGTCTTGCCAACGCCCGTCGGCCCCGCGATGACCAGCAGAGGATTCGTGCGCATCGCTTCGAGTCTACGCCCGGGCTACCATGTGCGCTTGAGCTCACGGCGGATGTCGTGCAGCGACACGCGGCTCACGATGGGCCGGCCGTGCGGACAGAAATAGGGCGTGCGCGTCTGCGCGAGATCGCCCACGAGCCGCTCCATCTCCTCGCGCGCCAGCGGCGTGTCGGCCTTCACCGCCGCCCGACATGCCACGAAGGCGAGCGCCCGGTCGATGGCCGGAGCGCCGGCCTTCGGACCGCCGAGCTCCTCGACGGCCGCCTCGAGCAGCCGCCGCGGCTCGTCGCCCTTCAGCAGCGTCGGCACCGCGGTGACGACGACGGCGTCGGCCGCCGTGTCGAACGCGAAGCCGAGCCGCTCGAGCGGTGTCCGCCAGCGGTCGAGCAGGGCACGGGCGGCGGGGGCGAGCTCGATCGGCTCCGGAAAGAGCAGCGCCTGCGACGGCGCGCCGCCGGAGGCCAGCTCGGCCTCGAGACGCTCGAAGAGCACGCGCTCGTGGACCACGTGCTGATCGAGGAAGAACACCTCGTCGTCGGTGGTGGCCACGATGAACGTGTCCTGCACCTGGCCCAGCACTCGCCCGAAGCGCACCGCCTTCGTGTACGGCGCCGCTGTCTCCGCGAACAGCGCGCTCTGCGTGCCCGGCGCCGATGCCGCCGCCGTCGGCGCCTGCACGTCGCCGCGCCACTCGACGGCGGCGGGGACAGCAGTCGGGCGCTGGAGCGTGTCGTGGAGGGCGGCCACGAGCATCTCCTGCACGAGGCGCGGATGACGGAAGCGCACCCAGGCCTTGGTCGGATGCACGTTGGCGTCGACGTCGGTCGCGGGCAGCTCCACGGCCAGCACGACCAGCGGGAAGCGGTCGCGCGCGAGGATCGGACGGTAGGCGGCGAGCACGGCCTGCAGCAGCGCGGGATCGCGCACCGGGCGGCCGTTGACGATGATGATCACGTCGTCGCGCCCGCCGCGCGTCGTCTCCGGCGGGCTCGCGTGCCCGTGCACGCGGACGCCGTGCTCGTCTCGATTCACCGGGAGCAGGCGGCCGGCCAGATCCCAGCCCCACAGCGCGCCGATACGCTCCTTCAGCGTGGCCGCCGCCGGCGCCGTCAACACCGGACGCCCGTTGTTGCCGACGCGCAGCTGCACCTCGGGATGCGCCAGCGCCAGCTGCGTCAGTCCCCGCAGCGTCGCCGACAGCTCCGTCGCCGCCGACTTCAAGAACTTGAGCCGCGCGGGGGTGTTGAAGAAGAGATCGCGAACCTCGACCGTCGTGCCGGCGTCGCACGGCACCCCGATCCGCTGGATCACCGCGCCCCCCTCACCACCGAGCCGCAGCCCTTCCGCGGCGACGCCGCGGGCGCGGCTGGTGACGGTGAAGCGGGAGACGGCGCAGATGGCCGCCAGCGCCTCCCCGCGGAACCCGAGGGTGGCGATCGCATCGAGGTCCTCGTCCGTCGCGAGCTTCGACGTCGCGTGCCGCTCGAGGGCGAGCGGCAACTCCTCGGCGGTCATGCCGACGCCATCGTCGGTGACGCGCACGAGTGCGGCGCCTCCGTCGCGCAGCTCGACGGCGATGGTGGTGGCGCCCGCGTCGAGGGCGTTCTCCACCAGCTCCTTGACCGCCGAGGCCGGGCGCTCGACCACCTCGCCGGCAGCGATCTTGTTGACCAGGGCATCCGGCAGGCGGCGGATCCGGCTCACGGAGCCACGCCCCTCTTGGGCGGGCCACCCGCCGTTCGAGCCGACCTCGCGCCACCCGCTCCAGCAGTCCGCTCCTGCTGCCATTTCACGAGGAGGTTCAGCGCCTCGATCGGGGTGACGTGCGCGAGGTCCAGGGCGGCCAGCTCCGCCGCCAGCGGATCGGCGGTCGGCGCGAAGAGACCGAGCTGCACGGCGTCGCTCACGTCGGCCGTCGCCTGTCCCTGCTCCTCGAAGCGCGCGAGCAGCGCCTTGGCGCGCGCGATCACGGACGTCGGCAGACCGGCCAGGCGGGCGACCTGGATGCCGTACGACCGATCGGTGCCACCGGGTCGGACCTTGTGGAGAAAGACGATCTCGTCGTTCCACTCGCGCACCGCCACGTGGTAGTTGCGCACGCCGTCCAGCCGCGCCGCCAGCTGCGTCAGCTCGTGGAAGTGCGTGGCGAACAGCACCTTGGCGCCGGGCGCGCGGTCGTGGAGATCCTCCACCACCGCCCACGCGATGGCGAGACCATCGAAGGTCGAGGTGCCGCGGCCGACCTCGTCCAGCAGCACCAGGCTGCGCGCCGTCACGTTGTTGAGAATGCTGGCCGTCTCCACCATCTCGACCAGGAAGGTCGACTGGCCGCGGGCAAGATTGTCCTGGGCACCCACGCGCGTGAAAAGCCGGTCGACCACGCCGATGTGCGCCGTGCGCGCCGGCACGAAGGCGCCGAGCTGGGCGAGGATCACGATGTGGCCGGTCTGGCGCAGAAAGACCGACTTGCCGGCCATGTTGGGTCCGGTCAGGATGACGATGCGCGCCGCCGCATCGAGCGCGAGATCGTTCGGCGTGACCGGCGCCGCGGCGCGCGCCTCCAGCACCGGATGGCGGCCTTCGACGATCTCGAGAACGTCGCTCCCATCGACCGTCGGGCGCACGTGTCCTCGCACGTGGGCGACTTCCGCCAGCGCCGCCAGCACGTCGAGGAGGGCGAGCGCGCGCGCGGTGGCCAGCAGCGCGCCCGCCTCGGCGGCCACGCGACCGCGCACGTCCTCGAACAGCTGCTGCTCGAGCCGCCGCCGACGCTCCTCGGCACCGAGCACCTTCGTCTCGTACTCCTTGAGCTCGGCGGTGACGTAGCGCTCGGCGCCCGTCAGCGTCTGCCGGCGCACGTACTCGTCGGGCACCCGCGCGGCCTGCGCGTGACTCACCTCGATGCCGTAGCCGAACACGCGATTGAAGCGGACGCGCAGGGTCGACAGTCCCGTCCGCGCGCGCTCGCGCTCCTCCAGGCCGGCGATCCAGCGCCGCGCCTCGGCGGCGTCGGCCACCAGCGCCGCCAGCGCCTCGCTCCAGCTCTCGCGGATCACACCGCCGTCGCTGAGCGTGGCCGGCGGCTCGTCCACGAGGGCGGCCGTGAGCAGCTCCCGCACCGTGGCGAGGTCCACCATGGAGGCACGCGCGCCCGCGAGCAGCGGCGCCGCGAGATCCGCCGCCACCGTGCGCACGGCGTCGAGCGGCGCCAGGCACCCGCGCAGCGCGACCAGATCACGCGCGTGCGCGACGCCAAGGGCGGCGCGACTCGCCAGCCGCTCGAGGTCGCCGACACCGCGCAGGAGCGCACGGAGCCGCGCGCGCGTCCCGGGCGCCTCGACGAGACGCTCGATGGCGTCCTGACGCTCGGCGATGCGGGCCGGGTCGCGGAGAGGCTGGAGCAGCCACTGTCGCAGCAGGCGCGCGCCCATCGGCGTCACCGTCTCGTTCACGGTGGCGAACAGACCGTCCCGGACGCCTCCGCTGCCCTCGAGCAGCTCGAGCGTGGTCGTCGCCGTCTCGTCGAGCGTCATGCAATCGGCCGCGAGAAGGCGGGACAGCCGCGTGAGATGGCCGAGCCGGTCGCCCTGCGTCCCGCGCAGATAGGCGAGCGCGGCCGAGGCGGCGGCCAGACCGGCCGTGAGGTCGCCGACGCCGAACGCATCGAGCGTCGTCACACCGAAGTGGGCGCAGAGCTCGGCGGCGGCGCGGCGGCCGCTCCAGATCGACGGGTCGGCGAACGTCAGCGCCGCTCCCGTCGCCTGCAGCCGCGTCAGCAGCTCACCGCCACCGCGCAGCGTGTCCGGGACCAGAATCTCGCTCGGCCGCCGCAGCAGCGCCGCCGGCAAGACGCCGCCGGCGGCGTCGGCGTCCTCGCCCACGCAGAACTCGCCGGTCGAGACGTCGAGCAGCGCGACGCCGAGCGCCGCGCCGACGGGTGCGAGCGCGAGCAGGTAATTGTTGGCGCCGCCGGCGAGGTACGCGGTATCGGTCAGCGTCCCCGGCGTGATCACCCGCACGACGTCGCGGCGCAGCAGCTTCTTGCCCTTGGCGGGCGCCTCCAGCTGCTCGCAGATCGCGATCTTCTGGCCCGCCTGCACGAGCCGCGCGATGTAGCCCTCGGCGGCGTGGTGGGGGATGCCCGCCATCGGCACCGACTGTCGCGCCGTCAGCGTGATCGACAGCAGGCGGGCGCCCAGCTCGGCGTCCTCGGCGAACAGCTCGTAGAAGTCGCCGAGGCGGAACAGGAGCAGATGATCCGGGTAGCGCCGCTTCAGCTCCCGGTGCTGCTGCATCATCGGCGTGACCGCGCCGCCGCCGCCCTCAGTCATGCACGCGCCCTCGCAGGCGCTCCCACGTGGTGCTGAGCTCTTCGGGCAGCACGCGCACGTCGCCGAGCACGCTCATGAAGTTGTGATCCCCGCTCCACCGCGGCACGACGTGCATGTGGAGATGGTCGGCGATGCCGGCCCCGGCCACGCGTCCCTGGTTCAGGCCGATGTTGAAGGCCTCCGCACGGTACTCGGCGGCGAGGGCGGCCACCGCGCGCTGCGCCAGTCGCATGGCCTCGGTGAGCTCGTCGGGGCGGGCATCGAGGAACGAGCCGACGTGACGGTTGAGCACGGCCATGACGTGTCCCGGCGCGTACGGGAAGGCGTTCAGGATCAGGAATGCGTGCTCACCGCGGTCGACGACGAGGGAGGCGCGATCGTCCGTGCCGTCCCGGGCGAGGCAGAAGACGCAGCCGCTAGCCGGCGCCGCCCCCTTTATATACGGCATGCGCCACGGCGCCCACAGGCGCTTGGCGCCGCGCTCCGCGTCACGCGTTGACGAGCTCTCGCAGTCGCTTGCCGACCTTGAAGAAGGGAACGCGCTTCTGCGGGACGTCGACGGCGGAGCCGGTCTTCGGGTTCCGGCCCTTGCGGGAGTTCCGGTGGCGGATCCGGAAGCTGCCGAATCCTCGCAACTCGACCTTGTCCCCCTTGGCGAGGGCGTCGGTGATGTTGTCGAAGATGGTGTTGACGATGGTCTCGGTCTCTTTCTTGGTCAGATTGGAGAGCTTCGAGACTTCGTCAATGAGGTCGGCTTTCGTCATCGTCGTCGATCCCCCGCAGGCGAAACTAGCACGCTCGCGAAAAGAATGTCAACGGGAGTAAGGAGTTAGAGACCATGTGGGGCCGAAGCGGCCCGCTACCCAAAACCATAAGCCCCACGCCGACTTGCGGTCCCGAGCCGCAAGCCAATGACGAATCAAACACTGCTGTAATGATCATGGATCCAGTCGCTTACAGCCTAATTTATAAATAAACACTCGAATGATCGTCGATTGCGTGACGCTCAGTCCATGAGGTAGAGCGGCGTCTTGAACATCGGAACGTGGGACGTCAAGAACATGCTCGGCACCGTGAGGCCGAGCTCGTTGCGGACGAGATCGATGATCGAGAAGCGGCGCCGCGGTCGCTCCACCGGCGGCGGCATGGGCAGCTTCGCCAGCTTGGCGGCGGCCTCGATGGCCTCCTCGAGCCCCCCGAGGGCGTCCACCATCTTCAGTCCGAGGGCCTGCGTACCGGAGAAGACGCGACCGTCGGCGAACTGGACCACCGCGCTCCGGTCGAGCTTCCGCCCCCTGGCGACGGCTTCGATGAACTGTCCGTGCACGTCGTCCAGCAGCGCCTGGATCACCCGCCGCTCCTCGGGCGTCAACGGCCGGGAGAAATTGCCGAGGTCCTTGAACTGTCCGGCCTTTACCACGACGTAGTCGACGCCCACCTTCTTCATGAGCGCGTCCACGTTGGCCATCTGCATGATGACGCCGATGGATCCGGTGAGCGACCCGGGGTTCGCATAGATCTGATCGGCGGCGACGGCGACGTAGTAGCCGCCCGAGGCCGCCACCGAGCCGAGCGAGGCCACCACCGGCTTGCCCGCCTGCCGCACCCGCAGCAGCGCGTCGTGGACTTCTTGCGTCGGGCCCACCACGCCGCCCGGGCTGTTGATGCGAATCACCACCGCGCGAATGCTCGGGTTGTCGCGATGATGGCGCAGCTCACGGACGATGTCGTCGGTCTCGGCGATCAGCCCTTCGAGGTCGACCACGGCCACGCGGGGCCCGAACAGCGGCCCCCCGCCGTCGCCGCCGCGTCCCATCGACGTCCCGAACACCAGGAATAGCGCGGCCACGCCGATGAACACCAGCACGGTGGCCACCACGACCGTGAGGCGACGGCCCATCTACTTATTCCTCGTCGTCGTAGTCGTACTCCCGGCTCTTCCCCCGCTTGCCCTTGCGGCCTGCGCCACCGCGGGCGTCCTCCACCTCCGGCGGCGGAGCAATCGCGTGGGCCAGCTCCTTCAGGCTGAGCCCGATGCGGCGCTCGTGCGGATCGACGCGGATGACCAGGAGCGTGAGCTCGTCACCGACGTTGACCATCTCGGCCGGAGTGCCGATCGGACGGTGCGACATCTGCGAGACGTGCAGCAGGCCATCGACACCGGGCTCGAGCTCTATAAACGCGCCGAAGTCTGTCAGGCGGACAACCTTCCCGGTGACCCGCGACCCCATGGGATATCGTTGCGACACCGTCGTCCACGGATCCGGCTGGATCTGCTTGAGCCCCAGCGAGATGCGCTTGTTCTCCCGGTCGAGATTCAGGATCTGCGTGTCGATGTCCTGTCCCTTCTTCAGCACCTCCGACGGGTGCCCGACGTTGCGGGTCCATGACATATCGGAGATGTGAAGCAGCCCGTCGACGCCGGGCTCCAGCTCGATGAAGGCGCCGAAATCGGTGAGGTTGCGGACCTTGCCCGACACGCGGGTGCCCGGCTTGTAGCGCTCCTCGATGGTGGCCCACGGATCCGGCTCCACCTGCTTCATGCCGAGCGAGATGCGCTTGGCCGCGCGGTTCACGTCGAGGACGATCACGTCGACCTCGTCGCCGACGTTGACGAGCTTCGAGGGATGGCGCACGCGCCGCGTCCATGACATCTCGGAGACGTGCACGAGCCCTTCCACCCCCGGCTCGAGCTCGACGAAGGCACCGTAGTTGGTGAGGCTCACCACGCGCCCGCGCGTCTTGGTCCCCGGCGCAAAGCGGGTCTCCACCGTTTCCCACGGATCGTTCGACTTCTGCTTGTAGCCCAGCGAGACGCGGCCGCTCTCGCGGTCGAAGTGGAGGACGACCACCTCCACCTGGTCACCGACTTGAAAGATCTCCGATGGATGACCGACGCGACCCCACGACATGTCCGTCACGTGGAGCAGGCCGTCGATGCCACCCAGATCGATGAAGGCGCCGTAGTCAGTGATGTTCTTCACGGTGCCGGTCAGGACCATCCCCTCGCTGAGGACCTCGAGGGTGTGCTTCTTCTTCTCCTCGCGCTCCTCCTCCAAAACCGAGCGCCGGGAGAGGACGACGTTGCCTCGCCGCCGATTCAGCTTGATGACCTTGGCCCGAATCATCTGGCCGACCATGGCGCCCAGGTTTTTCACCGGGCGCAGATCGACCTGCGAGCCGGGCAGGAAGGCTTTCACCCCGACGTCGACGGCCAGGCCTCCCTTGACCACCTCGACCACGCGGCCCTCCACCGGCTGGGCCTTCTCGTAGGCCTGCGTGATGGCGTCCCAGACCTTGATCTTGTCGGCCTTGTCCTTGGAGAGGACGATCAGCCCTTCGGAGTCCTCCTTGGCCTCGAGGTAGACCTCGATCTCCTCGCCCACCTTTGGCAGGCCCCCGTGGCGATGGAACTCCTCGATCGGGATCGCGCCCTCGCTCTTGTAGCCGACGTCGACCAGCACCTCGCTGGTGCCGACATGGACGACACGGCCGCGGACGACCTCACCCTCCTCGAACTCGCTGGTCGTGGTCCCTTCCTTGAACCAGTCCTCCATGCGCTCCTCCGGTTCTGCGCCCTCCATGCGCGAACCGCCGAGGTGTCGTCGTTCATCCTTCGCCATAACCGCCAGGTCCTCCCCTCAGTGATTTTGCAGCTGGGCGATGGCCGCCATCATGTCGCGGCTCACCGAGTCGTAATAATCCTTGCGATCGCCGCCCGCCGGACGCGGAAAGCGGAGCGGTGGCCCGAATGCCACCCTAACCTTAGCAGGCCTCGGAAATCGCCGCCCGCGCGGCCAGGCGCGTCCGCTGCCGCGGACGAGCACGGGCACGACCGGCGCCCCGCTCATCACCGCCAGCAGGGCTCCGCCCGGCTTCGCCTCGCGGAGCTCACCTTCCGCACCGCGCGTGCCTTCGGGGAACACCAG
>Ga0075431_100003545_pt1 | contig 15109 bp, 18 predicted proteins | sample RhiMetdeltSRZDD5_FD_75297 | JGI IMG/M metagenome (GOLD analysis project Ga0075431, IMG submission 75297) | Populus rhizosphere microbial communities from Tennessee, USA - Rhizosphere MetaG P. deltoides SRZDD5 | ecosystem: Host-associated > Plants > Roots > Rhizosphere > Soil | place: USA... | reverse complement strand
CCGCAGCTGCAGGCGGCGCGTCGGATGGTCATGGCATCGCTCCTTGGACTGCTGCTTCGCTGCACCTTCAGTGCCGCGTCAAGGGCGGGCGGGCGGGGAAGGCGGTGCGGGCCGAGCCCGGTATGGTGCTGACGAGCTCGCCCTCCTTGGTCAGCGGCCAGTAGGAGGAGCGGCGCGTCAGGAGATCGCGGGCGGCGTCGGTCAGAGGCTTGGCCACGAACGCATCGTACGTGGCAACGGTCTCGGCCTTGCCCATGGCGACCAAGTGGACGACGCGGATACCGCGGGCCTGCAGCTCATCAAGCAGGGCCTTGATGCCACCCGCAGTCGACGGCTCAACGTCGTGCATAAGGATGATGCCCTTTTTCGCGGTTGCCACCTTGCGCACCACATCGCGCACGACCTGCGCCGGATCGCGCGTGCGGTAGTCGAATGGATCGATGTCGATCGAGAAGGCAGCGACATTGCGCGCGGCAAGGTGCGCCAGCATCGCCTCGTCCTGCACCAGATACGGAAAGCGGAAGAACGGCGCAATCGGCGCGCCAACCGACCGTCGCACGGCGCTGAAGCCAAGGTCGATCTCGGCCAGCGCATGGCCGGTCGTGATGGTGCTCATATTGCGGTGCGACCAGGTGTGCGTGCCAACGGTATGCCCCTGCCGCGCGACCTCCTGGGCCAGCGCCGGGTCGGCCATTGCCCGCCGGCCGACCATGAAGAAGGTGGCCTTCGTGCAGTGATCGGCCAGGGCCGCGAGCACCTGCTGGGTGTGGGGTTGCAGCGGGCCGTCGTCGAAGGTGAGGATCACCTCCCCGTCGTTGAGCAGGCTGCTGCGGTGGAACTGTGCGCCGAAGCGCGGCCCCCCGGTCGCATTCACCTCGATGACGCGCGATACGCCGATAGCGCGCGGATTGGCGCATCCCGCCGGCTGTGCCTGCGCGCTACCGCGCGCTGCCAGCGCCGCGAGGAGGAAAGCGGCGATGGCGATCCGTCCCATCCTGTTCATTGCCATGTCCCTCGAACCGAAGCGAGGGACGTTAGCAGATATTGGCGGCGCCTGCCCTAGTCCGCGGTGGGGGCTGAGCGCACCCCGCGACGGCAGGACGCCAGCAAGCCCACCACGTAGCCGATGTGCAGGGCGGCGAGCGCCAGCATCACAGGGAACGCAGCCACCGCGAGAACCCCCCTGAGGAGGCTGGCCGCGACCCCGATGATGGCCACCAGGATGCTCGCTGCAATCAGCGCCGCCACCCGAAAGCGCAGGCCGATCGACACTCCCGCGATGCCCGTCACAACAAAAGTCATGGCCGCAAACATGCGTTGCCCCTGGCCGATACCCGTGCCCCTAGCGCGACCGCGCTGGCACGGCTCACGCTTTCAATAGCATCGGGGGCAGCGGCGGGGCTGTTTCCAGGGGTAATGACGGTGCCGCGCACGCGCGGCTTGTGCAAGCCGCAAGGGCAAAGATTTCGAAATCACCGTTTCTTGGCTCTGCCGCGAACTTGCCGACTTTTTCCGCTTAGTACGCGCCGGATCATTAGCCGGTCGCGCGCACACCCGCTATGGTGCGCCAAATTTCAGGGGAAGAATGTCCCGATCCCAAGAAGTTGAGGAAACTCAGTCTCCGAGCTGACATGACAGTAGTAGTAGGACTCGGCTCCGTGCCAACGGCACCGAACGAGCAGATTATTGTGGAGAAAACGCAATGCAGATGAAGAAGATTCTGGTGGGGGCAACAGGTGCGCTCCTTCTGAGCGGTGCGCTGGTCGGCCCAGCAAGTGCCCAGGACGAGCGGTGCAAAGGCGACCGGATCACGGCGGCCGGCAAGGCCACATTCTGGGGCGACAAACGTGCCCAGCGTCTGGCCATCGACAACTGGCAGCGCGAGGTGCGCCAGAAATATGGCGAGCAGTTCATGGACTTCACCAAGGCGCGCCAAGGTCGCGTTGACTGCAGCGAAGCTGGTATCGGTGCCATCGGCAGCCGCATGAAGCGCTGCAACGTCTCGGGCTTTCCCTGCCACCTGGTGGCAGCCGCAGACGACGACGAAGCCGACAAGGATTGGGATGACAAGGATCGTCGCGTTTATGCCATCCAGCGCAGGCTGGTGCGCGCGGGATTCCTGGAGCGCGACGACGTGGACGGCGAGTACGGACCCAAGACGCAGCAGGCCGTGCGCCGATTCCAGCGCGAGAACGACCTGCGCGTGAGCGGTCAGGTCGACGACCGCACCTGGGACGCGCTGCGCAAGTACAGGCGCAAGGGCTGACCGCAGGCGACTGCGGTTGCGTGAGAATGCAGCAGGGCTCGCCGCGGTTGCGGCGGGCCCTTTGTGCGCCTGGCTCCGTGCAGCGGTATAGCCTCCCGCACGCGAAGGCTCAGCTTCGCGACGGATGTGGGCGTCGCCCAACGTTCATGCGCACCAGAGGGGACGTTCGATAAATTCGCAGCGAAGCGCATCTTTGCCCGCGCGGCGCCCTCTCATGCCTGCCCACCGAATTTGCTCGTGACGATGGAGATCGACATGTCAGTCAGACTTGCAGTCCTGGGTGCTGCCGCGCTCGTCGGCGTGATGGGCATGGCGCCGGCTACCGCCAGCGCCGCCTGCCGCGGCTATGTGCAGGCCTCGGCCGAGGGCAGCTTCAAGCTGCCGACCGAACTGCTCTCACGCGCGCGCTGGCGCAGCGAGGTGAGCGACCGCTATTCGGCCGGCTACGCCTTCTGGAGCAACGCCGAGGACAAGACCACGCGCTGCCACAAGGAAGGTCCGGGCGACAAGTGGCGCTGCGTCGCGCGTGCGCGTCCCTGCGCCTGATCAGCGCCACAGGTGGTCGCGAGTTGCACCGGCGATTGATGTCGCCGGTGCCGACGTTGCAGGGCTCAGCTTAGAACTTGAAATGGAAATAGCCGGGGCCATCGGCGCCACGGCGATAATCGCGATGCTGCCAGAAGTCGACGGTCTCCTGGCGCAGGGTGTTGCGGCAGCTCATGCGGCACTCGATCCAGGTACCACCGGGCAGGCCAACCTCCAGGCGACCTTTCGGGCTCACGCGCACCGGACCGCTGATGGTTTGGACGCCATAGAAGGATTCGGCTGTCACATAGCCGACGATGCGGCCCCGGCGAGCCTGGGCGTCGGCAGCAGCTGAGAACAGGCCGACAGCGGCGGCGGCCGTCAGCAAAGCAGTAAGAGCGCGTGCGGGTTTCAGCATGTGCATGATCTCCCTTCGGCCAGAGTGCCCACCCGGCCATAGCGGTTTGGATGCAAGCTACAGCACTTGTGCAACAAAAGGCAAAACGTGCCTTGGAAGCGAAACAATGGGTACCATCTCAGTTTGCAATTTTGTCGTCGTCCTCAGCAAAGCCGAATCACACAGGGGACTTGCGATTTCAAACTGAGAGGCTGGCTCAGGCGATGCGACCGCCGAGTTCGTCCTCTATGTGGATGCGAATGATCTCCTCGAAGCTGGCGTCCGGCTTGAAGCCGAGGTCGAGCGCCCGCTGAGCGGCGAACTTGCGTGGCCAACCGGCCACAATCTTCTCGATGAATGGATCGGGCTCGCGGCGAATGCGGGCCACGACCTTGTCGCCCGCCACCTTCTTCAGCGCGGCGATCTGCTCGCCGACGGTGACGGCGAGGCCCGGCAGCGTCACAGCGCGGCGCGCGCCGAGGCGCGCCGTGTCGATGGTCGCCGCGTGCCGCATGAACTCGACCGCCGCGCGCGGCGAGGCATGCCAGTGCATGACGCTGTCGGATACGGGCAGGACCGCCTCGGCGCCGGCCAGCGGCTCGCGCATAATGTTGGAGAAAAAGCCGGAGGCCGCCTTATTGGGCTTGCCGGGGCGCACACAGATGGTGGGCAGACGCAGGCTGACGCCGTCGACGAAGCCCTTGCGGCTGTAGTCGGAGACCAGCAGCTCGCCGATCGACTTCTGGGCGCCGTAGGAGGTGAGCGGCTGGTGGAAGAATTCGTCGCCGATCGCCTCGGGGAACGGCGCACCGAACACGGCGATCGAGCTGGCGAACACCAGGCGCGGGACGTGGCCTGCGGCGCGTACGGCTTCCAAAACGGAGCGCGTGCCGTCCATGTTGATGCGATAACCCTTGTCGAAGTCCTGCTCGGCCTCGCCCGACACGATGGCGGCGAGGTGGAAGACGACCTCGGGTTTGTCAGCGACGAGCTTGGCTGCCTCACCAGCAGCCGGGAGATCGCCCGTCTTCACATCGACCGGCATCCTGGCACCGGCCGGCACCACGCCGGGCACCACGTCATACAGGGTGAGCTTGCTGATGGCCTTGCCGCCCAATTCGCCGTCGCGCGCCAGCCGCTCGGCGAGCTTGCGGCCGATCATGCCGGCGCCGCCGATGATGAGAACCTTCATGTGCGTCTCCTTCGTCTCCCTCTCCCCCGTGCTCCCATGGGGAGAGGGAATTCTTCATGCCAATGTCACGCCGCAGGCCTTGGTCCAGCCGAGCCCCTCGACGGTACCACGACGCGGCCGGTACTCGCAGCCGACGTAGCCCGTGTAGCCGCTGGCGTCGATCTCTTTCAACAGCCAGGCGTAGTTGAGGTCGCCGGCGTCGGGCTCGCCGCGATCGGGTGGATTGGCGATCTGATAGTGGCGCGTTAGGGCAGCATATTCTTTCAGCGCCACCGCCACATCACCGTCCTCCACCTGGCGGTGGTAGAGGTCAAACTGCAGGCCGAGGTTGGGCTCGCCCACCTCGTAGATGATGGCACGGGCTTCGGACAGCTTGTTCAGGAAGTAGCCCGGGATGTCGCGGCGGTTGATCGGCTCGATGACGAGGTTCACGCCGGCCGTGGCGGCCGTGCGTGCGGCCTTCTTGAGATTTGCAACGAACGTCTCGCGCCGCGCGCCCTGATGCACGAGGCCCGCCATGACGTGGATCAGCTTGCAGCCGCCGGCTTGCGCGTAGCTCAGCGCCTGCGCCAAGTCGGCCTCGAAATCCTTTTCGCGGCCGGCCAGCGCCGAGCGTCCGCGCTCGCCCGCGGCCGCGTTGCCGGCCGACGTATTAAAGAGAGCGGCTGCCAGACCGTGCGCCTTGAGGCGGGACGCGACGTCGGCGGCCGGGGCCTCATAAGGATTGCCGATCTCGACGGCCTTGAAGCCAGCCTTGGCCGCCCCTTCGAAGCGATCGAGGAACGGCAGCTCGGTGAACAGGAAATTCAGATTGGCGCAGAAGCGGAGCATGGCCTAGTCGGTTCCCTTTCGATCCTGCTTGATCCAGCCGAGATACTGCTCATGATCGCGCTGCTGGGCCGCCTCGCGGTCCGAGTCGCTCGCGCAAGCAGGCAGCTCGCAGTCATTGGGATACTCGGCCCATGACAGCACGTCCCTGTAGTCGAGCTTCGCGGCGTTCATGTTGTGGGCAAGGTCTGACAGGCCCTTGCCTTCTTACACAGCTTGATGATCGCCAGCTGAACGCGACAGCCCAATTGGCTGCTCTCCAGCATGTCGCAGATGTGCGTCGGATCACTGTCCAGGAACACGGCCTCAATCTTGCGCAGCGTAGTCTCCTTGGTCCAGCGAGGGCGCTTGTCGGCTTCACGTTCTTCCCCCAACTCCAGCCTGCGCCTGGCCGCAGGATCACTCTCCAGCATCTGTCTGATTACAGGCTGGGCATCTGGCGGCATTGCCTCAATCATTCGTTCGAGGGCAGGCGAGAGGGGCTTGGCCAATGGCTGGGGCTCCGACGGTTGTGCCATAAGCGGGTTTGCAACATACGCCTTGCGCCAGAGCACCACCACCCGGTCGAGATCATCAATCACGAGGCCGCAGCGCGCGGCCCCGCAACGTGCCAGCACCCGTCATAGCGTGAAGCCGCCGTCGGGCTGGATGCACGTGCCGGTCATGTAGTCGGACTCGTCGGAGGCGAGATAGATGGCGACGTGTGCCATTTCCTCGGCGCGGCCGAGGCGGCCCATCGGCTGGCGGTCGATGAACATCTTGCGCGCCTTGTCCTCGCCGCCGACCTGCTTGCCGAGCGCCTTGATGCGTTCGCCCAGCGACGGCGTCTCGATGGTGCCGGGGCAGATGCAATTGCAGCGGATGCCCTTACCGATGAAGTCCATGGCCACCGACCGCGACAGGCCGACGACCGCGGCCTTGGTGGCCGAGTAGACGTAGCGATTGGGGGCGGTCTTGTTGGCGCCGACGGTGGAGGCGATGTTGATGATCGAGCCTTTGCCCTTGGCAAGCATGCCGGGTAGGAACGCCTGTATCGTGCGGTGCATCGACTTGACGTTCAGGTCGAACGAGAAGTCCCAGTCTTCCTCCGTGCAGTCGAGCACGGTGCCGTGATGCACGAAGCCGGCGGCATTGAACAGCACGTCCACGGGGCCGACCCGCCTTGCGATCGCCTGCACCGCCGCGGTGTCGCGCGCATCGAGCTTGGCAATCTCGGCTACGCCCTCGTCCTTAAGCCCCGCGAGCAGCGCCTCGTTGAGGTCGGTGGCGATGACCTTGGCGCCCTCGCGCGCCAGCGCAATCGCCGTAGCGCGGCCGATGCCGGCACCGGCCGCCGTGCAGAACGCAATCTTGCCCTCGACTCGCTTGGCCATTCGTCTCCCCGACATGTTGGCGCCTTGGGCGTCGCCTAACGCCGCTTCGGCCCAATTGAACGTGTCGCCGACGCAGGGTCAAGCCAATCCCGCGCAGAGCTCCTGCGCTGAGGTAGGCTGGCCTACGATATCAGTCAGGGGTGGGCAAGTCGCCGGGCCCGCCGGCGTTGGGCTTGGCATCCTTGGATGTCAGGTAGACCGCCAGCCCAAGCGCCAGCGCCGTTGCCAGGGCGGCAAAGATCCATTGATAGGCAAGCGGCGAATAATCCGAGCCGGCGGTCGGAAACAGCGGGGGAATGAAACCTGTCAGCATGGGCAGCAGGGCCGCACCGGCCAATTGCGCCATGTTGCCGGTGGTGGCGCCGCGACCGGCCAGATGGTCTGGGAAGTGGCTGCGGATGTGGGCCAGCAGAACGCTGCCGTAGGCGGACGACGCGCTCAGCACCATCAGGGCCGCCAGCGCGCCGGCGAGCGGCAGGGTCGTCGTGGCGAGCAGGATCAACATCGACAGCGACAGCGACGCAGTGCCAACCACCACCCACTTGCGCGTGTTGAAGATGCGGTCGAGCGGGCCGACGCAAAGGCCGCCGGCCGTCTGGCACGTGGCCATGGCCAGCAGCACGTAGCCACGCTGGATCGGCCCCAGATCGTACACATCGTGCAGGTAGGGGCCGGCCCACAGCACCAGCACGGTGGCAAACGCGGCATAGGCGACCGCGAACAGGGCGAGCACCCGCAACAGTCCGGGCGTCACCAACACGAGGCGAAGGCCCTCGAAGGCCGTGACCGACTGGCTCGGCCTGACCACGAGCCCCGGCGGCCTGTCACGCACGATCAGCAAAAACAGCACTCCAACCAGCGCGGCGATCACTCCCATGATGACGAACGTGACGCGCCAGCCGACCGTCTCGGCGGCAACCGCGAGCGGCAGCCCGGCAAGCAGCAGGCCGAACTGGCTCAGCGCGAACAGCCAGCTCAGCACGGTTGACCACGACGGACGCGCAAACCAGCGCGAGATCAGCACCACGCCGGCCATGAAGCTGCCGGCGCAGCCGAGGCCGACGACGAAGCGGGCGAGCGCAAGCCCGGCTCCCGATTGGGCGTTGGCATGCAGCAAGGCCCCCGCCGTCATCAATACGGACAGGATGCCCACGGTAAGCCGAGGGCCAACCCGATCGAAGGCAATACCGACCGGAACCTGGACCAGCAGGAGCGCGGCGAAGAAGCAGCCGTTCGCAAAACCCAGCGCCTCGGACGACAGCGACAGATCGCGAATGAGTTCGGGTCCGATCACCGAGTTGGAGGATCGGAAGAACTGCGACAATATCGCTGTCGCGGCCAGCATTGCCAACAGAACGGTCGCTTCCCTGCGCGCGGGACCTAAAATCGTGCGCAGGCCCGAAACGTCGTCGTTCACGATCGCCTGCCCCCGAAAATTTATTGTGCCGCAATACATCGCCCGCGGCTCCTTACCACAATCTTACCCGGCACAAAGTGCGCGCCGTCGATGCCATCGTGAAAACGGGTCGCAGATAGTCGCACAAAAAAGAGCGCTGGCTTGAGGATGCGCGCAATGGGCAGGCGTTCGTCTCCGCGCAACAATCGCCGGCCAGTCTTTCAGCGTGACTATTGACTCTGCACAGGAATCTTCACGCGGATGGCATTCGACATCTGGCCGTGCGGCACCCACGCCGCGTCGCCACCGTGCTGGTGGGCAATCTGCCGGACGAGGGCAAGACCCAATCCCGCCCCAGCCGTGGTGCTGCCGGGTGCACGATAGAATGGGGCAAAGATGCGCTCCCGGTCGTGCTCGGCGATGCCCGGCCCCCGGTCGCTGACAGTCATCACGGCAGACCCTGCATCAAGCCGCACATCAAGCTCGATGGGCGGCGCTCCGTGCCGCTCGGCATTGTCGAGCAGATTGCGCACCATGCTGCGCAACAGCGCACGATTACCGACGACGATGACCGGACTGCCCGTTACCGACGTGTGTTCGTAGCGCGCGGCTTCCTCGGCCGCCAGCGCAAGCAGATCGATTTGCTCGGGTGTCTCGAGCGTCCGCACTGCATCGAGGCGGCTCGATAGCAGGATCTGCTCGATGAGGCGGTCCAGATCGGCGATATCCTTTTCCAACTCGCTGCGGCGCCGCGGGTCGGCGTCGCCTTGCATCAGCTCGATGCCGAGGCGGATGCGCGACAGGGGCGTGCGCAGTTCGTGGGAGGTGTGGGCCAGCAGCATCCTGTGCGCCGTAATGAGTTCCTCGATGCGTGCGGCCGAGCGATTGAAGCTCTCCGCCAGCCTCGCCACCTCATCCTTGCCCTCGACTTGCACACGCGCCGACAATTTGCCGGCGCCAAGCGATTCGACGCCGCCTTGCAGGCGTTCCAGTCTGCGCGTCAGCCGGCGCGCCACAGGATACGCGCAAATCGCCACCACCAGCGCAATCACACCAAGGAAGCCAAGCACGCCGGCAACCGGGCGGTGTTGCCGGGCCGGAGGTCTCGCCACAAGCCAACGCTCGTCGGGCAGGCGGATTGCCCAGGCGGGACCACCGCGACCATAGACCCAGCCTCCGCCGGCGCGTCGCATTGGCGGATATGGAACCACGCCACCAGCGGCGGCGAGCAGCCGGCGATCCTTGTCAAACAGCCCGAGATCAATGCCGAGCCGCATGTTCAGTTGATTGACTGCCTGCTGCTGCGAGGCCAAATCCGCCGCAACCGGTGCGAGATGCGCCGACACGAGTTCTCCAGCCATCACGAAGGCCTGGTCGGCAGGCGTATCGCTGGGCGCAAAGCGCCATAGCGCACCCGCAGCAAGAACGACGGCCACCAGACTGGCGATGATGGTCAGATAGAATTGGTGATAGAGCCGCCGCATCGCGTCAGTCCTGGGCCTTCGCGAACAGGTAGCCGATGCCGCGCACGGTAATGATGCGCCGCGGCTTCTTCGGATCGTCCTCGATGGCGGCACGAATTCGGGAAACGTGCACATCGATGGACCTGTCGAACGCCTCCAAGGGTTGAGCCTTGAGAAGATCCAGAAGGACTTCGCGTGTCATGACGCGTCCCGCGTGCTCGGCCAGAGCCAGCAGAAGCGCAAACTGGTAGCTGGTCAGCGTCTTTGCTTCGCCATCCAGCCGCACTGCGCGCCCACCGCGATCGATCTCCAGCTTGCCAAAGCGAAGCACGTCCACCTTTGCAGGGGTCTGCCCTCTGCGCAGAACCGCCCTGAGGCGGGCCAGCAGCTCACGCGGCTCGAAAGGCTTGGGCAGGTAATCGTCGGCTCCCAGTTCAAGGCCGATGACGCGGTCCATGGCATCTCCCCGCGCCGTCAGCATCAGGATCGGAGTGCCGGCTCGCGACCTGATCGTCCGGCACACGTCGAGCCCATCCGTGTCCGGCAGCATCAAGTCGAGGATGATCGCGTCAAAGGTATCGCGCGCCTGCAGCACGAGACCGGCCGCGCCGGTGGCCGCGCATTCGACGCGAAACCCCGCCCGGCCGAGATAGTCGCGTACCATCTCAGCCAGGCGGGCATCGTCCTCAATCAGTAGGATGCGATCGCTCACCGCGGTATATTAACCGCGTCGCCAACCGTGCCAGAAGCCCCTACGCTCCCGGAACTCGGTGATGCGCTCGTCGAGTTTGCGCCGCTGCTCGGGCGTCAGCACCTCGGCTGCATCACCAAGAGCCTGCGCAAAACGCTTGCTGGCTGCATCGGCAAGCGCGAGCTGCTCGGCGCGCAGAGCCTCAATGGCGGCCCGATCGACGGTCGGCTGCGTCAGAAGGACCCGTCCGCGCTGGCGCGCGGAAACGGCCCTCTCCCGCATCGGCAGCAGGTCTTTGACGGCACCTTTGACGATGGCTCGCAGCTTGTCCTGCTGATCGTTGCTTGCATCGATCTCGATGGACAGATGTCTTACGGCCCGGTCAGCACCGTCCTCGACGCGGGCCGGGTCGAACACACCGCTCATGAAGCCCGGACCATGCCAGGGATGTTGACTGACGGCACGCGAAGCGACCGCTCCGGTCAGCGCCGCCGCGAGGGCGATGGTGGTCACAAATAGCCAGCCTCGGCCGCGGCGTCGCGGCGTCGGGGCGGTGTCCGGCGATGGGGTTTGGTGATCGCTCATGGCATTCTCCTGTTGGCCTGCAAGGGCGGCTTGCCCTGCACGCATATGGGAGAGCCACGTTTCTGTTGCGTCTCGTGATTGTAAAGTTATGTAAAGCAGGCTCGAGGAGTGCGTTCCGCTTCATCCCATGCGGGTGCGCGAAACAGTTGGCGGGCGGCAGAACTGCCCCTCAAGGGATGCGGGCCCGCGAAGCGGCGATCGTCCTAGCCATCGAAGCGGATGGTGCGGCCTCCCAAGCTGAGTTCAAAGCTACACGACATCCCGCTTGGCTCGAACACTCTTTCAAAGTTCTCGGCCACGCGCGCGAGAAGATGCGTGCCGGCCCCTACTTTCTCCGGCACGACAAGATTTGACGTGCCAGCCTCGCTCCAGCGCACCTGCAGTCGCCGTGTGCCATTGATAAAGACCTGCCACTGTATGCGAACCGTGCCCCCTGGATGGGCGAGCGCGCCATGCTTGGCGGCATTCGCGGCCAGCTCGGCGATAATGAGCCGAAGATTGGCGGCCTGAGGTTTGAAGAGAAATATGGGATCACCCTCAAGCCGCACGCTGCTGGTGTATGTGTGCAGAAGTTCTTCCATGAGCTGGGCAATATCGCACGACTCAACTGCAACCTCTTGACCAGCACCATCCACGGAGAAAGCGAGTGCCTCCCAGCGCTCCTCGTGCTTTGACCAGCCACATCCATGGCACTCAATGACGTCGCGCACGTCATCGCCGGCGCAGCTGTCGAGCCAATAGCTGCAAAGCGTTACCATGGGCTGATCGCGGAGGACCGCGTTCAGCGCCCGCTCGTAGGCCATGAATGCCGGCCATGCATCTCGTGTGATGAACGAACCGTTGCCACTGATGCGAAGACCGGCATAACCGGTGGCAACTGCCTCGTCCTTGCGCTCAAACCAAACTCGTACCAGTTCGTCCATGCCGAGCCGGGCATACTTCAGATACCATTCGTCGTACGAGTAGATTTGCAATTGCCCGCTAGCCACGGCGCGATCGCTGCCGGGAACGGCCGCCCGCAGCTCGCTCAGCGCTCGCTCGGAAGGATAGGGTTGCGCAGTTACCCAAACGCAAGCCTGGTTATTTTCCAATCCAATCTTGAAATAGGGGATGAGTGTTTGGGATAGGTCCTGTGCGGTGCGATAGAACTGACACGCATGGTCTCCCATGCCTATGCTGCCGATATGACCGGTTGCCGCGCCAGACGACTGCATGATGTGCCCCTACTCAGCCCCAGGCAAGCTAGCCTCGAACCCATAGTCTGTACACACGCCTTCCGTTCGCTCCCAATTGGTAGGCTTTGGCGAGCGCTGTTGCGCCCCGCTCGCGCGGCCAAGCACTCCCAAATGCCTGACGTGACAGTTCACTCGGGTAGGCCGAGTGCCTGATTCGGCCGAGTGCGGCGAACATGTTTCTCGTCGGCAAGCCCAAAATTCCCGAGTGTATCTTGCGGGCCACGGTGCTTTGTTTGTTGGCGGATGACCCTTAACGGTTCAGGCCTCAACGCATTGCGCAGACACAGGGCCGGGAACCGAGTGTGTCGGCGAACCCTTCCGGTCCGTCTCATCCCGTCAGAATAGGTCGCAGAGCCGCGATCTCGTCGGCGATGAAATCGAAGAAGGCGGCGACCGCCGGTGTCCGGCGCCGGTCGGGATGGGCGAGGATGCGCCAGCTGCGCGCCAGCTCAGGCACCGGCTCGAACAGGCGCACGAGCTCAGGCTCCGCGTCGCCGAGGGCGATCGGCATCGGCGCCACCGCGACGCCTGATTTGGCGACCGAAACCAGGCCAAGCACACTGTTGACGCGGGCGGCGATCGGCGCACCCGGCGCAACCTCCTGCAACCACTTGGCGGCACGATTTGTGGCCATCGGCCCGTCAAAACCGACGCTGGCGTGGCGCGCAAGATCGGCGATGGTGTGCGGACGGCCATTGCGATCGATGTAGGCCTTGCCCGCGTAGACGGACCACAACGAGTCCGCGATCTTGCGCCCGACCAGGACGTCGTCATCGGTGTCGCCGGAGCGGAGCGCGACATCGGCATCGCCGCGCGCGAGGTCGACGTACTGGTCGTTCATCACGAACTCAACGCGCAGCTTGGGGTAGCGCGCGTGAAAGCGATCAAGCAGCGCTGACTTCATGATGCGGTAAACAATGGGCTCAGGGCAGGTGACGCGAATGAGGCCGGCCTCGCCGCGATCGATGGTGGCCTTGCGCTGCTCGAAGGCAAGCGCGGCACGCTCGACCTGCTCCGCATACGGCAGCATTTCCTCGCCGAACTCGGTGAGGCGATAGCCGGTGAAGTGGCGTCTTACCAGCTCGCGCCCCAGCTTGCGCTCGAGCTCGGCGACGCGCCGTTGCACGGTCGACTGGCTGAGCTGCAAGGCTTTCGCCGCCGCCAGCGTGCTGCCGTGGCGCGCGACCGCCAAGAAATATTTGACATCGTCCCACTCGAACATGGCCACCATTATGCACTTTTGCTGCGCGCCTGAGCAAATTTGCGGCTGCCGCGCGCTTGACGCCCACTGTAGTTGAGAAAAGCCCGCCGCTACGAGCGGGTGAACGTATCAGGAGCACAACGATGATGAAGGCAGCGGGCGTGGCGGGCATGGTGGCGCTGGGCACGGTGGCGCATGCGCATGACCCGGTTCACACGGACGGCGACAAGTACAAAGTCAAGATCGAGAACGAACGGGTGCGGGTGCTCGAATACAAGGACCGGTCCGGCGAACGGACCCACCAGCACAGCCACCCGACCTTCGTGCTGGTGGCGCTCGCACCCTTCAAGCGCAAAATCACGCTTCCTGACGGCAAGGCGATGATCCGCGAATTCAAGGCTGGCGACGTATTTTGGTCGGATGCGCAAACGCACGTCGGCGAAAACATCGGCGAGACGGACACACATGTTTTGATGATCGAGATGAAATAGCTCATCGGACTTGGCGAGCAAGGAGATGGGCTTGACGAGTCCTGTGCCGCCGCTTCGATTGCATGCGCGGACCAAACCTACGCGGCCGCCTCCGGCGGGAGCGGTGCTGGAGCCGGGCGGCCGGCGAGAAAATGCTTGCGCAGATCGACGCTGGCGCGGCGGCCGATGCTGCGGCGGCTGCGCTCCATCCATTTCTCCGTCTCGCTGCGGCCGGCACTATACAGGTAAGTCAGCAGCTCGATGTCGGGCTTGCCCTTGCTGTCGGGGGCCAGCGCGCTGGTGAAGCGGCCCGCATCGATCAGGTGGAAGCGATGACGCGCCAGGCGGGTATCGGCCGCATTGCTGAAACGCGACCAGCGCGAGGACAGCGAGCGCACCGTCTCGATCACCTCGATGTCGCGCAGCATGGGCTGGCTGAAGGTGAGCTGGTTGATGCGGGCAGTAATGTCGCGCGCGGTGGTCGGCACGCCCTTGCTCTCCAGCGGGTTGAGCTTGACGATCAGCGTGTCGGCAACCGGGCTGTCGCGGGCGAGGGTCAGCAGATCGGGGTTGGCGGAGAAGCCCCCGTCCCAGTAGGAGTGCCCGTCGATCGTCACCGCATGATGGATGGTCGGCAGGCAGGCCGAGGCCAGCACCGCTTCCACCGCAATCTCGCGTCGGCGGAACAGGCGCGGCCGGCCCGTCGAGACGTCGGTCGCCGCGATGAGCAACTCGGGTCCTGCGGTGGTGCGCAACAGCGCAAAGTCGATATGCGCCTCGAGCAGCTTGCGGAAGGGATCGAAGCCCAGCGGATTGAAGTCGTAAGGTGAAAAGAGCGTCGCCACCTGCGCAAAAGCTTGCGAGCGGCTGATGCCGGCGAGCAGCGGATTGAGACGTACCAGATCAGGCAGGCCCGCCTTGGCCACCGCCTCCCACACGGCCCGCAGTTTGGAACGTGCTCCGGCTCGACCTGCTTCAGCCAAGCCAGCGGCAACGGCTACCGCGTTGACCGCACCAGCACTGGTGGCACTGATCCAAGCCAGCTCAAGGGTCTCGTCCTCGAGCAGGCGGTCGAGCACCCCCCAAGTAAACGCGCCATGTGCTCCGCCGCCCTCGAGCGCCAGATTGAGTCGTTGCTGCCGGCTAAAGAGCCCCAAGAGACTAGCGCCCCGTTCGCGAATGGTGGGGGCGCATCATGGCAGCAGGGCACGGGGCAGCACAACCGGCACGCCGTCAATCGTGGCAAGCTTCGCATCGATGCGATAGACGGCGGCAAGGTGCTCAACCGTCAGCACATCTTCCGGCGCTCCCGCCGCCACCACGTTGCCCTCGTGCATCAGGACGATCCTGTGACAGAAGCGCGCGGCGAGCGACAGATCGTGCAGCGCCACGATCACCGTGCGCCCCTCGGTCGCGAGCCTGGCCAAGTGCTCAAACAGCGCCAGCTGGTGCGCCGGGTCGAGACCGGACGCGGGCTCGTCGGCAAA
>Ga0075431_100003543_pt1 | contig 15117 bp, 7 predicted proteins | sample RhiMetdeltSRZDD5_FD_75297 | JGI IMG/M metagenome (GOLD analysis project Ga0075431, IMG submission 75297) | Populus rhizosphere microbial communities from Tennessee, USA - Rhizosphere MetaG P. deltoides SRZDD5 | ecosystem: Host-associated > Plants > Roots > Rhizosphere > Soil | place: USA... | reverse complement strand
GGCCTCGAGGTATGATGGCACCTCCGGAAGATGAGGCGTGCGCCGGAGCGTCGACAGGGCACAGGGTCCCGTTCGATGCCGCTTGACGATCTGCTGGTAAACCCACAAGGTGTACGCTCCACTAGATCGTCTAGTTGAGTAGCTGCCAGGTGTTGATAGCAGGCGGGATAGGCCGATATGGCAGAATTGCCATAGGCGCACGGTCGGTACGGGCGAGTGCGAAACTCGTTATGGCAATTCTGCCATACAGGCCGCTCCCGCCTGCTATCAACACCTCCCACTCACCCCAAACCGGTGTCTGACCCCAATTAGGCGCGATGTCACTTCCGAAGCTCCCTGACGTGATTGACACAGTGCGAGCGCGGCTCCGCGCCGTGCTTCGACGCTCCGCCGTCGATCGCGAGATGCGCGACGAGATGGCGCTGCACCTCGATCAGGCCGTCGAACGTCTCATGCGCCGTGGGCTGAGCGAGGCCGAGGCGCGGTACGTCGCTCGGCGCGAGTTTGGGAACGTCGCGCTCCTGCAGGAAGAGGGGCGTGACGCGCGCGGCGCGCGGTGGATCGAGTCGTGCGCGAGCGACGTCCGGTTCGCCATGCGGCACTTCTCTCGTACGCCGCTCACCGCCATCACGCTCGTGCTCGTGCTGTCGCTCGGCATCGGCGTCAACTCGGCCATCTTCTCGTTCGTGCAAGCGCTGACGATGCGTCCGCCTCCCGCCGTGCCGGCCAGTGACGCGCTCGTGCGCGTGCGTGGCACCGTGCTGTGGCGGGCCCAGGGACGGCTCAGGCCGCGCGACTTCTCGCTGTCCGAGCTGAACGCGATTGCCGCGCGCCGCCAGACGTTCTCGGCGGTCGCCGGCTGGTCGGCGGAGCAGATGGTCGTCGACCTTGGCGACGGGAGCGACCCGCGTCTCGTGCGCGGCCATTTCGTCACACCCAACTACTTCGCGACACTCGACGTTCGGCCCGCGATCGGTCCGGGATTGCCGGCCAGGCGCACGGACGATGCGCCGGGCGCCGAGCTGGTCGCGGTGATCGCGCACTCGCTCTGGGATGAGTTGGGACGTGACACCCTGGTCACCGGGCGCGTCGTCCGAGTGAACGACGTCCCGGTTCGCATTGTGGGTGTCGCACCGCCCTTGTTCCAGGGCCCGATTGCCGGCCCGGACAGCAGAGCCACGATCTGGCTGCCTCTCGACGCACGGGCGCCGGTGATTCGCAGCACGGGCTACGCGTTGGTCAATCGCGATTCGACGCTCCTCCAGGCGGTCGGACGCCTCGCGCCGAACACGACGGTTGAGACGGCGACGAGCGTCGTCCGCGTCATCGCGGCCGCGTGGATCCCGAGCGAGTCGGGCGTCCGTACTCCAGCAGGTACGATGGTAGAGGGCGTGCGGGGTGCGGCGTACCAGTATTCGAGCGACGTCGTCCCGCTGCGAGGGGATACAGAAGTTGGAAGCGGAGACCCGGTGGCCTTCACCATCCTGGGCTCCGGAGGCCTCCTGGTTCTGCTCATCGCGTGCACGAACGTGAGTGCGCTGCTGGTCGGAGCCGCCGTCGCGCGACGGCGGGAGATCGCCATCCGGCTGTCGCTCGGCGCCTCGCGCGCGCGCGTCGTGAGGCAGCTCGTCACCGAGAGCTCGCTGATCGCGCTCGCTGGCGGTGCACTGGGCCTCACGATCTACTGGTCCCTCGTCAGAGTGATCGCGTGGGCCTACATGGATCCGGGGCTCGGGCCCGACCTCGGCACCGTCGGATTCACGACGTTCGTGGCGTTAGGCACCGGGATCGTCTTCGGATTGTCGCCCGCACTTCACGCGACACGGCTCGACGTGTCCAACGCGCTCAAGGACACCGGCGCGGGCGCCACGAGCCGCTCGCGATTACAGCGCGCGTTCATCGTTGCGCAGATCGGGCTCACCCAGCCGTTGCTGCTCGGGCTCGCGACAATGATCGGTGGCGTGTTATCCGACCGGACGGGCTCTCGCGTCGACCATCCCTTGGCGGCTCGGGTGACGAAAGTCCAGTTCGCCTTTGTCGGTGGCGTGGATTCACCGAATGCCAGGCAGGCCAGACTCCGCGATGTGATGGATCGCGTCGCTCGGTTGCCCGGCGTGGAGCGTGTCGTTCCGGAAGCGGCAGGTCTCAGCGTCAGCGCGTTCCGCGTACACGCGGCCGATCGCAGCAGCGCACCTGGTGCCGACGAAGTGGTGCGCACCCAGCTCGAGGGCACCCCACCGGGCTACTTCACGCTTCAGAACATCCCCATGGTCCGTGGCCGCGACCTCGTTGCGGAGGATACCGCCGGTCGCGAGATGTCTGTCGTCATCGACAGCGACTTCGCGCGCGGATTCTGGGGGGCGGTCGACCCGATCGGCAAGCGTCTCGATGTCACCTCACCGCGCCTGAATGCCAGCATGACCGCCGTGGTCGTCGGCGTCTTCGACGCGGCGCTCGTTCCGACACGAGGAGCCGGTCGCGTGTACACGGCTCACGGGGCGCGCTGGGCGAAGCACGCGTACCTCGTTCGCACGCGCGGTCCCGGCACCGCGATCGTCCCCAGCGTCAGGCAGCTGGCACTCGGGGCGGTACCCGACATTCCGATCTATCGCATTGCGACGATCGAGCAGCTCGCCCGCGCGGAACGACGCGACGTGATGCTTCTCAGCGCGAGTGCATCGGGTGGCGGTCTCCTCGCGCTTCTGCTCGCGTCGATCGGTCTCTATGGTGTCGTCGCGCTCGCGGTCAGGCAGCGGCATCGCGAGATCGGCATTCGCGTCGCGCTCGGCGCTCGCCCGCGACAGGTGGTCGTGATGTTCTTCGCGAGCGGCCTGCGACTCAGCGTGCTCGGGATCATACTCGGGCTGCCTTTCAGCGTCGTGGTATTGCACCAGCTGACGCCGATCATCGCCGAGCAGTTGCCGGTCAACCTGCCACTCGTGGGTGCGGTGATTGCGGTCGCTGTCATTGGCGTCGCATCCCTTGCCACGTGGATTCCCGCCCGGCGCGCCACGCATGTCGATCCGCTGGTCGCCATACGGGTCGAATAGCGGGTGCCTACGATCCTTTCTCGGGGAGCGGCGACTCCGGACTCACCTGCAGCAGCGGCGTCGGCCGCGCCGAGAGGTGGCCGGTGAATGGCCGGTCGTGTGCCAGAAGCAGGAAGATGCACGCGGCAGTCGCGGTCGCGAACAGCCCGAGCGCGAGCCGCGCGGCCGCGCGGTTGTCGATGTGGACCATCGCGATCGCCGTCAGCGTGCACACGGCCTGAACGATCAGGGCCAACCACTTTACCCAATCGATCTCCGACCGGCTCACGAGCACTCGCTGACGACGTGCCTCCAGCGCGTTGCCGAGGTTGGCGACGATCTCTCGCTGTGCGTCCACCTGGCCTTCGCCGACGACGGGAAGCGCGAACGCCATCTCGAGCGCCTCGCCGAGCGCGGCGGGAATCACGGTCAGCGTCGCACGCTGGCGCGCCATCGCTGGCCACTCCACTTCCACGGCGTCGCGGATGTGCCGCGCGACGAGCCCGCGCAAACGCGTTTGCGCGTCAGCAGGGAACGGTCGCGACAACAACACGACCGCGCGCAGCGCACTCGCTTCGTGATTCACCGCCGCATTCGCACGGTCGATGTCACTCCACACCTGAGCCGCGTTGAACGCCACGAACAGCCCGAAGATGATGCCCAATGGAGGCAGGAGCCCGGGCGACACGGCCTTGAAGGTGCCAAGCCGGTCTTCCGTCGCGAGGCGAACCACGATCCAGTAGATCGCGGCCGTCCCCAGCGCGGTCCCGCCAAACACCACGAGAGCCATCCAGCCCAACGGAAGTGCGTGTATCCAGTCGCTCATGGCGATCCTCGGGCCGTTGTTCGATGGGCTACAAGGTGAACCCGACTGGCGACTCTGGCAAACGCGTGCCCTGGTCGTATTGCGCCAAGCCAACGCGAGCCACAACGTAGCCGCAGGGCACATTTGGGAGGGCATCGTGTCCAGCGGCTCCGTCGATCTCTACGACAACGTCTACGCCGACTTCGCGAGCACCGCCGAGGCCGCAGTGCGACGCGAGACCTACGGCGAGGACATGGGCCAGAGCAGCTGGCTCACGGCACCAGAGTGGCTCGGGTTCGCCGACCAGCTTCGCGTTGACGCGAGCTCGGACGTGCTCGAGGTCGGCAGCGGATCAGGCGGTCCCGCCGTGTACCTCGCGCTCGCGCGCGGGTGCCACCTAACAGGCGTCGACATCAACGAACATGGCGTCCGGAACGCCGGGGCGTTGGCCGAGGCTCGCGGCGTGGCGGACCGCGTGCAGTTTCAGGCGGTGGATGCCAGCCGCCCCTTGCCGTTCCCCGACGCTCGTTTCGACGCCGTGATCTCGAACGATGCCATGTGTCACATCCGCGATCGCGCGGGCGTGCTTCGTGACTGGTATCGCGTGCTGCGACCCGGCGGACGCGCTCTGTTCACGGACGCCATGGTGATCACCGGCCTCGTGTCACACGAAGAGCTCGCAATCCGAAGCTCGATCGGATTCTATCTCTTCCTGCCACCCGGCGAGAACGAGCGGCTCCTCCAAGACGCCGGGTTTACAGTGCTCGCTGTCGACGATGTCACTGACAATGCGGCCGACGTCGCCCGGCGTTGGCACGACGCGCGGAAGCGGCAGGAGGAGGCGCTCGTGACGAGAGAGGGGCGGGCGAACTTCGACGGTCTGCAGCGCTTCCTCCGGTGTGTGCACACGCTCTCGGCGGACCGACGCCTGTCTCGCTACGCCTATCTTGCCGAGAAGTCACGTACCTGACGGACGAGCCTAACGCGCGGCTACGGGCGACGTCGCAGGGCAAACTGTGCGACCTTGCCGTCCGGCGCCAGACCGACCAAGACGTCGAACTCCGTCGATCCGTACGACACGACGAAGCTCGACACGACGTCATCGCCGACCTGCTCACGGTCCATGAGCGTGATCTTCGTCGGCGTGCCGAGGTCGCGGAGGATGGCCGCGTATGCGCGGGCCGCGTTCGGAAAGAATCCGGCCCGTACGTACGCGAACTGCGCCGGGTCGAGCGTGCCCGCGGCGGTCGAGGCGAGCAACGTCTTGACGCGTTCGGCGATGGCGGGATCGCGGTCCGCGATGGGGGCGGGCTTCGGCCGCACGAGCATTGGATTGTAGATCGGGGCGATGCTGTCGACGAAGCGGCCCGGATTGGCCTGCGATGCATTCGCCAGCACGATGATCGTCATGTCATCGCCCAGATAGCGCGTGAGCTGCGTCTTGAACCCCTGCCACGCGCCGCCGTGCTGTCGCACTGGCTGCCGGCCGACGGTGTCGAGCGCCCAACCCATGCCGTACGGGTACGGACGACCACTCGTCAGACGTGCCGGCGCGAACACCTGCGCCCAGCTCTCGCGTTTCAGGATGGCGCCCGTGCGCACGACACGCTCCCACGCGACGAGGTCGCGCACGCTGAAGTAGAGCGAGCCGTCGGCGGTGGTATTGAGCTTGGGCGCGACCCAGTTCTGGTTCTTGAGCTCTCCGCGCGCGAGTCGGTAGCCGGCGGCGCGGTTCGGCACGATGTCTTCCTCGGTGATGATGCGCGCGGTCGTCATCCCCGCGGGCGCGAACAGGCGCTCCCGCAATTGATCGCCGTAGAACTTGCCGCCGACCTTGCTCGCGATCACGCCGAGCAGCACGTAGCCCGTGTTGCTGTAGTTCCAGCGTGAGCCGGGCGGGAACTCGAGCTTGAGTGTGAATGCCTTCGCGACGAGCTCGTCCTCCGTGTAGTCGCGCCGATAGTCGAGCAGGTCCTCGGTGTAGTCCGGAATCCCCGAGGTGTGCGTGAGCAGATGCCGCACGGTGATCGCCTTGAATGCGTCTGGTGCATTCGGGAGGTACGTGGCGATCGATCGGTCGAGCTCGAGCTTTCCGTCCTCGACAAGCAACATGATGAGTGTCGACGTGAACTGCTTGCCGAGCGATCCCGACTGGAAGATGGTCTCGGGCGTAACGGGCACGTGGTGCTCGACATTCGCCTCACCGTAGCCGCTCATCTTCAGGACCTGGCCGCCCTTCACGATGGCGAGCCCGATGCCTGGCACCTTCTGGCGCGCCATCTCCGCGCGGACGAATCCATCCACGCGCTGGTCGATCGCTGACGCCGGGCCGGTCGCCGTACTGGGCGCGGATTGGGCGCCGGCCACCCCCGGCAAGGCGAGCGCCACGACTGCGCTGATTACGACCGGTCGCATGAAGCCCCCAGCATTGTGATTGCGGAACCCGTATACCCAGCAGAAGTTGGTTCCGAGTTCGACATCCCGGGAAGGTGCTCATGTTCGCACGTCGCTTTACGACTGCCGTCGTCGCCCTGCTCGGCGTGGCCGCCAGTTTGTCCACCCTCGGTGCCCAACGCCAGCGCGGTCCAGGTCAACCGATCGGGCCCGTCGATCCGCGCAACTCGACTACCCAGAAGCCGCCACTTCACGCCAAGCATTGGCTCGCCATCACCGGTAAGCCGCTGTCGGCGACCGCTGGCGCCATGATGTTCCAGAAGGGCGGCAACGCCGTGGACGCCGCCGCGGCCATGCTCGCCGCCGGCTGCACCATGTGGGACACGCTCGGCTGCGGTGGAGAGACGCAGGCGCTCATCTACAACCCGAAGACGAAGAAGGTCATCGGGATCAACGCGTTAGGTGCGGCGCCCACAGGCGCGACGGCCGAGTTCTACAAGAGCAAAGGCTACAAGCATCCGCCCGAATACGGCCCACTCGCGGCCGTCACGCCCGGCACGGTCGGTGGGCTCCTGACGATGCTTGCCGAGTACGGGAAGCTGTCGGTGGCGGACGTACTGGGACCGGCCATCCAGATGGCGGACGGCTATCCGATCGAGGCACAGCTCGCGAACGGCATCGAGCGCCAGAAGAGCTGGATCAAGCAGTGGAAGTATTCGCCCGCGATCTTCCTTCCACACGCGGGGCAGGCGCGCGAAGCGCCCGAAGCGGGGGAGATCCTCGTGCAGAAGGACCTCGCGACGACGTGGCGCAAGCTCGTCGAAGCCGAGAAACAGGCGCTGGCGGCGGGGAAGGGGAGAAAGGCGGCAATCTACGCGGCGTACGACCGCTTCTATAAAGGAGACATCGCGCGCGAGCTCGTGCGCGGCGTGCAGGAGGACGGCGGCCTCATCACCATGCAGGACCTCGCGACCTGGAAGGTGAAGATCGAGGAGCCGCTGTCGACGACGTACAAGGGGGTGACCGTCTACAAGCTCCCGCTCTGGCAGCAGGGCGCGGCGATGCTCCAGGCGCTCAACATCCTGGAGAACGCCGACGTGAAGAGCATGGAATACAACTCGCCGCGCTACATCCATGCGGTCTACCAAACGATGAACCTCGCGTTCGCTGACCGCGACTTCTACTACGGCGACCCCGCTTTCTCGCCGGAGGAGCCGGTGAGGGGACTGCTGTCGAAGGAATATGCGAAGGCGCGCTTTGCGCAGATCGACTGGACGAAGAACGATCCCAACGCCAAGCCGGGCGACCCGTATCCGTATCAAGGCGGGACAAATCCGTTCGCCTCGCTGCTCGCGCAGTGGAAGAACAGCGACTTCATCATTCCTGACTCGGTGCCCGCGAGCGGCCAGCAGGACCGGCGCGTCGTCCCCGGCGACTCGGCGACTACGCGTCCACCGTTAGGCGCCGATGCCGACTCCGCATTCCGGGAAGGGTTCTACGCCGGGACGACGTCCATCCAGTCGGCCGACGCCGAAGGGTGGGTGGTGTCGATCACGCCGAGTGGTGGCTGGAATCCCGCGGTGATCGCGGGGCGAACGGGGATCGGGCTGAGTCAGCGGGCGCAGAGCTTCGTGACCGACCCGAAGGACGGTCCCTACAACGTCATCGAGCCCGGCAAGCGCCCGCGCGTGACGCTGACGCCGACGCTCGCGCTGAAGGATGGCGAGCCGTTCATGGCGTTCTCCGTGCAAGGCGGGGACTCGCAGGACCAGAACCTCCTGCAGTTCTTCCTGAACGTCGTGGAATTCGGGATGACGGTTCAGCAGGCGGTGGAAGCGCCGAACATCAACAGCTACCAGATGCGGAGCTCGTTCGGGGCGCACGAGAGTCGACCCGGCCGCATGACGGCGGCGACGTCGCTCCCCGAGGCGACTCGTCAGGCACTGCGGGGGATGGGGTACACGCTGGAATTCAACGAGCGGACATCCGGGCCCATCACCGCGATCCTCTTCGATCGGAAGCACCGATCCATGTGGGGTGGCGTAAGCAACCACGGGGAGGATTACGGGGTTGGCTGGTAAGCGTTGGCTTGTTCGCGCGTTGGTCGGTCCCTCTATCGGGATGCTCGTTGAAACAATGAACCGCGGAGGACGCGGAGGAACGCAGAGGGAACCCTACCGGGACGCTGCAACGTGCCAGCAGCCGGAATGAGAGTGAACTGCCTCGGGAGGTTTGTGCTTCCCGAGGCAGTTCCCCTTCAATTCCCGCTCGTTGCGGGCGCCAGTGTCCCTGTTAGGCAGTCCTCTGCGTCCCTCTGCGTCCTCCGCGGTTCATTGTTCTTCCAGAACGGGAATCAACGATCGCCTGACGCAACGACCTGCCCGCGCGACCGACTCTCCCCTATCGCCCGCGCCAGCTCGGCCCGCGCGATGTGCGCCCCCAACTCCGCCTCGAGCACGGAGCTCTCCGCGGCCGTTCGATTGGCGACGGCCTCCTGGGCTGCGCTCGTCAACACGAGTCCAGCCGTCGTCCGGCCAGTCGCGATGCGCTCCGCATCCTGCCGCGCGACGAGCGCCTGACGCGCCGTCGTCACGAGCTGCTCGGCACGCATCGCGTTGCGGTACGCCTTCTCCACCTCCAACGCAACCCGCTCGCGAACGCGGGCCAGATTCTCCTCGGCCAGCCGGAGCGTCGCGACACGCTGATCGACCGCCGCCGAGCGACGACCGAAGTCCAGCACGTCCCACTTCGCCTGAATGCCACCGCTCGTGCTATTGCGCGGGACGAACGCCACGGCGTTCTGATACGACTGCCGCGCGAACACTTGGACGTCTGGGATGTACTCGCTGCGCGTCGCCCGCGTCGCATGCCGTGCCTGCTCCACCTGCGCCATCGCCGCGAGAATCTCGGGACGCTTCGCCGTGGCACGACCAACCTGCTCCTGCACGTCACCGAGCGGTGCACCGGACGCGGGCAGCACGAGCCCCGGCGATGCATCCAGAGGCAACCCGAGCAGCTCATTGAGCTCCGCACGACGATCCTCCGCCGCATTCGCCGCGGTGAGGAAAGCCTGCTGCGCCTCCAACGCACCCGCGCGTGCCTCGCTCAACTTCGCGTCCACCACCATCCCCGCACCGACTGAACGCTCTGCATCCATCAGTGCCGCACGCCGAGCAGTCACCATGTCCGCCGCGGCATCGCGCTGACGTTCCGCAATCAAGGCGCCGAGGTACAGCTTCTCGACCGCGAGCGCCACGTCGAGCTCGGTCGCAGCCCGCTCGGCCTCACTCTGCGTGAGCGCGGCACGCGCGACACGACTCCCTTCCGCGATGCGAAAGAGCGGCGTGATCGGCTGTGATACCGTCACCGTCCCCAGGGCGGCGTTCGCAGCGTCCTGCGTGATCTTGTGCGACTTCGATGGAAATGGCGTGCCCGTGCCGTCGACGCCAAGCGCGCCGGCCGGAATAACCACTGACGACTGGTTGCCGCTCCCCATATAGCTCCCCTCGGCGACGACGCGCGGGAACAGCTCCGCACGGGCGCCGCGCGCCGCCGCCTGCTTCTCCTGCACCTTTGTCTGCGCGATGCGTGAGGCACGGCTGTTGGTCTTCGCCATCGCGATCGCGTCGTCCAACGTCAGCACGGTGCTCGCCTTTGCACTCGCCGGACGGCCGAGGGAATCGCCGCGACCTGTCGCCATCATCATCTGGGATGGCGCCTGTTGCGAGTCTTGGGTCTGCGCCGACACTGCGCTCGGTAGAGAAATCCCGAGCGCCATTGCCAGGAGCAACGCCGTCGCGATACCCATCGCCGCCGGTTCGAGTGCCACGGCGCCGTGCCCATGGATCATGGGCGTCACGGAGTCAGCCACGGCCGGCGACGCGCCCTTGCGTTCGCTGCGCCGCTCGATGAGCACGAACAACACCGGCACCACGACGAGCGTGAACACCATCGAGCAGATGAGCCCGACCGCGAGCACGCTCGCGAGCGGCGACCACAGCGTGGAGCCCGACACGATCATGGGAAGCACGCCTGCCGCCGCGGCCATCGTCGTGAGGAAGATGGGACGCAACCGTCGACGCCCGGCCTCGAGCGCCGCCGTTTCGAGTGCCACGCCGTGGCGTCGCTGCTCGAGGATGAAGTCCACGAGAATGATCGCGTTCCGCACCACGACGCCGGTGAGCGCCGTGATCCCGAGATTCGCGGTGAAGCCGAGCGGGTTGCCCGTCACGATGAGCCCTAACGCCGAGCCGAACAGCGCCAGCGGGATGGACACCATGACGATGAGCGGGTGCTTGATCGTCCGGAACTGGAAGAACAGGATGAAGAAGATGCCGATCAGGCTCACGCCTAACGCGACCATCATCGGGACCTCGACCTCACCCTGGTTCTCGCTTTCACCGCCGAGGTACACGGAGTACCCGTCGGGAAGCGGGAGCGCATCGAGCTTCGGTTGTACGGCCGCGAGCAAGGTGGACGGCAACACCCCCTCCTTCGCGAACGAACGGACCGTGATCGTTCTCACCCCGTTGCGGCGGAAGATGCGACTCGCCTGCCACTCCGGGCGAACGTCGGCAACCTGGCGAACGGGAACGCGCGCCCCGGTCACCGGCGACGTCACGTACGCGTTCGCCACATCGGTCAACGCGCTGCGATCCTCCTCCTCGTAGCGCAACCGCACGGCGACTCGACGGCTGCCTTCCCAGAACGTCGTGACAGGTGCACCGTCGAACCCGGTCGCGAGCTGCTGGGCGACCGCCGTCTCGCTGAGCCCGAGTCGCGACGCCACCCCGTGCCGCAAGTTGAGCGCGAGCCCGTACATGTCCTCGCCCCAGTCTGTGCTGACGTACTCGCTGCCCGGCGTCGCCACGAGCATCGAGACCACCGAGTCCGCGAGCTGACGGAGCATCGTCAGGTCGGACCCGTCGATGCGGATCTCGATCGGCGCCGCCTGCTGGGCGCCTTGCTGTAGCTCCTTCACATAGATGCGTGCTTCTGGGGCCAAGGCAGCGAGTGGTTCGCGAAGCGAGCCGACGAGCTGGATCGTTGCCTCGACGGACGCCGTATTCGCGAGCAACTGTCCATAGTTCGACGACGGCTGCTCGGGACTGACGTTGTAGTAGAACCGCGGTGCTCCGGCGCCGGTGAACGTCGCGACGGTGCGGACGCCCGGCGCCTTCCGGATCGCGGTGGCCACTCGCTCCACGACCGAGTCGGTGGACTCGACGCGCGTGCCCTCCGGCGTCCACACGTCCACGACAAACTGATCACGCTCGGCCGACGGGAAGAACCGCGAGGGAATCCCGCGCATCATCACCACGCCGAGCACGAACGCAACGCCGGCGATGGTGAGCGTGAGCGCCTTCCGCGGCATCGCGACCTGCATGAGCCACTCGTACCACGATTGCATGACGTCGAGCGGACTCCGGCGCTTCGACTTCTCGATCTTCCCCTTGAGGCCCGTCTTGATCATCGCCATCGACAGGAGCGGCGTCAGCAGCATCGCGACGATGTACGAGCACATCAGCGCGATCGACACCGTGAGCGGCAGTGCACGAATGAATTCTCCGGTCGTTCCCGGCAGGAAGATCGCGAGCGGCAAGAACGACGCGACGATTGTGAGCGTCGCGCCGAGCACGGGCGCCGCGAGCTCACTCGTCCCTTGCACCGCCGCCTCGAACGGCGAGAGCCCGTGATCGAGCTTCTCGATGTAGTTGTCGGCGACGACGATCGCATCGTCCACGACCATGCCGAGCGCGACGACGAGGCCGGCAAATGAGATCTGGTGCAGCTCGATGCCGAACATGTCGAGCGCCCCCACTGTCACCGCGACCGTGATGGGAATCGCGATCGCCGCCATGGCCGCGACGCGCAACGGCAACAGCACCACCGTCACGAGAATGACAGCGATGACGGCAATGCCGAACTCGTGACCGAAGTCGAGAACGCGGTCCTCCACCACGGTTGCCTGGTCGGCAATGAGATCGATCCCGAGGTCGGGTGGAACGAGCTTCTTTACCGCCGCGATCTTCTCGTGAATGTCGACGCCGAAGTCCACAATGTTGTTCCCGGCCTGCATCTCGACCGACATGAGCACAGCACCCTGGCCGTCCACGCGAACCAGGAAGTCGGAGTCCGCATACCGACGAGCAACGGTGGCGACATCACCGAGCCGAATGACCTGCCCTGCCGGCGACGCGCCCACGACGAGCTGCCGGATCTCCTCCTCGGTCTGCAGCGATCCCTCGGGACGCACGCGCGCATCGCTCGCACCGGCAGTCACCGTGCCGCCGTCACGAACTTCGTTGCGCTGGCTCAGCGCGCTCGCGATCTGCGACGTCGTGACGCCGAGTTGCGCGAGCCGTGCGGAGTTGATGTTGACGGCGATCTCTTCAGGCTGCTCGCCATACCGCCGGATCTTCGATACGGCCGGGATGGTGCGCAGCGCATCATCGATGCGGTCGAGGTACTCCTTCAGCTCCCTCGACCCGTAACGCTCACCGCGGACGGTGAGCAGCACCGCGACGACGTCACCGAAGTTCGCGTCGATGATCGGACCCTGAACGCCGGCGGGTAGCTGCTTGCCGCGCAACTCGTTCAGGTCGTGCTGCAGCGTCGCCCAGAAGCGATCGGGATCGTCGACCCAGTCCTCGAGCTCGACGTTCGCGACGACCGATCCGGGGCGCGACGTCGTGTACGTCTTTCGCTTCTTGACCTCTTCGTAACTGAACAGGAGCTGTTCGATCTTGCGAGTGACCTGCGCCTCGACCTGGTCAGCCGTTGCGCCTGGGTAGCCGGCCATCACGAGGGCGGCGCGGATGGTGATCTTCGGATCCTCGCGACGCGGCATCGCGATGAGCGAATGCAGGCCGAGGATGACCGCCACGCTCGTCAGGACGTAGACGATGAGACGGTTCTCAATGGCAGCGCGAATGACACGCATTATCGACTCCCCGGGGCATCGCCCCGAGCGCTGATGACGATGGGTTCGTTCGCCGGACGCGCGGCCATCCCTTCGCGGAGGCGCTGCTGTCCGCCGACGACGACGAGCTCACCAACCTCGAGCCCGCTCGTGATCTCGACTTCGGTGCCGACGATGTTGCCGACGGTCACACGCCGCGCGTGGACTCGTTTCTCATCGGCCGTGTAGATGAAGAGCTGTGTGGCGCCTTCGGGATCCCGGACAATGGCCGCGCCGGGCACCGTTAGGCGTGTGATCGAGTCGGGGGTCGTGATCGACGCTTCCGCCACCATGCCGGCCTTCAGACGGTGGGCCGGGTTCGGGACCGCGATCTCCACGGCGAACGTGCGCGCGACGGGGTCGGCGGCGACGCCGACGAGGCGCACCGTGCCAGCGAACGCCGACTCGCCAAGTGAGGGGACGGTGATCGAGGCAAGGGCGCCAATGGTGATGGCGCCAACGTCCGACTCCGGGACCGCGACGCGTACGTGCACGACGTCGAGGTCCACGATGGTGAACACAGGGGCACCGGCAGGAACGGTCTCACCGGGATCCGCGTTGCGTCGGGCGACGACGCCCGAGAGTGGCGACACGAGGCGGGTGTCGTGCAGCCGCTTGTTCGCCATGGCCGCGGAGACCTCTGCTTGCGCCTCGGCGTTGATGAGCTTGTCGAAGTCGTTAGGGGCAATCCCGTCGGACGAGCGCAGGACGCGGGCGCGCCGGGCCTCGTCGGCGGCACGCACGTACGCGAGCTTGGCCTGCTCGTACGCGAGGGCGTAATCGGTCGGGTCGAGGTAGGCGACAAGCGTACCGGCACGAACGCGCTCGCCTTCATCGACGCCGACGGCCATCACGCGTCCGGCAACCTGAAATGCGATGTCGGCGGTGGCGCGGGCGTCGATGCTGCCGCTGGCGGCGATAGTCGCGGCACGCGTGGCGGCAGCCGCTGGGCGAACGACGATAGCAACGGCCGCAGCGTCATCGGCGTCCGTACGCGTGCGCGCTTCGGCTGAACCATGGCAAGCGAGCGCGGTCGAGATAATCGGTAGGAACGCCGCAGAGAGAAGGCGACGGGAAGGCATAGAGAGAGCTCCGGGAGCGTTGTCGTGAGGGTCGGGTTCGCGCGTTGCCGTGTCAGTTCGGCGTCGCCGCGTGGGTTTACGGGGCTCTCACGAAAGCAATGGCGAGACCAACTCGGCGCGCGCACGACCCTGCCGGCTAACTCACGACCTGCCTTGCGTTTGGCGGCGCGTCAGGCGGGAACGGCTCGTTCTTCGTCGCCTTGCGTGCTCACGACATTCCGTGATTTTGCGGAATCTCGTGGATGACCTGACCGCATGGCTCGCGCATACAAAAGGAACGGGAAGGAAGACCTAACGCCGATTGAGCCGATTACACGATTTCGCAGAAACCCTCGACCGGGACACTCGAGCGGCTCTCGCGGAGGAGCGATGATGCCAGAGATAAAGAAAACAAAAAGGGTCAGACTCCTTTGTATTCTCAATGGAGTCTGACCCTCTTCGTCCTTTCCATTCCTCGCTGGCGCGAGGAGCTCTCCTCCGCACTGAGCTTCTGCGAAATCAGCGCAATCGGCCCAATCGGCGTTCGGTCTTGCTCCGCTCTTTCTTTGTATGAGCGTAATTGGGGGTCTGACCCAATTAGCTCGCGCCACTCGCCCCCTTCAGCTGCAGACTGATCGACCCGAACGACAGCTTCGCCTTCATCTGTACCACCATGTGTCGGCTGTCATCCGAGAGCCACACCTCTGCCTGTCCGTTCTCGGAGAAGATCCCCTTGGACTTGATGATCGGCCTCACGACGATCGTCTCGAACGTACCTGCCGGCACCTCGATTCGCTCTCGACGCAGGACCTGCAACGTGATCGGATTCCGGTCTGGCTTGAAGTAGCGGTTGAAGTCGTACCGCTC
>Ga0075431_100003542_pt1 | contig 15117 bp, 11 predicted proteins | sample RhiMetdeltSRZDD5_FD_75297 | JGI IMG/M metagenome (GOLD analysis project Ga0075431, IMG submission 75297) | Populus rhizosphere microbial communities from Tennessee, USA - Rhizosphere MetaG P. deltoides SRZDD5 | ecosystem: Host-associated > Plants > Roots > Rhizosphere > Soil | place: USA... | reverse complement strand
CGAATCGAGCGATTTTCAGGGATCAAGAGCATTCATTGCCCCTCGCAATGCCGCCCGTGAACCACGAACGAAATGGAGCCATGTAGTGGCCTCCGGCAAGGGAGACAAGGCGATGGAAGCTGACCCGGCGGTCCGCCCCTCCCGGGGCGCCGAGACCTACGACGCCTCGAAGATCAAGGTCCTCGAGGGGCTCGAGGCGGTCCGGAAACGGCCCGCCATGTACATCGGGAATACCGCGGCCGGCGGCCTCCACCATCTCGTCTACGAGGTCGTGGACAACAGCATCGACGAGTCGCAGGCGGGGCACTGCGACCGGATCGAAGTCACGATCCACATCGACAATTCGGTCACCGTCATCGACAACGGCCGCGGCATCCCGGTGGACATGCACGCCACCGAGAAGCGCCCGGCGGCCGAGGTCGTCATGACGGTCCTGCATTCGGGCGGCAAGTTCGACAACGACAGCTACAAGGTCTCGGGCGGCCTGCATGGCGTCGGGGTCTCGGTGGTCAACGCGCTGTCGGAGTGCCTCGACCTGGAGATCTGGCGGGACGGCCTGGTGTACGAGGAGCGCTTCGAGCGCGGCAAGCCCGCCTCGGCGTTCCGGCAGACGGGGACCACGAAGAGGCGCGGCACCAAGATCCGGTTCCGCCCCGACCCGTCCGTCTTCGAGGAGGTCAACTTCTCGTTCGACGTCCTGTCGCAGCGCCTTCGCGAGCTGGCGTTCCTGAACGAGGGGGTCACCATCGTCATCGAGGACGAGCGTGCCGAGAACAAGCGCCACGAGTTCAGCTACAAGGGGGGCATCGCGTCGTTCGTCGAGCACCTCAACAAGAACAAGACGCCGATCCACCCGAAGCCGATCTTCATGCGCGGCGAGCGCGACGGCGTGCTGGCGGAGATCGCCCTGCAGTACAACGACGGCTACAACGAGATCGTCTTCTCCTTCGCCAACAGCATCAACACGCTCGAGGGGGGCACGCACCTCTCGGGCTTCCGATCGGCGCTGACCCGGACGATCAACAACTACGCCGCGAAGGTCATCAGCAAGGAGCAGGTCGCCCTGTCGGGCGACGACGTGCGCGAGGGGCTGACGGCGGTGGTCAGCGTCAAGCTGTCGCGCCCGCAGTTCGAGGGGCAGACCAAGACCAAGCTGGGAAACAGCGAGGTCAAGGGGATCGTCGAGGCGATGCTGAACGAGAAGCTCTCGGCCTGCTTCGAGGAGACCCCCGGCGTGGCCCGCAAGATCCTCGAGAAGGGGCTCGAGGCCCTTCGGGCCCGCGAGGCGGCGCGCAAGGCGAAGGAGCTGACCCGGCGCAAGGGGGCGCTGGACTCGGGCATGCTGCCCGGCAAGCTGGCCGACTGCCAGGAGACCGACCCGTCCAAGTCCGAGATGTTCCTGGTCGAGGGGGACTCGGCCGGCGGCTCGGCGAAGCAGGGGCGGGACCGGCGCACCCAGGCGATCCTGCCGCTGCGGGGCAAGATCCTCAACGTCGAGAAGGCGCGCTTCGACCGGATGCTGGGGAGCCAGGAGATCCGCACCATCATCACGGCGCTCGGCACCGGCATCGGCGACGACGATTACGACCACGCGCGCCTGCGCTACCACAAGATCATCATCATGACCGACGCCGACGTGGACGGGTCCCACATCCGCACGCTCCTGCTGACCTTTTTCTATCGGCAGATGCCGCAGGTGGTCGAGCGCGGGCACCTGTACATCGCGCAGCCGCCGTTGTACAAGGTCAAGAAGGGGAAGACCGAGACCTACCTGGCGAACGACGACGACCTGAACACCTTCCTGATGGCGAACGCGGCGCTGGAGCGGGTGGTGAAGCTGCCGAAGGGGGCCTCGGTCCTGGAGGGGCCGTCCCTGCGCAACGCGCTCGATCGGCTGGTCCGCTACCAGGTCCACCTGGACCTGCTCCGGAAGCGCGGCTACGACCCGGGACTCATCGAGGCGCTCCTGGCGGCGGAGGTCGGCCCGGCGAAGGCGTTCGAGGACTCCGACGCGCTGGAGGCGGTGCGCCGCGCCGTCGAGAAGGCCGGATTCAAGACGGAGGACCTCGAGAAGGACGAGGAGCACGGCCGCTTCACGTTCGAGGTGGCGCCACGGGCCCGCGGGCACGCCGCCTCGGTCGTCGGATGGGACCTGGTCTCCTCGATCGAGTACCGCACTCTCAAGAGTCTGGAAGGGGACCTGAAGGATCTGAGGAACCCGCCGTTCATCGTCGCCGAGAACGGCGACGAGACCGCAGTGGGTTCCCGGCTCGACCTCCTGAGGCACCTGATGGAGGAGGGGAAGAAGGGGCTGAGCATCCAGCGCTACAAGGGGCTGGGGGAGATGAACTCCGATCAGCTCTGGGACACGACCATGAACCCGGAGACCCGCCGGCTGGTGCAGGTGAACATCGCCGACGCGGTCGAGGCCGACATGATCTTCACCGTCCTGATGGGTGACATGGTCGAGCCGCGCCGCAAATTCATCGAGGAAAACGCCCTCGAGGTCCGCAACCTCGACATCTGAGAACGATGGACGAGATCCAGCAAACCGCTCCGGACCATTCCCACATCAGCATCGAAGCCGAGATGCGGAGGTCCTACCTCGATTACGCGATGAGCGTGATCATCGGCAGGGCCCTGCCCGACGTCCGGGACGGCTTCAAGCCGGTGCACCGCCGCGTGCTGTTCGCCATGCACGAGGCGGGCAACAGCCACGACAAGCCTTATAAGAAGGCCGCCCGCATCGTCGGAGACGTGATGGGAAAATTCCATCCGCACGGCGACACGGCCATCTACGACACCATCGTGCGCCTGGCGCAGGACTTCTCGATGCGCTACCCGCTGGTGGACGGCCAGGGGAACTTCGGATCGATCGACGGCGACGCCGCGGCCGCCATGCGCTACACCGAGATCCGGATGTCGAAGCTGGCGCACGAGATGCTGGCCGACATCGACAAGGAGACCGTCGACTTCGGGCCGAACTACGACGGCCAGCAGCAGGAGCCCCTGGTCCTGCCGAGCCGCTTCCCGAACCTCCTGGTCAACGGCTCGTCCGGCATCGCGGTCGGCATGGCGACCAACATCCCCCCGCACAACATGGGGGAGGTCGTGGACGCCGTGATCGCCCAGATCGAGAACCCGGACATCACCATCGACGAGCTGATGCAGCACGTCAAGGGGCCCGACTTCCCGACCTCCGGCTACATCCTGGGCAAGGAGGGGATTGCCCAGGCGTACCGCACCGGGCGCGGGATCATCATCATGCGCGCCCGGGCGACCGTCGAGGAGGGGGGGAAGCGCGGCAAGGACCGCATCGTCATCAACCAGATTCCCTACCAGGTCAACAAGACGCGGCTGATCGAGCAGATCGCCTCCCTGGTGAACGACAAGAAGATCGACGGAATCACCGACATCCGCGACGAGTCCGACCGCGACGGCATCCGCGTGGTCCTCGACCTGAGGCGGGACGCGGTCCCCAAGGTCATCCTGAACAACCTGTACAAGCACACCCAGATGCAGGAGACCTTCGGGGCGATCTTCCTGGCCATCGTCAACAACCGGCCCCAGGTGCTGAACCTGAAGGCGATGATCGGCCATTTCATCGAGCACCGCCGCGAGGTGATCACCCGCAGGACGGTGTTCGAGCTGGCCAAGGCGGAGGAGCGGGCCCACATCCTCGAGGGGCTGAAGATCGCGCTGGACAACCTGGACGAGATGGTGGCCCTCATCCGCGCCGCCAAGACGCCCGACGACGCGCGCCAGGCGATGCGCCTGCGCTTCAGGCTGTCGGACATCCAGGCGCAGGCGATTCTCGACATGCGCCTGCAGCGCCTGACCGGGCTGGAGCGCCAGAAGATCGTCGACGAGTACACCGAGACGCTGAAGCAGATCGCCCGCCTCAAGGAGATCCTGGCCAACGAGAGGCTGGTGTTCGGCATCATCACCGACGAGCTGAAGGAGATCCGCAAGGGCTACGCCGACGCGCGCCGCACCGAGATCATCCCGATGGCGGGCGAGATCTCGGTCGAGGACATGATCGCCGAGGAGGACATGGTGATCACCGTCTCGCACGCCGGCTACATGAAGCGCAACCCCCTGACCCTGTACCGCAGCCAGAGGCGCGGCGGCAAGGGGAAGATCGGCATGACGACCCGCGAGGAGGACTTCGTCGAGCACCTGTTCGTCGCCTCGACGCACGCCTCGATCCTGATCTTCACGACGCGCGGGCGCGTCCACTGGCTGAAGGTCCACGAGATCCCGCAGATCGGCGCCGCCGGCAAGGGGAAGAACATCGTCAACTTCGTCGAGCTGACGCCCGAGGAGAAGGTCGCCTCCCTGGTCCCCACGAAGGATTTCGCCGAGGACCGCTACGTGGTGTTCGCGACCCGCAAGGGGACCATCAAGAAGACCGCCCTGTCGGCCTACGCCAACCCGCGCGCGGGCGGCATCATCGCCGTCGGCGTGGATGAGGGGGACGAGCTCCTGTCGGTGAAGCTGACCGACGGCAAGCAGGTCCTCTTCATGGCCACCGCCCAGGGGCAGGCGATCCGCTTCGAGGAGTCCGACGTCCGCCCGATGGGCCGCGGCGCCCACGGGGTCATCGGCATGCGCCTCCAGGGGGACGACGCGATCGTGGAGATGGACTCGCTGTCCTCGCGCCAGGGGAGCACCGTCCTGACGGTCACCGGAAAGGGTTACGCCAAGCGCACGGAGGTGGAGGAGTACCGCCTGCAGGGGCGCGGCGGCACCGGCATCATCAATCTCAAGGTGACCGACAAGACCGGGCCGGTCGTCCAGGTCATGGAGGTCGCGGTGGACGACCAGGTCGTGGTGATCACCGAGTACGGCAAGATCATAAGGACCAACGTGCGCGACATCTCCCTCCTCGGCCGTCCCACGCAGGGCGTGCGGCTCATCCACCTCGACGAGGGGGACTCTGTCGTGGCGGTCGCCCGGGTGGCGGAGGGGGACGCCGACCAGGCCGTGGAGGGGGTCGGCGGGACGGCAGGAACGGCGGGTGGATCCGGGGAGGCGCCCGCGGGCGGGAACGGAGCGGACCGGGAGGAGGCGGAATGAAGATCTTTCTGGACACGGCGAACATCGACGAGATCCGCGAGGCGTACTCGTGGGGAATCCTGGACGGGGTCACCACCAACCCCTCGCTGGTCGCGAAGGAAGGGAAGGACTTCCTGGACGTGGTGCGGCAGATCTGCGCCGTCGTCCCGGGGCCGGTCAGCGCCGAGGTGGTCTCCACGACCTCGGACGAGATGATCCGCGAGGGGCGAGAGATCATGCGCAAGGTCGGCGCCCCGAACGTGGTGATCAAGATACCCATGATCCGCGAGGGGCTGCGGGCGATCAAGGCGCTCTCGTCCGAGGGGCTGCGGGTCAACGTGACGCTCATCTTCTCGGCCCCGCAGGCGCTCCTGGCGGCCAAGGCCGGGGCGGCGTACGTCAGCCCGTTCATCGGTCGGCTGGACGACATCAGCCACGTCGGCATGGACATCGTCAAGGACATCCGGGTCATCTTCGACAACTACGACTTTCCGTGCGAGATCCTGGCGGCCAGCATCAGGAACCCCCTGCACGTGGTGGACGCCGCCAAGTTCGGCGCCGACGTCGCCACCATGCCGTTCAGCGTTCTCGAGGCGATCATCAAGCACCCCCTGACCGACATCGGCCTGCAGAAATTCCTGAAGGACTGGGAAAAGCTGCCGCAGCAGATGCGGAAAGGGTGACTTGAGCAGAGACCGGCTGGAGGAGCTGAGGCGCAGGAACAGCGAGGCCGAGGCGGGGGGAGGCCCCGAGCGGCTGGCGCGCCAGAAGTCCGAGGGGAAGCTCTCCGCCCGCGAGCGCCTTCACCTGCTGCTCGATCCCGGGACCTTCGAAGAGCTGGACCGGCTCGTGGTGCACCGCAGCCACGACTTCGGCATGGAGGCGCAGCGCATACCGGGCGACGGGGTGATCACCGGCCACGGGCGCGTCGACGGGCGAGCGGTCTTCGCGTTCGCCCAGGACTTCACGGTGTTCGGCGGCTCCCTGAGCGAGACGTACGCCGCCAAGGTCTGCAAGATCATGGACCTGGCCATGAAGGTGGGCGTGCCGATCGTCGGGCTGAACGACTCCGGCGGGGCGCGCATCCAGGAAGGGGTCGTGTCGCTCGGCGGGTACGCCGACATCTTCCTGCGCAACACGCTGGCCTCCGGCGTCGTCCCGCAGATCTCCGCCATCATGGGACCGTGCGCCGGCGGCGCGGTCTACTCCCCGGCGATCACCGATTTCAACATCATGGTCGAGGGGACGTCCTACATGTTCATCACGGGCCCCGACGTGATCAAGTCGGTGACGCACCAGGAGGTCACGAAGGAAGAGCTGGGGGGCGCCATGACGCACGCCTCGGTGAGCGGCGTGGCGCACTTCGCCGCCCCGGACGACGCGGCTGCGCTGGCTTTGATCCGCGAGCTCCTGGCCTACCTGCCGTCCAACAACATGGAGGACCCGCCGCGGCGCACCCCGACCGACGATCCGAGGCGCGAGGACGAGAGGCTCGACCGGCTCGTCCCCCAGGACCCGAACAAGCCGTACGACATGAAGGAGGTCGTGAAGGGGATCGTCGACGACGGCGGCTTCCTCGAGGTGCACGAGCATTACGCCAAGAACCTGGTGGTCGGCTTCGCCCGCATGGACGGGGCCCCGGTGGGGATCGTCGCCAACCAGCCGATGGCCCTGGCCGGCACGCTGGACATCGACGCGTCGCTCAAGGGGGCGCGCTTCGTGAGGTTCTGCGACGCCTTCAACATCCCGATCGTGACCTTCGAGGACGTTCCGGGGTTCCTTCCGGGGACCGACCAGGAGTACCGGGGCATCATCAAGCACGGGGCCAAGCTGCTGTTCGCCTACGCCGAGGCGACCGTCCCCAAGGTGACGGTCATCACCCGCAAGTCCTACGGCGGCGCGTACTGCGTCATGGGCTCGAAGCACATCCGCACCGACTTCAACTTCGCCTGGCCGACGGCGGAGATCGCCGTGATGGGCCCCGAGGGGGCGGTGAACATCCTGTACCGCCGCGAGATCGGGGCGGCCGCCGACCCCGAGGCCCTGCGACGGAAGAAGGTGGACGAGTTCCGGGACAAGTTCGCCAACCCGTATGTCGCCGCCGAGCGCGGGTACGTGGACGAGGTCATCGAACCGCGCCAGACGCGCCGGCGGATCATCGCGGCCCTGAGGCTCCTGAGAACGAAGCGGGACACCACGCCCCCCAAGAAGCACGGCAACATTCCACTCTAGATGCGCCCCGAAGCCGCCGCGCGCGGGCGTGGCGGCGAGAGGGCGGAGGCCAGGCTCGCCATGGTCCATAGAGCGAAGGACAGCAGGACCCCGCCCCGGTCGGGAGGGACGCGCGCCCGCAAGGGGCCGGCCCGGCCGCGCCGGGCGCCGTCCGTGTCACGCCGGAGCGCGGTCCCGGGGGCCGGGCCGGGGCGGCCGGCTGCCACGGAGGTCCGGCCGATGCGCCGCGTCCTGATCGCCAACCGTGGGGAGATCGCCCTGCGCATCCTGCGCGCCTGCCGCGAGTCCGGCCTGTCCACGGCGATGGTCTATTCGGAGGCCGATCGCGACACCCTGCCGGTGCGGCTGGCGGACGTCTCGTTCTGCATCGGCCCGGCGGCGGCCGCCGCGTCCTACCTGGACATCGACGCGATCCTGAAGGCGGCACGGCTGGCGGACGCCGACGCGGTCCACCCGGGCTACGGATTCCTGGCCGAGAACCCGGTGTTCGCGCAGGCGGTCGCCGACGCGGGGCTCGTGTTCATCGGCCCGCCTCCCGAGGCGATGCGCCTGGTGGGGGACAAGGTCGAGGCGCGGCGCCTGATGGGGAAGCGCGGGGTGCCGGTCATCCCGGGGCTGCTCGATCGGGCCGGCGGCACCGAGGCGGTCGCCGCCTTCGCCCGCGGAAGCGGCTACCCGATCATGCTGAAGGCGGCCGCCGGCGGGGGCGGGAAGGGAATGCGCGTGGTGCGCTCGGAAGCCGATCTCGAGTCGGCGGTGCGCGGGGCCCGCTCCGAGGCGCTCTCCGCCTTCGGCGACGACGGCGTGTATGCCGAGAAGTTCATGGAGAACGTGCGGCACGTCGAGATCCAGGTCCTTGCGGACCACCAGGGCGCCGCGGTGCACCTCGGGGAGCGGGAGTGCTCGGCGCAGCGCCGCCACCAGAAGCTGGTGGAGGAGGCGCCGTCGATCGCCCTCCGCCCGGCCGACCGCGATCGGCTCGGCGCCCTGGCCCTCGAGGTGGTCGGCGCCTGCGGCTACCGCAACGCCGGCACGATCGAGTTCCTGCTCGATCAGAAGGGGAAGCCCTATTTCATGGAGGTCAACGCCCGCATCCAGGTCGAGCACCCGGTCACCGAGATGGTGTTCGGGGTCGACCTGGTCAGGGCGCAGATCGACATCGCGCGCGGCCGGCCGCTGGAGGTCCGGCAGGAGGACCTCAGGCCGCGGGGCTGGGCCATCGAGTGTCGCGTCCTGGCGGAAGACCCGGCGAACGGGTTCCGGCCGTCCCCCGGGCGCGTGCAGGCGCTGCGCATCCCGTCCGGCCCCGGCATCCGGGTGGACACCGCCCTGCAGCCGGGGGACGACATCCCGATGCACTACGACGCGCTCATCGCCAAGCTCATCGCCTGGGGCAAGGACCGGGACGAGGCGCTCGCCCGCCTGCGCCGCGCGGTGGACGAGTTCATCGTTGTCGGGCCGGGAATCCGCACGACCCTGCCGTTCCACCGGGAGCTCCTCCGCCATCCCGACTTCACGGCGGGGCGGCTCGACATCGGCATGGTCGATCGCCTCATGCCGGGGCTCCAGCCCGCCTTCCTGGAAACCGGTCCGGAGGCCGAGATGGCGGCCATCGCGGCCGCCATCCGGGCCACCGAGGAGTCCGATCGTCCCGCGACGGGCGAACCCGGCCCGAGCCTGAGCCCGTGGGTCGCGGCGGGCCGGCGTGCGTTCATGGACGGCCGCCTGGTGCGGCGGCCGGAGGCCTGATCGATGCGCTACCTGGCCCGCGTAGGGACCCGGGAATGGAGGATCGAGATCGAGCGGCGGGACGCCGGCCGCTTCGCCGTCACCCTGGACGGCGATCGCCGCGAGGTGGAGCGCCGCGGGGACGGCGCGTTCGTCGTCCTGGGACTTCCGGAAACAACGCGCGAGGCGGTCGTCGTTCGTGAGAGCGGCCGGGGCAATGGCGACGGCGGCGCGGAGACCCCGTACGGCGTCGTCCTCGGGGGCCGCCACTATGCCGTGCGCCTGCTCGATCCGCTGAAGCGGAGCGCCGTGGCCCGGCCCGCGCGCGAGGGGCCCGTGGACGTGCGCGCCATCATGCCGGGACGGATCCGGGCCATCCTGGTGCCCGAGGGGGAGACGGTCCGGAACGGTCAGGGAGTCGTGGTGGTCGAGGCGATGAAGATGGAAAACGAGATCCCGGCGCCGAAGGACGGGCGCGTCAGCCGCGTGCGCGTGCGGCCGGGAGACACGGTGGAGGCGGGGGCTGCCCTCTTCACGGTGGAGTAGCAGAAAGGGCGATGCCCCCGCGTCGGGGACACCGCCCTTTTCATGTCAAACGATGAAGTTCAGGTGGACCTTAGCGGATGGACGCCGCGAGTTCCTTGCCCGGACGGAAGCGCGCCACCTTGCGCGCCTTGATCTCGATCTGCTCGCCGGTCTGCGGATTGCGGCCGACACGAGCCTTGCGCTTGGAGACCGTGAAGGTCCCGAAGCCGACCAGGGCGACCCGGTCGCCCTTCTTGAGCGCCTTGGTGACGCCGTCGACCAGGGAGTCCAGCGCCTTGCCGGAGGCGGTCTTGCTGATCTTCGCGTCCTTGGCGATCTTGTCGATCAGATCCGCCTTGTTCATGCGACACCTCCTCGAGGTAAATGCGTTGTGGTGAATCGAAGCGAAAACCCGTCACTCGACGTGACGGGCTTATACCAGAGTCCTCGAATTCTTGTCAATACATGGTGGGCGCGGTCTTCGTTGGGGACCTCCCCCGGAAGCGTCGTCCGCAGGGGATTTGCCGGAAGTCTCGCAACATGGTGACGCCGAGGGGTTCCGGGATGCCTGGCGCTGCAAGCCTTGCGGCCCAACTGCTGCATGCGATCGCTCAGGAGGCTCTCGCCGCCTGCGATCCGGCCGCGGCGGTGCGCCGCGCCGTGCACGTCCGTCCCGATCACCTGGGTCTCTGCGGCCGCGCCGTGGCCATGGGAAAGAAGGGACGCCTGCTCCTCCTGGCGTACGGCAAGGCGGCCCCGGCGATGACCGCCGGCTTCCTGCAGCGGTTCGAGGAGGCGGGGGGCAAGCGGGTCCTCGACGCGCTGGTCGTCCATCCGCGCCGCGAGGAGCCGAAAGGGAAGGGAAAGGGGGCCGCCGTCCCGCCGGTCCTCCAGGCGGCCCTCGACGGCCTGCGTCTGCCGGCTACGCGGTGCCGGGTGAGGACGATCGCCGCCGAGCACCCCGTGCCGCTCAAGAGCTCCTTCCTCGCCGGGAAGACCGCCCTGCGCTTCATCTCCCGTGCCGGGGGCGCGGACGACGTGGTCTTCCTGGCTTCCGGCGGCGGGTCCGCGCTTCTCGCGTCGCCGCTCCCCCAACTGATGAAGGAATCCGACAAGACCGCCCTGCACCGCGCGCTCCTGACCTCCGGCGCCCCGATCGCCGCGATCAACAGCGTGCGCAAGCATCTCTCGGCGATCAAGGGGGGCCGCCTGGCGCACGCGGCCCGCCGGGCCTCGGCGCAGTTCACCCTGGTGATGTGCGACGTGGATCCCGAGCGATACGAAGAGGTCGCGTCCGGACCGTCGCTGCCGGACCGCACGACGCTGGACGACATGATCCGTTCGATCGACCGCTACGGCATCGCCCCGGCCTTGCCCGTTAAGGCGCTCGAGGCGCTGCGCGCCGGGAGGCTCCCCGAGACGTTCAAACCCCGCGACACGGTGTTCCGGCGCTCGCGGAGCGAGGCGATCCTGTCCAATCGTGATTTGAGAAACGCCGCGGTCCGCGGCGGGCTGACGCGCGGTCTTCCCGCCGAGGCGATCCCGACCGACATCGCCGGACCGGTGGAGACCGCCGTCGAGATGATCGCCAGGGCGATCGAGACCGCCCCTCCCGGCACGCGCCTGCTCGTCCTGGGAGGAGAGGTGGTGACCGCGCCGCCGGTGCCCGGCGAGGGGGGCAGGGCGCAGGAGCTCTCGCTGCGCCTGGCGCTCAGGATGGCGGGGCTCGGGTCGCGTCCCTGGGCCTTCCTGGCTCTCGGGAGCGACGGCCTCGACGGCAATTCCCCGGCCGCCGGCGCCTACGTCGATCAGACGACGCTCGAGAGGGCCCGCCTCGCCCGTCTCGATCCGGCCAAGACACTGCGCGAGGCGACCACCTACCGGTTCTTCCGGAAGCTGGGGGACGATTTCACCACCGGCCCGACCGGCACGAACGTCCGGGATCTCTACCTGCTCCTGACCGGCCCGGCGACCCCCACCCGCAAGACGATCGATCCCCTGCGCGTCCCGGTCGTCTGAGTCGCGTCAGGCGCGCAGCGCGAGGTCGACCGCCGTCCCGGCCAGGACCAGGAACCCGACGAACCCGTTCACCGTGAAGAACGCCTGGTTCACGCGGCTCAGGTCGTCCGGCCGGACCAGGCGGTGCTCGAAGGCGAGGAGCGCGGACGTGCCGGCGACCGCCGCGAGATAGGGCCAGCCGAGCGGCAGGACCGCCGGAGCCAGGAGCAGGAAGAGGACGGTCAGGAGGTGCAGGAAGGTCGACAGCCGCAGCGCCCTCTCCACTCCGAAGCGGCACGGCGCCGAGTGCAGGCGGTGCAGCCGGTCGAACTCGACGTCCTGGCAGGCGTAGATGATGTCGAACCCCGCCACCCAGCAGGTGACCGCCGCGGCGAACAAGAGCGGCGCGACGCCGACCGTGCCGCGCACCGCGATCCAGGCCCCCAGGGGAGCGAGCCCCAGGGAGGCGCCGAGATGCAGGTGGGTGAGCCAGGAGAGCCGCTTGGCGTACGAGTACGACAGGATCAGGAAGAGCGCGGGAGCCGCCAGGAGAAGCGCCAGCCGGTTCAGCATCGCGGCGCTCAGGATGAACAGGGCGGTGCTGGCCGCCAGGGCGGCCCAGGCGAACCCGAGGCTCAGCTCCCCCGTGACCAGCGGGCGGGACGCGGTGCGCGGGTTCTTCCTGTCGTAGTCCAGGTCGACGATGCGGTTGAAGATCATCGCCGCGCTCCGCGCCCCCACCATCGCGCCGAGGATCCAGCCGATCTGCCTGCCGGACGGGGCCCCGCCCGCCGCCAGGAGCGCGCCGACGAAGGCGAACGGCAGGGCGAACAGGGTGTGCTGGAACTTGATCATCGACAGCGTGGCGGAGAAGGCGCGCCAGCCGCGGGCCCGCGCCGGACGGCAGGACCCGGTCAGTCCGCCGGGCTCCGCGATCAGGCCGTTCCCCATCGCTTTCCGAGGGTGTGAGGCAGGCGGAGCAGGTCGAAGATGCGGGCCGTGAAGTGCTCGACGATCTCGTCCAGGCTCTGCGGCCGGTTGTAGAAGGCGGGGGTCAGGGGATAGATGGTGGCGCCGGCGCGCGCCGCCCGCTGCATGTTCTCGATGTGCACCAGGCTGATCGGCGTCTCGCGGAACGCCAGGACGAGCGGGCGCCTTTCCTTGAGGGTCACCTCGGCGGCGCGGTGCAGCAGGTTCGCGGACGTCCCGTTGGCGATCGCCGCCAGGGTCCCGCCGCTGCACGGCACGACGACCATCCCGTCGGCGGGATACGACCCGCTGCTGACGGCAGCCGCCATGTCCCCCGAGCGGTGCAGGACGATCCGCTCGCCGATCTCCCCTCCGAGCAGCAGCCGCAGCCCCTCGTCCTCGTCCCGGGCCGCCTTGCCGAGCTCGGCACCGAGGGTCTGCAGGGAATAGTGGCTCAGGACGACGTGGACGCGCTCGACCTCGGGATGGTGCGACAGGTGTCGCAGGACGGAGCGGGCGCAGATGGAACCGCTGGCGCCGGTGACGCCGACGACGAATCGTCTCACGCGCTCCCCCTTCCCTGTCCTACTTTCCGGAGCGCCGCCCCAGGAAGTCGAGGAGCCGGGTGCGATCCTCGTCCTCCATGCGGGAGAAGAACAAGGCCACGCGGTAGGAGCCGGTTTCCGGCATCGGCGAGGACGGCTCGGTCCGGACCACGACCGCTTCCCCCTCGACGGTCTGGCTGTCGTCGCTCCCGGACTGCGAGGACTTGTGGCCTGGGAGGACGAGCGACACCGCGAGCTTGGTCATGAGGGGAAGGAATGCGGGGGCGGTGCACGACAGGCCGCCGGCGCTCAGGTCGATGGTCTCGAGCTCCACGGCCTCCTGCGAGGAGGACCGCACCCGGATGCGCTCCGCGACGCGTGGGTGGCGTCGCTTGTCGTCCGTTGGGCTCATGCGCTCACGTTTGCGTTGGTCTTCCGTTGAGCGACCCGTGCCTCTGACTTGGATGCGGCCGGCCGAAAGGCTCGCGAACACTGATGTTCGCGGCGCCCATCGTATGAGACAGGGCGGAGCGTGTCAAGCGGAGAGTGGCGGCGTGTAGAGAGGCGGCGATCAAGCAAGGCAAGTCGTTCCGACGTGCCTATGCGGAAGATTGTCTTCCGCAGAGGCGCTTCCCAAAGTTGAAATCGCCGCGGCTGTCAGCCCACCTCCTCGAACGCGAAACGCTGGCCCTCGCCAGGGTCTCCAAGGGCCTCCCCGGCTTCAGAAGCGTCCAGGATGACCTCCTCAACCGTCGTCATGATTGGGGCGCCGCCATGGCCGCCTCCGAACTCCCAGCGCAGGATGCCCTCGCACGACCCGCGGCAGCGCAGCCGCCCGGAGTGAATCCCCTGCAGGTGGTGCGTGGCGCACAGGACCGCCAGGTTGTCGTCCTCGTTGCCGCCGCCGTGCGACCGGTAGATCAGGTGATGGACCTGAAGGTTGCGGCGCGAGGAGCAGCCGGGAACCCGGCAGCGCCAGCCGTCCCGCACGAAGATCCGATGATCGCGCCGCCACTTCGTATCGCTGCTCGCGTCCCAGGTGTGCAGGAACGAGTCGATCATCCGGGTGACGCATTCCCAGTCTTCGAGAGACCGCCGCTCCTGCAGGCCCGCCTCGGCTTGCCCGTCCGGAGGGCGATCGCCTAACGGGCCCTCGTTGGGGCTGTCGGCCGGCTGCGTCTCGACCAGGCGGCAGACGTTCAGGGCATGGTGCCAGAGGTCAGCGACATCGTCTGGTGCCCAGAAGCGGACGCGCGAGCGGGAGCGCGCACACATTTGCACCCGTGTTCCAGCCGTTGCGTCCTCCGGCGGCGCACACGTTTGCACTCCGCCGTCTCTGCTCGACCACGGAGACCTCTCGGGTCTCCAAGGCGACTCGACCCGTATCTCCCCCGAAGGGGTAATCCCACTGGGCTGCGTGAATTGTCGGGGCTGCCAGGGCGCGAGCTTCCAGGAGCCCTCGGGGGGATCGGATTCGAGCCGGGTGGCAACGACCGCCGTCTCCTCGCGCAGGCGGCGGAAGGTCACCGAGCGGGCCATCTTGATCCAGGCCTTCTCCGACCACTCGTCCGCCACGCGGGCGACGGCCGAGGCCTTCACCCACGAGACCTCGCCGTCCCGGTAGGCACGCGCCAGCTCGGGCAGCTCGAGCAACCGGCGGTCGAGTGCGATGAGCTGGCGCGCCCGCCGAATGCCCAGGCCTGCACGCTCGCGGCAGTACCGTCCGAATGACAGGAACCCGAGCGCGCGATGCAGCGACAGGCTCGAGAAGGTGGCCAGGAGCCGCCCCTGCTGCCACGCCAGTCCCTGCCGGAGGCGGACGAGCTCGCGCAGCCGGCGGTCCAGCTCACGCGCGCCGTCATCCGGGTCGTCACGGACCGAATCGGGGAGGACGACGTCGAGGCCGTCGGCGGAGGGGGCCCAGCCGCGCGGCCCGTGCTCCTCTTCGTAGCCGCGCAGCACTTCCTCGAAGAGGTCGGTCCAGGCGTCGTCGTCAGGTGCGGGCGTGCCGCCGGGGGTTCCGGTGCTCGACGGCAGGCCAGGGTCGGACGCTCCGTCATTG
>Ga0075431_100003534_pt1 | contig 15151 bp, 12 predicted proteins | sample RhiMetdeltSRZDD5_FD_75297 | JGI IMG/M metagenome (GOLD analysis project Ga0075431, IMG submission 75297) | Populus rhizosphere microbial communities from Tennessee, USA - Rhizosphere MetaG P. deltoides SRZDD5 | ecosystem: Host-associated > Plants > Roots > Rhizosphere > Soil | place: USA... | reverse complement strand
CAACGCGCCGCGCCACCACAAGCTTGAGGGATGCAATGTGAGGGATGCAGTGTCCCGGCAAAATCAAACAAGCGGTGACACCTTCGTGAAATCACTCGCGTGCTGATTCGGTTGACAGCCGAGCTCCATTTCAGATAGTTCTCCGCGGGTGTGCGTAACCAGCGAAACGGCACTAATTTAGATTAACTGACTGGCTTAAAAGCTTCTGATGATGTTTCCCGTGGGACGACTGCCGGATCTCTCTGCGGCACTGCTCTTTCAATCGATTGACCCCGTCGCTTTAGAAGACCTGCTACCCAACTTGGATTGGGTCTTTCTCGCGGGCGGCGAGACTCTGTTTCACGCCGGTGATGTCGGGGATTCCATGTACGTCGTGATGGCCGGCCGTCTGCGCATCCTCGCCGGAGGAAATAGCGGGAAGGATGTCGCGATCCGTGAGATCGGTCGCGGCGAATCGGTCGGCGAGCTTGCACTTCTCACCGGCAAGACACGTTCGGCTAGTGTGCGCGCCATTCGCGATACGGAACTCGTGCGTTTGTCCCGCGCGGCCTATGAAGACATGCTAACAAAACACCCCCAGCTTGCGACCCGGCTGCTTTTGCAAATCGCCGACCGGCAAAGTCAAGGCCGGGATCGGACCTTGTCCAAGCGCAACATTCGAACTGTTGCGGTGATGCCCTTCGGGGCAAACGCGGCGACGCCACAGTTCGCCGAACTGCTCGTTGAGACGCTCAAGAAAATCGGCAGCACGCTTCATCTCAGCGCACGCTCAAGTCTATCGGCGCATGCTGAGGGGAATGATAATATCGGACAGGGCGCGACGGTGACCCAACGCCTGACCGAGTTGGAGAGACGCCATCGGTTCGTCGTTTATGAAGCCGAAGCCGACCCGTCGGGGTGGACCGCGCAGTGCGTCCGCCAGGCCGATTTGATTCTTCTGGTTACATCCACCGATTCGCCGCCAGCGGGATCCAGTCACGACGCGCTCGTGAATTACTTCCGCGCGCGTGAGGTAACCGCGGCGATCGAACTCGTGCTTTTGCATCCAGGCGACTTTGATCCGCGAGTAAGTGCCGAGAAATGGTTAACCCGCTTGCCGATCCAAGATTATTACCACATCGTCCAGGCATCGAAACCAGACGTCGAAAGGCTGTCGCGATTTCTCACCGGATCGGCCGTTGGTTTGGTACTGAGTGGCGGCGGCGCACGCGGCTTTGCGCACATCGGCATACTGCGCGCCTTGGAGGAGTGCGATATTCCAGTGGACTTTATAGGCGGGACCAGTATGGGCGCGGTGATCGCCGCCCAACACGCTATCGGTTGGGATTGGCGAACTATGGAAAAATCCAACCGCGACGATTGGCCGCGTTGCCATCCGCAACGCAATTTTACCCTACCGCTCGTAGCCCTCAATTCGGGCAGGCGCATGGACCAGATGCTGAGAGAGATGTTTGGCGCGGCCGAGATTCAAAACCTGCGGAAAAAATTCTTTTGTGTTTCCACGAATCTTACGCGCGCGGATACGATGATTCATCGCACGGGGATGCTCTGGAAAGCCGTGCGCGCGAGTATGTCCATCCCGGGCGTCGGCCCGCCAGCGATCGAAAAAGGCGAAATTTTCGTCGACGGCGGGCTGGTCAACAACGTGCCCGTCGATATCATGAGAAGCCTGTGTCATGGCGCTGTTTGCGCCATCGACGTCAGCGAACAACTCGAATTCAAGAGCAAGCTGCAAGAAAGCTACAGCGTCTCCGGTTGGAATCTCCTCTGGCGCCGTCTGAGCCCCTTCGCATCGAAAACGGACCTACCCAACATCTTCAACATTCTCTATCGCACAACCACGATCGGCAGTTTGCGCGCGGTCGAAACCGTAAAAGCAGCCGCCGATCTTTATCTCAGTCCGCCGGTATCCCGATTTGGCATTTTTGACTGGCGTAGCATCGATAAAATTATCGATGCCGGCTACCGTTATGGATTGGAGATTTTCGCCGAGCGCGGCCGCGAGATCTATCGCGGCGCAAAAAGCCCGCTCGCTTCAAAGGAGCTATTTACCTGCTGTGTTGATAAATAGCTTCCACTACCGCATCGCTTAGCTTGTCTGTGGGACCATCGAAGACGATTTCTCCGGCCTTCAGTCCGAGGACTCGATCGGCGTATTCGCGGGTAAGCTCGAGTGTATGCAGGCTCACCAGCGCAGTAATCCCGTCTTCACGGCAAACCCGTTTGAGAATGTCCAAGACCAGGCGCGACAGCTTGGGATCGAGACTGGAGACCGGCTCATCGGCTAAAATGATGGCCGGCTGCTGCATCAAGGTGCGCGCGATGGCGACGCGTTGCTGCTCGCCCCCGCTGAGCTCATCCGCGCGCTTGTAAGCGTGATCAAGTAAACCGACGCGTTTCAGATTGATGAGCGCTTGACGCCGCTCCGCTTGAGTAAATATTCGCAGCGTGCTGCGCAGCATCGGTTGGTAGCCAAGACCTCCACAAAGCACGTTATCGATAACCGTCAAGCGCTTGGCGAGGTTGAATTGTTGAAAAATCATGCCGATTTTGCGGCGGATCCGGCGCAGATCGGCGCCGCCGAGTTTTAGGATATCAAGCAATTCGTCGTGAGCCCGAGCCGTCAAGAGCGACCGCGGCGCAAGAACCTCGCCGGCGGCGGCATCGATCAGCCGGTTGATGCAGCGCAACAAGGTTGACTTGCCCGAGCCCGACAAGCCGACGATGCCGACGAATTCTCCCTGCTGGACTTGAAAAGTAATGCCTCGCAAGACTGGCGCGCTGCCGTTGTACGCATGATAAAGATTGCGAATTTCGAGAATCGTCACGGGCGCTTTTTTTGCATGGCGTCTTTGATCTGAATCCCGGCGTCGGCAAAGGCCGAACGCACGGAGTCATAATCCTTGTCGGTGGCGGGTACGAACCCATCGATCTGATAAAGCTCGCGAAGCATTTTTTTTCCCTTCGGATCGCGGCTGAGTTCGAGAAAGGTCTCCTCAATTTTCTTGGCGAGCCGCTCGTCCAAATTGGCGCTGATCACAAGATTGTCGGCGGGTATGGGTTCGGAAAAAGCGATCGCGCGAATCTTTTGCACATCCTCACTGTTTTTAAGATAGCGCATCCAAGCGCTGTCGCTGCTATCCGGCGAGTTGGCGTACGTCGCGCCGGCGTCGACTTTGCCGTTCAATACCGCCAGTACAGTGGCGTCGTGACCGCCGGAATATAAGATTTGCTTGAAGTCGCGGACTGGATCGATGCCGCGCGCTTTGAACATCTGACGCGGGATGACGTTGCCGGTGGTCGATAGTGAGTCGCCAAACGCGAAACTCTTGCCGCGCAGGTCTTCGATATCCTTGATGCCGCTGTCGGCTCGGACGATGATCGCAGCGTAGTAGTAAGGCACGCCTTTGCGCTCTGACTTGAGCACGACTCTAATATCGGCCTCGTTCTTGGCAAGGACGTAGGAAGCCGGCGTCAAAAACGCTATATCGAGTTTGTTTACGCGCAGAGCCTCGACGACTCCGGTGTAGTCCGTCGCCACGAACGGTTGGATCTCCATACCCAATTTTTTCCGCAGGATTTCCACGATGGGCTGAGCGTTTTGCATAACTTGCTGGGCATCCTCGGACGGGACGAAACCGACACGCAGTGTTTGCGCGGCTTTGCCCGAGTCGCCGCAGGCAAAAAACGCTATGGGCAGGACAAGAGCGAGCCAGCGCCACAGACTATCTCTCGTCATATGGAATTCATTGATACTGAAAGGACCGCGGCGGCGCAAACGTTATGTTTTTCTGTCTGAGAATACTAAACCAGCGCGGATGTACCGCAAGTATTGCGTACCGATGGGCTTTGCTGTCCCATCAACTTGGCGAGCCTTGGCAAGCCGCATGGTCTCAAGCTGTTTCCCGGATCACCGTCATCGGCTTCCCATTCGAGAGATCAAAGATAAAGAGGTGCGGTTCCTAAAAATGCCGGCACGGATTGGGTCGCTAACGATCCTTAATGTCGGCCAGTAGCTGAGCGGCTTGTTGCTTGTGCTTGTGGTCGTCAGAAAACTGAACCGGCAAGTCGGGGGTCGATCGCAGCAACACGCGCGCCGGCTCCCATTCCGCACGGGCAATGTAACTGCGCGCCAGCTCCAAACGTGAAACAATGAAGGTCGGATTCAGCTCGACCGCTCTTTTGAGATACTCGACCGATTTCTCCAGGCTGCCGGTAGGCACGGCCTGCCCGTAGAGCACCGGAGCCAACATGCGGCTCGCGCCGCCGATCTCAGCAACCTTGCGATGCCAAACGCCGTAGGCGTGATACGCCAAACCATTTTTGGAGTCCAGCTCAATCGCTCTCTCGATTTGCGTGCGAATCTCATTGGCGAGTTCTAATTGGCGCGCCACCGGCGATACGATCGCAGCATTGCCGAGCGCCGCGGCAAGCCAGAAATGGCTCCACGTAGAGTGCGGATCGATCTTGACCGCTCTGCGCGCGTAATCCTCGGCGACAACGTATTCCTTCAGCTTTCGTTCCTTCGAAGTGGCATCGCTCTCCGGAATCATATCGCCGATATCGATATGGGCGCGCGCCATTTTGATCAGCGCTTCAAAATTGCGCGCGTCAACCTCGAGCACCCTTTGCAATTCTTTTACAGCTTCTCGCGCTTTAAATTGCGCATAAAGACGATCGGCGTTCTTGTGCCAGCGCGCAATATCGACGTCCCGCCTGCAGCAGCCCAGTCCCGATTCCTGGACTGCGCTAACTTCGGCGGCATCAACCTCCACCGCCGCAGCAAGAACAAGTGTAAAGACTGCGCAAAGATGTAAGATGAACCTCATAGCATGATCTCTATAACGGAGCTGGTTTTCCGGTCTCATCAACGGCGACATACACGACTTCCGCCTCCGTTACTTTAACGCGGCGCCGGGGCTCCTTGCCACGCTCCGCCTCGACGCTCACTTTTATTGTTATTGAAGTCGTGCCGCGTCGCAACACGGCGGCATAGAAACTCACCACGTCGCCGACGTATACCGGCGCGATAAACTCAACTTCGCGCATCGCCCGGGTGACAAAATTACCGGAAGCTTGCTTGGAAGCGGCAATGCCCCCGGCCAAGTCGATGTGGCTTAAAATAATACCGCCGAAAATAGTGCCGTGGGCATTGGTATCGCGCGGCAGCATGGTTATGCGGAGAGTAGGGTCGAGACGGTCGGCCATCGTTTATCTAGGAAAGCGTAAAATGCAAATTTCGACCAACAAGCGGCTAAACGTAGGTAAGCCATTTCTCGTACTTGTGATTTTTCCCCTTGATCACGTCGAAAAACGTCTTTTGAATATCTTCTGTCACAGGCCCGCGCCGCCCGGCGCCGATTTGCCGGTCGTCCACTTCCCGAATCGGCGTCAGTTCCGCCGCTGTTCCGGTAAGAAACGCCTCATCTGCGCAGTACAGCTCGTCGCGGGTAAAGCGCTCCTCGACCACTTCGTACCCTTTGTCGCGAGACAGGACAATAATCGAATCCCTCGTGATGCCCGGCAGAATCGAGGTGAGCGGCGTGGTTTTGATCTTCCGATCGCGCACCATAAAGATGTTTTCGCCGCTCGCTTCCGAAACATAGCCTTCGGCATCCAGCATGATGGCTTCGTCATAGCCGGCTTTTTTTACTTCATGCTTGGCCAGCACAGAGTTGATATAATTTCCCGCGCCTTTACTCTTGGTCATCATCACGTTCACATGATGGCGCGTGAATGAAGAAATCTTGGCTCGAATACCTTTTTGCAGACCTTCATCGCCGAGATAGGCACCCCAAGGCCACACCGCAATGCAAACACTGACCGGGTTATTGGGGGCGTAAAGACCCAACTCACCGAGGCCGACAAAAGCGAGCGGGCGAATGTAGCACTCCTTCAACTTGTTGGCGCGAACGGCGTCGATAGCGGCTTGGCAGACTTGCGCTTCCGTGTACGGCAAAGGAAACCCCAAAATTTTCCCTGAATCGGCAAGCCTACGCATATGTTCCGGCAAACGAAATATCGCCGAACGGCCGTCGGCGAGCTCGTAACAACGAATTCCTTCAAAATATCCTGTGCCGTAGTGGAGCGCGTGCGCCAACACGTGCACCTTGGCGTCCTCCCAACGAATCAACTCACCGTCAAGCCAGATTTTATCAGTTCTGATCGACATTATGCGTCTCTTATCTCACCAGGACTCTTTTAAATCCTTGCTTATTGTACGTGCCTCAAATGGACTCATCAACCCGGACAAAAAAAAGGCCACGCCGGTTTTCCGCAGTGGCCGTCGACGGATGACCGGATGAACTATAGCCCCTTTTTTAATACCGGGGCGGCCTTGAACCCTACAGTCCGGCTCGCTCTGATGTTAATCGGGGCGCCGGTTTGCGGATTTCTGCCTTTGCGGGCCTTGCGCGAACGTACCGTAAATGTGCCGAAGCCGGGAACCTGAAATCTTTTACTTTTCTTTATCGCCTTGGCGATGCTCTCGAAGGTGGCATCGACCGCGTCGCCGGCGGCAAGCTTGCTGATCTTAGCAGTACTGGCAACCGCATCGATTAATTCTGCTTTGGTCATTACTGTTTACCTCACCCGTGACAAGCCGGCGCTGATTCGAAATAGCGAAAAAATTTAAAGGTCGATCATTTCCAATTCGCTTGCAAATGTCAACAGTTTTGCAACAGCCGGGCGGCTTCGTGCAATAAACCATAGCGCACACCCTGATCACTGACGGTGATGCGATCAGCTTGATAGCGATCCATGATCCGTTCCAGCAAAGACGCGCCGGCAAAAATGACGTCGGCTCGCTCCGGCTCGAGCCCTGCAAGCTGCCGCCGCTCGGCCACGGATCTTCGCTCGAGACGCTCAAGCTGCCGCTTTACGGCAGCTAAAGTTAGCGTGCTGCCATGCATGGCACGATGTAAATGCCGCGCTAATTTTTTCTCCATCGCCACCAACGTCGTGAACGTGGCGGCAATGCCGACGAGCGCGAAGCTTGGATCGGGATCAATCCCCTGTTCCGACAGGCGCGCGAGCTCCTGGTCTATAGCCGCGTTCATGCACGCCACTTCCCTGGGTCGCACCGGATCGGAAGGGAGAAATCGTTCCGTGAGCCGCACCGAGCCGAGATCGATACTCGCGGCCTGAAACATTTCACATTGATTGCCCCTGATAAATTCGGTGCTGCCGCCGCCGATATCGATCACCAAAATCTGACTTTCGGGCAGCGCCAAACCGCGCTGCACCGAGAGAAACGAATAAGCCGCTTCTTCCGTGCCTGAGATCACGCGAATATCAAACCCAAGCTCTTTCCTGAACCGAGCGCACACCTCGGCGCTGTTCTCGGCGTCGCGCAGCGCGCTGGTGCCCACGGCAATAATCTCGTCTACCCCCAAACGATCGCATTGGCTGCGGTAACGCTTGAGCACGGCGAGACTGCGCTCCTCGCCTTCCGCGCTGATGCGCCGGGTTTGGTCAACACCCTGTCCCAACCGGGTAATTTCCGCCATATCATCCAATACTCGGAAGCGGCCGGTGTCGCGGATCTCCGCTATGACACAGAGTATCGTGTTTGTGCCGACGTCGAAAAATGCGCTGCGTCGCGGGCTCATAGAGCATTGACTTCGCCAGGGAGCTGGGCCTCCTCCACTGGCACTACAGCAATGCCGCACTCTCGCGCCCATGCCGTCATATCGGCCAGGGCGCGGCGCGCCATCATTGCCTTTTTCGCCCTGCCGCGCAGTCGCGAGCCGAGCGGCGGGATCAAGCCGAAGTTGACGTTCATGGGTTGGAACCGTTTGCGTTCCGTATCCGTAATGTAACCGAGTAGAGATCCCAATGTCGTCGTTGGCGGCGGTTCCAAGAGCGGTTTACCCGTCAGTAAATTCGCCGCGTTAATTCCAGCCAGCAGTCCCGTGGCGGCGGATTCGATGTAACCCTCGACTCCCGTCATCTGGCCGGCAAAGAATAGAGTCTCGCGTTGGCGCCACTGCAGGGTCGGCAATAGATGCTGCGGCGAATTGATAAAGGTATTGCGGTGCAGGCTGCCGAGACGGATGAACTCCGCGTTGGCCAAGCCGGGAATCAGCGCGAGGACGCGGCGCTGCTCCGGATAGGTCATTTTGGTTTGAAACCCAACCAGATTGTAGAGCGACTTCTCGCGGTTCTCTTGGCGCAATTGCACAACCGCGTAGGGGTACCGGCCGGTACGGGGGTCGATCAAACCCACTGCGCGCATCGGCCCGTACGCCAGAGTTTCCCGCCCGCGATCAGCCATTTCTTCAATCGGCATGCAGCCTTCGAAGGGAACGAAACGCTCGAAGCCGTGCGTCGGCACCCGCGCCGCGCCGAGCAGCGCGCCGATAAAATGATCGTATTCCTCGCGCGTCATCGGCAGATTGAGATAATCGTCGCCGCCCTTGTCATAGCGCGCCGCGCGAAACGCGACATTCATGTCGAGCGACTCGGCGGTCACAATCGGCGAAATAGCGTCGTAAAAATAAAGATGCGCTTCTCCCAAGCGTGCCGCCAGATCGCGCGACAATGCCGGAGAAGTAAGCGGCCCCGTAGCGAGAATAACGATGCCGTCATGGGGAATTTCTCGAACCTCCTGACGCACGATTCGCACCGTGGCAAGCTCCTCGACGCTCCGCGTGAGCGCGCAACTAAATTGCTCGCGATCAACCGCCAGGGCGGAACCGGCCGGCACTCGGGTAGCTTCAGCGCAACGAATGACAAGGGAATCGAGGCGGCGCATTTCGGCTTTGAGCAGACCCGCCGGCGCAGTCAATAAGTCGGAGCGCAGTGAGTTGCTGCATACCAGCTCGCCGAGATTACCGCCGGCGTGAGCATCGGTCATCAGGTGCGGCCGCATCTCGAAGAGCTCAACAACAATACCCCGGCGCGCGAGTTGCCAGGCCGCTTCCGCGCCGGCGAGCCCGCCGCCAATGATGCGAACGATACGCTGCATGAATTTTTACTGGCTGATTATGCCGGTTTCGAACTTGGGCTAATTAGCACGAAGCACTAATCGTTGACAATGTGTCGGAAAAGACCCACCTGGCGTGGGTACCGATAACCCGAATCCCGCGGTCGCCTTGTCACTGTTCCGCGACTTGTATTGAGTAGCCGCACTCTTTCTTATAGCAACGATGGGTACGGCCGGCGCGCTTGGTCACTTTCTCGACGAGGATCGGACTGTCGCAGTCGGGGCAAGCCGTCGGCATGGGCTTGTCCCAAGAAGCAAATTTACATTCGGGATATTTATCACAACCGTAGAAAACTTTGCCCCAGCGCGACTTCCGTTCTTTGATGTTGCCTTCTTTACATTCGGGACACTTGATGCCCAAATCGACTGGTTTCTCCAGCGGCTGAATGTTTTTGCATTCCGGATAGCCGCTGCAGCCGAGGAACTTGCCGAATTTACCCCAGCGCAAAAGCATGGGACGGCCGCATTCCCCGCAGGTTTCGTTGACTTCTTCTTCCACGGCGACTTCAATTCCGCCGCTGTCGCTGCGCTTAAAGTTTTTCGTACTTTTGCACTCGGGATACTGCGGACAAGCGAGAAACTCGCCGTTGCGCCCCCACTTGATGACCATCTTCGCGCCGCACTTGTCGCAGTCGATCTCGGTCGGCACTTCCTGACGCTTGACGTCGCGCATCTCTTTCTCGGCCCGCTTGAGGTCGCGCGAGAAAGGCGTATAAAAGCGCTTCATCGCCTTGGTCCACTTTTCTTTGCCTTCCTCGATCTTATCGAGCTCGTCTTCCATGCCTGCGGTGAATTCGACGTTTAAGATATCCGGAAAGCTTTCCACCAAGAGATCGGTGACGAGAAATCCCAGATCGGTCGGCGCCAGAGAACGACCTTCGTTCTGCAACACGTACTCGCGATCGAGAATGTTCGAAATGATCGCCGCGTAAGTCGACGGCCGCCCGATGCCTTTTTCATCGAGCTCCTTGATCAGCGAGGCTTGAGTGTAGCGCGGCGGCGGTTGAGTGAAATGCTGGCGCGGATCCATCGATTGCAAATTCAGCGCATCGCCCTTTTGCAGATCCGGCAATACACCGTCGACATCCTGCGGCTCGTCGTCGTTGTCGTCATCGGGCCCGTCGGCCTGTTGTGCGCGCTCATCGCGCCCTTCAATGTAGACTTTCATGAACCCGTCGAACTTGATCTGTTGTCCGGTGGCGCGAAACAGCGCTTCTTTGACGGGTATTTCAAATGACGTCTGATCGTAAACCGCCGGCACCATTTGGCTCGCCACGAATCGGTCCCAGATCAAGGAATAGAGCTGGAACAAATCCCGGCGTAAATGGCGACGCACGCGCTCGGGGGCGTACTCCAGCGATGTAGGCCGGATCGCTTCGTGGGCATCCTGAGCGCCTTTCTTCGAGCGGAAGGTATTGGGCTTTCCCGGCACATAATCCTTGCCGTACTGGGCCTGGATGTGCTGGCGCACCGCCGCCAACGCGTCGTTGGAAACCCGCGTCGAATCGGTCCGCATATAAGTGATCAAACCGACCGAGCCCTCGCTGCCGAGTTCGATTCCTTCATAGAGCTGTTGCGCGAGCTGCATCGTCCGCCTGGGTTGAAAGCCGAGCTTTCGCGCCGCTTCCTGCTGTAGCTTGCTGGTCACAAATGGCGCCGTCGGATAGCGCCGCCGCTCCTTTTTCTCGACGTCGGCGATAACCCATGCAGCGTCCTGCAACGATTTGACAATGTCCTGGACGTGTTGTTCGTTTTCCAGGCGGAACTTTTTGTTGTCGACCTTTTGCCCTCGCCACTGGACTAACCGCGCTTTAAAGGACGGCGGCAATCGACCTTCCAAAAGCGCCATGAGTGACCAGTATTCGATCGAGTCAAAGGCACGGATTTCGCGCTCGCGCTCGCACACGAGCCGCACTGCCACTGACTGCACGCGCCCGGCGCTCAGGCCGCGGCGCACTTTCTTCCACAACAGAGGACTGAGCTGGTAGCCTACCAGGCGGTCCAACACCCGGCGGGCGACTTGCGCGTCGAACTTGTTGCGGTCCAGCTCCATCGGGTTGGCGATCGCGTCCTGCACCGCTTTTTTAGTGATCTCGTTAATCAACACCCTGTGCATGCGTTTATGATTCTTGGCGAGCTGATCCGCAATATGCCATGCGATTGCTTCGCCTTCGCGGTCCGGGTCGGATGCCAAGTAGATGTGCTGCTTGCCTTTGGCTGCTTTCTTGAGATCGTCGATGACTTTTTTCTTCGTCTGGATGACGTGAAAATCGGGCGCGAAATCTTTCTTGACGTCAACCCCGAGCTTGCTTTTGGGCAAATCGACGACGTGTCCGACCGATGCCTTCACCAGAAAATCGCGTCCTAAATACTTTCCCAAAGTCTTGGCTTTTGCGGGAGACTCAACGATGACAAGATTCTTAGCTGCCATAATCCTCGTTTCTAACGATTCCAAACTGCCGTCTAGGTTTATTTTTCCTCGGCGTATATGTTTCCCGGCGACTGCCGAATAAATCCTTGCAATTCCAGATCCAGGAGAATGCCCAGCACCTGCGCGGGAGGGAGCCCGCTGCGCTCAATGACCTGATCCACATGTAGCGGATTGTCTTGCAACAGAATAAGAATTTTTCGCGTGTTCTCTCCGGCATTGGGCGGCAATACCCGCGCTCGCGCCTCCGGCGCGGTGCCGGCGCGCCGAACGAGCTGGGGCGCTATTTCTTCGATGATGTCATTAACCGTCTCAACCAGCTTGGCGCCCTGGCGGATCAGCTGGTGCGCGCCGCGGCTCCGGCTGGCGCCGGCTGCACCGGGCACGGCAAACACCTCGCGCCCCTGCTCCAGCGCCAGAGCCGCGGTGATCAAGGAACCGCTTTTTTCGGTCGCCTCAACAACCACGACGCCCAGTGACAAACCGCTAATCAATCGGTTACGCGCCGGAAAATTAAACGCCATGGGCCGGGTACCGACAGGTAACTCTGATAGGACTGCACCATTTTCGCTGATGCGGCGATACAGCCCCTCATGCTCCGGCGGATATGCGCGCTCGACGCCGGATCCTAAAACAGCGATCGTGCGGCCGCCCGCCTGGAGCGCGCTCTCGTGCGCCGAGCCATCGATACCGCGTGCCATACCGCTTACGACAGTAAATCCCAAGGAAGCCAAACCGCGCGCGAGACCGCGCGCCACACGCCGGCCGTAATCGCTGGCGCTGCGCGAGCCAACAATCGCCACTGCCCTATCGTCTTCGACCTTCAGCGCACCCTTTATATAAAGGAACGGCGGCGGGTCGGCGATCATGCGCAAACGCGCCGGATACTCCGACGACGTAAACCGGACAATCTCGACACCCGCGTCGCGGATGCGGCGTAATTCGTTATCGATCTCGTCCCAACCGGAAAAATTCAGCAGGCCGTCGATGACCTCGCGGTGCAAACCTTCCACCTGCGACAACTCGGCGCTCGAAGCAAAAAAAGCTTCGGTCGGATCGGCAAACGATGATGCCAGCTTCTTGAAGCCGACCCCGCCCAAGCCCTTCACTCGGCCGAGCGCGAGCCACGGCGCCAACTCATCACGCACCGACAAGGGTGATAAATATCCTTTCGCAGAGGTTAACGAAGGCTCAACCATATTCATTTACGTTTTGTCAAACTGGCGCGCGAGTCGATGATTCTAAGCGTAGCCAGGAAGACGAGATCAAAATGATAAGGCAATTTCCGCCTGAAGGCCAGTAGAGCTCTTAAACAAGCGCTGCGGCGCGCCATGAGTTCCTAGCGAAGGTTTCGTTATTACAAAACTTTTTTCCAATGCGGCAATCTTTTTTGCACCCGGAAATCAAGCCTAAAGGTGGGTTGCCGCATCTCCACCAAGGCCAAAAGGATGATCGGCATGATGGCCGCACGGTTCGGAGGAGTTTCTTCGAATGCTTAAGTTACACGGTCCGAGGGTACGGATAAGTGATCGTCGTTCGCCCGCGCGATCATGATCGCCTGCCGCTCTTATCCTCGCGGCGCGCGCGCAAGTCGAGACGTATCGGCGCGTGTTCAAGCCCCAGATCTTCACGCAGCTGATGGACTAGATATTTCTTGTAACTTTCTTTTACCGCGCTGGGGCGATTGACGAACAAAGCAAATGTCGGCGGGCTCGTGCGCGTCTGGGTGCCGTAATAAAACTTTACCGATCGCCCCTGCGAGAGCGGCGGCGTGTGCGCGCGGACGATTCTTTGCAAGGCTTGATTGAGCGCGGAGGTCGATACTTTGCGCCGATAGGCTTGCACCACGCTGACGGCTGTCCGTAACAACTTTCTTACGCCGTGGCCCGTGGCGGCCGAAATAAATGCAACTGGCGCAAAGTCCAAGAAGGAAAGCCGGTAATTTACTTCCTCGCGATATTTCTCCGTGCCGCCGCCGATTTTGGACACCAGATCCCACTTGTTCACGGCCAGCACCAGCGCCTTGCCGCGCTGGACTGCGTAGCTGAGGATCTGCGCATCCTGGTCGGTAACGCCTTCCGGGCCGTCGATGACGTGGATGATCAAATCCCCGCGATCAACGGCGCGGAGCGAGCGCTGCACGCTAAACTGCTCGACCCGGTCATCGATGCGCGCCTTGCGGCGAATGCCGGCGGTATCGACGAGAATACCGGGCTCGCCCAGCAGTTCGAATGGCGTGTCCAATGAGTCCCGCGTCGTTCCCGGCGTCGAGTCCACGACGGAGCGCTCGAAACCGAGCAAACGATTGATCAGGGTCGACTTGCCCACGTTTGGACGACCGACGACCGCCACGCGCAACGGCCGCGCGAGTTCTTTCGCCGGCTCCGGATCGTCCTCTTCGCTCTCGGGGATGCCTTCAGGTAGTCGTGCAACCGCGTCATCCATCAACTCTGAAATACCCAAACCGTGCTCGGCGGAAATCGCATAGAGGCGATCGAGCCCGAGAGCAAAAAACTCGTAGAGATTGTCACCGCGCCTTTGCGAGTCGAGCTTATTCACCGCGAAGAAGATCGGTTTATTGGAACGGCGCAGTTCGTCGACCGCCCCCCGATCCAGCGGATTAAGCCCATCTTTGCCGTCGAAGAGAAAAACCACCACATCCGCTTCCACAACCGCTAAACGGCTTTGCGCCTGAACGCTCCGCTCCAGTTGATCTACCGAATCCGTCTCCATCCCGCCGGTGTCAACGAGTAAAAATTTCCTGTCGGACCACTGCGCTTCCGCGTAATTGCGGTCACGCGTCACGCCGGGCATGTCATCGACGATGGCTCTTCGCTCACCGACAAGGCGGTTAAACAGGGTCGACTTGCCGACGTTGGGACGGCCGACGATCGCGACCATCGGCAGTTTTCGAGTTGATGTACGCGGCGCGATTCGATTCGCTGTGGAAGGTGCCTCCATTAGAGACCCATTTCGATCAGAGTATTCGGATTTTGCGTCCAGTTCGGATCGACTCGAACAAACAGCTCGAGAAAGATTCGGCAGCCCAGTAAAGTTTCCAATTCCTCGCGCGCCTGTTTGCCGATCTCCTTCAGCATGGCTCCGCGTTTCCCGATCAAGATTCCTTTGTGCGAATCGCGCTCGGTGTGGATCGTCGCCGAGATCACGATCAGATTCTTTTCCTGCTTTTCAACATACTCGTCGATTGTCACCGCGACCCCGTACGGTATCTCTTCCCGGGTCAACAGGAATACCTTTTCGCGAACGATTTCCGAGGCGAGAAATCGCTCCGACTGGTCGGTGTACTCACCTTCGGTAAAAAAGGGAGTTCCCTCCGGCAGCCACTTCTCGACCATATCCAAGATCATTTGAACGCCTTCTCCGTTGAGCGCGCTCACCGGCACTATTTCTTTACCCGGTAGCAGCTGGGCGCAGCGCTCCATCAACGGCAATAATTTCCCTTTCGAAACCAGATCGATCTTGTTCAAGAGAATCAATACGGGTGTTTCCACGCCGCGCAGCGTTTCGGCGATTCTCTCTTCCTCTTGTTTGATTCTATCGTGGGCATCGAGCAGCCAGATGACGCCGTCGACTTCGTCGAGTGTCTGCAGCGCGGTATCGACCATGCGCCGGTTCATGAGCGAATGGCCCTGGTGAATTCCGGGCGTATCGATAAAAACGATCTGTGAGGCGTCCGTCGTGCGAATGCCGGTAATGCGATTGCGCGTCGTCTGCGG